>Ga0075424_100003894_pt1 | contig 14015 bp, 9 predicted proteins | sample SoiMethybrSBSTD3_FD_75301 | JGI IMG/M metagenome (GOLD analysis project Ga0075424, IMG submission 75301) | Bulk soil microbial communities from a Populus tree surrounding site in Tennessee, USA - Soil MetaG P. TD hybrid SBSTD3 | ecosystem: Environmental > Terrestrial > Soil > Tree plantation... | reverse complement strand
CGTAGTCGTTGAAGCATTTAATACGATATTTGCGACCATTCTTCATTCCAGAGCCCGTCTGTTCGGCAACAAGACGCCGAGCGTCTTCTATTGCGGTGACGACCACGATGCGAAGCGCATCGCAGCCGAACTCATCCGAGATGCCGGCCTTCAACCCGTAGACGCGGGCCCACTGGAAAATGCACGGTACATTGAGCCTGTTGCGATGCTGATGATGGAACTCGGGCAATCACACCCGAAGGGCTCAAACATAGCCCTGAGGCTTATGAATCCTGCGGGAGCGACCGAACTGGTGAAGAGTGCAGACGTGCTGGCCAGAAGCTTCGTCGGAATCTTCGCTGGCGTTAACGGCTCCTCACCAGATGGAGCAGTGCTGGCTGAAGATTTTGTCGCGTACGTTCCTTACAATCGTTATCCGATCCGTGGAAGAGAGAAATTCGAGGACTGGATGAAACAGTTTAGATCGGCGTTCTCCAACTTCCAGTGCGACATCGATGAGTTAATTGACGATGGAATGAGGGTGGCCGTTCGATGGACTTGGAGTGGAACTCACACCGGAAAGCTGTTGGGAATAACTCCCACCGGTCGAAAAATCGAGTTCACTGAAACGCATCTGCTTCGGATTTCCGGGGACCGCATCGCCGAAGACCACGTTTCCGCGAACCTCGTGGATTTGTTGGATCAACTCGGAACCGCTCAATTCGCAGCGGCCTGATTAAGCCGGGTGCGTTCGTTTTCTCTAGAGGTAATGTATGCAGGAAAGAATTTCAGAGTGGGAAGCAGAGGGCGGATCCCTGAACGAGACGTCGGAAAAGACAATGACCGGCACCGTCAATCAGATCGAATGGGCAAAACAAATTAAGACACAGGTCGGTGCCGAGTTTGATCGAGTAAAGATGGCGCTCGAAGCGGCGGCTGCCAAGCAGTCCGGCCAGGATCGACTCGGCACTCAAGCGATGATTGCAATTCTTGAAGACAAACGCACCGAAGTGATGGCGCACGAAGGGGCCGGCTATTTCATTCACGATTGGCAGGAACTGCGCGATCAAGTGCGGCAGATGCTCATGAAAGACAGCCGGTACAAAACCATCAAGGCAGGCAAAGGGCAACTCGTATCCATGCTGGAACGCTCAACCGACCTTCCCGCGTCAACGTCAGTTCACAACGCAGACGATCGCGCTCTTTAACTCCGCGAGATGCTCCTTAGCGACTACGGGCCACATATCGGCGAGGATCGCGATTCCACGGTTCCGCGAGAGGCTGGCCCGATGCAATATCGAAAAGTGTTCCGGTGGTCCGCACACCGCGGCGTCCTGGGCACCGAGAATCTTGATGGGCTCCTTTCGCCAAGAGCGCTCCAGTCTTGAAACCGACGGCGTCATTCATGCAATGACCATGTCGGTCAACAGTTCGGACATTACTTTGATGTCTCCGTCGCCGCTGTAGTCGATCAGCCCGAGTTTCCTCAACTTATGCATGAAAAACAGGATCTTCGACGGAGTCGTTCCCACGATCTTGGCCAGCTTGATATGACTGACACGGGGAACCTTCACGTTCCGAAGCCTGGTGTGTTGACCTGCACGGGAGAGTTTCAGAAGGGCACAGGCCAGCCGCAGCTCGCTGTGATTGAAAAGCTGATCGCAGAGATCTTCTTCCATGTTGACGTTCCGGGCCAACAGTGAGGTCACGAACTCTTCAGAGAACTCGGGCTGAAGACGTATAGCCTGAAGCATTGCACGCTTCTCGATTCGGAATACTTGTGACTGCTCCAATGTTCTTGCCGTGCTCGTCCGGCAAGAATCTCCGACGAGGCATTCTTCACCCACAAAGTCACGCGGACCCATCAATCCGAGTACCGCCTTCTTGCCTTGAGGCGAGGCGACAGTGAGCTGGACTTTGCCTGTCTGGATAAAATAGATAGCGTCCGCCTTGTCTCCTTGCGAGAAGAGTTTCGCGTCCTTTCGACGTTTCAACAGAGTCTTGCCTTTGACGATTCTCGCCAGCAAACTCTCGGACGTGAGATGCGTATCGTCGGGTTTGAGAGCTTTTGCATTCCTTGTTCGCATATGGGTACTCCACGTGTTTCACACTTCGATGAGTCTAGAGTGCCCCAAAAAGACAGAATAACGCTGCGCACAATTGCACAGGACGTCCACAGGTGTAGGCGCAGTTCGCTCTGCGGAGTTCGGCTTCACTTCGTACGAGGATGACGAGGTGTGCAATTCCGCACAGCCTTCGTAACGCTGTCGACCGATACTCAAGTGCACGATCCAATCGTCCACCTCCGGAGACGCAACCTCGTCACGGGCAGGCCGACTGGATTGCCGCGGGACGACAATTGTAGCTATGCACTTACCTGTTTATTGGAGGCCTTATCATGATTCAACCAAGCGAAGCGCGCGAATTGTGTTCACAGTCGGAATGGGAATTAGTCGAGAACAGTTTCTCGCCCGTGGTCGAGACGTTCCCGCGGTCAGGTTTGAAATCGAGAATTGATCGCCTCAGAAAGCTTCATCGGAAAACCACGAATCTCGTCAGCCTGCAGCATTCAGACTCTCGTAAGCGCACGACGCGCCGAAAAACTGAACTCTTTGCGGAAGCGCTTGCCCGATTGGAGGCCACCCTCATAGTAATGGAGAACACCCATCCGGCTTCGAAAGATGTTGATACTAACAGGTTGGCTAAGGGCACACGCACGTTCAACATGGATGCGCTTCGAGAGCGCGCTGACCAAGAGCTTGAGAGTCGCAAAAGGCAACTTCTGCCCGCGCTAGGTTTGCGAGGCGAACAGCAGGGGCAGAAGTCCGGGGCAACGCACATCCAGAGTCATGTTGGATCTGTTACCCGCCGAAAGCAAACAATACGGGATACGAAGAACCGCTGAAAAACACACTGCTTTGCACAGTTCCGCGGACAAGCCGTCTTATCCGGTTGAAGACTCGCAGCACACGCTACCGCGGGAAAAGGCGGATGGGCTTGCCTCCGTGAATTCGATGCTTCCTTTCAATTCAACGGTAAGCGCGTGGGTTTGAGGTCCTTTCCGGATGTCTGTGCAATTTTGCACAGACATCAGCTTTGTTAACGGCATATTGTCCGAACGCTATTGGGGTGAGGAACCGTGCCATCTCAACGTCGCATGTGGCCGGCGATGACTTTGACGCCGTACGTCGGGGCGATGTGCATTCTTTTCCCAGGAAGAGCCTGCGGCACTTTTTTTGATGCAGGTGTTGTAGGCGGCGATTCGCCAGCTCTCTTTGAACTAACGCGGCACTTCGGTAGCGATTAACGGCAGCGGACAAAACTCGTCCTGATTGTTCGATCAGAGTTCTCTGTAACTTTGGTAAATACTATTTGAGGCTTTCTGAATGTTGCACGAATTCCTGACCTCGAACCGCGAAGAACTCATCTCCCGTTGCAGAATGAAGGTCGCAAAACGCCGCGCACCTCGAGCAACAGAAAAGGAACTCGAGCATGGCATTCCGATATTCCTGACTCAACTCACCGAAACACTGCGCCAAGAAAGTCTTGGCTCGAACGCCGAGAGCGTTTCCGGCCCCTCGAAGTCGCCTGAACCCAATATTGTCATCGGAATCGGAAAAACGGCCACCATTCACGGCAATGAGCTGTTGCTCAGGGGGTTCACCGTGGATCAGGTCGTTCACGACTACGGGGATCTGTGCCAAGCCATTACTGAATTAGCCATCGAAGGGACTGAACTAATCACGAATAATGAATTTCAAACGCTCAATCGATGCCTCGATAATGCCATCGCCGATGCAGTATCTGAATTCGCACGCGAACGCGATCGGGTCATCGTTGACGCGAGTGAACAAACGCAGAATGCACGCCTGGGTTTTCTTGCACACGAATTTCGCAACCTGATCAATACTGCAATGCTCGCCATGAACATTATAAAACGCGGCAACGTCGGCATAGCTGGATCGACTGGCGCCGTCCTCGAGCGGAGCCTCAAAATGTTGCAGAATCTTTGCGTCCGACTGCTCGTTGATGTTCGGCTGACAGCTGATATTCCGCCGCATCGTGAACGAGTCTTGCTTTCGGAATTCATCGAAGAGACGGAGGTATCCGCCGTAATCGATGCCAGCGCGCGGGGTCTTGAGTTGATCGTTCCTGACGTCGAATCGGGATTGGCTATTGAGGTCGACCGCCAGATCCTCGCAGGGGCGTTGGCGAATCTGTTACACAATGCTTTCAAGTTCACGAAGTCTCACGGTCGTGTTTCGCTGAAAACGTCCTCGACGGCTGATCGCGTCTTGATCAAGGTCGAGGACGAATGCGGAGGACTCCCACCCGGGGATGCCGAGGATCTGTTTCGGCTGTTCGAGCAGAGAAGCGGCGATCGATCTGGCTTGGGTCTAGGTCTCGGTATCAGCCGCCAGGGTGTGGAAGCGAACGGAGGCGAACTCCACGTACACAATCTTCCGGGTAGGGGCTGCGTCTTCACAATTGATCTTCCAAAACCGGCACCAGCCAAGCAATCGGACAATGTCATTTCCCCGAGACAGAAGCCGCCATAATTTCTCCATTGCACAATCGTAAAGAGTACGGTTTCGGATTGCGCGCGATTCCACGCATTCGCAGAGCTGGCAATTGCAGCACCGCTACTTCGTTCTCACGATCGGGATTCCATTTGGAGGAACGGGCGGAGAAACCGCTTCAATCGTGCAGCACCAGATCGGTCAACAATTCCGTTCTTACCGTGAGTTCTCCGTTGTAGTCGATGAGTCCCATTGTTCTGAACTTGTTCATGAAGTGCGTGATGCGAGACCGCGTCGTGCCCACCATTTCGGCCAGCGTCTCGTGACTCAGCATGGGCACACTGGCATCCGGCATCACGTCATGTTCCCGTAACCGTGCAAGCTTCAGAAGAACTCGGGCCAGCCGTTTCTCGCTGTGATTGAAAAGCTGATCGCACAGATCTTCTTCGAGGTCGATGTTACGGGCTAACAATGATGCCATAAATTTTTCCGACAGCTCGGCCTGCTCGTGAAGAGATCGAATCATCGCTTGCTTCTCGATACGGAATACAGTCGATGGTTCCAATGTTTCTGCCGTGCTTACCCGGAGAGATTGATTGACAAGCGACCCTTCGCCAAAAAAATCGTGAGGGCCCGGCATTGCCAGCACCGCTTCCTTCCCTGCAGCTGAGACGACGCTGATCTTAATTCTTCCCGTCTGAATGAAATAGATGGAATCGGCAGAATCTCCCTGAGAGAAAACGTTTTCACCTTTCTGAAACGTTAACTCCTGCTTGCCGGACTTGATTTTTTCAAGAAGCGTTGCGACGTATGGATCAACGCCGGTATGTTTGACCGTTACAGATTTCTCTGTGCGTTTCGCCATAATGGACATTATATATCCGGCATCTCCGAAAAAACTCATCCGAGAGGCTGTCGTGGGCTGATCTTTCGAACGGAGGACATGAATCAGCCTTTTTTGACGCACAATCCGGAACTTCTTGAACTTATCGCTCCGCACCTGGACGCAGAACTGAGACAACAGCATGCAGATGACGGGCTCAAACCACAGGTCAAGACAATCCTGAAAAAGTTGCTGGCAGGTCACAGACCGCGGTTGGAAGACGTTGCGCGCGAATTGGGAACCAGCCCGCGGACGTTGCAACGTCGCCTTCTCGATGAGGGAATGTCGTTTCACAGCCTGGTAGAAGAAGCGCGCCGGGAACTGGCAAAGCACTATCTGTTGCAATCGTCGCTTGAATTGAACGAAACCGCGTATCTGCTCGGGTATGAAGATCCCAATTCCTTCATCCGCGCATTTCACAAATGGGAGGGAACATCACCCGGCGAGTGGCGATCAACTCGCGAGAAGAATGCGCCCGTTTCCATTAATTAATCGGTTCTAGGAGGAAAAATGCAGAAGCGCAAACTGGGAAAGAGCAACCTGGAAGTTTCCGCTCTCCGGCTCGGATGGCGTCCGATCCGTCCCGCGCACTCGCGGCGAGTGTGACATTCGAGCCCTGCTCTCGGACGGCATGGCACTCACATGCTGATTAGGGTTTAGCGACAATTTTGGAATTCCTGTAATCACTAAATGTGCAAGAGATAGCCGCGACCACGACGGCCTGTTGCCTTCTCGAGTCCGTGCACATACCAGCCCACCTGCCGCCGATATCTTCGAAGGCGTTGCTCGTCTTCCGCGTCTGTCTTGAAATCGACGACAGTCCAGATGTTGTCCTCGAAGAAAGCAAGATCAATGACCGCTTCGAGCATGCCGAGTAGATCATCCTTTATTAATATCGGCAGCTCGCGGTGACAGTGACTGGCTTTTCGTGCGCGCTCGAAAAAATGATGCTTTAATGCCGCAGCGGCGGCTTGGGCGGCAGCTTCCACTTCATCATGTGTTGCGTCGAGGAGTCGACCATGCACTTGTGCAATGGGAATAATGGAGGCGTAATCCGCCGTGAATTGCACATCACGCATGATCATATGCACTAACGTGCCAAATCGCGCACCTTGTGGGCGATCGTTTGGCCGGTCTACGCGTTCGACCTGAACACGGTCGGCGTACAGTGGTGGCGGCTCCATTCCATCTGTTGCGAGGAATACCGTCACGCTTGGTACTTCGCCTTGATGGATTGCCTTTTCGTGCGCGGATTTCCACGATTCGTACTGGATGCGGCCACGTTCGGCCTCGGATCCGTGGTTCGATAGAATCTCCTTTTGCCGCACGCCGAAATTGGCCTCGACGTCCAAATTGAGAACCGCGGGATCCCACCAGACAACGTCCGCATTGCATTCTGGTATTTCGTGAAGTCCCGGACGAACGGAACGCTCGGTTGTTCCTTCTGCCTCCGCGGAACGCGAAAGGACAGTGATCTCGCCGAATTCGGGGCACTTCAAGGCGGGTTGCGATTTGCGATACATGCCTGTGGCCGGATAGATCGCCTTATTCAGATCAGCCAACCAACCCTTTTCGAACGGCGCATCGCCCACAGCCGGAACCACAAGCAGATCACGAGCACGCGTCGCCGCGACGTAGGCGATGCGCACACCTTCTGCCACATCGCGGTTGTGTTCTTCGTCTTGATGCTCGATGAGCTCCCAAGGTGCGCAATTCATCAGGCGTAGTGCGCAGAGGCCTTGTTCCGAATCGATGTGTTTGTCCGCCTGTCGAGGCGCGGCATTCGCGGTCATATCCGCCAGAATGACGACGGGGAATTCCAAGCCTTTTGCCGCATGGACCGTCATGATCCGAACGCCTTCCGATCCTTCTTCAAGGACCGGCGCCTCGCCGCTATCCTCGCGTTCGGATTCATCATTGAGTTGCTCTACGAAGCCGCGGAATGAATAAGCGCCGCTCAGTTCATTTGCCCGAGCTAAATTGCACACGTGATAGATGTTCGCGAGCACCTGAGTGCCTGATGGCCTCAGCGCAAACGAGGCATGAGCGCGGGCCGATTCCAGCAATGCATTGACGATTTCAGCGGCCGAGCACCAGTTGCGCCTCCGGTGCAAATCTGCCAAGACCGCTAATGCTTCTTTTACAGGCCGGAAGTCCGGGTGCAGATTGTCCGAGTGTGGCCGGAATGGATGAAATGAGCCAACGTCATGCCGGTAACGAAACAGGAGGGATTCTGAAATCGCGAAGAGACTGCCCTTCAGCGTGGCGAAAACGGACAATTCATCGTCCGGCCACTCGATCGCATTCAGCGCTGCACGCAGCGATTCCACTTCTTCGCGTTGATGAAACGATCGCGCCTGCCAGAGTTGGTGCGGAATGGTTCTCTTTTCAAGCTCGTGAATGTAACCGCGTGTCACATCCCTGCCGAACGACATGAACCGCCGGAACAAAATTGCAATATGTTCGGATGCAATCGGAACCAACTCACCAGATTCCGGATCTCGGACTTTCCAGCCGCTGTCTCGAATCAACCAATCCACGTATGCTGCCAGGGCCTCGGGAAGTGATTCGTCGATCGCTTTTTTTGTGACGTCATAGCTGCCATATGGTCGCGGCACCGGCAAGACCACTACGCTCGGTTGATCGATTGCGGGAGAAAACTCTCCGAGCGGGACATAGGTTGGCTGGCCTGTCTCCTTATTGCTCTGCATCACCGGTGCGAATGTCGTGTTGATCACATCTTGGATCGGTTTCACGGCGCGGAAGCTGCGGCTCAATTGAACGGAGGCAATTCCTTGTCCGGTCAAGCGCTCGCGCAATGCTTGAAAAAGAATGATGTCAGCCCGGCGGAATCGATAGATCGACTGCTTCGGATCGCCGACCATAAACAATTTGCCCGGTGCCGGACGGACCTTAAGCCAGTCTGTTTCGGCAGAGTCGTCCGCCGAAAGGAGAATCAGGACTTCTGCCTGCACGGGATCGGTGTCTTGAAACTCGTCAATGAAGATGTGGCTGAAACGCTGCTGTAGAAGTTGCCGGACATCGGAGTTGGTTTTGATCAGATCCCGAGTGCGGATCAGCAGATCGACGAAATCCAGCTTGCCGGACCGTGTTTTCAGGTCTTCGTATACATCGATCAGTTCCTGCATTTCGGACTGAAGAAGCGCCGCGAGATCTGCATCCGCCTTCTGCTCAAAGTCCACAAGCACGCCTGTGAGCCGAGCGATCATTGAGATCACCTCATCTCTCGAGTACCGCGCGGAGAAATCTTTTTTGCCTTTCTTGTGACGTTCGGCAATGTCACTACCCAGCCGGATCAAGAGTGCTTCAAGCTCATCCTTGTCAAACCGTCCCAGCTCTTGAGACCGGCGCAACCGCGAATCGAAATCGACGACGCACTGGAGATGGTTACGAATCGGATGACCGGGAACAGTGCACTCCAAGGCAACCTGCGTGAGTGTTTCAACTTCGCGGATTAGCTGTTGTATCTCAGCCTCACGATCGAACGGCTCGCGACGCCACGGCCGCCGGAAGTCTCTCCATGCGGCAAGCATCTGTCCTGCAGATCGAAGGCGATCTAGCGGGCCCTCATTGGCATTGGAATTCTCGATCGACGCACGCGCGAGCGTGCGGTTTAAACCTTCAGGCATCGATTGCAGGTTGCGCTGAATCCAGGTATCGAATGCGCGGGCATAAAGTCGAGCAGACTGCGCATCGTCGATTTCTTCGAATCCAGGCGCGATTCGCGCTTCCACGGGACGCTGGCGCAACATTTCTGCGCAAAACGAGTGGATCGTTCCTATGTGGGCTTCTTCCAGCCGGGCGAGCGCATTTTCAAGATAGCTGCTCTCGGTAGGACCGGTCGCAGCAGTTCGGGCCTTATCGAGTTCGACGCGAAGGCGCAGTCGAAGCTCACCAGCCGCTTTCCGTGTGAATGTCACGGCGACGAGGCGATCGACTGTCGTTCGTCCGGTACGCAGGATGCCGACAATCCGGCGGATCAACTCTGAAGTCTTTCCCGTGCCCGCGGCGGCTTCGACGATTAGACTCTCATCCAGAGATTCGCGGATCCGCTGCCGCGCGTCGTCGTCTTGGTCTAAAGCAGTCATCATGAAATCTCGCGCAGTTCCATCAACAAACTGAGCCGGGCTTTTGGCTTCCGATGCGTACGTAGCTCTTCATGAGGACCGCAAACAATGCGGTAATCACAGTATTCGCAAGCGCCGCGTCGCGGAGCGGCCGGCAGAAAGCCCGATACAATCGATTCATCGATGCCGTGTAAAGCGGTCGCCACTGCTCTCCTGCCGTCTTCATCAACCGGAATCTCCACGATCGTGTATTGCCCGCGCTCGGTGCAGTAGTACAGCCGCGTAGAATGGGCCCTTTTGTTGAGCAGTGCTTCGGCGGCCTGTGCGTACAACAGTGGCTGTAAAACCTCTCCTTCGCCAATGTAACGGATTCGTTTCGAGGGAGGTCGGCCCGTCTTGTGATCGGTTATGCGAATTTGTCCGGCGTTTTCTTCGATTAGATCGATCGCGCCACGAAGCTCCGACCCGTTCGGAAGTCGGACGGTATTGGCCGAACTGTTAGGATCCGTTTCGACATGGCTGCGCAGGCCGAAGGCAAATTCAAACCAGGTCTGTTTCCAGTTAGCAGCGGTGGGCGAGTGTGCCACGTGGCGAATCCAGCCACGCATGTCCCAACGGATTTCCTCAATTTCGGCTTCCCAGATCCTGGGAATTGCAGGAGCGGTTTCTTCGCGATAGCTTTCGGCGACTTCGGCCAACACTTCATCAGCAATGGCGTAGATCGTCGAATGGTTCTGCTTGGTAATCGGCAGCAGGTCTAAAGACTTCAAACGTGAGAACAATCGGAACTGCAGCGTGTGAAAGAGGCTGCCCCGAGTCAGCGCGTCCATCCGTTCCAGGGGCACTCGCTCGTCACGCGGCTGGAGACGGTAGATCGAGTTCAAGAGAAACCGATAGGGACAGGCTGCAAAGCGCTGAAGGGCGGTTGCCGAGTAAGGCCGGGCGGATAACCGGCTGTTGTGGAGCGGCTTCATGGAAGGATCGTCGGCATTAAGGATCAAACCATCCGCGGGAGACCATCGGTTCTCCCATCGCGACCAGCGGGCGCGCAACGATCGGGCCAGTGGTTCGCTGGATGCTATGAGATAACGTCCGTAGCCATGCGCTTTTTCGGGGTTGCGCAGAGCCTGGCTGATCACCGCTAGATCGAATTCCGCATCATCGATGGCGCGGTGGGGATCGCGCGGAGCGGGCCAGCCGATTTGCGATTCCGAGGCGTCTGCGGCCTTCTGTTGCAGCTCGCGAAGTTGTGGTATTCGTCCAGTGACTGCGCGGAGGACATCCAATGCATAGAACGAGGGTCCACGGGCGCGGCCCTGCCTCATGTCCATCCGCGGATAGGAGATCCATAATCGGCGGACCGCTGCTCCAGCTACGGCGTGGAGCAACTGTCGCTCCCGCGAAAAGCGAACTTCCTGTGTGGAGAGAGACGCGCTGACCTCAAATCGCACGGCATCGAGAAGAAGAGGGTCTTCGAATGATTTCTTCGGAAAGATGTCTTCTCCAAGGCCGGGTAGGAAAACAGTGTCAAAGGACAATCCGAATATTTCAGGAATGGTAGCTACAAATACTTTTCCGTACCGTCGTTCGGCCGGTTCAGTTCGAAGAAAACTGAGTCGATCGGCCAGGGCTTCTCGTACCTCATCGAGGCTGACAGGGCCAATGCCGGCCATCGGCCGCAGCTCCGCGAGCACGGCCAAAACACCTTCGGGGTGGCGAAGCGCAAGCGTTGCGAGCTGGTCAAGATAATCCAGCCAAACGCCCCATGTTGCTGAAGCGGGCAAACCGTCCAGAAATGAGATGATGGGCAGCGCGAATTTCTGAAGGTTCCGGAGTTGGCGAAGCTCCCGTTCCAGCCGTTCACGGGATGCCTCATCTTCGCTGCCGAGTTCGAGCATTCTCTTCTGGAGTTCCCCACGAAGGCCTTCGAGGCGGCGAACCCATCGATCGTATCCGCCGATTACGGCAGCGTCGACAAGTAATCGTTCCCACTGCCGCGGCGTCCGCAATGTGCCGGCGGCGACGGGCGAGTCTAAATCGAGAGGGACGTCAGCAGCTGCGGGTTTCTCCTGTGGCGTGACTTCAGCAAACAACTCACCTTGCGGCGGCACCCACGTTCGTTTGGACGTGATTTCTGTGGATGGTTCAGTGTCGGGGACCTGTCCTAGTGAAAGATATTCACTAAACCTGGTAGCAGACAGCTTTTCAGATGCACAAGCCAGCAGGGCCAATAACGCGCGGCCGGCGGGGTTAGGCCTCTTCGTGCCGCATGTATAGAAAGCAGGAATACACGCTCGGCGAAGTGCGTCTTCAAGCAGCGGCTGGTAAAGATCCGGATTCCGCAACAACACGGCGATGTGGTCAAACTGCACCGCAGAATTCGCGGCGGCAAGTATAGAACGCGCGATCTCGACGCATTCGCGACTTTCGTCGGTGGCAGAGATAAAGTTGACGGTGTCGTCGAGTTCACCACTCGACTGAATGTCTATACGAAAAACGTGACTGCGCAATCTGCTTAATGCGGAGTCACTCTCAGTCGTCCTGGTGATCGTTGGTTTGACGTCGAGGATCCGGCGCCAGATCTCCACAGACTCTTCGTCTCGATCATGTGCTGTCGCTAGTACCTCTACAGCTTGACTCGCAAGAGCGCTCAAGAACGCTTGCTCTAAAAGTGACGTTGGTGCGATGTCGAGGAACAGAATGGTATTTTTTCGGAAAGTCCATTCGTCGCTTTGAAGTGCTTTCGTCGCGACGTCGAAAATTGTGGCGAGGTCTGCTAGTTTGTTTTCTTCCAAGTGTGAGCCATAGCGCCTCAGCAGATTTGCGACATCATGGCCTCCAGCTCCCGATTGTTTTAAGTGTCTCTGATCGACATTATTTAACCGTAGTTCCGTGATCGTCGATGCCAAGGCGCGAAAGAATCCTGGTGTATTTGCGACCGGCTCGAACCATGCCAATTCGTGCTCCTGTCGGCAGGAATGAACGGCCCTTGCAGCCAGTGCATCTACCGCCACTCCAGCGAGCACGGTTTTCCCTGCGTCGATAAGCCGTGAGGTGGCTATTTGAATCGCAAGTTGCGGAACCGTGAAGCGATGCACTCCGAAAACGAAACCGGTTTGAGAGCATATATCGCGCAACAGTTCATCGCCGGCAGTTCGTGTCGCCGAGACGAGAAGGCGCTCTTCGTCTGAACATGACGTGAGAAAGTCGGCCGCCGCCTTCAAACGATCCAGCGCCGAAACTGAAGTTAGGAGCTTACGCATTGTTAACGTTTCTGATTAGATTGCGACTTTCAAAAGGAACTCTGGAACGCTCTATCAAGCACATTCTCCTATTTTGTTGCTCTCACGTCGCCGCAAGTTGTTAACAAAAATACATTCCCGGCGCCAAGCCCTTCAGTATTGCCGGAGACTGGGCATGCTTCATAGCGGCCGTGAAAGCGGCTCCTAATGTCGAAGTTCGTTATCCCCTCTCGCTTGCTCTGCGGCAATGGATACAGAAAGGTTGGATCACAACCAGGTACATTCCACGCAAACCATTGCCTCCCGAAACACCCCACCGCACATTGTCTTCGACGGTCCGCGTCACATCGAGCGACGACTGATTCAATGCCGTCATGCCGCGTCCTCCACGAACGAGGGTTTGAACCGGCGTTCTTTCGACGACGCAATACGATCCGGTGACACGGATACCTCCGTACGCCTCGGTTTCGTACAGAACAATGTTGTCTTTGATAACGCCCGCTGGCCGCCACTCGGCCCGCGTTTGACCTACATTCCCGCAAGTGGGTTCGCTTAAGTTCGCTTATAAGAGCCGAGGTTCGCCTGTTTCTCTATCGTTCAAAATCACTGCTGCATGGATGATGGCATTACGAACATGCGATTTCGCGAATGAAGCGTTTCTTGCATTCGCAAAGCTGCGGCAGTTCCAGCCGAGAATGTCAGGATTGCGACAATCCACATCGCGACTGTCATCCCGACTCGGTCGGCGACCTGTCCAACCAATACTGCACCGACGGCATATCCAAGATCTCGCCAAAGGCGGTAGACGCCCACGGATGATGCACGCCAGGAGGGATGTACGATATCGCCAACGGTCGCCAACAAGGTCGGGTACACCATAGCGGTACCGAAGCCGAGCAAACCTGCACCTGACGCAAAACCGATGAATTCAGATGAAACGGCCACCAGGGCAATGCCTATTGCCTGGACCCACATGCCGACCGCAATAAGCCACTTGCGGCCAAGCTTGTCGGATAAAGGGCCGGTACCGAGTTGTGCAATGCCCCATGTCGCCGGGCAAATTGCCGCGAGAACGCCGATTTGTTGAATACCCATTCCAGCCGCGGCAAAGACGAGCGGAAACAGACCCCACGTCAGTGCGTCGTTCAAGTTATTCACGAATCCAACCTGGCTCGTGGTTGAGAGAGTTCGATGGCGAAAACTCGTTTGCCGGAAGATTTCGTACGCTGAGGGAGCCGATATCGGATGGTCGGATGAATTCACAAACGACTCGTGGGTCGCGTGCGCCTTGGTATCACGAACC
>Ga0075424_100003892_pt1 | contig 14018 bp, 15 predicted proteins | sample SoiMethybrSBSTD3_FD_75301 | JGI IMG/M metagenome (GOLD analysis project Ga0075424, IMG submission 75301) | Bulk soil microbial communities from a Populus tree surrounding site in Tennessee, USA - Soil MetaG P. TD hybrid SBSTD3 | ecosystem: Environmental > Terrestrial > Soil > Tree plantation... | reverse complement strand
CGCTTTCGCGGCGTGTCTCAGCCTACCCCTGATGCAACTCCAGGGCGGCCGTGAGCCGCTCCAGCGCCCGCGTAGCAGCTCCAGACCACGCCCCGTGCCTCAGCTCCAGCATGGCGCGTGCCTCAGCCACGGTCAGCGCAACCCGGATCGGCCGGGCGGCCCGGCCCCGCGGCGCCGGCTCGATCTCTTCGACCTCCCATGACGACACGGCGTAGCTCCCGCCCTCGCCTCCGTCCACGGTGCCGGGGTCGGCCGCGTCCAGCTCCGACCGGACGGCTTCCGTCAGTTCCTCGCGGCTGGCGAACGGGCCGTCCTGGTGCTCGACGTCGGCCCGCACCACGAACTCAAGCTTCACCGTTGCGCCTCCCCAGCTCGGTTCGGACGTCGAACACCGAGACAACCGCCACCGTGACGGGGACTGCGGGATCGGCCGACGCGACGTACCCCACCGTCACCCGCCCGCCCCGACTGGCCTCCAGGACGATCCCCCGGTGCCACTGGCGCCGGCCGCGGACGACGACCCGGGCGCCGGCCGCCGGGATCGAGGGGTCCCCCTCTCCCAGCAGGCCGGCCCGCGGCGCCCCGTGCCACGCGCGCATGGCGGCCCGGTGTCGCTCGATCAGGCGCCGCTTGCGATCCGCCGCCCGGGCGGCCCGTACGGCGCCGTCGCGGGTCGTGCTGTACGCCCAGGGGCCGCCGGCCACTCGCGCCCGCCACGGCCGCTCGCCGTCGTCCTGGTGCTCGACGTCGAGGGGAACGACGGCGGGGCGCCCGGCGCCCCGCTTCCGCTCGCGGTACTCCAGTGCGGCCCGGCGCGTGATCCGCCAGCCGCCGCGCCGGCCGCCGCGCCCGGTCCGCCGCACCTCCGCCAGCCGGCCCGTGTCCGCCAGCCGGCGAAGCTGGGAGGCCGTCACGCCAGCGATCGCCGCCGCCTCCCCCATGCCGATGTCGTCGTCGAGGCTGCGGCCCGGGTACAGCTCCCGGCCGCGCGCCTCCAGGTCATCGAGCGCCCACGTGCGGATGGTGCCCTCGCTGGCGCTCTCGGGGCGGCCCGGCCGCCTGTCGAGTCGGGCGCGGATGGCGCGCTCGAACGTCTCCGGGTCCAGCTCCGGGTACAGGCCCCGGAGCATGGCCGCGCGGTCCAGCTCGCTCACCCCGCGGCCCTCCGCCGCTGGGCGTCCCGCTCGGCCTCTCGCCGCAAGTCGGAGAGCAGCTCGGCCAGGTCAACCGCGTCCTGCGCCGGCCACTCCAGGTCAACCAGCTCGGCCGCCAGCGCACCCAGTTCGATCCGCCCCGCCCCGAACGCGAGCACGGCCGCCAGCACGGGGCGCCTCAGCGGGAACTCGGGCTCCATCAGGTCCTGCCGGCTCACGGCAGCAGCCCCGGCCGGCTGGCCACGATGCAGGCCGCCAGCAGCAGGCCCACCCCGGCGAACGTCCAGATGGCCCACCGGGTCAGCCGGTACTTGCGGGTCACGATCCGGGCGAGCGGGTAGAGCGCCCCGGCGAGCCGCTCCAACTCGGGAACCGTCGCCCGGTCCCGCAGCGCCGCAGCCACGCCGTCCGGGCCGTCGTGCGCCTCGCCGTGGCCGTAGTAGTGGAAGGCCCGGCCGTTCGCCCCCGGAGCGCTCCGGGGGTAGATGACGGCGCCCAGGAGTGCGATTCCGGCGGCCGTCCCGGCCACGGCCAACCACCACAGCACCGCGGCAGCCGGCCGCAGCCCGAAGGGGGACCACTGGCCGGCCATGATCGACGCGCCGACGACCCCGGCCGCCAGGCCGGCCGCCGCCAGCAGGGTTCCCGCCTTCTGATCGGCCCGAGCGATCTCCTCCCGCGTCTCGGCGATCAGGGTCCGGGCCAGCTCGGCGGCCGTACCCGACCTCGAGGTACCGTCCCGTCCCGAGACGGCCGCCGGCCGGCGCCGCAGCGAGCGGCCCGGCAGCGCCAGCAGCGCAAGCACCAGGGGCACGTGTGCGCCTAGTTCGTTCATGCCGCGCCCACCTCGCCGCAGCCCGCCAGCCTGGCTGTCAGCTTGGCGTCGTGTAGTAGCCCCTCCAGGACGAAGCACGTGAGGCAGTTCGCCCGGTGCTCGCTGTCGCTCGGCCCCCGGTGCGCGGTGAGTTCAGCCGCGGCCCGGGCGATCTGGTCTTCGACGGGTGGCCATGCGATCTCTCCTTGGACGTGGGCCGGGTCCTCGCAGGGCTGTGGGCAGCAGGGGTGCTGGCAGTGGCCCTCGGCATCGATCCAGGTGTAGATGGCGCCGATCGCCTCCAGCACCGCCCACAGAGAGCCTTTGGGGGCGGCCCGGTCGTGCCGGCTCATCCCCCGCCCCCCGTCGTGTCGAGCGTCACCTGTTCGGCGCCGCTGGGGTCCGGCCCCGGCCCGGGGGCGGGCTTGACGACCCGCTCCCGCAGCTCCACACCACGCGCCTCCAGCCACGCGCCCAGCTCCGCCGGCACCGACAGGCCGGCGCCGCACTCGACGGCGCCGGCCGTCGCGCCCGGGCTGTAGAGGCGCGCCATCGCGCGCTCCGTCTCGCGGTCGTACAGCCGGCGCCGCTCCGTGTTGATCTCGGCCAGCCAGGGGCACGCCGCATCGAACCGCCGCCTCGCCTCCCGGCCGGCCTCCGGCCCGGACAGCAGGCCGGCGCGGCGGATGCCGCGCTCGACCGGATCCACGATCCGGGCCGCCAGCTCTCGGTCTTCGCGGTTCACCACAGCCCGCCCCGGCGGTTGGCCCGGTCGAACTCGCGCGCCCGGTCCATCGCCTCGGCCGGCGTGGACCCCCACGCCGTGACTCCGCAGTCGCCGCACTGCTGGGCGTAGTCCGTCCGCCCCGTCACCCTCGACGTCCGGGCCTCCGCCTCACCCCACGGGTGCGCGCCCCCGTTCGTCGCGTTGCAGTCCTGAACGCCATCGAAGAAGCTCACGCCGCGTCACCTCCGAACGGCTGGACGGGCAGCACCAGGACCCGGGCCGGCCCGTGCTCGACCCGGAGCGGGGCCGGCGTCTCCATGACCCACCCCGACTCGCCGCAGCGCTGGCACAGCCCGGGCTGGACGTCCGCCGCCGGGGCCGAGTCGGCCAGCTCCAGCACCGCGCCCCCGGCGGGGCCGCCCTGCTGGATCAGCTCGGCGTGCAGCACGCGCCCGCTGCGGACGGCCACGGCCAACAGGTCGTGGGGGTCGAGCGCCATGTTCGCCAGCTCGGCGAACGCCCGGCAGCAGGCCAAGTCCCAATGGTGGCCGCCCGCCGCGATCACCACCTCCGAATCCGAATCGCCGGGCGCCGTGTTCGCCCGAACGATCCTGCCGACGAGAAACAGTGTGCTCATGGTCCTATCGTACACCTCCCCGCTAGAAATATGCGCTCGTTTTGAGTTTGGTTCTGCGGTCAGATGGTGGAGAGCGCTGGGCCGATGACCCCGACGCGCTGAGAGCGCCGGGGCCGTGCCTCATCAGGCCCCGCGTCGTGCCTCGACGTCACCTTCGACGTCTTCGGCCGGCCCCAACACGTGAGGCCGCGGGACCTGGCCATGCGCGTCCAGGCGCCCGATGTCGCGACGGATCGTCGCCACGGAGACGCCCAGCCGCCGGGCCGCCTCCCGGTAGCTGGCGTGACGCTCGAACACGAGCACCTGAGCCGCCTCCTGGCGGTCGCCGGGCAGCTCGTCAACGTCGGGCAGCTCCCCGGCCGGCTCAGGCTCAGCAAGGCCCAGGGCCGCCAGGATGCGCCCGTCGAGGCCCTCCAACGTGTCCACCACGGCGCGGGGCGCCAGCGCGCCCGTACGGGCCTCTACGGCGCTCCTGAGCGCCTGATGGGCGTCCTCTGCCCCGGGCGGGATCGCCCGGCGGAACACATCCTCCGCCCGCACCGTCGACACGATGAACGGCGCGCTCTGCTCACCGTCCACGGTCACTGCCGAGACGAACCGGCGCCGGGGAAGCCGCGCGATCGCCCGGGGCTGCACCTCTCCGGCCAGCTCGGCGGACAGCCACGAGGCCGCCGTTGCCCGCGTGGCGCCGGCCGCCATGTGGCTACGGTTGGTGGCCAGGGCCGCCAGCGTGCGCGGCGTGAGCCGGCTCGGGTCCTGGTTCATCGCCACGATCCGGATCGCGTACTTGCGCAGCTCCTCAAGGCTGGCCCCGACGATCCCGCCGGCCGTCCCGTCGAAGGTCTGGAGTTCGTCCAGGAACAGCCAGAACGGCCGCCGTTGATCGAACGGGAGATCAGCCCGGGACCGGGCCGCCGCGTACATGTGGGTGACGATCAGGGAGGCCGCCAAGGCGCCGTCCATCCCGCCGCCCGTTGTGGCCAGCACGATCTGACCCTCGTCCATCGCCTGTCGGGCGTTCCAAGTGGTCTGTGGCTGGCCCAGGAGCGCCATCAGGGCGGGGCTGCTGCGGAGACGATCGCCTAGCAGCAGCACGGCCGAGATCACCTCCCGCGGCGTGTTCTCGTACCCGCCGCCGTCGCTCCAGTAGGCGCGCTGAGAGTCCGACAGCAGGGGGGCAACCGCCCGCCTGAACCCGCTGTCGAGCAACAGGCTCTCAAGCTGGAAGATCGTGGGCTGGAGATTGCCCGGCAGCGTGCGGCCCAGCTCCGCCAGCGCCAGGGCGGCCCGACTCAGCAGCGCCAGCACGCGCACGTGCCGATCGCTCCAGTGCATCGCCACGGCCACGGTGTCCCGCAGCCCGCGGGCAAGGAGTTGATCGGCGCCCCAGTCGTCCGCCCCCTGGCGGTCCAGCAGGTTCAGGCCGGGGTTGGCGCTGAGGCCCACCCCGCCCAGGTCGATACGGACGATGCGGTCCGCGGCCGGGGTCCCGGCCAAGAACGCCTCGATCTTCGTAACCGCGTCCCCGTGGGGGTCCACGAACAGAAAGCCCTGGGGGGTCCTCAGCGCCACGTGCAGGGCCTGCACGATCGCCATCTCCGTCTTGCCCGATCCGGCCCGGCCGACGATGTACGAGAACCACGGGTCGTCCTCCCGGACGACGGCCGCCAGCATCCGCAGCCGGCCGCCCTGGGCCTCGACGGCGCCAATGGGGACCTGATCGGGCTCCCCGGCGTAGGGCACGAGCGATCGCGGAGGCCGGCTCAGCGCGCCCACTGAGCGGCGCACACGCACGCTGGCGTTGGCGGCCGTGGGAGGCCGCAGCCACGCGCCGACCTCGTGGCCCGTCACCAGGGACGTCCGCCCCGGCGCGAACAGGCCGGTTGCCAGCCGGTACCGGCGCCACCACCCGCCCGGGAGGTGAGTCCGCCGCCAGTGCGCCCCGCCGGCCCACTGAGCGAACCCGGCCTCCAGCTCGGCCGCGATCGCCGCGGCGCGCTCGGGGCCGTCCTCCGCCCGCCCGATGGTGAACACCTGGACCCGGTAGAGGGGGCTGTCGGGGTCGAGGCGCCCAACCGCCGCCCGGGTGCGGTACATCTCGCGGACGCGCGCCCCGGCCCCGCGGCCGGGCTGGCCTCCCATGGCGACGACCTGAGCATCGATCGCCCGGCGGATGCGCTCGCGCTGGCGCCGCTGGCGCCGTCCGGAGGCCGGGAGGATGTCGAGCACCACGGCGCCGTACTCGCCGGCTTCCAGGTCCTCAAGCGTGCTCGTGGCGATCTGGAGCGGGTCGCTCCCCTCCCCCAGCCCAGCAAGCATGTCTCCGGGCCGACCGGCAAGGCGCAGCTCCCGAACGGCCATCGCCCCGCCCGGGGTCAGGGCCTCCGCCGGGCGGACCTCGACGGCGCCGTAGGCCCGGGCCGCGGTGCGCAGCGCCGGCCGCCGGGCCTCCTCCGCCTCCCACGTGTAGCGGACCTCTTCGCCGCTCGCCGCCTCCAGCCGGATACGCACCGCCCCCGAGCGCCAGGCCCAGCCCGGCACGAGCGGCAGGCCGCGGGGCCGGGCGCCAGTGAGCAGCCGTCCGGCCCTGGCCACGTCGTCAGGGGACGGCGTGAACTCGGGCTCCGGCAGCAGCTCCATCAGCGATCGGCGCCGCAGCCGGCGCATGGTGTGCGCGTACTCGACAGCGCTGACCCCGAACGCCACGGCCGCCGCCTGCGCCGTGAGGTGCGGGTCCGCCCACTTGCCCATGGCGCCCAAGGTCACCGCGGTCATCCCGCCACGCGTCCAGAACCAATCGGGCAGCCAACTAGTCAATCCCACCTGACCTATCCCTGCCTCGTAATACCGCCGGGGGCGCCCGGAGATTCGGGCGCCCCCTTCCTGGCGGTTGCCGGGCGTCGATTCGTCACCGACGCTCCGCAGTGCTAGAGCGGTCAGGCCCCGCCGGGGCCAGCAGCCGGCGGAACTCGCCGGCCACCAGGAGCACGCCCACGCCGAGCGCGCCGAGCGCCACGCCGTCCATCGGGTCGGCGATGCCGCGCCAGGCCAGCAGCCCGACGCACACCGCCAGCGGGACCGCGATCGCCAGCGCACCGACGATCCGCCGCCGGGTGATCCGAACCATGAGAGCGGTCATGGCCGGAACCTACCATACTGTTCCGGAACAGTCGAGTGCTGTTCCGGCTCAGCCGGTTCAGCGGGTAACCTATCTAGGTCAGTGGACTCCCTCTATCGGCGCATCGCGGACGACTTGAGACGCGAGATTCTCGACGGCACGCGCCCGCCCGGCTCCCCCGTTCCCTCGGTGCGTGAGCTTGCCCGGCAGTACGGCGCGTCGAATGTCACCGTCAACCGGGCGCTACTCGAACTGCGGGACCTCGGCCTGATCGTCACCCACCAGGGCCGGCGCTCGATCGTCCGCCCCACCCCCCATGTCCGCCTGCTGCACACGGGCGAGAACTACCGGGCGCGTCGGGCTACGGGAGTGACGACGTGGAACGCTGAGGTGCTGGCCCAGGGCCAGCGGCCCGAGCAACACATACGAGGTGTGGCCCGCGTCCCGGCTCCCCACGACATTGCCGCCCGCCTGGAGCTTGACGACGGGACGCCCGTGCTCCAGCGAAGTCGGCTCCTCACCGTCAATGGGGTTCCGGTCGAACTCTCGGATGGGTACTACTCCCTCGATCTCGTGGCCGGGACGCGGATCGAGCTTCCTCTGAAGATCACGGGTGGCGTGCACCGCGTGATCGAGGATCAGCTAGGCCGCCAGCTCGTACGGTTCGTGGAGGAACTGGAGGCCCGCCCTCCCACGAGCGAGGAAATCGACGTTCTCCGCCTGGAGAGCAGGGGGCCTGTGGTTCGGCTGCTGCGGACAGCCTACGATGCGGGCGGCCGCCCGGTCGAGGTGCTCGAATCGGTGGTCACGGCCGAACACCACACCTTCCGCTACGTGATCGATGTGGGGCCGCCTCCAGCGGACGATCACCCGCCAGCGGTCTACGTGGGACGGCCGGGCGGCCCCGAGTAGGCCCATCCCGTCCAGCGCTTGACCTGGACCGCAATGACTGGCCCTTCGGGCGGATGCTCTCGGTATTGCGGGTACTTCGCCGTCAGCAGTCCGACGGGATCGGCGCGTTCCTCGTCCAGCTCTAGGACGTAGGCGTCCCCATCCGCCCGCACCCACCACAGCCGCTCCCAATCGGAGTCGTTGTACTGGTCCACCAGGACGGACACGGCCGGGTGCTCCCGGATGTTGCGAATGCGCTTCAGGTTCGTGCTGCGCTTCGGCTTGTGGTCAACGGCGTGGAAAATCCAGTCGCCGGACACCGCGAACGTGTGGACCACCACGTGCGGTTGCCCATCGGCCCCCACCGTCGCCATATGGGCCGCTCGGGCGTTCGCGAACAGCTCTCGCGCCTCGTCTGCGCTCAGGTCCATGGGCCGAGCGTACGCTCTCGGCGGTGAACCGAATACGGGCTCTCCGGCAGGAGCTACAGGCGAAGTACCCCTACGCCTTCACGCTGGAGGAAGTCGCCCGTCGGGTCCGCGTCCACCCGGCCACGCTGCGAAGCTGGGAACAGGACCGGCATCGCCCCCGGGGTCCGGCGGTAGAGCGTCTCGCCCGGGACCTGGGCGTCAGCGTCGAGGCGCTCGGCCTCGACGCTGACGATCCCGAGTCTCCGTCAGCTCGCCTCCCGGAGCGGCCCTGAGCGCCTCCAGGTTCGTCGGGCGGCCCTGGCCGTGTCTGGCATCGCCCGGCGCCGGTTGCGGCCCAGGTGGCGCGTGATCGTCTCCAGGGGTACGCCACGGTTCGCCGCTTCGTCGGGGTCCAGGAGCCGGCCCCGCCCGCGGTTGCGTCTGGTCAGTTCAGCGAGAGCGCACGCCAGGGCAGCCGGCCGGGTTGCGTGTAGCGGGTCGCACTGGCACTGCCAGATGACGGCACCCGTCTCGGCGCCGGCCAGCTCGCCGCGGTAGCCGGGCCGATCGCTAGATGTTGTGTCTGGTGCAGCTGGCCCCGGCCCCACATGTTGTGGTGGCAGGGTCGGCACGTTGAGGCGCGGCAGCATCGCCGCTGGGGTCCAGACGTGTCCGCAGCGCCAGCATCGGCGCTCCGGGCGGCCGTTCGGTCCGGCGCTGAACGCCACCTCCCGGCACTCCGGGCAGGGTCGAGCGCCTGGGACGGGTGGCAACCCCAGGTTCACCCCGCCGGGGCCGGGTACCGCGCCAGCACCGGGTGGGCCGGGGGCAGAATCGAGCGCAGCCCGCCCCCGGAGAGCCGGGGAGCCTGGCGCGGTTGACCGCTGTGGTTCGGGCCGATCCGGGGTCCGCGGTTCCGTCCACGCCCGGTATCGCTCCGGCAGCTCCGCCTTGCCGGCCAGGGCCGCCCGGACGGCCGCCGCCGGCAGCACGCCGCGCCGGGCGGCCAGCAGCGCGGCAAACAGCTCCCGTTGCCGGGCCAGCTCCCCGGGGTCCCACTTGTGGTTGTCGGGCCGATCTGCGATCTCGGCCTGCCATGCCGCGTAGGCGCTCTCGGCCGCGGTGACGGCCTCCCACGGGGTCACTCTTCCTCACCCCACCACGGCTCAGCTTCGGTCAGGTCGAGCCATTCCAGGTCGTCCAGCGTCAGCGAGTCAAACCCGTGGGCCTCAGCGATCGCCTCTTGGAGCGTCTCGGCCGCCTCGTCCCGCCGGCCGTCCTCCAACAGGTCCGTGACCTCGGTCATCGTCTCGGGCGAGATCGGCTGCTCAAAGTGAACCGTCCGGTTCCGGCGCTGGTAGCCGTTGACCGTCACCTGACCGCGGACGCCGATCCGGGCGCCGCGCTGGCGTACGGCCCCCCGGCGAGCGCGCTTCGGGCGCCGGCCGCGCTCCCGGGCCTCCCGCTGGGCGGCCGAGATGCGGATGCGGCGCATGGTGTTCGCGCTCGGGGTCCGCCGCTCGGCTCCAGTCGAGCGCCAGCGCTGCACCGTGCGCACGGTCACCCCGGCCATTCGGGCGATCTCGCGGTTCTGCGCTGCCCGGGTCGGGCCGAACGCCTCCGCCGCTTCCTCCAGGGCGGCCGGCCGGCCGAGAGCACGCTCAATGCCGCTCGGTAGGTCCACGTCAGCCCACCCTCGACGCCCGGAGCGCGTCGAAGAGATCCTTCCGGGCGCGATCGCCTCCGCCGGCCGCAAGGCGCTCTCTCAGCCACGCCAGGGGCACCGTGCCTGCGTGCTTGAACTTGCCCAGCTTGTCGGACACCTCCAGGCCCAGGGTCGCCGCCGCCGCCGCCGGGTCGGCCTCTGAGCACACGTAGGCCACGGTGTCGGCTTGCGCCGCGATCGGGGTCCGGCCTGTGCGCTCGGCCACGGCGTAGACGTGCCGGTACAGGTTGACGTTGGCCCGGGTCCTGACGTCGGCCTGCCATTCCGGCCGGTACAGCGGGTACGTCTCGGGCCGCCCTGGCGCCAGGTACGCCAGCCGGCCCACGCCGGCCGCGTAGGTCCGCTTCAGCAGCAGCCGGGCCACGGCCGCGCCGTCTCCGCCGGCCAGGATGGCGGTCCTGGCGTCCCTGAGCAGCTCGTACCAGCGCTCGAGCGCCCGGCTCGACGTCTCCCACGCCCAGCCGTCAACCAGCTCGACGCCGCACCCTAGCTTCCGGGCCAGGGCGAGCACCGATGGCGAGTACCAGTGGGGGCGGCCGTCACTCACGAACGGCAGCGGCCCCGGCAGCGTGCGCCGCCCGTCCGGGAGGCTCAGCCGCGCCCGGTAGCGGCCGGCCGCCAGCTTGCCCGGGTCCAGCTCGGCCAGCTCGGGCGCGTCGACCCGATGCATGGTCCCCTGGCCGAGATGGACCACGCCGGCCGCGGCCAGGTACTGAGCGTTCGCGTCCCACGCGTGGATGTGCTCAGCAGTCTTCTCTGCCGCGTCCGGCAGGCGGGGCGGCCCGGTCATGCGGTCCCCTTCCGGGATCGGGCCGTGGGCGCCATCCGGCATCGGAACTCGCTCCGGGAGCGGCGTCCGCCGCGTAGTGGCGATCAGCGCGGCCCCCGTGGTGCCGGGCGAGCGCCGGAACCGAGCGCCGATGTGCTTGGCGTACAGCTCCAGGCCGGCGAGCACCTCCGCCGGGGAGGCCCCCCGGGCCAGGTAGGCGATGTCGGCCTCGAACTCGCACCACTCGGGCGCGCACCAGGGCAAGACGTAGACCTCGATCCACCCGGACAGGTCGGCGCCGGCCCCGGGCGGATAGGCGGTCCACCAGGGCCGCAGCCCAACTACGTCGGCGCCGTCAGCCGTCTCGCCGGCCACGATCCGCCAGCCGGCGCCGGCCGCCTCCGTGGTCCAGCGGTGCGGGATTGCCGCCGCCCGGTTCTCCAGGTCCAGCGAGCGGCCCGAGCGCTGGCGCAGCTCCGCCGGCAGTCCCAGCAGGGGCAGTGCCTCAGCGTGGACCCACAGTTGCCTCAGTCGGTAGGCGGACATCAGGGTCAGCACGTCGGCGAGCTTCCCGCGCTGCCGAACGTCGAACTCGTAGAGCAGCTCGCCGGCCGGTAGGTGCAGGCCCCGGGCGCCGAGAACGGCCGCCGCCGCCTCCGCCCGGCGCGGTGCCCGGCTACCCTGAGCCGCATCCGTCGTCGGGGCCGTCCTGTGCTCCCCAGCAGGGGCGGCCCCATCCGTCGTCTTCATTGGGTCGTCACCTCCCGCGGACCCCTTCGGCTCGACGTCGGCGCCGGGATCCTTCCTGCGCCGCGTGCTCGATCGCGCCGGAGCGGCCGTCTCGGCCGCCGGTTCGTCCTGCCGCAGCCACGTTCCGCCGCGGCCCACCCATCGGTTGCCGCGGTCCCACTGCACCTCCCCTTCGTGGTGGGGCGCTCGGACGCTCCAGTGCGGTTCGTCCTGGTCCTGGTCCTGGTCCTCGCCGTCGTCAGTGGCCATGGCCACCTCCAGGGAGGCCAGCTCGGCCGGGTCCATCTCCGGCTCAGGGTCGGATTCCTCCCGCGCACGCGCCCCCGCACACACGAGGGACGCTGACGTAAGTGACGTAAGTGGCGTAAGAGACGTAAGCGCGGCCAGCTGCGGGGCCGGGTTTGAACTTGGAAGCGGGGTCCCGGCGGCCGGCCCGGCGCTTACGTCTCCTGGTGGTGACGTAAGCGGTGACGTAAGCACCGGACCGTCAGGGCCATCTGTGGGGAACACCAGGGAGCGCGGGATCACCACGACGCGCCGCTGTGTCCCGCCCGGCAAGGTCAGGGTCCAGGCCGCCGCCTGATCCTCCTGCGCCGATGGCAGGAGCGCCCCCCGCTCCAGCAGCAGCCCCACGAGACCCCGCTTGGTGCGCCCGGCGAACCGTGCGTCCCGGGACTCGATCAGGAGCTTGTACAGGTTCTCCCCCTTGAGCGCGATCCCGTCCGGTGCGTCGGGCGCGTTGGGCCACGCGTAGCAGGGGACCCCGGCATCCGCGGTGTACTCGGGGCCATCGTCGCCCGAGCGGACCTCCCGGTACCCCAGCTCGACCGGCTCCAGGTCCGGGACGGCGGCCGTGTCCAGCGCCCCGTGGGCGTTGAGCACGTGGGCGCGGCGGTCCAGCAGGGCGCGGCGGATGACGTCCCCCACGATCGGCGCCAGGTCGTGTACGAACGCTTGGCGGTCCATCAGGCGCTGACCCTGCACGGCCATGTGCAGCGCCGCGGCCCGGGCGGCCCCCTCGGTCAGCTCGCCCGGCTGGAGGCCCGTCACCCGCTCCGCCAGCTCCAGGCCGGCCAGCAGCGGGGCGGCCCGCTCGGCCACGCGGTGGGCGCCGGGCGCGTCCGCTGTCATCACGCCCAGCCGCGAGCGCCAAGCCGTGTCCAGCTCGGTCAGCTCCCGGGCGCCGGCTTCCGCCCCCAGCTCGGCTAGGTGCACGATGACGAGATCGGCAGTGGCGCGCATGGCTGGCCACGCGCGCTCCAGGTGTCCCCGGAGGCACGCGGCATCGCCGCGGCGCTCGCCATCGTGGGCGCAGCCGGAACCGACGCACCGGGCCGCCACGTGGCCGTTGTCGGCGGTCCAGGCCACTACGAACGCGCGCCGTAGGGCGCTCTCGGCCAGCTCCGGGGGAAGCGCCTCGACGGTGTACGTGGGCAGCGTGCGCACGATCGTGCTCGGTGCCGGGGTCAGGTCCCGGCGGAGGCGCTGACGCATCGGCTTGCCGTCCGCGGTCGGCCGCCACAGCTTGTTCAGGAGCGCGGCGCCGGCCGAGGTCATCTCGGTCAGGTCGTCGGCTAGGGTCGGCATGTCCACCTCCCGGGACATGCCCCCCTCGATCGCGCCAGCCGTGTCGCCGTCGAGGCTCGACGTCGTGACGGGGGGGTACGTGACGTCGAGCACTGCGCCCCGGGCCGCCATTGCTACCCCGGACTTGCCCGAGTCGGACCCGGCCTCCAGCACGAGCGACGTCAGCGGCAGCGCCCACGAGGCGCCCAGGGAGCGAACCCCAGCCCCGAACTCCAGCGCCAGGACCCCGGCGGCCCGACCCGTGGCGATCGCGCGATCGTCCACCAGAGCGCGCAGTGAGGCACGCAGCTCCTCTCCGTGAGGCACAGCCGCCGGCGGGGCGCCGGCGCGAGCGACGGCAGCCGGCAAGCCCACGAGTTGCACCCGGGCCGTCTCAGGGTAGGTCCGGCCGTCCGGGTAGACGTAGACCGGCTGGCCGTCTAGGTCGTGCCAGCCGGTACGGGTTGAGGCGATGATCTCCGTTCCCCGGCGCTCGGTCCCCTGCTGGCGGACGATGTTGAACAGCACGTCCCGCACGCGGCGCTCACCTGTGCCCGAGACGGGTATGGCGTCCCACACGGACCCGGCCCGCAGCTCGGAGGCCCTGAGCCGGGCGGGGCGGCCGTCGAGGGCAGCGGCGTAGATCGTGTCGACGTCTTCGTCGTCGCGGTCTCGGACTCGGTAGACCGCCTCGACCCGGGGCGCCCATGTGAGCGTCAGCCGGGGTCCCTGGCGGGTCAGCCGTACGACGGCGCCGGGGTCCGTCTCAGTGGCCGGCCGGTAGCGGTACTCCTCACTGCCCGCGATAGGCAAGGTGCCGCTCAGGAGCGGATCGGCCTCCCCTCCGTCCTCGGTGGGCTCGGCTCCCTGGCCCAGCGTGAGCAGCGTGTACCCGTGTGCCTCGACGGCCCGGCGGTGCTCGGCCAGCTCGGCCCGGGCCGCGGCGCACTCGATCACGATGCGTGCGTAGTGCTCGACGTTGGCGGCCGTGGGTACCGATTCCTGGAGTAGCGCCAGGTGGGCGCGGCCCCCGATGCGCTCCAGCAGGCCGGCCGTGGCGAGCGCCGCGGCCAACGTCACGTTGTCGATCGGCTCCCCTTCCCCGTGCAGGGCCAGGGCGGCCCGGTGGATCGTGCCGTTGTTCTCGCGGTAGTAGTGCTCGGCTGCCAGGCCCAGAGCCGCTACCTTGACTGCCGCCGCCCCGCTCCGGTCGATCAGCAGCGATCCGAGTACGGACGTCTCCGCCTCCAGGTCGTAGAGCGGACGCCCGGGCGCGCCGGGGAGAACGGTCAGCTCCGGCCGCCGCTGCCGGCGCTGGGCCATCAGGCCGCGATCCGGCGTCGCACCCGGCCAGCCGGGGCGCCGCTGTCGTGGGTTGTGTGCTGAGACTGCGCCAAGGTGACGCGGAAGGAACGCACGATCGACTCGCCTCCAATGCAGGGGTGAGGCGCCGCCG
>Ga0075424_100003891_pt1 | contig 14019 bp, 13 predicted proteins | sample SoiMethybrSBSTD3_FD_75301 | JGI IMG/M metagenome (GOLD analysis project Ga0075424, IMG submission 75301) | Bulk soil microbial communities from a Populus tree surrounding site in Tennessee, USA - Soil MetaG P. TD hybrid SBSTD3 | ecosystem: Environmental > Terrestrial > Soil > Tree plantation... | reverse complement strand
AGTCGCGCCGGCGACCGAGGCGATGCTGGAAGGCGCGCGCGCGCAGACGCGCGGCGCGCTGCGCGGCCTCGCCGAGCGCGTGCCGATCAGGCCGGCGTGGAACGACCTGATCGTGCCGCCGGAGACGCTGGCGCAGCTCCGCGAGATCGCGCTGCGAGTCACCCGCCGCGCCACCGTGATGGATGACTGGGGGTTCGCGGGCCGCCGGACCTACGGTCGAGGGACCACGGTCCTGTTCTCCGGCTCGTCGGGCACCGGGAAGACCTTCGCCGCCGCGGTGCTCGCTGCGGAGATCGGCCAGGACCTGTATCGGATCGATCTCGCATCGGTCGTCAGCAAGTACATCGGTGAAACGGAGAAGAAGCTGGCGCAGGTGTTCGACGGCGCCGAGCGCGCGAACTGCGTGCTGTTGTTCGACGAAGCGGACGCGCTGTTCGGCAAGCGCAGCGAGGTGCGCGACGCCCACGACCGTTACGCGAACCAAGAGGTCGCCTACCTGCTGCAACGAGTGGAGCGCTTCGGGGGCCTGGCCATCCTGACCAGCAACCTGCCCGGATCGATCGATCCGGCGTTTGCGCGTCGATTGGGCGGCACCGTGTTCTTCGAGCTCCCCGATCTGTCGGCACGGCATCGGCTGTGGGAACGAGCCTTACCGTCCTCCGCGCCGCGCGACGGCGATCTCGATCTCGCGCTCCTGGCCCGCGAAGTCCGCATTTCCGGCGGGGTGATCGGCAAAGCGGCGCTGGCCGCCGCGTTTCTGGCTGCTGACGAGGACGCGCCGATCGCGATGCGGCACCTGCTGCGGGCGCTTCGCCGAGAGGTGTCGAGCCTGGGGATCGCCGTCCCCGGCCTCCTGACGGTGAAGCCTGCATGACGATGCTGGCGCTGGTCGATGAGATGTTCAAGGTGGTGCTGGAGGACGGCGTCCCGAGCTTGCGCGTCGCCGGGGCCGTCGGCGCGTCTCAGGTGATCTTCGATCCGCCCGAACTGACTGTAAGCGCCGGCACCCCGCCAGTGCTGAGCCTGTACCTGGTCGAGGTTCGCGAAAACGTGAAGCTGCGCTCCAACGAGCGACAACAGACCACGTCGGCGGGCACCGTCGTCAGTCGGAGAGCGCCATATCGCCTCGACTGTCATTACCTCATCTCGGCGTTCACCGACAGCCAAACCGGTATTCCACCGCTTCAACATGATGTGCTCTATGAGACGACGGAGGCGCTGATACGCGCCCAGCCGCTGGTGCCGGCGCGCGTGCTGGCCGGCCACTCGGAGCTGCTCGGCTGGCCTCCCGAGAAGCGGGACGTCGAGCTGCCGCTGACCATCAACCCGCCCGAGGGTTTTCCGAAGCTGGCCGAGTTCTGGGGGACCATTGGACACCGGCACCCCTGGCGCCCCGTTGTGTACGCGATCGTCACGATTCCCGTCGAGTACATGCCGTCGTCGCCGGTCGGCGTCGTTCACCACGCCATCACCGTGTATAGCGCGGGCGCCGACGCGCGCGGCGTGGGCTCCGGCCCGAGCGAACGGCGCGCCCGCATCGGCGGCACCGTCATCGACAAGGACCGAAACGCGGTCGGCCGCGCCCGCGTGTTCGCGCGCGACGCCGGCGGGCAAGTTCTCGCGCGCACGACGTGCGCCGACGACGGCCGCTTCATCATCGATCTCCCGGAGGGCGGCGTCGACATCTATGCGGCGGCCTTTGGTTTCGGCACGACGCCCCCGCTCGCCGTTCCCCTCGCGTCCACAACGGACGCCGACAAGCTCGAATACATCCTGCGGTTTCTCTAGGAGATGCCATGGCCACCACGTACGCGTATCCCGGCGTTTACATCGAAGAGATCACCGGCCCCGGCGTCATCGTCGGCGTAGGGACCAGCACCGCGGCGTTTATCGGCCCCGCGGCGCGCGGGCCGTTCATGCGGCCGACCGTGATCACCACCTTCGACGAGTTCGGGCGCCAGTTCGGCGAGGCGCTCGATTTCTGGCCCTACCTCGAACGCAACAAGCGCAGGTACTTCCTGGGCCACGGCGTGCAGGGGTTCTTCGACAACGGTGGGACGCGCGCGGTGATCGTGCGCGTCGGCAACGGCACCCCCGCGGTGTGGAGCGTGAGGAACCAGCCCGTCGCAGGTGCGGGTGCGGCCGAAGAGTTGTTCAGGATCGAGGCGGTCGCGGAAGGGCCTGAGGGCAACAACTACACGGTGACGCTTTCCGCACCGCCTGCTCCCGCTCCGGGCCAGCCGGTTCCGACGCTCGCCTACGCGATCGCCGACATCAACGCCGTCGACGCGAATGATCGCAGGAAGATCACGATCGCGTATCAGGCGGCGAGCCCCGGCAAGTTCGTGCCCGGCGACATCGTCGCGCTCGCCGGTGTCGCGGCGAAGAACAGAGTGCAGAGCATCGGGACCTCAGCCAACGGCCCGGTGCTCACCCTGGACACCGCGATTGCGGCCGGAGCGCCGCCGGCCACGGTGAAGATCGCTGCTATCGACACTCAGACTCGGATCAGACTCGAGCAGCGATTGCCGGTCATTCAGGCCGGGAGCCTGATCACAAACAGCGGCGCCCCGACCTTCTACGCAATCGTCGACAGCACCGACAGCGATGGCTTCGTCGAACTGAGAGCTCCTTTCCAGCAAGCGGACGGCAGTGCCGTCACCGCGGCGAACGCCATCGACGTCAGCACCCAGCCGACACTGACGAGCCAGGATTTCGGAATCAAGATCAGCGTGCCCGGAAAGGTCCTGGACGATGAGGCTGGCCTGTCGCTGGATCCGTTTCACAGTGGCTACGTGCTCAGGCGGGTGTTCAAGACGATCCGCGTGCTGCCGCCGGTCACACCGCCAACAACGACGGTCGTCGCCAGTCTGCGGCCTCGAGCGCTGATCCAGACACCCGGCGTGAACGATGACCCGACGTCGGTGGGCTTCATGAGCTACCGCAACGCGCTCGCCAGGTTGCAGGACGTGGACGACGTGAACATCGTGTGCGCGCCCGACGCGGCGAATGACCCGCAGGCGCAGCAGGAGCTACGACAGCACTGCTTGACGATGAAGGATCGCATCGCGGTCCTCGACGTTCCGTACGGATTGTCGCCCGCGAACTCGCCGAGCGCGCTGGACCACGAGGCGGCCGTGGAAGCCAGCGGCGGCTTCACGGCGCTGTACTACCCGTGGCTGATCGTCCCCGACCCGGTGCGAGCCGGGAAATCCCAGCCGTCCGCCGCGCAGCCGTTCGCGGTGCCGCCGTCCGGGCACATCGCCGGCGTGTATGCACGCATCGACGAGTCGCTGGGTGTACACACCCCGCCGGCGAACACGGAGGTCCGCGGGGTGATGGGGCTCGAACGCCGGCTCAGCGATCGCGAGCAAGGCCTCATCAACCTCAAAGGGGTCAACGCCCTCCGCATCTTCCCCGGCGAGGGGCGGGTCCTGGTGTGGGGCGCACGTACGACCGCGCCGCAAGGGGAGACCGACTGGACGTACGTCAACGTCCGCCGGTTGCTGCTCTACATCGAGGAGTCGATCCAGGAAGGCATCCGCTGGGCGGTATTCAAGCCAAACGACCACGGGTTGTGGCAGTCGCTCAAGCGCACCATCGGCAGCTTCCTCGATCGCGTGTGGAAGGACGGCGGGCTGGTCGGCCTCAAGCGCGAGCAGGCGTACCAGGTGCGGATCGACGAGGGGCTGAACCCGCCCGACGAGATCGCCCTCGGGCGTTTGCACATCGAGATCAAAGTCGCGCCGGTGCGGCCGGCGGAATTCATCATCGTGCGTATCGGGCTATGGGACGGCGGCGCCCAGGTCACCGAGAGTTGATCGGAGAGCAGACATGGCCAATACGGGAAAGACAGTCGATCCGTTTCTCAACTTCAACTTCCGCGTGGAGATCGACGGCCTGCAGGTGGCTGCCTTCCACGAGTGCAGCGGCCTCGAGTCGAGCATCGACGTCATCGAGCACCGAGAGGGAGGCGGCCCCATCCGCAAGCTGCCCGGCAATAACAAGTTCGCGAACATCGTGCTCAAGCGCGGGGTCACGGACAACCGTGAGCTTTACGACCAGCACGTGAGCGCGCTCGATGGCCGGGTGCAGCGGAAAAGCGGGTCGATCATCTTGATGGACCGCGCCGATCAAGAGGTGGCCCGCTGGCACTTCGATCAGGCCTGGCCGGCCAAGTGGGTGGGGCCGAGCCTCACCGCCGAGGGAAACGACGTCGCCATCGAGACCCTCGAGCTCGCGCACGAGGGGATTCGCAGGGTCTGAAGGAGGAACGGGGGCGCATCATGTTGCAGACCGAAGTGGAGTTCGTGCTGCCGTGCGGTTACGCGGACGGCGAGGGGACGCTGCACCGGGAGGGGACGATGCGGCGGGCCACCGCCGCCGACGAGATCCTTCCGCTCGGCGAGCCGCGGGTGGTGAAGAACCCGGCCTATCTGGTGGTGATCCTGCTGTCTCGCGTCGTAACCCAACTCGGGACGCTGCCAGCGATCAACACCAAGGTGATCGAGAGCCTCTACGCGACGGACGTCGCATATCTGCAGGAGCTCTACAACCGCATCAATCGACTGGACGAGGCTTCGCCGGTGAGGTGTCCACACTGCCAGCAAACGTTCCGGGCGGAGGCGGTCGCCGCGGGGGGGTGATTGGCTACCCCCTGGACCAGGCCTACAGGGAGGTGGCCTTCATCGCGTTTCACTTTCACTGGCCTGCGGACGACATCCTCGGGATGGAGCACGCGGAGCGGAGGAGATGGGTGATGGAGATTTCGGAGATCAACGAGCGGATCAGCGCGGGAGAGCCGTGAGCGCCGCCGCCTTCCGCGTCGTGCACGCTCACGCCTCGCCGCTGGCGGCGGGACCGCGCCCGCGCCTGCGCCCCGCGCTCGAGGACGCGGTGTCCGCTGTCGACGAGCGGCTGGGCGGGCGCGGCCGGATCGTCGACGACCACGCGATGGAGCTCGTCTGGGGGCGGCGCTCGCCACTCACCATGCTGCGCGAGACGCGCGTCCAGGCGTCGTGGCAGATGTCGCCGTCGGTGGTTGTGCACATCAACGGACGCGCCGCCGCGCCGCCGGCCGCGTCGCAAGCGCGGGTCGCCCCGGCGCGCGCCGCTGTCGCGCCGGCGCCGATGCGCCTCGTGACCATAGAGCGACAGCTCGAGACGCGCGTCGTTGGCCGCGCGCTGGCCGCGCTGACCGAATCGGCGCGACGGCCGGCTGACGCCACGGGTTCGGCCTCGGCGCGTGTGCCGACGGTTGCGCCGCACGCCGCGCGGGTACGAGCGCGGGTTGCGGATGCGCCGATCGACATGCGGGTGGCGCCCCCGGAGATGGCCGTCGCGCGGTCGCCGAGAATGCCGGCGGGCGTGACCGCTGACACCGCAGCGAGCGGCCTTGCTGCCGCCATTCCGGCGCGGCGATCGCCGGCCGTAGTCGCGGCGCCGGTCGCGGCGCCGCTGTCGATCGATCGCATCACCACCGAGGTCGTGCGCGCGCTCGACTCCCGCCTCATCGCATGGCGCGAGCGAATGGGGAGGCCGTAGCGATGGCGCTGGAGAAGGCGTTGATCGTCAAGCGCGACTCGGGCGAGCGCGTGCTGGCGGTGATGTTCAATCCCGAGGAGTACACCGTCAACCGCGACAACAACTTCGCCCAGATCGCCATCCCGGGGCGGGGCGCGCCGCTGCTGCAGTTCGTACACGGCAACGCGCAAACGCTGGAGATGGAGCTGGTCATCGACACCGTCGAGGCGCACGTGGCCGGCAGCCAGCGGCTCAACGAGGCCGGCGACGACGTGCGGCCGCTGGTCGCCAAGCTCGTCGGGTTGCTGGACATCGACCGGGCGACGCACGCGCCGCCCGTGCTGCGGTTCGTGTGGTCGTCGTTCACGTTCACCTGCGTGCTCACCCGCGCGGTGCAAAAGTACACGATGTTCCGCGCCGACGGCGCGCCGGTGCGCGCCAAGGTGTCCGTCACATTCACGGAGCTCACCAACGGCGAGACCGAAGCAAAAGAGGTCAAGCGCGAGACCGCGGACTACAGCAAGGTGCACACCGTCGTCGACGGCGATCGCCTCCCCGAGATCGCGTTCCGGCTGCTGGGCAGCGCCGCGCTCTGGCGGCCGATCGCGCTCGCCAACGGCATCGAGGACCCGCGTGCCCTGACGCCCGGCACCGAGCTGGGCATACCGCGCCTCCCGTTCACCGATCCGGAAACCGGCGAGGTCATCCCGTCGTGAGCAACCTGCGCCTGGCTCCCGATGCTCGCATCGTGGCTGACGGTCAGCCGCTGCCGGCGGCGCTGCGCGCGGCGGTGAGCCGCATCTCGGTGACGCAGGGGATCGAGGGCGTGGACCGCCTCGAGCTGACCGTGTCCGACGAGACCGTGCGCTGGCTCGATCACCCGCAGATCGCGCTCGATCGGGAGCTGCGCGTCGAGCTCGGCTACGCGCCGGATCCGTTGAAGCAGGTCTTCGTGGGCGACGTCGTCGGCCTGACGCCGTCATTTCCGTCCGAGGGGGCACCGACCCTGAAGATCGTGGCGCACGACCGGCGGGAGCGGCTGCAGCGTGGCACCAAGACCCGCTGGTTCGCGGTGGCCATCCCGTGCATCGGGGCGTACCCGATTCCGGATCCGGTGATTGCCGGCGCCGTGTCCGCCGAGCACCAGTTGACGCTCTCCTCCGATCCGGTGTCGCTGACGATCGCAGCGGCGCTGGGGGCGGTGGAGTACGGCGTCGGCGTGGGGACGGGGGAGGGCGAGTACGAGCTGATTCGCAAGCAGCGGAACCAGAGCGACCTCGACTTCCTGACGACGATAGCGCGCGAGAACGGCTGGCTGATGACTGTCGACCACACGGGGGCTCGCGGGGGAAGCATCCTCCGCTTCACCTCGTTCTTCGCGCACCTGGTTCCCGACCTCACGTTCCGCTACGGCGAGAGCCTGATCGATTTCTCGCCGCGGCTGTCCAAGGTGGGCGAGGTGCTGCGCGTCACAGCGCGATTCTGGATCCCGCAGATCAAGGTCGAGATGACTGTGACCGCCGGCTGGAACTGGGATCGCCAGGCGCTGGAAGTGTCGGCGTCGTCCGGCTTCGGTCTATCCGGGGTCGCGGGAGGCGGCGGCTCGGATCCGGACTCGGACGTCTCCACAACGCTGCTCGGCGAGGAGGTGAGTGCCAAGACGGCGTCACGCGCCATGTTGGGGAGGCTGATTGACAAGCTCAATCAGCGCCTCACCGGCAGCGCGTCGGTCGTCGGCGACACGCGCTTGCGTCCGGGCGGTGTCGTCCAGATCGACGGCGTGGGCGAGCTGTTCGGCGGCCTCTACCGTGTGACCTCGGTCAGCCACACGCTCGACGGAGGCGGCTTCCGCACCTCGTTCGACGTGTGCAAGGAGGTGTGGTTCGACGGCGCGCACCTCATGCGCGGAGCGCAGGGCGCGGCGCGCGCAGCGGTCTCGTCGGTCGTTCCCGCGCCGATCGCGAACCTCACGGGGGCGTTCAGATGAGCGACCGCGATCTCTTCGGCGGGGGCGGCGGCGGAGCCGACAACAAGCAGGACCACGGAACGCGGGTGATCCAGACCCGCGTTGTCGACAACTGCGACAACGCCCGACTCGGTCGAGTCATGGTGCAGGTCCCCTGGCTCGAAGGGCCAGTGGTCGCGACGGTGGCGACGCTTGCGGCGGGGAAGGGGCGCGGCACGTTCTTCACCCCTCAGAAGGACGACGACGTGCTGGTGCTGATCAAGGAGAAGCCGGACCTGACCGCGTACGTGATCGGCGCGGTCCACACCTCGCAGGACACGCCGCCGGACCGCGCGCGCAAGTCGACGTCGCCGCGAGTGCAGTTGATCCGCACGCCGGGCGGCCACGAGATCGTCTTCGACGACGAGTCCGGCGAGCTCGTGATCACGGCGGCCAGCGGGCAGACGATCTCGCTCAGCGACCAGGCGGTGGAGATCCGCGCCGGCAAGGAGAGCACCCAACTCTCGAAGCAACCAGCCGTGGTGAAGCTGGAGGCCAACGGCGACGTCACCATCAGCGGCCGCTCGATCACGCTCGACGCCGACAGCATCGACATCAAGGCCACGGCGGGCGACTGCACCATCAAGGGTGGCCCCAAGGTGAACATCAACTGACGTGATCGCGGAGAGGGAAGGCTCATGGCACAGGCCGCACAGATTGGCAGCACCACCGACCACGCAGGCGGCAACTTGCAAGGCTCGGGTGTGGCGACCGTGATGATCGAGAACATGGCGGCCGCCGTAGCCGGCGACCTGTCGTCGACGACGCATCAATGCGGCATCAAGCCGCCGCCGCCGCACCTCGCCGCGTCGCCGATCACTGGCGGCAGTATGACCGTCTCGATCGGCGGCAAGCCCGCGGCCCGAGTCGGCGATCACGCGGGCTGCGGGGCGACCATCCTCGTTGGCGCGATCAACGTCTTCATCGGCGGATGACCATGAGCGCGACGCGTCCTCCGTCTTTCCTCGGCCGCGGCTGGGCCTTCCCCGTCGCCGCCGCGGGTTCCGCCGACGTGGCGATGGCCCAGGACGCGGAGGACGTCCGCCAGGCGATCCTGATCGTCCTCCGCACTGCAAAGGGCGAGCGGGTCATGCGCCCGGACTTCGGCTGCGGCCTCCAGCGGCTGGTGTTCCAGCCGATCAGCGCCGCGCTCAAGACGTTGGCGCGCAAGGAGGTCGAGGAGGCGCTGATCGCCTGGGAGCCGCGCATCGACGTGAAGACCGTGACCGTGACCGAGGACGCGCGCGCGCGTGGCACGCTGCTGATCGACATCCGCTACGTCGTGCGCTCGACGAACACGTTCTATAACCTCGTTTATCCGTTTTTCCTGGCGGAGCAGCGGCCATGAGCGACGCCGTGCCCGCCATCGTCGTGCCTCCGATCGTCGACGGTCGCAGCGAGGCGCAGGTGCTCGCCGCCCTGAGGGCCCGGTTGCCGGGTTACCTGCCCGGCTGGCAACCCACCGCGGGCAGCCCGGCCGACGCTGTCCACAACGTGTTCGCCGGCTTCGCGACGATCCTGATCAACGCAACGAACGCCGCGCTGCCGCGCGCGCAGCTCGCATTCCTCGACGCGTGCGGCGAGTCGCAGCGCCCGCCGCAGGCAGCCGACGTGACTTTGGTGTTCACGCTCGCCGATCAAAGCCCGGTGGACGCGTTTCTGCCCGCAGGGATGGCGGTTGCTGCGCAGCCGACTTCGAACGTGGCCGGCGATCCCCCGAGCTTCGTCGTTACGCAAGCGATCGCCATCGCGCGCGCCAAGCTGGCCGCGCTCTACAGCATCGACCCGCTCGAGGATCGCTGGGACGACCACATGCCGTTCCTCACTCGAGAGTTCACGCTGTTCAAGGGCGCCGATCCCGTAGAGCACGCGCTGTACCTCGGGCACGACACGCTGTTCAAGCTGCCGGCGGGCGATGCGAAGCTGATTGTTCAGTCGGTCCTCGTCGACGTGAAGCCGCGCGTGCGCGAAGACCTTCGGCTTCGCTGGGAGTACTGGTCGGACAGCGGCTGGCGGCCGCTGGCCGGTCAGATCGTCGATTTGCTGATCACCGACCAGCAAGCCGACCTGCGCAAGGAAGGCGGTCCCGCGACCGCGGCGCGCGAGCTCCTGGGACGAAAGAGCTTCTGGATCCGCGCCACGCTGACCGATCCGCTGATCACGAACGGCGGCTCCGGGGCGTACTCGCTGCCGCTGCTCGACACCGTGCGGGTCAGCCTCGATCTCGGGCGGGACGATCTGCTTGCCGAGGCGGTCGCCACCGACGGGCGACTGGTCGACGGCACCGCGCCCTTCGAGCCCTTCGGCGCTTCGCCGGTCCAAGGGACCACTTTCTATCTCGGCAGCTCCGAGGCGTTCGGGCGTGCGGGCGCGAACGTTCGCGTCGGTTTCGCCTTCGACGGCACCCCCAAGACCGCCGACGGCCCCATCACCTTCGAGTACTTCACGGGCGAAACGTGGAAGCCCCTGTCGGTCGGCGACACGACGAACGTGTTCGCGCGACCCAGCTTGTCGCTTCCGCTAGAGGACAGGTCGCCGCGGAACGGCGTCATCACCTTCGTGGCGCCGGCGGACTGGAAGCCGTTCACGATCGGCCGCGCCAGCTGTCATTTCCTGCGCGCGCGGCTGGATGGCCCCGAGGTCTTTGGCAAGGCGGCCTACTTCACCGGCAACAACTTCAATCCTGCGAACTGGGTTTCGCCGCGGATCGGGTCGCTGCGCATCTCGTTCTCGCAGGTCACCGCGCCCGTCGCCGTCGACCATTGTCTGACGTCCAACGGCGGCGTGCTGGCCGACGTCACGCAGGCTGCGCAGGCGCCGCAGCGTCCGTTCCAGCCGTTCGCGCCGCTCGAGGATCAGCAGCCGGCCGTCTACTTGGGCTTCACCGAGCGGCTGCCTAGCGGTCTGGTGAGCCTCTTTGTCGAAGTGCCCCCGGACCCGGACGTCGCGCCTCCTGACAACAGCTCGCCGTTCCTGTGGGAGTACCGGTCGGCAAACGGGTGGCGGGAGCTTGGTGTTCTCGACAGCACGCTCGGCCTGCGTACCAGCGGCTTCGTCCAGTTCGTCGGCCCCTTCGATCACGTGGTCACGGACGGACCGTATGAGTCGCTGTACCGCATCCGCGCGCGCCTCAAACAAGGCAGTCGGCTTCCGACACAGCGGATCGCTGGCGTATGGCTCAACGCCGTCAATGCGACGCAGGCGTCGACCTACCGGGCTGAAACCATCGGACGTGGCACGGGCGAGCCGCGTCAGCTGGTCGTGTTCTCAAAGATGCGCGTACCTGTGCTCGTGGGTGAGGGGATCGAGATCCGCGAGTGGATGGGACGCGACCGTGGCTATGAGGCGATCACACAGACGGTCGGGGAGCGCGATTACCGCACTGTCAGCGACCCGCTCACTGGCCAGATCGTCGAGGTGTGGGTTCAGTGGAAGGAGCGGCCGCACTTGTTCGACGCTGGCCCCGGCGATCGCGTTTACACGCTGGACCGGGTCGGCGGGCTGCTCCGCTTCGGTGACGGGCGGCGCGGGTCCGCGCCGCCGGTCGGCGCGCCCATCGTCGCGTCGTTCAGCACCGGCGGGGGACTGCTCGGCAACGTGCCCGCGGGCTCGGTGACCGAGCCGCGCGCCGCGATCCCGTTCCTGGGCTCGGTCACCAACCCGCGCCCGGCACGCGGCGGCAGCGACGCCGAGCCGCGGGAGATCACCCAACTGCGCGGCGCCCACCGCCTGCGGCACCGGGGTAGCGCGATCGCGCTCGCCGACTTCGAGTGGCTGGCGGTCGAGGCATCGCCCGCCGTCGCTCGCGCCCGCTGCCTGCCGGTGACTGGCGACGCCGGCAGCGTGCAACGCGGCTGGGTCACGGTGGTCGTCGTCCCGAACAGCGCTGATCCGCGACCGCAGCCGGACGAAGAGATGATCGCGCGCGTGCGCGCTTATCTGCGCGATCGTGCGCCGGCGACGCTCAGGGACCGCATTCGTGTGATCGGACCGGAGTACTTGCCCGTCAGCGTCATCGCTGAGATCGTGCCGTTGCGTCCTGACGAGGCGGAGTCCGTCGAAAGCGCTGTGCGCAAGCGCCTGAACGACTTCCTCCACCCGCTGCGGGGCGGGCGCGACGGGCGCGGATGGCAGGTGGGGCAGGGCGTACCGCTGTCGCAGGCGGCGGCGATCGTCGAGGCGACGCCGGGCGTCGACTTCGCGCGCCAGCTCGGACTGCGAGTCGACGACGCCGTCTACGGCGACGGAGTGCCAGGTCGCCCGGACAAGCTGATCGCGCCGGGCGATCACGAGTTGCGGATGACCTTGCGCGGGGAGGCCTGCTGATGCCGCTCACGCTGCCGGTCGCCGACGAGCGCACGTTCGCCTCGCTAATCGCCGACGCGCGCAGCCGCCTACCGCGGCTGGCTCCCGGTTGGACCGACTACAACGCGCATGACCCCGGCATCACGTTGCTCGAGCTGTTCGCGTACCTCACCGAGACCGACCTCTATCGGTTGGCTCGGGTGACGGCAGCCGAGCGGCGTGCGTTCCTGCGCTGGTTCGGCATCGAAGGCCGTGGACCCACCGTCGCCGAAACAGTGGTGGCGGTCGCCGTCGGGGCGGGCGGCGGCGCGGGCCCGGTGGCCGTGGCGGCCGATCGGGAGATCGCGTCGGCAGCCGGCGACATGCTGTTCTCGACGACCGAGGCGGTGACCGTCCAGCCGGCGGCGATCGTCGCGCTGCTGTCAGGCGCGCGACAGCTGTGGAGCCGGACGAGCGCGGGCGGGGCGGCGATCGCCGGGCCGGGCGCGGTCCTCGCCGAGGCGAGCCCGACGTTCGGCGCGGGCGGCGAAGACCCGTTCATCATCGCGTTCGACGCCGCTCCCGTCGGCGAGCTGAGCCTGTACGTGTGGACGGGCGCGCCCGACCACGACGACGCCATGCGCGCGCGGCTGCAGGACGAGGCGGCGGCGGTGCTGCGCGATCGACAGACAGCGCGACATGCGTGCGCTCCGTCGCGCCTCGACGACTGGCGCCGCCACTACGACGTCGACGTCGTCTGGCAGGCGTACACGGCGGACGGCTGGGTCGCCGTTCCCGTCGTCGAGGATCGGACGCGTGCGCTGACGATGTCCGGCTTCGTGCGCCTCAACCCCGATCGCGCATGGACCGCTGGCGGTGTATTCGGGATGCCCGCGGCTTTCGCGCTGCAGGTACGGCCAACGCGCGGGCGCTTCGACGCGCCGCCGTCGGTGAAGGCGGTGTTGGTCAATGCCGCGCCGGCGCGCCATCAGAGCCACGCGTTTTCCGTGTGGCTCGGCGCCAGCGACGGCGGCGCCGGGCAGCGATTCGGTATCGCCCGGGGCGCAGGCGTACCCGCACCGGGCGTGCCACTCGTCTTCGATCGCAGCGCGGTGACCGTCACGCCGGTGGCGGCGTCGGCGGTCGACTGGCGAATTGCCACCGATTGGGACCGCGCGGGCTCCGACGATCCAGTCGTCGTGCTCGATGCCGAAGCGGCGACGCTGTCGTTCGGAGACGGCCGGCGCGGCCGAGTGCCACCGGCCGGAGCTCTGATCCACATCGAGTCACGCGTTGGCGGTGGCACGGCGGGCAACGTGCCGGCGGGTACGCTCGCCGGCGCGGCGGCGGGCGGCGGTCAACCAGCGCTCACAATCGCGCAGCCGTTCGCCGCGCGCGGCGGCGGTCCGGCGCCCGAGATCGCCGACCTGCAAGCTCGATTGCTGGCAGACCTCGCCCGACCGACACGCGCGACGACGCTGGCGGACATCGAGCAGCTCGCGCGCGAGACCCCCGGCGTGCCGGTGGGCAAGGCGTATGCGATCGCCGAGCATCACCCGGATTTCGCCGCGTTCTCGGCGCTTGGCTGCGTGGCTTTGGTCGTCGTGCCGCAAACCGCCGGACCGAGCTTCGTGCCAACGCCCGGCCTGCTCAGCGCCGTCCGCGCCTACCTCGGGCGTCGCCGTCCGCTGACTACGGAGCTGCACGTGGTCGGCCCGACCATCGTTGTCATCGCGGTCCACGTGCGCCTGCACGTCACGCCGCAGGTCGACGCGGCCGACATCATTCGCCAGGCGACCGCGCGGCTCGACCGGTTCTTCAACCCGCTGATCGGCGGCACCGACGGCAGGGGTTGGCCCGTCGGTCGCGACGTGTACCGCAGCGAAGTGCTCGCGCTGTTGCAGGACATTCCAGACGTCCACCACGTCGACGATCTCGCTCTCCTCGTCGGTGACGACCGCGACCCGCTTTGCGGCAACGCCGCCGTCTGCCCGACCGCGCTCGTCGCGGCCGGCCGGCACGAGATCACCATCGCCCCCGCGAGGATCCGATGAGCGAAAAACTGATCGAGCGCCTCAATTACTTCAACGGCCAGCGCCTCGAGGCCGACGACCTGCGCGTCGAGCAGGAGTACCACATCCAGGTCCAGCGCTGGCTGATGAAGACCTTGTTCTCGCCGGGTGTGGCACGGGGTTTCGACGTCAAGA
>Ga0075424_100003890_pt1 | contig 14020 bp, 11 predicted proteins | sample SoiMethybrSBSTD3_FD_75301 | JGI IMG/M metagenome (GOLD analysis project Ga0075424, IMG submission 75301) | Bulk soil microbial communities from a Populus tree surrounding site in Tennessee, USA - Soil MetaG P. TD hybrid SBSTD3 | ecosystem: Environmental > Terrestrial > Soil > Tree plantation... | reverse complement strand
GCCGTGCCGCCGTCCGCGGCCATTCGTCCGCGCTCTTTCCTCGAGTTGTAGGCGTCCAGCCCGGCGGCGTGGTGGGTCTAGCGCTGCCAGACCGACGTCCCAGCCTTGCCGCTCGTCTCGTCGGGCGCTAGCATCCCGTCAGCCGGAGGTCGGAGCGATGAACCGCCGCGCCTTCGTCAGTGGCCTGGGAGCCGTGCTCGCCGCGCCGCTGGCCGCCGGGGCGCAGCAGGCGGACAGGGCCGCTCTGATAGGGTTCTTGGAGACTGGTTCGCTTTCAGCCAACAGTCATCTTCGGAAAGCCTTTCGGGAACGGTTGCGTGAGCTTGGGCACATCGAAGGCCAAAGTGTCCGCTTCGAGGTCCGAGGTGCGGATGGGAAGATCGAAGGCCTTGCCGATCTCGCAAAAGAACTCGTCCGTCTCAAAGCAGAGGCCATCGTTACGGCGGGAACAGAAGCCGCTGTTGCGGCGAAGCAAGCCACGGCGACGATTCCGATCGTCACGGCGATCGTCAGCGATCCTGTAGGTCTCGGGCTGATTGCGAGCCTCGCCAGGCCGGGCGGAAACCTCACGGGAGTCGCCGATCTGGACGTTGAACAGAGTGGCAAACGTTTGGAGTTGCTGAAAACGGTTGTTCCAGCACTTTCCCGCGTCGCCCTGCTTTGGAAGAGGGGTCATCCTAAGGAAACGGAGTCCCTGCGCGAAGCGGAGGCTGCCGCTCGGTCTTTAGGGCTACAGCTACACCTGACGGGAGTGTGGAACGCCAACGACTTGCCGCGCGCATTTGCGTCGATGACTGCGGAACATACGGGCGCGTTCATGGTGGTTGCGGATACGATGTTTAGCTCCAATCGCGCCCAAATTCTGGACTTCGCCGCAAAGAGCCGGCTGCCGGCGATTTTCTGGAGACGAGAGTTTGTGGACGCCGGCGGTCTGCTGTCGTATGGCGCCAGCTATCTCGATCAGTATCGCCGCGCCGCTGTCTTCGTCGACAAGATCCTCAAAGGGGCCAAGCCCGCTGATCTGCCGATCGAACAGCCGACTTCATTCGAACTCGTCATCAATCTCAAGACCGCCAAGGCGCTTGGCCTCACGATCCCACCGTCGCTACTGCTGCGCGCGGATCAAGTAATCGAGTGATGCGACGGCGCGCATTTGTCTCCGGTGCGCTGGCGCTGCTCGCCGCGCCACTCGCCGCCGAGGCGCAGCAGGCGGGGAAGGTCTATCGAGTAGGCATTCTCGGTAACGTTCCGCTGACTGATGCCGAAGGGCAGCACCTGTGGGGCGGGTTCATTCAAGGGCTTCGGGCGCTCGGGTACGTCGAAGGGCGAAATCTTACGATCGAGCATCGGTCCTCCGAAGGACGATATGAGCGGCTGCCGGCACTAGCGGCCGAACTCGTCCGTCTCCGAGTCGACGTGATCGTCGTCCCAGCCGACCAAAATGCGCTCGCTGCAAAGCAGGCGACTCAGACGATACCGATCGTCATGGCCGGTAATGCTGATCCAGTATCCGCCGGCGTTGTCGCCAGCCTCGCACGGCCAGGGGGCAACGTCACGGGCCTGTCCATCGCCGCTCCCGAAATCACCGGGAAGCAGCTTGAGCTGCTCAGAGAAATGGTTCCCCGAATCTCCCGCGTTGGCTTCTTTTGGCATCCGGGCAATCCATCCACCGAGGATGCGATGAGGCTCGGGCATGTCGCAGCGCGCTCGTTACGGGTGCAGCTGCAGGCCGTACCAGTGCGGGGACCCGACGACTTCGAGGAGGCATTTGCGGCGATCAACCGCGAGCACGTTGAGGCTCTGCTTATTCCCGTAGACGGGTTGTTCGTTCTTCATCGAACACGGATTGTGAACCTCGCGGCGAAGAACCAGCTCCCCACGATGTACCCGCAGAGTGGATATGTCGAAGCTGGTGGCCTCATCGTCTACGCACCGTCCCTCTATAACAGCTTTCGACGTGCTGCAGTATATGTGGACAAGATTTTCAAGGGCGCGAAGCCCGGCGAGCTGCCCATCGAGCAACCCACGAAGTTCGAGCTGGTGATCAACATGAAGACCGCGAAGGCACTCGGCCTCACCATTCCGCCGTCGCTGCTGCTGCGGGCAGATCAGGTCATTGAATAATGAAGCGACACGCGTTCGTGAGTGGCTTGAGAGCGCTGCTCGCCGCACGAATCGCTCGCGTGAGCGCGCAGTTGAGTGGTCTGCGGGAAGCGGATGCGGGGCATCACGCTGGCGCCTCCGTACTCGCCGTTTCGACATCTGTGGGTTCGGTTGAACAAGGAGGCCAAACGTGATCACCGACATCGCGTCGTATCTGCGGTTGTTCGACAGCATTCATCGGCGAACCGCACGAGACATTGTGGCGCTGCCTCCGAATGCAGCTGCCTGGCGCCCGCCCGCCGTTGAAGGCGAGACTGGTTGGAGTATCGGTGACATCGTGGGCCACATCGGCGGCGCGCGCTTGTATTTCGCGAGCGCCTACCGGGGTGAGGGATGGATTGGGGTCTCGCCCGAGGTCGACCGTGACGATGCTCGCACATGGGTCGCTTGGCTGCAGTCGTCGGCGGATCGGTTTAAGAACCTGCTGCGCGACACACCAACGGAGTGGCTTACTCGCAAGATCGAAATGATCGATACGCCCGGCTCACTCTCGGGCTGGCGCATTCTCATGATGATGATCGAGCACGAGGTTCATCACCGGTCACAGATCGACACGTACGCGGGCCTTGAGGGTTGGCCGGTGCCCGATATCTTTGGGCGGTCAGCGGAGGCAATCAGAGCCCTACAACCCGCCCAGAAGCAGAAGGCGACCGAGCGTGCCGCGACGAAGAGTGAGATCGAATAACGGCGACTCGGCGAGGCGTGCGCTATGTGGTGATCAGCCAGAAGACCGCCAGAGCGCTCGGCCTCACGATTCCGCCGTCGCTGCTGCTGCGGGCGGATAAGGTTGATCGAGTAGTGAATCGTCGCGCTTTCGTCACTGGCCTGGGAGCACTCCTCGCCACGCCGCTCGTCGCCGAGGCGCAGCCGACTCGGCCGAGGCTCGCGATGCTACTCACAGGCTCACCAGCAGCGGTAACGGCACCCGAGTATGCGGCATTCACGAAACAGCTCAGTGATCTCGGGTGGATCGAAGGGCAAAACATTGTGGTCGATCGTCGGTGGACGGACACACCCGAAAAGTTCAGCGGTCTGGCCGCCGAGATCGTTCGCATAAGGCCGGCTGTAATCTTCGCCGCCGGGCCAGATGCGACGCGCGCGGCGCAACAGGCGACGGCGACGATTCCAATCGTCATGATCGCGTCAAGCGATCCCGGTGTGGTGGGTGTGGGTAGTCTCGCGCGACCAGGTGGCAATCTCACCGGACTGACGATCGGACAACCGGAGGTAATCTCCGAAAAGCGCCTTCAGCTCATTAAGGAAGCTTTGCCCGCGCTGACACGAGTTGCGGTTTTGTGGGATGTGAAGCAATCCACCGACGCCTCCGAGGCTGTGACCGGGAGGCTTGGTGCGGCCGCTCGCGCGTTTGGTTTGCGGCTCCAAGATTTCGACGTGACGAGCCTCGGCGATTACGCTACGACGTTTGCAGCGGTGAAGAGCAATAACGCCCAGGCCATTCTGCTTATCGAAAGCCCCCGCACCGTCGCAAATCGCGCGATCATTGCAGATCTCGGGCTCAAGCATCGGCTGCCGATAATCAGCCTCTTCAGCCGAATTGTAGAGGCCGGTGGCTTGATGTCGTACGGCCCCGATCTCGTCGATCTGTTTCGGCGCGCCGCGTCCTACGTTGACAAGATCCTCAAGGGCGCCAAGCCCGCCGACCTGCCGGTCGAGCAGCCCACGAAATTCGACCTGGTCATCAACCTCAAGACCGCCAAGGCCCTCGGCCTCACGATCCCTCAGTCGTTGTTGCTTCGAGCGGATCAAATAATCGAATGATGAACCGCCGCGCGTTCGTAGCTGGCCTGGGAGCCGTGCTCGCCGCGCCGCTCGGCGCCGAGGCGCAGCAGGCGCCGCGCATCTATGGCATTGGAGCGATCCTCCAAGGAGGTCCGTACTACGCAACGATCGACGGGCTGCGGGACGGTCTCAGGGAGTTGGGCCTCGAGGAGGGAAAGCAGTTCATCCTTCATGTGCGCGACACCAAAGGTGATCTGAAGGCGGTAGAGGAGGCGGCGAGGAGTCTCGAAGAACAGAAGATCGATCTGATCTACACAGTCGGCGGTTCGGTCACTTCCGCTGCCAAACGGACGACGAAGAGCGTCCCGATCGTGTTCTATGCCGGAGCCGATCCGGTGGCCCTCGGCCTTGTAACGAGCTTCAGCAAGCCCGGAGGGCGACTCACCGGCATCCATGGTCAGTTCTCGGACCTCACGGCGAAGCGCCTCGAGCTTCTGAAGGAGATGATTCCCAGGCTCCGTCGCGTCGTGACGTTCTACAGCCCCGACAACGCCGGAGCTCGGCGGTCCGTGACGATCGCGCTGGACGCCGCACGCCAGCTCAAGGTGGAGCTTGTCGAGCGGCCGGTCGCCTCGGTGGAGGAGCTGCGGGCGGGTCTGCGCGCGCTTCAGCCCGGGGAAGTGGATGCGTTTTTCTTCGTTTCGGATGCGATGGTGAACAGTCAGCAGGAGCTGATCATCGAGACCGCGAGAGCGAAGAGAATCGCGGTTATGACCGCGTTCGAAGGGATCGTCGTCGATGGGGTGCTGGCAAGCTATGGTGAGAGCTACTACATACTCGGCCGACTCTCGGCCAAGCTGGTGAAGCGCGTCCTTCTTGGCGCCAAGCCCGGAAACCTGCCGGTCGAGCAGCTCGACAAACTCCATCTCGTCATCAACCTCAAAACCGCCAAGGCGCTCGGCCTCACGATCCCAGCCTCGCTGCTGCTGCGGGCGGATCAGGTTATCGAATAGATGAAGCGCCGCGCGATCGTAACAGGGCGTGGAGCACTCCTCGCCGCGCCGCTCGCCGTCGAGGCGCGGCAGGCGGTGAAAGTGGGGCTGATCGCGCGTCTTGGGAATTCAAACGCGACAACGAGCGCACGGGTGCTGGATGCTCTCCGGCTGGGGCTTGCGAGAGCCGTTTTCATGACTGTGATCGAATGTCTCCTCCTATGGCCGGTTCACCGTAATGGTGGTCCCGTTGCTGTCCCCGTCGGGGTCGCGGTTGTCGGCAGAGTGATAGGTCAGCATCGCGTGCGTCACGTTGGCGACCGTGAAGATCACGCTCGCCGTGTTCTTCGGAATCGTGGATTTGGCTACCGCGCACTGGCCACTCGCATTTGTCGTGCACGAGCCCGTGCCGCCACTACTCCACGCACCGCCCACCGTGGCGCCAGCCACCGGGCTGTGGTTGCCATCGTGCATGGTGATCGTCGCGATGGCGGTCCACGTGCTGCCCTGATTCGTAACGGCTCTGCCCAGGTCCTCCACGTGCATTGACGGCTGAATGACCGTGAGGCTCTTGCTCTGAACGCCCGTCGCGCCGCCGTTGTCCGTGGCCGTCAGCGTGATCGGGAAGGTACCTCCGGCGGCGAACGTGTGGCTCACCGTCTGACCCGAACCTGTCGTCCCATCCCCGAAATTCCACGCGTAGTTCGTGATCGCCCCGTCGGGATCCGAGGAGCTGGACCCGTCGAAGCTGCACGTGAGGCTATTGCACGCGGACGTGAACGAGGCGATGGGCTGGACATTAATCGAAGTGGGGCTGTCATTGGCCTTGGGGTTCCAGGCGGGGCCGTATCCGTCGAATGCCAGCAGCGAGAGGTTCGTGCCGTTGGCTTTCACCACGTAGACACAGATGCCGCCGCACTGCGAGTCCCACTGCCTGGCGAACGCGATCCACAGCCCGTCCGGCGACCAGGCGGGCTCCTGGCCGGCCATTCCTCCACCGACCCGAGTGACTCCGCTGCCGTCAGGATTCATGAGATAGAGCTCGAACTGCCCGGTGCGAGAGCTCGAGAATGCGATCTTGGTACCGTCGGGCGACCATGCGGGGCCGGAGTCCACGAACGGGTCGCTGGTCAGCCGCACGAGGCCCGTGCCGTCGGCATTGACGGCGCAGATGTCCGGGTTGCCGCTCTCGACTTCGCAGACGAACGCGATTCGCGCGCCGTCGGGCGACCAGGCCGGTTGCCCGACGAACCCGACACCCTGGGTCACGCGCACGGGGCCGGATCCGTCGGAGTTCATGAGGTAGAGTTCGGCCTGTCCGTCACGATCGCTCGCGAAGGCGATCCTCGAGCCGTCCGGAGACCACGCGGGGGACATGTCGAGGGCCGGATGATTCGTGAGGTTCGCGGGAGTGCCGCCGGCGGCGCCGATCACGAAGATCTCGCCGTAGAGTTCAAAGGCGATCTGAGTGCCGTCCGGCGACCAGGCGGGCCCCGAGCCGCCGTCGGCGCCGGGCACGGGGGACGCGGAAGATCCATTGGCACCCACGGTCGCGATATAGGAGATCGAATAGCCGTAGCACACTGGCTCGTAGGCCCCGACCGGCGGTGGTTCTGGACAGTATTCGTAGTAGGTCAGCCCCACGAATGCAATCTCCGCGTTCGCCGGGCTGGCGCCAGCAATCGCCAGGGCGAAGACCAGTGCGAGAAAAATCGAGAGCTGACGTCTCGCTCCCGGTTCCGCGAACCGCTTCATGGGTCGCCCTTCCTGATGTCGCGCTGCGCGACGGCCGGCAGCCATCGGCCGTTCACTTGTCCTTGGCGCAGTGGGCCCTGGCTACGCCCCAAGCCGCAAACAAGTTGATACCCGGGGGCTTGGTCAGCTGCGTCTGGCCTGTGCCGTCCGCCGCATTCATCACCCAGATCTGCAGCCCCTGACCCAACACGTTTCGGTGAAACACAATCTTCTGACCATCGGGGAACCAAGAGGGTGTCGCGTCGAGGACGGTATTGAAGGTCAACTGGGTCTGGTCCGAGCCGTCCGCGTTCATCACGCAGATCTCGTAGGTGCCATTTGTGCCCAGGCGACACAGGAAGGCAATGCGGCTGCCGTCCGGGGACCAAGCAGGCCCCCGCGGCTCCTTGCCGTTGGAGGTCAGTTGCTGAGCGTCTCCCGTCCCATCCGCGTTGATCACGTAAATCTCGGCCGAAGCCGCACCCTTATCCGGATCGTTCGGCTTGTAATCGTGGCGCGTGAAAACGATTTGCCCATTGGGCGACCAGTCCGGGTCCTGGTCGATCTTTCCCGAACTGTTCGTGATGTTCGTCTTCGTCGAACTCCCGTCGTCGACGTTCATGACGAAGATGACGCTGTCGGTCGTCGGAGCGCCCGGGTCGTTGAGCCTGATCGGCAGCCCGGTGCCCGACGCTGAAGCATGGAACGCGATCATCTTGCTGTCCGGAGACCACCTGGCGGAGCTGCCCCGGGTCAGCAGCGTCTGATCGGTCCCGTCCGTGTTCATCACGAACAGGTCGGAGGTGTTGAGGGGCTCCGTCGGAAGTCGAAGCCGATTGCTGTCGAACACGATCGTTTTCCCGTTCGGCGACAAGGCCGCGAACGCGCTCCCGCCGCCGGTGTCCTCCGTCAGGCGGATCGGGTTCCCGCCGTCCGGATCCATCAGATAGATCTCGCCTACGAGCAGGGGGTTGGCGGTGGGATTGTCGCGCGTACTTGTGAACGCGATTTTCGAGAATTCACACTGCTCCGCGGTCGCGCTGCCCGCGGTGCCGGCGATCAGCGCGGCTGCGATTGCGAGTACAGTGATCTGTTTCATGGTTGGCCTCCCAATCTCGGTCGAGCTTCCACCCGCGGCCCAGACGCCGCGCGTCCCGTTGCTGTCACCGTTCCTGGGGCATCGTTCCGCTTGGCGTCATCGCGAACCTCCTGCCTCAGGCGTGTTCTGGACTTGGTCAGTCCCTTGGGGAGCGATCATTTCCCCGATGGCCCGGCTAACGGCGTCTAAACTCTCCACGCGCACCTTCAGCCCGGTCTTCACCTGCTCAATGACTCCGGTGATGCGCCCGACCTCGTCACGAGTCAGGCGGACGACGAATGTCATCATCGAGCCCTCGATCGCGACTCTCCTGCTCATAACCTTTCGCCGGCCATGCGGCGAAGCCCGTCGTCGCCTGCTCATCGGACTCCCTTGTACTCCGGATGCGTTCACGAGGCGTTCTTGGAAGCGTTGAATATTCGTTGAAGCCCGTGAAGGGTCTCCTCCGGTGGTCCTTGTCCCGGCCCGGCACAGGCACTAAAGTTGGGGGCCACGGAAGGGGTCACAGATGGGGCGGCTCACCCTTGCGCTCCTGGGCGGCTTCGAAGCACGACTGAACCGCGGCCCGCGGCTTGTCATGCCGGCCAAAGCTCAGGCACTCCTCGCGTACCTCGCAATGCGACCGGGCCAGGCTCACGCCCGCGACAAGCTCGCCACACTCCTCTGGGGCGGTACGGGCCAGGAGCAAGCACGGAGCAATCTCAGGCACACCCTGTTCACCATTCGTCAGACCGTGCGTGGTCTCTCGCGAGCGGCCCTCGTCGCTGGAGCGCAAGCAATTGCCATGGAGCCGGCAGCCGTAGAGGTCGATGTCGTGACGTTCGAGAAGCTGGTGGCTGACGGCACGGCGGAGGCGATCGAGCGGGCCGCGACTCTCTACCGGGGCGAGCTACTCGAAGGAGTCAGCGTCGACGAAGCACCGTTCGAGGAGTGGCTTTTGGCCGAGCGCGAGCGGTTGCGCGAGCTCGCCCTCGAAGCGCTCGCCCGCCTGCTCGCCCACCAGTCCAGGAGCCGGGCGACAGAGCGCGCGATCCAGACTGCCATCCGTCTTCTCGCTCTCGACCCACTTCAGGAGCCCGCGCATCGAACGCTGATGCGTCTCTATGCGCGGCAGGGCCGAAGAAGCGCCGCGCTGAAGCAATACCAGGTCTGCGTCGGCGTGCTACGACGTGAGTTGGGCGCTGAGCCCGAGCCCGAGACGCGTCGACTGTATCAGGACACTCTCCAGCAACGTGTGAGCAAGTCGGCCGAGCCAGAGGCGCGCCTCAGTCGCATTGAGCCGCGTCCCCGCCAGGCAGCGCCCGTCGACGAGGTGCCGCTGATCGGACGCGAGGGAGAGCTGGAGCAGCTACGGCGCGCCCTTGACGAAGTCCGCAGCGGACTTGGCCGGGTCGTCGTGATCGTCGGCGATGCCGGCATCGGCAAGAGCAGCCTCGTGACTGTTGTTGGTGCTGACGTCCGCGAACGAGGCGCCCGCATGTTGCTGGGGCGCTGCTACGAGAGCCAGCAAATCCTGCCCTTCGGTCCCTGGGTCGATGCCCTTCGCGCCGGCATTAGCCAGGAAGCCGAGACACTCCAGGAGCTCGCGCCAGTATGGCGCGCGGAGCTCTCCCGTCTGCTGCCTGAGGTCAGTGCGCCGGAGCTTCCGACACCGAGTGACGATCTTCTGAGGCTTTTCGAGAGTGTTGCCCAGCTCGTCGAGCGGCTCACCATCCAGGGTCCGCTGGCGGTGGTGCTGGAGGACGTCCACTGGGCCGACGAGATGAGCTTGCGACTCTTTGCGTTCATCGCGCGCCGGACGCAGACGGTGCCCGTGCTGCTCGCGGCCACGGCGCGCGAGGAGGAGTTGTCGAGCGCGCCCGTTCTCCAGCGCGTGCTCGACGAGGTCGCGACAGAGCAGCTTTTGGTGCGCATGCCGCTGTCCCCGCTTTCGCGCGGCGACACGGCGGCGCTCGTGCGATCGCTCGCTCGCAGAGGAAGCGACGAGACTGTGGTCGCCCGTCTGAGCGAACGACTCTGGGCGGCGAGCAAGGGGAACCCTTTCATCATCGTCGAAACCATGCGGGCGCTCGATGAGGGGGCCATCGCCGAGACGGCGCCCACTCTGCCCTTGCCCGAACGGGTTCGGCAGGTGATCGCTTGGCGTTTGGAGCGACTGAGCCAGCGCGGCCAGCAGTTGGCGGCGGTGGCGGCCGTGATCGGAAGCGAATTCGAATTCCCTATTCTTCAGACAGCCGCTGGTCTCCACGTTCGCGAGGCGGCCGAGGGTGTCGAGGAGCTCGTGCGGCGTCGTGTTCTCCACGGGATCGAAGAGCGATTCGACTTTACCCATGAGCGAATCCGTGAGGTCGTCCACGACCGGCTCCTCGCGCTTCAGCGAAAGCTTCTCCATGGCCAGGTCGCGAGGGCTATCGAAGAGGTGTACGCGGAGAATCTCGAGCCTCACTATGCGGCCCTCGGCCTGCACTATAGCGAGAGTGAAATCTGGGGGAAGGGAGCGATGTACCTTCGTCAGGCGGGCATCCAAGCGGTTGCACGCTCGGCCTATTCAGAGGCGGCCGCATTCTTCACGCAGGCACTCGAGGCTCTTGCCCATCTCCCGACGACCCGGGAGGCGACCGAGCTGATGATCGACATCCGGCTCGACATCCGGAGCGCGCTCATTCCGCTCAGCGAGTGGGCTCGCATGGGGGAGCACGTCCGTGAGGCCGAGCGGCTCGCGCGGACGATCGGCGACCAGCACCGACTCGGGCGGACCGCCAATTTTATGCTGAATCAGTGCTTGCTCGCAGGCGACTACGACAGGGCCCTCAGATTTGGGCGGGAAGCTCTCGGTATCGCACGTGCCCTCGGCGATCGCTCGATCGAAGTCGTCGCAACAACCAATTTGGGCGGGACGCACTCCGCCCGGGGCGAGTTCAGCGAGGCGGTCGCCTTTTTCGAGCGCAACGTTGCGCTCGAGGGCGACGTGCGCTACGAGCGTTTCGGATCAGCCGGCATCCAGTCGGCGTGGTCGGGGGCGCACCTCGCCGAGGTGCTGTCTGAGCTCGGCCGGTTCGACGATGCCATCGAGCGCGCTGAGGCTTCAGTGCAGATCGCCGAGGAGGCCAATAATCCTTTCACGCTGAGCTTCGGCTTGTTCGCCCTCGGCCGCGCGCACTTCGGGCGCGGGGATCTCGCGCGCGCGACCCGGGTCCTCGAGCGGGGCCACGAGCTCTGCCGAATACGGCAGATCGTCTTCTGGACCGCGTTCGTCGCCGCAGCCCTCGGCGGTGTCTATGCTCTTGCCGGCCGGGCTGAGGAGGCGCTCCCGTTGGTCGCGGGCGCTGTCGAGGAGTTCCGCCGTCGTCCGAACCAGTTCCGGCCAGCGGTCATCCCTCTGTACGCGGGGATGACCTACCTCTGGGCTGGGCGGCTCGACGAGGCCGCCTGCTACGCTGGAGAAGCCTTGGAGCTCACCCGTCGACTTGGGGCTCGCGCAGCCGAAGCCCACGCTTCTTGCCTCTTCGGTGACGTTGCGTTGGCGGGCTCCGCCGAGGACGCGGCCGGCTACTACCGCGAAGCACTCGCGCTCGCCGGACAGCTCGGTATGCGCCCACTGGTCGCCCACTGCCACCTCGGCCTTGGCAAGCTCTACCGACGCACCGGCAAGTGCGAGCAGGCGCACGAGCACCTCATCACAGCGACGACGCTGTACCGCGAGATGGGGATGACGTACTGGCTGGAGAGAGCGGAGCGCGAGATGAAGGAACTGGCCTGAGCCCGGAGACCGCGCGATCGGACTGGCGCGCAGCTCCACAAGGAGGCTCCCAGCATGAGCACGGGTCGTGTCCTCGCCACCGCGACGCTCGTCGTTCTGATTGCGGTCCTCGGCGCCTCGTCGGCCGTCGCGGCGCCGGAAGGCCAGATGACGTGGGCCGTGCACGTCTCGCTCGCCCCCACCTGGTTCGACCCCGCGGAGACCTCCGGGATCATCACGCCGTACATGATGCTCTACGCGCTGCACGACGCGGTCGTGAAGCCGATGCCGGGCCAGCCGATGGCGCCGAGCCTGGCCGAATCGTGGCGCGCCTCGGTGGACGGGCTCGCCTACGAGTTCGTCCTCCGCCGCGGCGCGAGATTCCACAACGGCGAGCCGGTGACGGCTGAGGACGTGAAGTTCTCGCTCGAGCGATACCGTGGCGCCGCCAATAAGATTCTCCGGGAGCGGGTTGCCGGTATCGACGTCCTCGACCTCAGACGGGTCCGCATCCGGCTCAAGTGGCCGTGGCCCGACTTCATGACGTTCTATGTGGACGCGACCGGCGCGTCCTGGATCGTGCCGAAGAAATACGTCGAGAAGGTCGGCGACGAAGGGTTCAAGAAAGCCCCGGTGGGCGCCGGTCCCTACCGATTCGTGTCGTTCACGCCGGGGGTCGAGGTGGTGTTCGAGGCGTTCGATCAGTACTGGCGGAAGACGCCGAACGTCAAGCGCCTCGTCTTCCGGGCGATCACGGACGAGGCCACTCGGTTGGCCGCACTCAAGCGCGGCGAAGTCGACGTCGCGATCGCCATTCGCGGCCCGCTGGCGGAGGATCTACAGCGGACGCCGACGCTCAGGCTCAAGGCGAACGTCGCGCTGGCCACGCACTGGGTGTACTTCCCCGAGCAGTGGGACCCGAAGTCGCCGTGGCACGATCGGCGCGTGCGCCTAGCCGTCAACCACGCGATCGACCGGCAGGCGATCAACGAGGCGGACGCGCTCGGCCACGCCCGGCTCGTTTGGAGCATCATTCCCAGCAGCTTCGAGTTCTTCTGGCACCCGCCCGCGTATGCCTACGACCAGGCCCGGGCCAAGCGGCTCTTGGCCGACGCCGGGTACCCGACCGGCTTCGATGCGGGTGACTACTTCTGCGACGCAGGGATCACCACCATCGCCGAGCCCGTGGTCAACTACCTCAACGCCATCGGCATCCGGACCAAGCTCCGGCCGATCGAACGCGCAGCCTTTTTCAAGGGATTCGCGGAACGGAAGTTCAGGGGACTGATCCACGGCGCCAGTGGCGCGTTCGGCAACGCCGCCACGCGGATCGAAGCGTTCGTGTTCGGAGGCGGAACCTACGCCTACGGCAGTTACGCTGACATCGACGGGCTCTTTCACGAGCAGGCGACCGAGCTCGATCCTGGACAGCGCGCGGCGACGCTCGAGCGCATCCAGCAGCTCATGCACGACAAGGTCATGTTCGCGCCGATCTACCTCAACGCCGGGTTGAACGGGGTCGGGCCGCGCGTGGAGGAGTCGGGGATCGGGCTGATTGCCGGCTATCTGTGGTCTGCCCCTTACGAGGACGTGAAGCTGAAGGCCAAGTGACCGTCTGGTCGTCTACACGCGTCGCGGAACAGGCGACTGTGCCATCGCCGGAAAACATTATCGCGAGATGGGGATGACGCACTGGCTGGAACAGGCGGAGGCGGAGCTTACTGCATAAGCAGAGGATTAAATGAACAACCACGGAGCTGTCGTCGTCACCGGAGCATCAAGCGGAATTGGTGCCGCCTGCGCGCTTCACCTCGATCGGCTCGGCTATCTCGTCTTTGCGGGAGTGCGGAAGAAGGAGGATGGTGATGCTTTGAAGGGCCGGGCTTCCGAGCGACTCCGGATAGTCATCATTGATGTTGTGGATTCGACATCGATCGCTGCGGCAGCGGAGACAGTAGAGGCGGCACTTGCTGGCGCGGGGCTCTCCGGACTCGTCAACAATGCCGGCATTGCCGTCGTGGGTCCGCTCGAGTTCCTCCCCATTGATGACCTGCGCAAGCAATTCGAAGTGAACGTCATCGGAGCGATCGCAGTGACACAGGCGTTCTTACCTCTGCTACGCCGTGGTCACGGGCGGATCGTCAACATGGGGTCAATCGGGGGTAGGTGGGCGACGCCGTTCGCAGGGCCTTACTCCGCGTCGAAGTTCGCCCTTGAGGCGTTGACGGACGCGTTACGTGTCGAGCTGCACGCTTCAGGCATTGAAGTCTCGATCATCGAGCCGGGGAACGTCGCCACGCCGATCTGGGAGAAGTCAAAAGCGTCCGTGGAATTAAGGGAGGCGAAATTCCCAGACGTTGCTCGCCGGATCTATGGTCGCCACATGGCCGCGGTGCGCCGGTTCGCGGAACATGCCACGGGAGCTGGAATCGATGCCGACGTCGTGGCGCACGCGGTGGCACATGCGCTCATGGCAAGGAGGCCGAAGACACGCTACCTGGTTGGCCGTGACGCCAAGGTGCGTGCCGCACTCGCAAAGGCACTTCCCGATAG
>Ga0075424_100003889_pt1 | contig 14024 bp, 5 predicted proteins | sample SoiMethybrSBSTD3_FD_75301 | JGI IMG/M metagenome (GOLD analysis project Ga0075424, IMG submission 75301) | Bulk soil microbial communities from a Populus tree surrounding site in Tennessee, USA - Soil MetaG P. TD hybrid SBSTD3 | ecosystem: Environmental > Terrestrial > Soil > Tree plantation... | reverse complement strand
GTGCCGACCGCCCGGACGCGGCCCTCGTACAACATCGCGATGCGGTCGCCCACGGTGTAGGCGCTCCGCATGTCGTGCGTGACCACGACGCCGGTCACTCCCAGATGCTCGCGCGTGCGCACCATGAGACGGTCCATGACCGCCGAGGTCACGGGATCGAGGCCGGTGGTCGGCTCATCATAGAGGATGTAGCGCGGCTTCAGCGCGATGGCCCGCGCGATCCCCACCCGCTTGCGCATGCCGCCCGACAGCTCGGCGGGCAGCTTGGCGTCCGTGCCGGCGAGATCCACCAGAGCCAGGGCTTCCGCCACACGCTCGGCGATGACCTCCTCGCCCAGTCCGCGCCGGACCAGCCCCAGCGCGACGTTCTCCGCTACGGTCATGGAATCGAACAACGCGGCAAACTGGAACACATAGCCGATATCGTGGCGCAGCGCCGTGAGCGCGGGGCGATCCAGCTCCGAGACCGGCCGCCCGTCAACGATGACGTCCCCGGCATCGGGGTGCAACAGGCCGACGACGTGCTTCAAAGCGACGCTCTTTCCCGCTCCGGAGAAACCGATGACGACCATCGTTTCCCCATCCAGCACGTCGAGCGTGAACCCGTCCAGCACCACGCGTCCGTTGAATGCCTTGCGGAGACCGCGAAACTCGATCACAGCAGCACCACGGCCCAGAACGCGTCCAGCACCAGGATGAGCATCGCCGAAATGACCACCGCCCGCGTGGTGCTGCGCCCGACGCCCTCCGCCCCTCCCCAGGTCGACAGTCCCACGACGCATCCGACGAGCGTGATCGTGAACCCGAAGCTGGCGCTCTTCAGGAGACCGAACCAGGTGTCTTTGAACTGGTACAGCAGCTTCAGCCCTTTGACGAACTCGGCGGTCGACAGGTCGAGCAGGATCAGGCTGGTGAGCCAACCGGTCACGATGCCGGTGACGATCCCGAGGGCGACGACGAGCGGGACCATGATCGTGCCGGCCAGCACGCGCGGCACGACGAGGTACGCCTGGGGATCGTAGGCCAGGGTCTCGAGCGCATCGACCTGCTCGGTGACGCGCATCGTCCCGAGTTCGGCAGCGAGGCTGGCCCCCACGCGTCCCGCGAGCGCCAGGCCGGTGAGCACGGGGCCGAACTCGAGCATCATCGATTTGCCCGTCGCCGTGCCGACGACGTACAGGGGGACCGTGCCCCGGAATGTGTACGAGGCTTGAATGGCGATGACGACGCCGGTGAAGGCGGCGATGAACAGCGCGACTGGGAGGGAGTCGACCCCGATGCGGCGCATCTGCACCAGGGCCTGCTTGCGCCAAGTCGAAACCTCCGGGACCGCGCGGGCCAAGTCGGCCAAAAACTGGCCGAACCGGCCGGCCTCCTCCACGGTGGCGACGGCTCGGCGACCGATCCGGTCGATCACGCGACCTAAGGTATCGACTCCGGCAGTCTGGCGCCAAGAATGCCGGAAAACAAGAAGGCCAGGGGTTGCGCCCCTGGCCCGTTTAGGCGGCGAAGCTCGCCAACGCCTTTCCCACGTCTCCTTCGCGCAACCGCTTCAGCGCCCGGTCCCGCAGCTGGCGCACGCGCTCCCGCGTGACGCCGAGCATGCCGCCGATTTCTTCCAGCGTATGCTCGCGCCCCCCGTCGAGTCCGAAGTACAGCCGCAGCACCTTGGCATCACGCCGCTGCAGCGTGTTGAGCGCGCTCTCGATCTCGTCCGAGAGGAAGCGATCCATCGCCTGGTCCTCGGTGTCCGGCAGGTCCTCGGCGATGAACCGCTCGATCAAGGAGCGGTCCCCATCCGGATCGAGGGGCGCATCCAGGCGCACGTCCCCGGTGTTGAGGGCGGCGAGCGACTGTACCACCTCGAGAGACAGTTTCGTGGCGTCGGCGATCTCCTCGGGCGTCGGCTCGCGCCGCAGCGTCTGCCGCAGGTACTCGGCGGTGCGGACGATACGAGACAAATCCGCGGTCCGGTTGAGCGGGACGCGGACGGTCCGCCCCTGTCGCGCCAGGGCGGCGAGGATCGCCTGCCGGATCCACCACACGGCGTAGGAGATGAACTTCACGCCCTGGTCCGGATCGAACTTCCGGGCGGCCGTGAGCAGGCCGACGTTCCCCTCGCCGATCAGGTCGGTCAGGGGCAGGCCCCGGTTCTGGTACTTCTTGGCGACCGAGATGACGAAGCGCAGGTTCCGCTTGACCAGCTCCTGCATGGCTTCCTGATCGCCGGCCCGCACCTTCCGGGCAAGGGCAATCTCTTCCTTTTGAGTGAGCAGCGGCGTCTTGCTCACCTCATGCAGGTACTGGTCGAGGATGTCACGCTCGTGCTCATGGCCCAGGCCGGACATCAGCCCACGCCGCCGGCCGCGCTTGCGCCCCGGCTTGCCCTTCGCGGCGGCGGGCACCGGGACGGAAGCCCGGCCCTGGGCAGGCTTCCGCCCAGCCCGAGGCTTCTGCGCCTTAGGCTTGGGGGTGGGGGTGGCCTTGGAGCGTCGCGATGACTTCGGCATGGATCTCTCGAGCCCTGGGAGTACAAAGACCGCGGCCACTGATACCGCAAACGGCTTGAAATGTTCACACTTCTGCTTGACACCGCTAGAACGTCCCGATACAATGCCGTGTTCCCGCCGAATGGCCGCAATCGGGGGAATCGGGGCGGCCAAGTATAACGGGGGCGTAGCTCAGTTGGGAGAGCGCGTGAATGGCATTCACGAGGTCAGGGGTTCGATCCCCCTCGCCTCCACTGACTACCAGACGGGTAGACGCCGAGCCGGTGAGACGGCGTGACGCCTGGTAGCAGCCGGATGAGCAGCGTTAGATTTGCCGTGGGGTCCTAGGCGTTTCGGCGTCTACCCGTCTCGACGTCTAGCCGTTCGCGGGAATAGCTCAGTTGGTAGAGCACAACCTTGCCAAGGTTGGGGTCGCGGGTTCGAGTCCCGTTTCCCGCTCTCCAGGGATGGTGGCAGGACGACGGACAACGCAGCACTCGACGCGGGGTGGAGCAGTCTGGTAGCTCGCCGGGCTCATAACCCGGAGGTCGTGGGTTCAAATCCCACCCCCGCTACTCAATTGCGGATTGTGGATTGTGGATTGCGGATTGATTGCCCGGCGAGTCTCAGTCCGCAATCGCCAATCCGCAATCCGCAATTTCGCTCCGGGCGGTTAGCTCAGCTGGTTAGAGCGCTACGTTGACATCGTAGAGGTCACTAGTTCGAATCTAGTACCGCCCATTCCCGCGCCCATAGCTCAACTGGATAGAGCGTCTGACTACGGATCAGAAGGCTGGGGGTTCGACTCCTCCTGGGCGCACTGACAACTGACGGATAGACGGGGCGTAGCGCAGTCCGGTTAGCGCGCCTGGTTCGGGACCAGGAGGTCGGAGGTTCAAATCCTCTCGCCCCGACTGACTCGATGTTCAATGCAGAATGATGAATGATCAATGATCATTGAGCATTCTACATTGGACATTCTGTAGCAGGCGCCAGTAGCTCAGCTGGATAGAGCGTCGGCCTCCGGAGCCGAAGGTCATGGGTTCGAATCCCGTCTGGCGCATCACGCTTTCGCTTCGATCTCGTTCAGGGCAGTGGCGACGTCCCGGGAAAGGCCTTCCATCGAGGAATCGAAGACCGACGTCCCGTCTACTTTACGGGCCACCAGAAACACGCTTTGCTCGCCGCCGGCGATCTCCCACAATACCACCTTCCATTCGCCTGCTTCGCGCTCGTACAACGCCGCGATGCGTGTGGCCGCCCGCTCGGCGTCCACCGGCGTCCAGTTCCGTGATTTGAGCGCTTCGATGAGCCTCTGTCGTACTGCGTCGTCCACGGCAGTACCCTCAGTTCTTACGGCATCAGCTGACGCCGCGGCGGCACCAGCTCCGCCGTGAGCGCGGCGAGACGATCCGCCAGTCGTTCGAGCTCCGTCGCCCGCTTGTTCGACGTGCGGTGGTACACCGTCCGTGCGGTGATGAATGTCGTCGCCAGCCATGCCGGCACGATCGCGAGCACCGCCGGTCCCATGTGCAGCGCGCCCCCCAGAATCCCGACGATCGGCCCCATACCGCCGCCACCCATCCCGCCGCCGATCCCACCGTACACCGCCCCCAGGAGTCCGGCCAACGTCTCTCTGATACTGATCCGCGTCCGGCCACCCCGCACCGACACGGCGACTTCGAGCTCGCGCTGTGAGGCGCCGCGCCGCGTCGCGACCCAGGAAAACGAGCGTCCAAACTGGCTCACCTGCCCCACGTTGTTCAGCACGCTGCGGATCTCCTCGACCAGCGCCGGATAGTCTTCCTCGAGCAATTCACCATCGACCATACGCTCATACTGGAGCGCCGTGGGACCACCGACCCAGCGGTTGGGTCGAACCGGCAGGTCCGGTCCGCCAGGCGTGGCGCGCATGGTTCGCTCGGCCTGACGAACCGCGTCGCGCGCGATCCCGACCTCGGCCGCGAGCGCCTCCACGCCGCCGATCGTCATGGCGCCCGAAGCGGTCGGGGTGGTGGCTTCGAGCTCTGAGGCGCGCTTCACGATCTCCTGCACTTCGCCGTCGCTGTACCTGCGATGCGGCAGCCCCCGGGGGGGAGCCGACGGGAGCGCACCGCTCAGATCGGCGATCAGGTCCGCGGGCGTGGCCGTGCGATGGTCGTGTCGGGTCGACAGGCCGCGCACCAGCGCGGCTTCGATGCGGTTGCCCACTTCGGTGAGGCGCGGGCGGTGAGTGACCGGCGCGTCGAGAAACCGGCCGGCGCGCACCGCCTCTTCGGTCGGCCAGCGTCCCGGCAGCTCCCCCACGAGCATCTCGTAGACGACCACGGCGAGGCTGTACACGTCGCTTCTGGGATCGAGATCGGTCAGACCCGCCGCCTGCTCCGGACTCATGTATCCCGGCGTCCCCACCGGGAATCCCGTGCGGGTCAAGCTCGTGCCGCCGGCCGTGCTGATCGCCTTGGCAATACCGAAATCCGCCACGACGGGGTGGCCCTGGGAGAAGAGAATGTTCTCGGGCTTGACGTCCCGATGCAGGATGCCCAGGCGATGGGCGTACGACAGCGCGTCGGCGACCGGAGTCGCGATCGCCAGGGTTTCAGACCGGCCCAGCGGTGGCACCCCCTGGAGGCGCTGTCGAAGTGATCCCCCGTCTACGTAGGGCATTACGTAATAAAGGAACCCGGCGGCTTCCCCTGAGTCGTGCAATGCCAGGATGTGGGGGTGAGTAAGGGCCGCGGCGATCTGGATTTCCTTGAGAAACCGCTCCGTTCCGAGAAAGGCCGCCAAGCCAGGCAGCAAGACCTTCAGGGCCACTTCGCGACGGTGCTTGAGATCGGTCGCGAGGTAGACTGTGGCCATGCCGCCACGCCCCAGCACTTGCTTGAGCTCGTAGCGGTGTTCGACCGCGGTCGCGAGATCGCCGGGAATGTCGAGCGTCACGGGGCCGGAATATACGGGGGCTCCGTGGAGAAGCTCGCCCCTGGTTCCTTAATGTTGCGAACCTGCCACATGAGCTTAGAATGCTCTTCGCTACACCGCTGTCCCACAGGCGCAACAGGTTGGCACAGAAGCTGCCCGGAGCCCATGACATGCAATCATTTAGGGCGTCGCCTCGCCTCCTCACGGCAGCCGCCTTGGCGGCGCTGTGCGCGTTGACTTGGACCTGCGGCGGGAAGGAGCCGGTTGGACCATCGGCGACCCAACTCGCCTTCACTGTCGGGCCGTCGACATCGACGGGCGGGGCAACCCTCACCCCGGCGCTCAGGGTCGAAGCACGCGACCAAAGCGGGAGCGTGGTCGCGACCTATTCCGGCAACATCACGGTTGCCCTGGGCGCGAATCCGGGTGGAGCGACGCTCTCCGGCACGAAGACCAAGACCGCCGTGAACGGTGTCGCGACGTTTTCTGACCTGAGCGTCGATAAGGAAGGTGTCGGCTACACGCTCGTCGCCGCGGCCACCAGTCTGACCGGAGCCACCAGCGCCGCATTCGACATCGACCCCGGTCCCGCCGCCACGCTCACCTTTGTCGCGCAGCCCTCCCCTGCCACCGCCGGCCTGGCGATCACGCCGAGCGTCACGGTGACCGCCCGGGATCTGGGTGGCAACGTTTCCACCGGGTTCACGGGCAGCATTACAGTCGCGATTTCAAGCGGGAGCGGCACCCCGGGCGCCACGCTTTCAGGCACGACCATCATAAGCGCCGTGGGTGGGACCGCCGCCTACAGCACGCTGACGGTCGACAAGAGTGGACCCGGCTACATGCTCTCGGCGAGCTCCCCCGGCCTCACGAGCGCCACGAGTACCGCGTTCACTGTGGCTCCGGGGGTCGCGACGCAGCTTGCCTTCACGGTCCAGCCGACGACGACCGTGGCCGGCGCCGCCATCACGCCGGACGTCACGGTCACCGCGCAGGACGCGTTGGGAAACACCGTCACGGGATTCGCCGCCACGATCACCGTCGCCATCACGAGCGGGACCGGCACCGCGGGCGCCAATCTGTCAGGCACCACGACGAAGCCAGCCTCGGCCGGCGTCGCGACGTTCCCGGGGTTGCGAATCGACAAGGCCGGCCGGATCAGCCAGGGCGCGGGGTACACCCTGTCGGCCACTTCCGGCGCGCTCGCGAGCGCCACCAGCGATCCGTTCGACATTACCATCGGTCCACCGGCCCAGCTGGCCTACGTGAGTCAACCGAGCACGACCGCCGCCGGGGCAGGTTTTGCGCCGCTCGTGGTGGTCAGCGCCCAGGACTCGGTCGGCAACGTCGTTACAAACTTCAACGGCAACGTCACGGTGGTGATCGGCACGAACCCGTCCGGCGCGACCCTCGGGGGAACGACGACGGTCGCCGCGGTGTCCGGCGAGGCCACGTTCTCCAGCATTCACATCGACCAGGTGAGCAGCGGCTACACCTTGTCGGCCAGCGCTACCGGGGTTACGGCCGTCACGAGCGCCACCTTCGACATCACCCCCGGCCCCGCCGCCGAGCTCGTGTTCACGGTGCAGCCGGTCGGGACGTCGAATGCGGTCCCGATTACCCCGGCCGTGAAGGTCAAGGCGCGCGATGCCTTTGGGAACGAGGCGACGCAGTACACCGGCAACGTCACGATCGCGATCGCCAACAATCCCTCCGCCGGCACGCTGTCAGGGACCACCACGCTGGCGGCCTCGGCGGGCGTCGCCACCTTCGCCGACCTCTCGATCAATAATGTCGGCACGGGCTATACGCTGAGCGCTCAGGCAGCCGGGCTGGCAAGTGATACCAGCGCTGCGTTCGACATCGTCTCGGCTTCGGCGAACCAGCTCGTCTTTTCGACGCAGCCGGTGACGACCACGGCAGGGGCCGCGATCACGCCGTCCATCGCGGTCAGCGCCAGGGACTTGAACGGACAGCCTGTCGCGAGCTTCACCGGCAACGTCACCCTGGCGATCACCGCCGGGACCGGCACCCCGGGGGCCACGCTCTCGGGCACCGTGACGGTCGCCGCCGTCGGCGGCACGGCGACGTTCCCCGGGCTGAGCGTCGACAGCAGCGCCACGGGCTACATGCTCACCGCCAGCGCCGCAAGTCTGTCCGCGGCGGTGAGCACGGCGTTCGACATCACGGCCGGGTCCGCGACGCAGCTGGCGTTCACCGTCGGGCCGAGCACGGTCGCGGCCACGGCGACGATCACGCCGCAAATCGAGGTCGTCGCACGCGATGCCCTGGGGAACACGGCCACGGGCTTCACGGGGAACGTCACACTCGCCATCGCCAACAACCCGTCCGGGGGCGCGCTGTCCGGCACCGCGACGGTCGCCGCGGTGAACGGCGTCGCGGCGTTCACCAACCTGAGCATCAACCTCGCGGGCGCGGGCTACACGCTGGCCGCCAGCGCCTCGGGACTCACCGGCTCGACCAGTGCGCCGTTCGACGTCACCGCCGCCGCGGCAAACAATCTGACGTTTACCGTACAGCCGGTGAACAGCGTCGCCGGGGCGACCATCCCCGCGGTCAAGGTGACCGCGCGGGACGGCATCGGGAACGTGCAGACCGGGTTCACGGGGAACGTGACCATTTCGATCACCGCGGGGACGGGAACGCCCGGAGCGACCTTGTCCGGTACGCGCGTGGTCGCAGCGGTCCTCGGGGTGGCGACGTTCTCCACGTTGAGCATCGACAAATCCGGCACCGGGTACACCCTGTCCGCCACCGCCACCGGTCTGTCCGGGGCCACGAGCGCGGCGTTCAACATCGCGGCGGGCACCGCCGCGAAGCTCGTTTATACGAACGAGCCGTCGACCGAGGTTGCCGGCGTCTCGATCGCTCCGGCCGTGACCGTCACGGCGCAGGACGCCCATGGCAACACGGTGCCGACCTACTCCGCGACGGTATCCCTGGCCATCGGTGTGAACGCGGGAGGCGGCACGCTCTCCGGTACGACATCGAAGGCGGCGGTCAACGGTGTCGCCACGTTCTCCGACCTGAGTATCGATCGCGTCGGGAACGGGTACACGCTGTCGGCCTCCTCGGGCGCCTTGACCGGCACGACCAGCACGCCGTTCAACATCACCCCCGCCCCCGCCGCCGCCCTGCAGTTCCTGGTGCAGCCTTCGACCGCCGCGGCAGCGGCGGTGATCACGCCGACCATTCGGGTGGAAGCGCGAGACGCGTTCGGCAATGTCGCGACGTCGTTCGTCGGCAACGTCACGATGGCGATCGCCACCAACCCGCCGGGGAACGGATCGCTCTCCGGCACGACCGTCGTCGTCGCGGCGGCGGGCGTGGCCTCGTTCTCGAACCTCAGCATCAACCGGAGCGGCGTCGGATATACGCTCTCGGCCTCGTCCACCGGGCTGACGTCCGTGACGAGCGCGCCCTTCACCATCACGGGCGGCCCGCCCAACGCGCTCGTCTTTACCGTCAACCCGACCACCGCCACCACCGATGCGAACATCGCGCCGGCGGTCAAGGTCACCGCGCTGGACGCGGGCGGGAACGTCGCGACCGCGTTCGGCGGCAACATCACGGTGAGCATCGGCGCCAACCCCGGCGGCAGCACGCTGTCCGGGACGCGGACCCTGGCCGCCGTCAACGGCACGGCGACCTACGTCTCCTTGTCCCTCAACAATGTCGGCTCCAGCTATACGCTGACCGCGTCCGCCGCCGGTCTGACGGGAGCCACGAGTGCGCCGTTCAACATCATCCCGTCGGTGGGAACCCAGCTCTTCTTCACGGTGAACCCGCCCAATGCCACGACGGCCGGGGCGACGATTGCCCCATCGGTGGTGGTGACCGCCCGGGACGCCTCGGGGCAGACCGCCTCGACGTTCAACGGGAACGTGAGCCTTTCCATCACTCCGGGCACCGGCTCTCCAGGCGCCTCGTTGTCCGGCTCCACGGTGATGGCCGCCGTGTCCGGGGTGGCCACGTTCAATGACCTGTCGATCAACAAGAGCGGCATCGGCTACAAGCTGACCGCGAGCGCGTCGGGGCTGACGTCGGCGACCGGCGCGTTCTTCACCATCAACCCGGGCGCCGCGACGACGCTGGTATTCACCTTACCGCCCAGCACGGCGACGGTGGCGACGGTGATCACGCCCAAGGTCGAAGTCACTGCCCGGGATTCCCACGGGAACACGGCGACGAGCTTCAGCGACAACATCACGGTCGCGATCGGCGCCAACCCGACCGGCGGCGTCCTGTCCGGCACGAAGACCGTCGCGGCCCAGGGTGGCATTGCCTCGTTCTCCACGCTGACCATCAGTCTGGCCGGTACGGGCTACACACTCACCGCGGCCGCGAGCGGCCTGACCGGCGCCACGAGCGGGCCGTTCAACATCACTTCCACGCGCGCGACGCAGCTCGCCTTCCAGGTCCAACCGGCCTCGGCCATCGCGGGCGCCGTCATCACCCCGGCCGTCAAGGTCCGCGCCCTGGACGCCAGCGGCAGTCTGGATGCGAGCTTTACCGGAAACGTGACACTCGCCATCAGCGCCGGAACCGGCACGGCCGGCGCGACGCTCGGCGGCACCGCCACCAAAGCGGCCGTCGGTGGGATCGCGACGTTCTCCGACCTGAGCATCGACAACAGCGGGTCGGGCTACCGGCTCGCCGCGACGGCGCCCGGCGTATCGGGCACGACCAGTGTCCCGTTCACCATCAACGCGGGAGCCGCGGCACGCATCAGCTTCAACGTGCAACCGGGCACCGCGGCCGCGACGACCATCATCCCAGGCTTTAACGGCCCGACGATCCAGGCCACGGTCCGGGACGCCCTGGGCAACCCGGTAAAGACATTCACGGGCAACGTGAGCATCTCCCTGTCGACGAATCCGGCTGGAGGAACGTTGTCCGGCACCACCACCGTCCCGGCCACCGCGGGCGTGGTGAACTTCAACGACCTGACCATCGAGCGCAGCGGCTCCGGGTACCGGCTCAGCATCAGCTCCGCGGGTCTCGCGGCGGACACGAGCGACGCGTTCACCATCACTCCTGGGGTGGCGACCCGGCTGCTGTTCACCGTGCAGCCGTCGAATGCGACCGCGGGGGCCACCATCAGTCCGGCGATCCGGGTCACGGCCCTCGACGCCCAGAGCAATGTGGCGACGTCGTTCTCGAGCAACGTGACCCTCGTCATCGCGACCAACCCGTCCGGCGGTGCATTGTCGGGCGTCACGACGGTGGCCGCGGCGAACGGTGTCGCGGTGTTTCCCGGCCTGAGCATCAACAACGCCGGTGTGGGCTACGTCTTGAAAGCGAGCGCCAGCGGACTGACGGATGCGTTGAGCGTGGCGTTCACAATCAATTGAATTTCCTCGGCCACTCTAGACAGGGGCCAGAGGCGGCTTAGCTTGGCCGTTCTGGCTCTTGTCGCAGTTTCCATGTGAGGAGTAACGGTATGCGTGCAGTTTTGTCGGCGGTTCTTCGTACCCGCGTCGCACGGGTCCTCAGTCTCACGGCAGCGGCGGTTTTGGCGGCACAATGCCATTCCGAGCCCACCACCGTTTGCACGCCCACCACCCTCGCGCTCACGGCGCAGCCCTCGAGCGTGGCGGCCGGCACCGGGATCTCTCTCACCGTCGAAGCGCGCGACAATTCAGGGACCCTGGCCACCTGCTTCACGGGAAATGTGACCGTCGCGATCGGGACCAATCCCGGCGGCGGCACCCTGAGTGGGACGACGACCGTCGCCGCCAGCTCCGGGGTCGCGTCGTTCTCCGGGCTCACGATCACGAAGGCCGGCGCCGGGTACACGCTGACCGTCAACGGCGTGGGCGTCGCCACCGCCGCCACCAGCAACGCCTTCACCATCACCGCCGGTCCGGCCACGGCGCTGGCGTTCACCACACAGCCCGGCAACGCGAACGCCGGGGCCTCCATCACGGCCATCGTGACGGCGCGAGACAACTTCGGCAACACCGCCGCGAGCTTCACCGGCAACCTGACGATGACCATCGGCACGAACCCCGGGAGCGGCACCCTGGGCGGGACGGCCACCGTCACGGCGATCGCCGGCGTCGCGACCTTCTCGACTCTCACGATCAACAAAGTCGGCGTGGGCTATACGTTGATCGCCACGCCCGCCGGCGGCGCGCCGCCCGCCGCGGTCACCAGCTCGGCGTTCAACATCAATCCCGGAGCGGTCGCGAAGCTGGCGTTCACGGCACAGCCATCCAACACGGCCGCCGGGGTCTCGATCGCTCCGACCATCCAGGTGACGGCGCAGGACGCCAATGGTAATACGACCCCGACGTACACGGGGACGGTGACGGTGGGGCTCGCCGCGAACCCGGGTTCGGGAACGTTGACCGGGACGCTCGCGGTCGCCGCCGTGGGCGGTGTGGCGTCGTTCACCGACCTGAAAGTCAACAAGCCCGCCGCCGGCTACACCCTGTCCGCCAGCGCGACCAGTCTCACCACGGCCACGAGCACGGCGTTCACGATCTCGCTGGGGCCGTTGGCGCAGCTGATCTTCAGCGCGCAACCGACCGGCACGGTGGCGGGAGTGGCCGTCACGCCCGCCGTGACCGTGACCGGACAGGATGCCGCCGGCAACACGGTCACGACGTTCACGGGCAACGTGACCGTCGGCATCGGCACGAACCCCAGCTCGGGGACCCTGTCGGGCTCGCTCACCAAGGCCGCGGTCGCCGGTGTGGCGACGTTCAATGACCTGAGCATCGACAAAGCCGGGACCGGGTACACCCTGACCGCGACCTCGGGCGGCGCGTCCCAGGCCACCTCGAATGCGTTCGCTATCACCCCGGCGGCGGCAGCGAAGCTTTCGTTCACCATCCAGCCCGCGAACACCGCGGCCGGCACGGCCATCACGCCGGCCGTTGAGGTGAAGGCGCTCGACCTGTTCGACAACGTCGCCACGGCTTTCACCGGCAACGTCACGGTGGCCATCGGCACCAATGCCAATGCCGGAACGTTGTCCGGTACGACCACGATCGCCGCGGCGGTCGGGGTGGCCACGTTCGCGACCCTGTCGATCGACAGCGCCGGGACCGGATACACGTTGACGGCGACGGCCGCGGCGCTCACCAACGCGACCAGCTCCACCTTCAACATCGTTCCGGGGACGGCCACGCACCTGGTCTTCACCCAGCAGCCCACCAATGCCGTCGCGGGCGTGGCGATCACGCCGGCGGTCAAGGTGACCGCCCTCGACGCCCAGGGGAACGTCGCCACGACCTATACGGCGAACGTCACCGTCGCGATCGGCACGAATCCGGGCAGTGGGACGCTCTCCGGGACGGCGACCGTCGCCGCCGCGGCCGGCGTCGCTACGTTCTCCGGGCTGAGCATCAACAAGAGTGGAACGGGCTACACCCTGACGACGTCCTCGGGCGCCCTGACCGGCGCCACGAGCGCGAGCTACAACATCGTCGCTGCCGCCGCCACCCATCTCGTCCTGACGACGCAGCCCGTCAACACGGGCGCCGGGGCCTCGATCACGCCGGCGGTCGTGGTGGCCGCGCAGGACGCGTTCGGCAACACCAACCTCACGTACACGGCCAACGTGGTCGTGGCGATCGGGACGAACCCCTCGAGCGGCACGCTGTCGGGTACGCTGACGCGGGCCGCGGTGGCCGGGGTCGCGACGTTCAATGACCTGAGCATCAACCTGGTGGGCACGGGATACACGCTCGGCGCCAGCTCCGGCGCTCTCACGGCGGCCACGAGCAACGCGTTCAATATTTTCGCCAATACGGCGACGCACCTCATCTTCTCCGTCCAGCCGGGGAACACCGTGGCCGGCGTGGCGATCGCGCCCGCGGTCGTGGTCCAGGCCCTCGACGGTTCGAACAACGTCGCATCCGGATTCACGGGCGGCATCACGATCGCCTTCGGGAACAACGCCGGCGGCGGCACGCTGTCGGGGACGACCGTAGTCACGGCGACGGCCGGGGTCGCGAGCTTCTCGACGCTGAGCATCAACAAGACGGGAGATGGATACACCCTGACCGTGAGCGCGGGTGGGGTGACCAGCGCCACAACGAACGGGTTCAAGATCACGCCCGCCGCGGCGACCCACCTGGCCTTCGGCCAGGCGCCGACGAGCACCACCGCGGGGGCGTCGATCACGCCCGCCGTCACGGTGCGGGCGTTGGACGCGTTCGAGAACCTCGATACGGCGTACACGGCGAACGTCGACTTGGCCATCGGGACCAATCCCGGCGGCGGCACGCTGTCGGGCACCACGCCGATCGCCGCTACCAACGGCACCGCCACGTTCTCGAATCTCAGCATCAACAAGAGCGGGACGAGCTACACGCTGCACGCTACGTCGGGCACGCTAACCGACGTCAACTCCGGGACGTTCGACATCAGCTCCGGTACGCTGGCCCAGCTCGTTTTCACTCAACAGCCGACCAACACGAGCGCCGGCGCGACCATCACGCCCAACGTGCTCGTAGCCGGACAGGACGCGCTCGGGAACACCGTGACCACTTTCACGGGCACGGTGACCGTCGTGATCGGGACCAATCCCGCCACCGGTACATTGAGCGGCACAACGTCGGTGAACGCCATTGCCGGCGT
>Ga0075424_100003886_pt1 | contig 14029 bp, 10 predicted proteins | sample SoiMethybrSBSTD3_FD_75301 | JGI IMG/M metagenome (GOLD analysis project Ga0075424, IMG submission 75301) | Bulk soil microbial communities from a Populus tree surrounding site in Tennessee, USA - Soil MetaG P. TD hybrid SBSTD3 | ecosystem: Environmental > Terrestrial > Soil > Tree plantation... | reverse complement strand
GCAACGGAGTCGTGTGAGCGGGGCATTTGTCCTTCATTTCGTACGGCAAAGGGACTATCATCCTGCCGTCATCCGAAGATTCATGACGTCGATTGTGAGCGGGCCTGGCGCGGGCGACTCGCTGGAGAGTACGTCTGATCTGCTTGCGCGTGCCAAGGACGGTGACGTCATCGCGATCGACGCGTTGTTCGCCCGATCGCTCCCACCACTGCGACGATGGGCACGCGGACGGCTCCCGCAGTATGCGCGCGACATGGCGGACACGCAGGATCTCGTTCAGGAAACGGTCATCCAGACGTTGCGTCACCTCGAGACGTTCGAGCCCCGGCATCCTGGCGCGTTGCAAGCCTATCTGCGTCAGGCGATTGTCAACCGGATTCGTGACGAGGTCCGGCGCGTTCGGCGACGGCCCGCTGCCGTCGATCTGGACGAACGTCTGCCGGACCCGTCGCCATCACCTCTCGAGCGTGCGATCGGCCACGAGGGGCTGGAGCGTTACGAAGCCGCCCTGCTCCGTCTTCATCCGGCGGATCGCGAAGTGATCATCGCGCGTTTTGAATTGCAGCAAAGCTATGACGAGATCGCGGCGGCGCTCGGGAAACCAACCGCCGCCGCGGCGAGGATGGCGGTGACGCGCGCGCTCGCGCGGCTCGTCGACGAAATCGACGATGCGCGATAAATCAACTGCGTTCGGCGAGTTGCTCGAAACGATCGCCGACGGCGGCTCCGTCGATTGGGAGGCGATCACCGCACGGCTCGACGATGAACGCGAGCGGCGGCTCGCGCGGCACCTGCGGCTCGTCTCGGCGGTCGCGGACGTGCACCGCTCGACGCCCGCCGAGGACGACGAGAGCGTCGTTCCGTCGGCGGTGGCGACCACCGACGACATCGACGTCCGGCCGTGCTGGGGCCACCTGCGTCTGCTGAACCGCATCGGCGAAGGCACGTTCGGCGAAGTGTACCGCGCGCACGACACGTGGCTCGATCGAGAAGTCGCGTTGAAGCTGCTCAAACCCGGCGCGGCCGGCGGCGCGGCCGCCGCCCGCACGCTGCACGAAGCGCGGACGCTGGCCCGCATCCGACACCCGAACGTCGTGATGGTACACGGCGCCGACATGCACGATGCGCGTGTCGGTCTGTGGATGGAATTCGTCGGCGGCCGAACGCTGTCGAGCGTGCTCGCGCTTCAGGGTCCGCTCGGTGCGAGCGAGGCCACCGTGATCGGCCAGGCGCTTTGCCGCGCGCTCGCCGCTGTCCACGCGGCCGGGCTCGTTCATCGAGATGTAAAAGCGCAGAACGTCATGCGCGAGGCCGGCGGGCGCGTGGTGCTGATGGATTTCGGCGCAGGCCAGTCACTCGCCGCGAGCGCCAGCGAGACCCTTCGACCGGCAGGCACACCGTTGTACCTCGCGCCGGAGCTGCTCGGCGGCAAGCCAGCGACGGTTCAGACCGACATTTACGCGCTCGGGGTCCTGCTCTTCTACCTGGTGACCGGAACCTACCCTGTCGTCGCCGCGTCGGTCGCACAACTCGAGGTCGCGCACGCCTGCGGCGAGCGGCGGCGCCTGCGCGACAAGAGGCCTGACGCGCCCGACGCGTTCGTGGCGACGGTGGAGCGCGCGATCGATCCCGATCCGTCGCGGCGCTTCCGAACCGCCGGCGAGATGGAAGCGGCGCTCGCGACCGTGATTGCGGGGACGGATGATCCGCGCGCTGCAGTGCCGCCGACCGTCGTCGAGCGGCGTCAGCGACGCGGCTGGGTAGCTGCCGCCACGCTCGCCACGATCGCACTTCTCACGCTGCTGACCGGCGTCGTCTGGCGCGCGACGGGCGGAGGACAGACGCCGGCACAAGGCACAGTGCAGATCCTCGCCGTGCTTCCGTTGCAGGATCTGAGCGGCTCCGACGCCTATGTTGCCGACAGCATGACCGAAGCGCTCACGCAGGAGCTCTCCACCGCCGGACTGCTGCGCGTGGTTTCGCGCACGTCGGTTACGCGGCTCGTCGCATTGCACACGCCCATACCGGAGCTGACGAAGACACTCAAGGCGGACGCCGTTGTCGAAGGCTCGGTGTTTCGATCCGGTCAGGACGTGCGCGTCAACGTGCGCGTGATTCATGCGGGAACGAACGTCGCGGTGTGGGCGAGCACGTTCGAGCGCGCGTCGCCCGACCTGCCGCGCCTTCAGCAGGAAATTGCTCGCGCGATCGCGTCCGAGCTCCGGCTCGCGCTGCATCCCCGGACGGTCGAACGGTGGCAGCATCCGCAGCCCGTCATTGCCGAGGCGTACGACGAGTACTTGCGCGGGATGTACGAGCGCCACAAACAGACGCAGGAGGGGATCCAAACCGCGCTGGAGCACTTTCAACGCGCGATCGCGATCGACCCGCAATACGCGCGCGCACACGCGGCGATTGCCGAATGCGACATACGGCTTGGCCAGGAACTCGCGGCCATCCCGGCCGACGAAGCGGCCAGGGCGGCGCGCGCCGAAGTCGTGCGCGCGCTCGAGCTCGACGAAAATCTGCCGGACGCGCACAGCGTGCTCGCGGCGATCCGGTTTCAATTCGACTGGGACTTCGTTGCCGCCGAAGAACAATACCGGCGTGCGATCGACCTCGATCCGAGCCTGATCGAAGCACGCCAGGAGTACGCCGATTTCCTGGCATCCCGCGGACGGTTCGACGAGGCGTTTCAGCAGTTGTCGCTCGCACGCGAGCTGGATCCGCTGTCCGGCTCGATCGCAAACAGCATGTCGCGCGTTCTGTACTTCTCACGCCGGTACGACAAGGCCGTGACCGAACTTCGTCGAGCCCTGCAACTGGAACCGCAGGATGTGTCGATGCACGTCGGGCTCGGGCGCGTCTTCAACGCGGCGGGACGGCCTGAAGACGCGATCGCGGAATACACGTTCGCGGCCGCGGCGTTTGCGAACCATCCGTTCTTCGAGGCCGAGATCGCGCAGGCCGAAGTCGCCGTCGGCCGTCTCGCGGACGCACGGCGGCGCGTCGCGCAGCTGCGATCGCGGGCGGCGAACCCGTCATCCCAGGTTGCGCTCTATACGCTCGTGGTCGCGTACGCGCGGCTCGACAAAGATGAAGCGTTTCGCTGGCTCAATCAGGCATTCGACGTCCGGTCCGGACGGGTGTTGTGGGTGAAGGTCGATCCGCGGCTCGATCCTCTGCGATTCGATCCGCGGTTTGCCACGTTGTTGAAGCGTATACAACTCGCGCCCTAGTGGCCCGTCCACGCTGAACGAGGACCAGATCGCGGAGCGCGGCGCCCGGATGGCAAGGCGCGACGACCGAGAAATACCGGGAGTATTTGAGGGAGGAGCAACGCCGCCAGCCGGGATGCCCCGCCCGCGAGGTGGTCCTTGATCAGCGTGGACGGGCCACTAGTAAGGTCGGTGTGTTGCAGACGCCGGGAGGCAGATGATGGCCGATCGCTTGACAAAACCTCCGGAACGCGACTTCGACTTCGTCCGTGTGGCGATCAACGACGTGATCGATCGCATGGAACAGCAGAAAAGCGCGCTCACTGAAGATCTCGCAATAGAGCGTGTGAACCAAGCCATCAAGAAGCTGCAATCATGCAGAGACGACCTGCAGAAAACCGTCTTCATGGGTCCGATGTGGTTCATGATCTTCTTCCCCGTCGAGGAACCGAATCCGGAGGAGGGAGAACGGATGTAGGGCGCCACCGCCGTGCGCCGACCGTCGTCTGTTACTGGTCCGATCGGGATCTGATCGCGCACAACTACGCGACCCGGGTTCGAACACCCGCGCCGCCGCTTGCGCTGGAGATTCTCGATTTCTGCGGCGACTGGCGCACGCTCGAAGACATATTCGCCGCATTTCCGAACTATCCTCGCGCTCCGCTGCGTCGTCTCGTTCGGCTCCTGACCGAGCGAACGCTGCTCGAGCGGACTCTCGAAGCCGCGCCATCTGCAGACACCGCGATGCATGCGTGGCGTCCATGGATGCCGGAAGCCGCCTTCTTTCATTTTGCGACCAAGGACGTCCGATACGGGCCGCAGCGCGCGATGGACGAGCAGCTCGCGCGGAAGGCGGCGACTGATCCAGCTCCGCCGCCGGCGAAGACGTACGCGGACCTTCCCCGCATCGCCTTGCCGGCGGAAGCGGACCTCACCACACTTGCCGACGTGCTGCGCGCGCGGCGCACATGGCGGCGCTTCGACGCGCGGCCGATCGAGCTTCGCGACATCGCTACTCTCGTCGGCCTCACGTGGCGCGTGCAGCGCTGGGTCGGGACCGGCGTGGGCCGATGCGCGCTCAAGACGTCACCATCCGGCGGCGCGCGCCACCCGATCGAAGCCTATCTACTCGCGCGCCACGTAAACGGTCTCGCGCAGGGTTGCTACCACTACGATTCGGACGCGCATGCGCTCGTTCTGCTGAAACGCGGGTTGACGGCCGGGCGGCTCGACCGGTACCTCGCCGGTCAGTCGTGCTACGCGGACGCGGGCGCCGTCGTCGTCATGACCGCCGTGTTCGCCCGCGCGCAATGGCGCTACGAATTCCCGCGCGCCTATCGCGTCGTGCTGCTCGACGCCGGTCACCTGTGTCAGACCTTCTGCCTCGTCGCGACCGCACTCGGCCTTGCACCGTTTTGTACCGCGGCGCTTGCCGATTCGCTCATCGAACGGGATCTCGGTCTCGACGGCGTCACTGAATCGGTGATTTACGCATGCGGCGTCGGAACGCGCCCTCCGGGCGTCGACTGGGCACCCTGGCCAACTGCATTCCAAATTCCAAATTCCACATTCTGAATTACAGTGTTCCCAGTGAAAGCGGTCCTCTGCAAAGCGTACGGTCCGCCCGAGTCGCTCGTCGTCGAGGAAATCGAGTCGCCGTCGCCCGGCGCCGGCGAAGTCGTCATTTCGGTCAAAGCGGCGAGCGTGAATTTTCCGGACGTTCTCATCATCCAGAACAAATATCAGTTCAAGCCGTCGCTGCCGTTTTCTCCGGGAAGTGAAGTGGCGGGCGTGCTGAAGGCGGTCGGTGAAGGCGTCAGCGGATTCACACCCGGCGACCGCGTCATGGCGTTCACCACCTACGGCGCGTTCGCCGAAGAAGTCAGGACCGAGGCGCGCCGGATTCTCACCATTCCGGACGGCATGACCTTCACGCAGGCGGCGGCGTTCGGGCTCACCTACGCGACGTCGGATTTTGCGCTGCGCGATCGTGGCGCGCTCAAACCCGATGAGACGCTGCTCGTGCTCGGCGCCGCCGGCGGCGTCGGCATCGCATCCATCGAGATCGGCAAGGCGCTTGGCGCGCGCGTCATCGCATGTGCCTCCACCGAGGAGAAGCTGGCGGTCTGCCGCGAGCACGGCGCCGACGAGACGATCAACTATGCAACCGAAGATCTGCGCGAGCGGATCAAACAGCTCACGAGCGGCAACGGCGTGGATGTCGTCTACGATCCCGTCGGCGGACCGTACACCGAGCCGGCGCTGCGATCGCTCGCGTGGCGGGGCCGGTTGCTCGTCGTCGGTTTTGCGGCCGGCGACATCCCGAAGATTCCCCTCAACCTGACGCTGCTCAAAGGCTGCTCCATCGTCGGCGTGTTCTGGGGCGAGTTCACGCGGCGCGAGCCGGATCGTTTTGCCGAAGCGATGCGACAGCTCGGCCGGTGGTTTGCCGAAGGCCGGATCAGGCCGCATGTGTCCGAGACGTTTCCGCTCGAGCGCGCCGCCGAGGCGCTCACGATGATGGCAAACCGTCGAGTCACCGGGAAAGTCGTGCTGACGACTGGAGGCGTTTAATGGCGCGCCGCGTTCTCTGTGCTGTCGTTCTTGCGCTCGTGCCCACGATGTTCCTGGCGGCGGCCGCTCCCGGCGCCGCGACCGGAACCGCATGCTCCAGTCTTGCGGCGCTCACCATTCCCGGCGTCAGCATCCGCGAAGCCACCGCCGTGCCCGCGGGTCCGTTCACGCCGCCCGGTTCGCGGCAGGATCTGATGCTGCCGGCGTTCTGCCGCGTCGAAGCGGTCGCGCGGCCGACGTCCGATTCGGAAATCAAGTTCGAAGTCTGGATACCGGAAGCGTGGAACGGAAAATTCGAAGGCGTGGGCAACGGCGGATATTCGGGCGCGATCGGCTATGCGGCGATGGCTGCCGGCCTGCGCCGCGGCTACGCGGCCGCGAGCACGGATACCGGTCACACCGGCGACGACATGAAGTTCGGTCAGGGCCATCCGGAGAAAGTCGTCGACTGGGCGTATCGATCGATTCACGTGATGACCGATGCGGCCAAACTCATCGTTCGCGATCACACCGGACGCTTCGCCGAGCATGCGTACTTCAGCGGCTGCTCGAGCGGCGGACATCAGGCGCTCTCCGAGGCGCAGCGATATCCCGACGACTACGACGGCATCATCGCCGGCGATCCGGCGAACAATCGCATCCGTCAGACGTTCGCGTTCCTCAACTCGTGGGTCGCGACGCACGCCAAAGACGGCACGCCGATCATCCCGGCCGCGAAGCTGCCGCTGCTGACGAAGGCGGCGATCGAAACGTGCGACGCGATCGATGGTTTGAAGGACGGCATCATCGACGATCCGCGGAAGTGTCACTTCGATCCCGGCAAGCTTCAGTGCGGGACGAACGGTACGGGACAAAATCCGTCGGCGAGCTCACCGTTGAAGGACGACGCATCGTGTCTGACCGCCGCGCAGGTGGATGCCGCGCGGAGGATGTACGAAGGGACGAAGAGCCCGCGCACCGGCGAGCTCATCTTCACCGGATGGCCGCGCGGCAGCGAAAGCTTCGGAGACAATCCGATTGAGAGCTGGCGGCAATACGTGATGGATCCCCCGGAGCCGATGCGCGTCGGCTTCTTCCGCTATTTTCTGTTTCACGATCCGAACTGGGATTACAGGACGATTGACGTCGATCGGGATCTCGCGTACGCCGAGCAGAGGCTCCCGTTCATGGCCGCGGTGGAGCACGATCTGACGCCGTTCAAGAAACGCGGCGGCAGGCTGCTGATGTACACCGGCTGGGCCGATCCGGTCGTGCCGCCGCAGGACACGGTCGCGTACTACGATGCGGTCGTGAAGGCGATGGGCGGCATCGAGAAGACGCGCGAGTTCAACCGCTTCTTCATCGCGCCGGGAATGGGCCACTGCAGCGGCGGCCCAGGCCCGAACCAGTTCGACATGCTCACCGCGCTCGAGAACTGGGTCGAGAAAGGCATCGCGCCCGACAGGATCGTCGCCTCGCACAGCACGAACGGCAAGATCGATCGCACGCGGCCGCTGTGCCTCTATCCGCAGGTCGCGAGATGGAAAGGCACCGGCAGCTCGGACGATGCGGCGAACTTCGTGTGCACGGACGCGGCGCCGAACCTGGGCGTGAAGAAAACGACAGGCGCGAAGTGAGTTACGCCGGCGCAACCACCAACGCCGTGCCGTAACACAGCACCTCGGTCACGCCTTGCATCACTTCCGTCGCATCGTAGCGGATGCCGACGACGGCGTTTGCGCCGAGCGCCCGCGCGTGATCGAGCATCAGGTCGAACGCTTCGGCGCGCGTCTTCTCGCAGAGCTCGGAAAACAGCGTGATGTTGCCGCCCACCAGCGTCTGCAGCGAGGCGCCGAGCGTGCCGAAAACCGATCGCGATCGCACGGTGACGCCGCGCACGACGCCGAGGGTCCGCTCGGTCCGGAATCCCTCGAGCGCGAACGCCGTCGTCGTCATCGCGTGATTGATGTCGCCTGCCATCGGTCTCTCCTACTGTGACGTCTGACGGCGGTTCTGCATCTGCTCCAGGAAATCGAGTTGCGCCTTGAGCAGGTGATGCTTCAGCTGCACGCTGTCACCGAGATCGAGATACGGCTCGTTCGTCACGTCGTAGGGAGTCCATTTCGGAAGCGTGCCGCCGTTCGGATCGCCAGTCTTCGCGAAGTTCGTCCAGTATCCGGCCATCTGCTCCGACAGCGTGAAGTCGGCGTCGGTGAAGGGCCAGTCGCGATTGCGAAGCGTGCCGAACACGTACGGGATTTCGGCGGCGTGATACGCGCCCCATGTCTTCGCATTCGGGCTCGGCGGGACGCGCGTGAACTGATAGAGGAACGCCTTTTGTCCCGCGGCGGTGACCATGCGCGCCCACGTGCGCATCTCGAGCGTGAACGTCGTATCGCGTCCGACCGCGAGCAACGCCTCCGGGATGTCGGCATCGCCCTTCACCGGGTAGACCGCGTCGTAGTCCCGCACCGCCGTTCCGTACTGCGACTCGACGCGCCTCCGATATTCGTCCAGCGTCTTCGGAAACTGCGCGGGGTTGCTCAGCGTCGTCCACTCGTTCGCGTTCGAGCCGACGAGAACCGGCGCGTCGTTCTGCTTTTTCGCGGCAAAGATTGAACGCACCGATTCGGGGAGCACGTAGCCGTCGACGTTCACACCGGTGCGGAACGTCTGAATCGCGAGCAGCTTGTCGGCCGGCACGGCGCGCAACGCCTGGAGCGAAGCGGCGTCCGCGGCCCTGGCCAGTGCGGCGCCGGCCTGCTCCGCTTCAGCGAGCGAGATCGTGCGCGCGAACTGACCGCCGCTCTCTCCAATCGCGCGATGGAACAGTCCTTTCGCGAGCGGCGTCGCCTGCACGACGTTCACGCTCCATGAGCCGGCCGACTCACCGAAGATGGTGACGCGCGAGGGATCGCCGCCGAACGCCGCGATGTTCTTCTGTACCCACTTCAGCGCCGCAACGTGATCGAGGATGGCGTAGTTGCCCGACGCGTGCTGCGGCGACTCGGCCGTCAGCTCCGCGTGCGCGAGAAATCCGAATACGCCGAGCCGATAATTCGTGGTGACGACGACGACTCCCTTCTTCGCGAGCGAAGTACCGTCGTAGGTCGGGAGCGATCCGGATCCGCGCGTCCATGCTCCGCCGTGTATCCAGACCATCACCGGACGCTTGTCGCCGGCGTTCGCGGCGGTCCACACGTTCAAGTACAGACAGTCCTCGCTCGTCGGCTGCGGCGCAGTCACGTACGCCGATCCCGGCGGATATGGCTGCTGCATGCACACCGGCGAGAACGTGTCCGCCGCCTTAACGCCGTTCCACTCGATAACCGGCTGCGGCGGTTTCCACCGCAAGCGCCCGACCGGCGGTGCGGCGAACGGAATCCCCTTGAACACACGAACACCGTTCGCCGTCGTGCCGGACACCTGTCCGCCGTCCACCTTCACCACATCCGACGCGCCGCGCGCAACGAGAGAAACGCAAGCCGCCGCCGACAACGCAAGCACGATCTTTCGCAGCATCAGCGATCTCCTTCTGAACTCACATTTGCAGTTGTTAGCGCGAGCCTTTCGGGCGAGCGCGACCCTTTCAGGCGAACGGTTTGCGCAGGATCACCAGCGAATGATGCCACGGGCGCCGTCACTCGCGGCGAGGGAATCGAGCGCGTCGTTGATCCCGCTGAGCGGATAGGTGCGCGACACGAGCTCGCGAAGCTTCAACCGTCCCTGCTGATAGAGCGAGACAAGGTTCGGGATGTCGCGCGTCGGCTGACCCGATCCGTAAACCGATCCGATGAGCCGCTTCTCCTGCATCACGAACGGAAACATCGGGAACGCCGCCTGCGTGTCGCCGCGCGCGAGGCCGGTCAACACGACGGTTCCGCCTTTGCGCGTATATGCGAGCGCCGACGTCAGCGTCTGCGGCGCGCCGACCGTATCGAACACGAAGTCTGCGCCGCGGCCGCCGGTGATTTCGCGAATCGCATCGGTCGACGTCTCGCCGGACTGAATCGTATGGGTGGCGCCGAACCTGCGTGCGATGTCGAGCGGCGCAGGACGAAGATCGACGGCGACGATGGCCTCGCAGTCGGAGATGACCGCGCCTTGCACGACGTTCAAACCAACGCCGCCCACACCGATGACGACGACTCGCGATCCCGGCGCAACGCGCGCCGCGTTCGTGACGGCGCCGACGCCGGTCACGACCGCGCAGCCGACTGTGGCGAGCGCGTCGAACGGAACGTCCGGAGGAACGCGCACGGCGGCCTCGGCTGGAACGACGACGAAATCGGAGAAACACGCAGTGCCGAGAAAAGGCGCAACGTTCTGATCGCGCGCGCGAAGACGCGACGCACCCGACGGCAGACGGTTCCGATACGTCACCTTCTCGACGCGGTCGCACAACACCGCGCGCCCCTCGCGGCACGGCGGACAGTCGCCGCACGGCGGCGCCCAGCAGAACACGACGTGATCGTCGCGCGCGATCATCGTGACGCCTGAACCCACCTCGCGCACCACGCCTGCGCCTTCGTGACCGAGCACGACCGGCGTCTTCATTGGCCAGTCGCCTCGCGCCGGATGCAGATCGCTGTGGCACACGCCGGCAGCCTTCACCTCGACGAGCACTTCACCCGGTCCCGGCGCATCGAGCTCGACGGGCTCGACCGACAGCGGTTGTCCCTGCTCCCACAAAATCGCGGCGTGCATGCGCATGGAATCTGTTCGGCTCGCTTATACTGCCACACCACGATGAGATTGCGGATTGCGGAGTGCGGAGTGCGGAGTGATTGGGGATTGCGTGATTGGAGATTGCGGATTGATTGGGGATTGCGGATTGATTGGGGATTGAGCTTCGCAGCGATCGCTCTCGTCCTCGTCTGCTCGGACCGCGTCTCCGCACAGAGCAATCCGTCCTATATCCAGTTCTCCCCCGCCGCTGTCAAGGGCGCGTTGTACAAACCGGACAGCGGTCCCGCGCCGCATGTCGCGGTGCTGCTGATCCATCGGACGAGCAATTTCCTGTCGCACATCGCGACCACGGAGCTCGCGAAGCGCGGCTTCGTCGTGCTTGCGATGAACCCGCGATCCGACAACAACGAATCGGCCGTTCACTTCGAGGAGAACGCGCTCGACGTGAAATCGGGCGTCGAGTTCCTCCGCCGTCAGCCCGGCATCACGAAGGTCGTGCTGCTCGGGCACAGCGGCGGCGGTCCGGCGATGAGCTTCTATGAAGCCGTCGCCGAAAAAGGCACGTCCTACTGCAAGGGACCGAACAAGCTGGTCGAGTGCAGCGACGATCTCGCGAACCTTCCGCGCGCCGATGGCCTCGTGCTCGTCGACGCTCACCCGGGCGTGTCGGTGAACGGATTGCGCAGCCTGAACCCCGCCGTGCACAGCGAGAGCGATCCCCGGCAGATCGATCCCGAGCTCGATCCGTTCGATCCGAAGAACGGCTACAACGCGAACGGACCATCGGCGTACTCGGATGCGTTCAAGGCAAAGTACTTCAGAGCGCAGGCCGACCGGATGAATCGGTTGATCGCCGGCGCGAAGAGCAAGCTGCAGCGGATGCACGACGGCAGCGAACCATATCGCGACGACGACGTATATCTCGTCATCAGGGGCGAGGGCGCGCGGCTGATGGAGCTCGACCCGACGATTCATCACAGCACCGTGAAGCCGCAGAAGCTGTTGAAGAACGACGGCACGATTGCAACCGGGATCGTCTCGAGCGTGCGGCCGGCGCCGATGAACCGCGGATCGGCCGCGCAGAACGCGAGCTTCACCAACGGCACGCGTCTGCTGACGCTCAGGTCCTTCCTCAGCGCGAACGCGATTCGCGCGAAGGATTCGATGGACGACATCGACTGGTGCTCGAGTAACAACTCGACGCCGTGCGCGCTGAAGAGTGTCACGGCGCCGATTCTGATTACGGCCATGGGCGCGCACTACTTCGTCCGCGACAACGAAATTCATTTCGAGGCCGCCGCCAGCGCCGACAAGGACTTCATCGTCGTCGAAGGCGCGACGCACGGCATCCGGCCGTGCACCGCCTGCGAGACGACGCCGGGTCAGTATTCGAACAGCGCCGCGAACTTCTTCAACTACGTCGCGAAGTGGATTAACGCGAGATTCTGACGGGACCTTGCCATGAAACGAACGCTCGTTGCCGATCGCCGATCGTCGATTGATTGTGGACTGCGCGTTATGGGCGCCGTGCTCGTTGCATGCGCGCTCGCCGTCGCGGGCGCGGCGGCGCAAAATGCGGATGCCGAGTCGCACGTCGCCGCCGCGAAAGCCGCGGCCGGCCAGGAGCACACCGAGCTCTTCACGTCGCTCTGCTCCGAGACGCCGACCGGACCCGGAACGCGAGGACGCGGAACGACAACGGCCGGTGCGACTGCGACGGCCGGCACGATTGGCGCGGGTCAGCGGCAGGACGGCCCGCCGCCTCCGCCCGCGCGCTCGGAGTGGCACGCCGAGCCGATGAAGGTGTTCGACAACCTGTACTTCGTCGGGATGAAGGACGTCTCGGCGTGGGCGGTGAACACGACGGGCGGCATCATCGTGCTCGACGCGTTGTACGACTACTCGGTCGACGATGAGATTGCCGAAGGGCTCAGGAAGGTCGGACTCGATCCGGCGAACATCAAGTACGTCGTCGTCAGTCATGGTCACGGGGATCATTCGGCGGGCGCGAAGTACCTGCAGGATCGGTTCAAGGCGCACGTCGTGCTGTCCTCCGAGGATTGGGATCTCCTGGATCGCGGCCGTGGTCCCAAGCCGACGCGCGATCAGGTCGCGGCCGACGGCCAGAAGCTGACGCTCGGCGATACGACCATCACGATGTACCTGACGCCGGGCCACACGCCGGGTACCCTGTCGTATCTGATTCCGGTGAAGGATCGCGGCACGCCGCATCTGGTCGCCGAGTGGGGCGGCACCGCGTTCAACTTTCCGCGAACCGCCGAGAACTTCCGCGTCTACGCCGCATCCGCCGAGCGCTTCGGCGACATCGCCGCGAAAGCCGGCGCCGACGCAGTCATCTCGAATCACTCGGCGTACGACGGCTCGGCTCAGAAGCTGCGAGCGCTCGGCGTCCGCGGACCGGACGACAAGAATCCGTATGTGATCGGAACCGATGCCGTTGCGCGTTATATGAAGGTGGCGGGCGAGTGCGCGAAGGCGCACCTGGCCTGGGTCACCGCGGCAAAGCCGCACTGAAGGATCGCAGCCCTGATGGATGCAGCGTCGTGGCAGCAGGCGAAGGACGTCATCGCCGAGGCGTTGCGGCGCACGCCATCCGACCGCGAGACGTTCGTGCGATCGCGATGCACGAACCCCGAGGTCGCCGATGAAATCCTGACGCTGCTCGCCGGCATGACCGGCCCTCATGAGCTCGACGCGCTCGATGCGGTCGGGGCGACCGACGACGGACCGCTCGAGCCGCCGGACGGCGACGCCGACGATCTCGCGCCTGGCACGCGCGTCGGACCGTACGTCATCGTCGAGCCGATCGGCCGCGGCGGCATGGGTCGGGTGTTTCTCGGCAGCGACCCGCGGCTGCGGCGCAAGGTGGCGCTGAAGTGCGTGCTGCGAACGCTCGCCGACGATCGCAACGCGCGCATCCTGCACGAAGCGCGCGCGGCCGCGCGCGTCACCCATCCGAACGTCGCCACCATTCACGACGTCATCGAACACGAGAACCGCGCCTTCATCGTCATGGAGTACGTGGAAGGCGAGAGCCTGGCGGCGCGGCTCAAGCGCGAGCGCATTCCGGTGGAGCGCGTGCTGGCGATCGGGCGCCAGCTCGCGTCCGCGTTGAGCGCCGCGCACGCGAAAGGCGTCATCCACCGCGATCTCAAACCGGCGAACATTCAGCTGACGCCCGACGGCGGCGTCAAGGTGCTCGACTTCGGCATCGCCAACGCGCCGCGCGTGGCAACGTCGGTCGCGTCGACGATCTCGACGCACAGAGCGCCAACGCCCGAGGTGGCGCGCGCGCCGCAGCCGGGGACGCCGCCCTACATGGCGCCCGAGCAGCTGCTCGGCCGCTCGGCCGACGAGCGCTCCGACATTTTCAGCCTCGGCGTCGTGTTGTACGAGATGGCGACCGGCCGTCGGCCGTTCACGCAGACGGAGACGGCGGATCTCGTGATGGCGCACGCCAAAGGCGCGCCGCGCGCCGATCGCATCGATCGCGCGGTGCCGCGGCCGCTGGCGGACATTCTCGCGCGCGCGCTCTCGTTCGATCCGAA
>Ga0075424_100003885_pt1 | contig 14031 bp, 14 predicted proteins | sample SoiMethybrSBSTD3_FD_75301 | JGI IMG/M metagenome (GOLD analysis project Ga0075424, IMG submission 75301) | Bulk soil microbial communities from a Populus tree surrounding site in Tennessee, USA - Soil MetaG P. TD hybrid SBSTD3 | ecosystem: Environmental > Terrestrial > Soil > Tree plantation... | reverse complement strand
ACCGGTGGAGCTTGCTGGCCCGCTACGAGCACAAGTACGATCGCGCCGGCTCGCCGACGAACGCCGGCGTGCGCGACGCCGCCCACGTGTTCTCGAGCCACGCCAACTTCCATCCGGTGACCGCGTGGACGTTCTCCGGCGAGCTGGCATTCAAACTGGCTTCGGAATGGGCGCCGGGCGGTGTGGTGCACACGCACGCCGAGCTGTTCGAATTCCGCGCCGTGCGCGACCTCAACGCCCAGTGGGACATCGGGGCGAGCACCCGTGCGCTTGCCACGCTGAGCGAAGGTCGTTCGCAGTACGGAGTCGGACTCGAGATCGGCCGCACGCTGCGGACCGACCTGCGCATGGCGCTCGGGTACAACCTGTTCGGCTTCCGGGATCGCGACCTGACGGGCGAGAACTACACGGATCAGGGCGTGTACCTGCGGTTCGGCCTCAAGTTCGACGAGAGCCTGTTCGGGCTCAGGCCTCAGCCAGCGCCGACACCAACGCGGTAACCCCGGCGGCCAGCAGGTCCAGCCTGTAGCCGCCCTCCAGCACCGCCGCCACCGGGCAGTCCGGCAGGCGCGTGCGCAGCTCGATGGTCCAGGTGGTGATGTCCTCGGGCAGGAGCGTGAACCCTCCCAGCGGATCACCCGCCAGCGAGTCGAACCCCGCCGAGAGAAGCAGCAGGTCGGGCATCCAGTCCTCGAGCGCGGCGTTCACGCCCTGCAGCAGATCCTGCACATACCGGAAGCGCGGCAGTCCGGGCGGTCGCGGCAGATTGAACACGTTCCCCACGCCGCGCTCGTCGGCGGCGCCCGTGCCGGGATACCATGGGAACTGGTGCATCGAGACGTAGCGGATCGAGGGGTCCGACTCGATCAGCGCCTGCGTGCCGTTGCCATGATGCACGTCCCAGTCGACGATGAGCACCCGGGCGGCACCGGCGGCCTGCGCGTGTCGCGCGGCGACGACGGCGTTGTTCACGAAGCAGAACCCCATGGCGCGCGCCGCTTCGGCATGATGGCCGGGCGGCCGCGTCGCCCCGAATGCCGTGGCGCCGCCCATGGCGGCCGTCACGGCCTCGATCGCCACGCCGGCGGAAGCAATGACCGCTTCCCAGCTGCGGGGTCCGAGGTAGGTGTCGGCGTCGATCGCGCCGCCGCCCGCTGCGGCCATCGCCTCGAGCGCATCGAGATGCCGCGCCGGATGCACCCGTTCCAGCGCCGCTCGCGTCGCGGGTGCGGCTTCGCTCCAGGTGACGAGCGGGGCGAGAGCGGGATTCCTCAGCGCCTCGAGCACGGTCTCGATGCGCTGTGGACGCTCGGGGTGCCCCGCCCACGCCTGGTGGAGCCGCGTGGCGGGGTGGTAGGCGACGACGGTCAGGTTGAAGGAGGACGGTCTCGCAGGAGCTGGCGCAGCGACTCGGCTTGGGCTTTCATTTCCTGACGCCCCACGTCCAGATCCTCGAGCGTCCGGCGGTAGCGCCGCCAGACCATGACGACGGCGACAGCCGCGACGAGGCACACCACGCCGCCCCAGAACAACGCGGGACGCTTGAGCTCGAGGCCGAACCAGACCAGCAGCATGGCGTCGAGCAGCAGGAACCCTACGGCGAACACGGCCATCGGCCGGCCGGGTGTGCTCATCGCACCGGCCGCCGGCGTGCCGGCAAGACGATGAACGGCGCATTGGCTCCGGCGCCGAGAGTCCGCAGCGAGACGGACTCGTCGCTGACGGTCGCACCACGGAATTTCACCACGTAGTCGGCCGCGGGCAGATCGCCGCGCTTCAGGGCGCGCGTCAGCGCCAGGCGTTTCAGCTCGGCCACGGTGGTTTCGGGATCGACGGCCAGGAACACCTGGTCCCAGGCATCGGTCACCATGACGCGGACCGCGAACCGCTCGGCGAGAGCGGTCATGCGACTTCCACCTCGCCCGCGAGCGGCAGCGTCGCGAAAAAGCGGTCCACGGCCTGATCGAAGAACAGCGTCGACGCCCGCACGCGGGTCACCGCTCCGTCGGCGGCTGCGTGAAACGCCACTTCTTCCCCGCCCTGGCCGCGCAACACCACGAACTGCGGACCCTCTTTCTCGACGTACGCCGATTGATGGGGCAGCCGCTCCGAGAAGTAGGACTTGGCGCGGGCCAGAACGTCGGCCGGGGGGAGCGTGACCGTCGTCGTGTGAGTCATGGCCGGCGGGGGGGGAGCATCACGATGCCGGTGGGTTGCAGCGGAACGGGCGCCGTGGCCACCTGCTTCCGGGTCGTCAGATCGATCACGTCCACGGCTCCGGGATCCATGCCGATGCTCTCCTGACTGATGAAGGCGTAGCGGCCATCCGGCGAGTAGGCCACGCCATGCGGAAGCTTCTTCGTGGTCGGGATGCGGGCCACCTCGACCAGCGAGTCGGCCGAAATGAGCGATACGCTCTGCGCCTTCTTGTTCGTCACGATCACCCAGTGACCGTCGGGAGACGGCTCCACGTTGTAGGCCCCGGTCCCGGTCGGAATCTCCTTCACCAGCGCGAGGGTCGCGGCGTCGAGCACCTGCAGCGTGTTGCCATGATTGCAGGCGACATACAGGCGCCGGTCGTCCGCCGACAGCGACACGAACGTGGGCGAGCAGTCGTGGGCCGGACCAGCCGCCGGGGCGCCCATCGCGGCGTGCCCCATGCCTTCCCCGGTCTTGTGCCGCCGGGTGATCGCCAGCGTCTGGCGATCGATCTCCAGCACCTCGTCCGAGTTCATGCACGTCACGTACACGAACGTCCCGGCGTGATTCACCTTGACGCCATGCGGCATGTCGCAGGCGGCGATGGTCACGAGCGGGGTCATCCGCGGCGTGTAAACCACGGAGACCACGTTGGTCCGCGGATGATCGCCGTGGAAGTCCGAGTTGGCCACGAAGGCCAGCTCGCCGTCCGGCGTCACCGCGATCGTCGTCGGAAACATCTCGAGCGGCGCGCGGCCGAGCAGCGTGTCCCCCTGGACAGCCATCTTCCACAGGGAGCCGTACGGCTGGCCGTGGGCGATGGTCACGTAATAGAACTGGCCGTCGGGTGACACGGTGACGTTGTGGGGGCCATCGATGTCGGACGGCATGATGCCGACCGGCACCGTCTTCAGGGTGGTCAGGGCGGACCCATCCCAGCCGAGCTCGGTGACGATGTCCCCCGACTCGCTAACGACGTAGAGGCGATAGCGGCTCTGCGCGGTGGCTACACCGGTGGCCAGAGACAGCCACCAGAGGAGGATCGAGACCCGCAAACGGTTCATAGGGAGCTCCCAGCCGTAAATCAGCAAAACTGACAGTCGGTTTGCCAACTTGATCATAACATGTTGCCAACTCGGCATCTAGAAGCGCGCCGAATGCGGCACAGCGGTTGCCTAGGGACCGGCCGGCGACGACCTCGTGGTCGTCCGCGTGTGAAACCTGTCCCACAAGGAGACTCCGATGTTCGTGACGACTACCCCATCCCACGAGTTCACCTCGTTTGGCAACCGGATCAACCGGATGCTGAACGACATGTTCGCAGGATCGGATTGGCAATACCCCGATAACGCCGTGGCGTCCTGGGTTCCGCCCGTGGACGTGCTGGAAGAGAAGGACGGCATTCGCATCCAGGCCGAGCTGCCGGGGGTGAAGCCGGAGGACGTCCAGATCTCGATCGAGAACAACGTCCTGTCGATCAACGGTAAGAAGCGGCAGCAGACTGAGGAAAAGATGGAGCAGGTGCGTCGCTTCGAGCGGACCTACGGGACGTTCGCGCGCACTTTCACGCTGCCCGCCACCGTGGACGCCGCCAACATCAACGCGACGTACGAGAACGGCGTGCTCACTGTCATGTTGCCCAAGGTGGAACAGGCCAAGCCGCGGCAGATCGCAGTCCAAGTGGCCAAGGGCTGAGCGCGCGGCGGCTCAGCCAGCGGTAATACATCAGGTCGGCGACCCCGGGTTTCCCGGGGTCGCTTGTGTTTCCAGCAGCGACCGCACGGTGCTCTCCACCTGCGAGTTGGGCACCGCCGTCGCGCCTGCCGCGCGAACCCGGCGCAGCGGCTCGGCATCAACGTGGGGACCGAACGCGACGGTCGGAATGCCGCGTCCGGTCAGCTCCCGCACCCGTTCTTCCCACCCGCTCGCACCCAGCTCGACCACCGCCAGATCGCAGGCGTTCGCATCACGGGTGAGGCTTCCACCCGCTTCCGTCACGACGCCCGCGAGCTTCGCGCGGAACATCAGGTCCCGTGTCAGCAGGAAGACGGTCTTAGCCATCGACCTGCTGCGCCGCGACGGTTTTGGTGACCGGGTGATCGGGGCGGCGCAACGCGTCCAGCAGGCGAGGCCGTCCCGGAAACACCAACACCGCGTCGCCAGGAGGCGGCTCCTCGAGCCCCTCAAGGGTGAGGAACACCCACACCCGGTCGCTTTCCTCCGGCACCGTCACGCGATAGTTCCGGCCGTGCCACACCAGGTCGAGGAGCGCACCGTTCCGCGCTCCCCCCCCCTGCCCCGCTTCGATGAACACATCGTCGTCGACCTTGAACACGCCCGAGGCCATCTCCTCGCCGTTGCGGTAGAAGACGGGATCGAACGGCTCGCCATCGTGGCGGGCGAAGTTCTGCTCCGCCGCCCAGTCATAGGCCTCGAGGCCGGCGACGTTCGCCTGCCATTCGAGGTGGTGGCGCAGCTCGTGGGTGAGAGTTTCCCAGGTCTCCTCGCGCCAATCGAAGTCGCCCTCCTCCAGCCGCGACAGGGCCTGGAACGAGCCGTGATACAGCACGATGCGCGACTGCAAATCGGTACCCGACCCGCTCCACTCGAGCGGGATGCATTCGCCCAGCGTGTAGATCTCGGCGCGCACCGGATGGGGCACGGTCTTGTGGCTGACCTCGATCTCCACCACCCCGCCCTGGAATTCGGGCGGGATGTCTTTCGTCATGCCACCGACAAGGGAACGGAAATCATCCAAGCGCACAGCCACCCCATTGCGGATTGTGGATTGCGGATTGCGGATTGGGATACCGACGTCCGAGTCGCCTGGTCAGCTCAGTGCTCGGTCCTGCATCGCCATTCCGCAATCCGCATTCCGCAATCCGCAATCCGCAATCGGTCAATGAGCGAGCTTCTCTTCCAGATACGCCTCCAGCCCGTCCGCCGCGACGCGGACCTGCTGCAGCGTGTCGCGGTCCCGCACCGTCACCGTCTGGTCCTGGGTGGATTGGCCGTCGATCGTGATCCCGAATGGCGTGCCGGCCTCATCCTGCCGCCGATAGCGCCGCCCGATCGATCCGCCGTCGTCGTAGAAGGCGTTGAAGCGGCCGCGCAGGCCGTCGTAAATACGCCGTGCCAGCTCGGGCATCCCGTCCTTGTTCACGAGCGGGAAGACGGCCGCCTTGAGCGGGGCCAGCGAGGGCTGGAATTTCATGACCACCCGCTTCTCCCCTTCGACCTCTTCCTCGTGATAGGCATCGCACATCAGGACCAGCGCCGTCCGATCCGCGCCCAACGAGGTCTCGACCACAAATGGCACGTAGCGCTCGTTGTTCACCGTGTCCACGTACTCCAGCTTCTTGCCGCTGTATTCCTGGTGTCGCGTCAGGTCGAAGTTGGTGCGATTGTGGATCCCCTCGAACTCCTGCCATCCGAACGGGAACTCGTATTCGATGTCGTAGGCATCCTTGGCGTAGTGCGCCAGCTCGTCCTTGCCATGCTGGTGAAATCGGAGCTTCTCGGGTCGCACGCCCAACGCCGCGTGCCATTTCATCCGCTCGTGACGCCAGAACTCGAACCACTCGTCCTCGGTCCCCGGCTTCACGAAGAATTGCATCTCCATCTGCTCGAATTCTCGGGTCCGGAACGTGAAATTCCCGGGCGTGATCTCGTTGCGGAACGCCTTCCCGATCTGGGCGATGCCGAACGGAGGCTTCTGCCGCGAGGACTGGAGCACGTTGAGGTAGTTGACGTAGATCCCCTGCGCCGTTTCGGGCCGGAGGTAGACGACGGCCGCCGATTCCTCGACCGGTCCCATGAACGTCTTGAACATCAGGTTGAACTGCCGCGGCGCCGTCAGGTTGCCCTTGGTGCCGCAGGCCGGACATTGGCCGTCCGGCTGCCCCGGCGTGCCTTTGATTCTCGGGTCGTCCGCCCGAAACCGGTTCTTGCAGTGTTTGCAATCGACCAGGGGATCGGTGAACCCGGATACGTGCCCCGACGCCTCCCACACCTTGGGGTGCATCAGGATGGCCGCATCGAGACCCTCGATATCCTCGCGTTCGTGCACCATCGAGCGCCACCAGCGCTCCTTGACGTTCTTCTTCAGCTCGACGCCCAGGGGGCCGTAATCCCACACGGATCCTAGACCGCCGTAGATCTCAGACGATTGAAATACGAAACCGCGTCGCTTGGCGAGCGACACGAGCTTGTCCATCACATTGTCGGAAGGAGGCATAGGAGCGGGGAAGTATAGAAACGCCTCAGGAGGCGGGCAACCCGAAGGCGGCGCGCGTCGCGCGTTCGGCCAATGACGCCAGGCCGGCCGCATCGAGCAGTCGCCCCTCACCGGTCCACACCCGATCTTCCGGGGTCTCCTCGGCCGTGCCCGCGATGATCGCGACCTGCTTGCGGGCGTCGTGCGCCCGTCGCAGCACCTCTCCGGTCGCTTTGCCCAGCCGCGACGTGCGGTCGAACGCGCCCTCTCCGGTGATCACGAAATCCGCCCTGGCCAGCGCGGCATCGAATCCCACGCGGTCCAACACCCATGGAGCGCCAGGCACGAGCTCCGCATGGGCGAAGAACACGAGTCCGGCCCCGAGCCCGCCCGCCGCGCCACCACCAGGCATGGTGCCGAGCTCCGGTCGCCCGAGGCCCGCCCACGAGAGGGCGAGATGCTCCAGACCGGCCGCGAGCCGCTGCACCTGCTCCGGATTGGCGCCCTTCTGCGGCGCGAACACAGGCGCCGCGCCTTCCGGTCCCGCGACTGGAGAACGGACGTCCGTGAGCGCCACGACCCGAGCGCGCAGCGTCCAGCCCGGGGTCCAATCCGCCAGGGACGCCAGCGACGCTCCACCTTCCGGCAGCTCCGCGCCGTTCACGTCGGAAAACGTCCACCCCAATCCCCGCGCGGCGCCGACACCGCCGTCCACGCAGGCCGAGCCGCCCAATCCGATCACCACGGTCTTGGCACCGCGATCGATCGCCTCGACCAGGAGCTCGCCCACGCCGCGACTGGTCGCTTCGAGGGGGTTGCGACGCTCCAGAGCCAGCAGCGAGAGGCCACACGCACTGGCGCTTTCGAAGATCGCGGTCTCCGGATCGATCCATCCGAGCACCGCCTGAACGGGAGCGCCCAACGGTCCGGTCACCGCCACGCGCTCGCGCAGCGCGGTGGGCCCGAGAACAGCTTCGAGCAACCCGTCACCGCCGTCGGCCACGGGGCACTCGAGCACCGCCGCATGCGGCAAAGCGCGCCGCGCGCCAGCCGCCATGGCCTCGGCGGCCCGCCGCGGATCGATGGTTCCCTTGAACGCCGTGGGGGCTATCAGGACGGTCTGTGTCATGGGGCGGCACTATGGTAGGGACGCGCCCCCATCAACGCCACGTCTCGCATCCTGCGGCACCAAGCGGAGAAACACCGTGGCTCGGATACCACGGCGCGTAGCTAAGTTGCTGTAAGTTAATGACTTACAGTTTGGAATTTGGCTTGCCATATGAGGGGCCAAGCCAAGTCGCTTGCGTCGGACAAGGGCGCCCGATACGAGCGGACGGCCAGCCCCCCAAGGGAGACCTTGGGGGGCGTTGTGTTTCGCGGGCTAGCGGTTCGGAGTAAGGGTCAGCGTATCGACAGCCCGAACGCGGGCCGCGTTCACCGGTACGATCCACAGCTCACCCTTCATCCACCGCGCCGTCTGGTCGCGATAGTGCGGCGAGCGCGGGCTGCCCGATTGCCCCGTAGGAAGAGTGAAGCCGCCCGAGCCATCGACATCCCCGAAATCCACGACATGTCGCATGGACGGACCTTCGGTGCAATGAAACGGCGGCGTGAACTCGCTCGACGGGCAGACATTCACGGTTTGATTCCCTCCACCCAGATGCAGCGGCCCGACATTGAATCCGGCCAGCCAGCGCACCACCGGAACGGTGCCGAGCGGATGGCTTTGCGTGTGCGTGTGAACGTCGCCCCAGAGTGGCGGAGTCCCGCGGGCGAGCACGGTGTCCATGGCGCGCTGCGCCATCACCGCAAAGTCTTCGTGCTCCGGGGTCCGCACGTCGTCGAACCAGTCACTCGTGCCCGCGAGTATCCACCGGTGCAGCGGCGCCGAGGGACGATACTCATGTGACTCGTCGTCGTAGGTCAGCGCCTGGAGCGCCCGGTACCAGGACCAGACGAGCGTCGGCTCGGTCCTATCGGCCGCCATGTCGCCGTTCCAGTGGCGAATCCGGTCGGCGAGCTCTGCACCGCCAGTACCGACTTCCCCGCACATCCGAGGATTGGGCGCCGGAGGGTGTGGTCGACACGCCGCCTCGATCGCGTTCGCGGCGATGGGCGCGATGCGCCGCAGAAAGACGTTGACCTGATCCATCTCCTCGCGCGCGACCGAGGCTGCGGTCGCCGCCGAATCGCGGCGCACCATTTCCCAGATCCGCTGCGCGCGGTACGGCAGATCGTAATCGGCGCGAATGGGAATGGGGAATGAGTCGCCCACGATACGATTGTTGGCCGTCACAATAAAGCCGCTCGCCGGATTGATTATGCGCGGCAGCTCCGCCGTGCTCAGCATTCGGGCCCATCCCCCGCCCGCTACCCAGCCCGGCTCCGGTCGCGATCCGTCGCCGGTGCGACGGACCGGAACGAATCCGGCGAGATAGTAGGCGATGGTGCCGGCGCTGTCCGCGTACACGATGTTCTGCTCGGGGGAGCGGAACGACTCGATAGCGGTCTCGAACTCCTGCCGGGTCGAGGCCCGCGCCATGGCGATCAGCGCCGCCAGCTCGTCGGAGGGTTGCTGGGCGGTCCAGCGCAGCGCGTACGCGGTCTGGGAGTCGGGTCGCCACCCGATGTCGACGAGCGGACCATCAGCGGTGCGATGTCGCCGGTAGACGACCGGGTCCTTGCCCTTCACCCGCAGCGTTTCCGCCACGACCTCGGTGTTCACCCAGCCCGTGGTCGACAGGTAGCGGGCGGTGTCCGCCGAGATCCGCTCCTGGACGTAATCCACGTCGTCGATCATACCATTCGTGAAACCCCAACCGTGACTGGCGTTGTGGCCCAGCACGACCGGCGGCAGCCCGGGAATGGTGACGCCCACGACCTCATAGCCTGGTGCGTGGGCGCCCACGAGATACCAGATCGAAGGTGCGCGAAGCTCCAGGTGCGGATCGTTCTCGAGAATCGGCTTGCCGGAGCGCGTGTGGCTGGGGCCGAAGGCCCAGGAATTCGACGCGCTCGACCGGGCATCACCCGGCGAGGAGCGCCAGGTGATCCGGGCCGGGCCGCCTGACCCCTCGACGATCACCGGGGCGGAATCCGGGTACGGCACGAGCAGCTCTCCCGCCTTCGCTTCACCGAGCGTGGCGGCCGACCGGGCATGCTGCATTTCGCCGTTGTCGCTCCGCAGCTCCCAGGCCTCCAGCAGGCCGATCTCGATCGAGTGCTCCACGCGCCATGGCTCGGGGACGTGTCCCAGGATCCGGAATTCCAGGGGCCGCCGCCGGGCGGCGATCCAGGCGTTGACGCCGCGCGCGTACGCCGTCCCGGCGGCGAGCGTAACGGCCGAGGCGTGCTGCCGGCGATCCTGCGCGATCCGGGCCAGCTCGCGTCCGCGCAACGCCCGGTCGGCGTCGAGCGTGCGATCGCCGAACAGCTCGCTCAAACGGCCTTCCGCGGCATGTCGCAGCAGATCCATCTCCCACAGCCGGTCGCGCGCGTGGAGATAGCCCAGGGCGGTGAAGAAATCCGAATCGCTGCGCGCGATGACGTGGGGCACCGCGAGCGAGTCCCACAGGACGACCACCGAGTCACCCAATCCCGGGATCCGCTCGCGCCCATCGAGCGAAGGCGTCAACATGCGCATCCAGAGTCGCGCACCGAGCAACACGAGCCCCACCAGCACCACCAGGCCGATCGCGATGCGCCGCACGACGCGCATCAGGTCACCTCGATGATCTGCTCACGCCGGGTGCCCACGCTCACGTACTTGATCGGCGCGTGGGAGAGGTCCTGCAGCCGGTCGAGATACGCCCGGGCCTGGGCCGGCAGGTCGGCGAGCCGCCGCACGTCCCCGGTGGGCTTCTGCCAGCCGGGCAGCGATTCGTAGACCGGTTGCACCCGGTCCATGCGCTCCAGATCGGCGGGCATGCCTTCCAGCGGCTCACCATCCAACAGGTAGCCCACCGCCACCGGGATCTCGGCGAAACTGTCGAGCACGTCGAGCTTCGTGACGGCAAGCCCGCCCAGGCCGTTGACGCGCACCGCGTAGCGCACCACGGCGGCATCGAACCACCCGCAGCGGCGTGGCCGGCCGGTCGTGGCCCCGAATTCCCCGCCCAGCTTCCGGATCCGCTCGGCGATGGCCGGCTCGGCCTCCGTGGGCAGCGGCCCGTTCCCGACCCGCGTCGTGTACGCCTTGACGACACCCAGCACGGCGTCGATCGCGGTGGGACCGATTCCCGCGCCCACCGCCGCGCCACCGGCCGTCGTATTGGAAGACGTCACATATGGGTAGGTCCCGTGATCGACGTCGAGCAACGCCCCCTGGGCTCCTTCCAACAGCACGGCGTCACCGCGCTGCAGCGCGTCGTGCACGGCCCGTCCCGAGTCGATGGCGAGGGGCAGGAGACGCGGCGCGAGCCGCGCGAGCAGCTGACAGTGCTCCCGCTCGTCGGCCCGCTCTGTGACGCCCAGGAGCTGCAGGATGTCGTTCGCCGCGGCCACGCGTTCCGACACCCGCCGTTGCGCCTGCTCGAGCTGGCGCAGGTCGCCCACGCGGATTCCGCGACGGCCGTATTTGTCTTCGTAGGTCGGTCCGATGCCACGGCCCGTGGTCCCGATCTGTTCCCGCCGCTCCCTGGCCTGATCGAGGAGTTTGTGATAGGGCAGCACCAGATGCGCGCGATCGGAGACGAACAGCTTGTGCTCGATCTTCACGCCGCGCGAGGACAGCGCATCGAGCTCGGTGAAGAACGTCTCGGGATCGAGCACCACGCCATTGCCCACCACGCACACAGCGCCCTGGATGATGCCGGACGGGATCTGGTGCAGCACGAACTCTCCGGCGCTGGTGTGCACGGTGTGGCCCGCGTTCGCCCCGCCCTGGTAGCGCACCACCAGATCGGCGCGCTCGGCGAGCACGTCGACGAGCTTGCCTTTGCCCTCGTCACCCCATTGGGCGCCGACCACGACCACGCAGTGGATCTTGGCTCCGAACACGAATCCCCCTCAGCCCGTACCAGATGATAGAGTTCGCGCCAGTGCGGCCGCAACTTCCTCGACGCCCGACAACGTCAACCGATCCGGTACGTCTCGTGGCGTGTGCACGACACGCATGGTACTCCAGTTTCCTTTCATGATGGTCATGCACTCTCGAGCGGCAGGAGCCAGGGCCATGCCGTCGACGACCACCGGCAGGGAGCGCCATATGCCGGCGCCAAGGGTCGTTGCAACCCGGGCTACGGTGGAGCCGGGCCGGTGCATCAAAGCCGTGATCCCACCCGTGTCATCGATGCCGTCGAAATTGATCACCGTCGTGTCCTGGAGCAGATTCCCGCGCTCCCGCGCCAACGCCCGCGCGCCGACGAGGCCCAGCTCTTCGGCGTCGAGCAGCAGCGCGCCGACCGACGCCGTGCGAGGCAGCGCGTCCAGCGTCGCGAGCACCGTCAGCACCCCGCTCGCGTTGTCGAGCGCTCCGGGTGAACGATCGGTGATCCGGTTCAAAAAGAGAAACAGCGCCGCTCCGAGAACGGCGGGAAACCACAGCCCGAACGGGACGGCCAGGAGGGCGAGCGCCGAGAAGGCGACGAGCAGCAGCCGGGTCGCCATCGAAACCGGCTGACCCTTCGAATCATAGTGCGCGGCCAGCCAGGTGGAGACACGGGTCTGGGGTCGCACCGCGATGAAATTGATGCCGTCCGCTGGCGGGGCGCCCCAGAGGGGGAATCGCGGTCGGGCACGGAAGCGATGCTCGAGCACCACGAGACCGCGTTGCACCAGCTCCCGCTTCACGACCTCCCGGACCCGCGCATGATGCGGACCGCCGACGAGACGCGGCACAGCTAGCTCCTCCAGGAGCGCGCGCTGCTGTCCTCCGCCGGTCACGCGGCGAGCAGCTGCCCGATGCGCTCGCGGTCCGGCCCGGCGAGCGGCGCGAGCGGCTCGCGCACCGGCCCGCCGTACAGCCCGACCGCGTCCATCGCCGCCTTGATGGCGGCCGGACCGCGCGCCACGATCTCCTTGTCGAGCGCCCCCAGCCGGTTCTGGAGCTGTCCGGCACGGCTCAGGTTGCCGGCCCGGAACGCGGCCAGGAGCTCCGCCGACACCGCGGGCGCGAAACACCCGACCCCCACGATGCCCCCCACACAACCGACCTCGAGCGCCGGGAACAACAACGAGCCGGATCCGACGAACATCGCCCAGTCGGGGACCGCGGCACGGTAGGCCTTGAGATTCGCGAGGTCCCCCGAGGAGTCCTTCGCCCCCACCACGTTGCCGTGCGCCGCCAGGTGCGCCAGCAGCTCCGGCGGCACAGGGAGCCGGGTGTGCTTGGGAATATTATAGACGAGCACCGGGACCGGGCTCGCGTCCGCGATGGCCCGATAATAGGCGCCGAGGCTGGCGGCGGAGTGAGCGGCGTTGTAGTAGCTCGGGGGGCGAACCAGCACGGCATCTGCCCCCTCCGCCGCGGCGGCCCGGGTGAGCGCGATCGCCGCGCGAGTCGATTCCGCTCCGGTACCGGCCACGAGCCACCGATCGCGGGGCACCACGGCGCGATGCGCCGCCACCAGGCGCCGCTGCTCTTCCGGCTCGAGCAGCGCTGCTTCCCCCGTGGTGCCGGTGACGACGAGACCATCCAGGCCGTTCTCGAGCAGCCGTTGCGCGTTCCGAGTGGCCGCCAACAGCGCGAGCTCACCGGTCGACGGATCGAATGGCGTGGTTACGGGCGCGAAAATGCCCTGCAGCACGCGACCGGTCATTCGGGGAGCATCGAGCTCAAGTCGTCGGTAAACCCGGCCGGCCGATCCGACTCGGGCTCGATGAGGGTCGGCTGCTCGACCGGCGATAAGACCGACGTCGAGCTCCGCCGCAGAGTCCGCATCTGCAGCTCGAAGTCCGCGGGAGACGAGGACGCCGTGAGGGCGGTCTCGTATGTCACGACCCCGGTGCTCACCAGGTCCATGAGGTGCTGATCGAAGGTTTGCATCCCGTACTGCTCGCGGGACTCCTTGATGTAGTCGTGCAGGCCTGGAGTGCGCGCCGCGTCACGAATCATGTCGCGGGCCGTGGCGGTGCACAGCAGGATTTCGATCGCTGCCACGCGCCCTTTGCCGTCGGCGCGCGGCAGCAGGCGCTGGGACACGACCCCCTGGAGCGCCTCGGCGAGGCGCAGCCGGGCGATGCCCTGCTCTTCCGCGGGAAACATGGCGAGGATGCGGTTGACGGTGGCGACGGCATCCGGGGTGTGCAGCGTCGAGATCAGCAGGTGCCCGGTCTCGGCCGCCTTCATGGCGGTGTCGATCGTCTCCGAGTCCCGCATTTCTCCGATCATCACCACGTCCGGATCCTGCCGTAGCGCGGCGCGCAGTCCCATGCGGAAATCGTCGGTATCGGTTCCGATTTCCCGCTGGGTGATCGAGCAATTGATGTCGCGATGGAGGAATTCGATGGGGCTTTCGAGCGTGAGGACGTGCTTGTGTTGTGTCTGGTTGATATGGTGCACCATCGCCGCCATGGTCGACGTCTTGCCCGAGCCCGTCACGCCGGTCACCAGCACCATGCCCCGTTCGGCGGTGGCCACCTGGGCCAGCACCCCCGGCAGCTGCAATGAATCGAAG
>Ga0075424_100003884_pt1 | contig 14031 bp, 15 predicted proteins | sample SoiMethybrSBSTD3_FD_75301 | JGI IMG/M metagenome (GOLD analysis project Ga0075424, IMG submission 75301) | Bulk soil microbial communities from a Populus tree surrounding site in Tennessee, USA - Soil MetaG P. TD hybrid SBSTD3 | ecosystem: Environmental > Terrestrial > Soil > Tree plantation... | reverse complement strand
CGACCACGTTGATAGGCCGGGTGTGGAAGCGCAGTAATGCGTGTAGCTTACCGGTACTAATCGTTCGATTGGCTTGATTGCTCTCATTTTCAGTGTCCATAGCGCTTCATGCGCATGAACTAGAAGACTTCTGCTTGCTTCGTATCTTTGTCCTTCGCCGGCCTGGTGGTTCTAGCGAGGAGCTTGAACCCGATCCCATCCCGAACTCGGCCGTTAAACTCCTCAGCGCCAATGGTACTATGGCTTAAGCCCTGGGAGAGTAGGTCGCTGCCAGGCCTGCCAAGGACAAGGCAATTTCCTCTTTGCATGTCATCCGAAGCGCCGCTCCTTCCGGGAGCGGCGCTTTTTTGTGCGTGGTCGCAGGCGGGATTCGGCCATGATTGGCGGCCACGATGTAGCCCTTCATGTTTAGGACACGTTCATTTTCGGAATTGTATCAGGAGACCGCCCGGGCGCTTGAACGGCCCCAATCGCTTTTTCAGGAGACTTCCATGCGCTCGTTGATCCGAATCGTTGCTACCATCTTGAGCGTTGGTTGCCTTGCCGCCTCGCTGGCCGTCATCTCCGCCAACAGTCTGCTCGCGCAAAATCAGACCCCGCCGGCCGCAGGTCAGGCTGCACCGGCACCTGGCCAGCCGCCACCGCTCAAGCAGATGGCGCTGACCGACAAGCAGATCGAAGGCGTGATCGCGGCGCAGAAGGAAATGAACCCGATTACCGACAAGCTCCCCGACAATGCGCCCGCCGATCCGAAAGTCATCGCGCAGCTCGAGACGATCGCCAAGAAGCACGGCTTTGCTTCCTACGATGAATACAACGTCGTCATCGACAACATCAGCCTGGTGCTCGGGGGCATCGATCCCGCGACCAAGAAGTACATCGGCTCCGAAGCAGTGATAAAGAATCAGATCGCGCAGGTCGCGGCGGACAAGAAAATGTCCGCTGACGAGAAAAAGGAGGTCCTCGACGATCTCAAGGCTGCGCTGAAGAGTCCGGAGCCGCCAATCGAGAACAAGGGCAACATCGATCTGATCGTCAAATATTACGACAAGCTCGAAGCCGTCATGGCCGAGGACCAGAACTGACATGTGAAAACCCCGGAGGCGCGCTCCGGGGTTTCTGGTTTTGCCGCGCGGCTTCAGGTGCGCGTGCGCATCCTCATCATGAAGCTGTCGAACGAGAGTTCGGCGACCTGCATCCAGGCCAGCGACTCGTTGCGGTATCCGGTGAGGCTCGCATACAGCTTGTTGAAGTGCGGATTGCTCTTCGAGAGATCGGCATAGATTTCATTCGCTGCGCTGTAGCAGGCCTCCAAAACTTCCTGCGGGAATGGTTTGAGGATCGCGCCCGCGACGATCAGTCGTTTCAGCGCCGGCGGATTGACGAAGTCATACTTTCCCGTCACCCAGGTGAAGACATCGGCCGAAGCCGTGGCGATCGCGGCCTGGTAGTACTTCGGGAGCGCATTCCATTTATCGAGGTTGATGACGTTGTGGCCCTGTCCGGTGCCCTCCCACCAGCCGGGATAGTAGTAATATTTTGCGACCTTGACGAAGCCGAGCTTCTCATCGTCATAGGGGCCGACCCATTCGGCGGCATCGATCGTCCCTTTCTCGAGTGCGGGATAGATGTCGCCGCCGGCGAGTTGCTGCGGCACACCCCCGACCTTGGCAATGATGGTGCCGGCAAAGCCGCCGACGCGGAATTTCAATCCTTTGAGATCCTCGATCGATTTGATCTCTTTGCGGAACCAGCCGCCCATCTGCGCGCCGGTGGAGCCGGTCGGGAAGCTGTAGCAGTTGAATTCCTTCAAGAGATTGTTGAGCAGGTCCTGCCCGCCGCCCCAGATCAGCCAGGCGATATGCTGGCGAGTGTTCAGCCCGAACGGCAGCGAGGTGCCGAAGGTGAAAGCGGGGTTCTTGCCCCAATAATAGTACAGTGCGGTATTGCCAATCTCCACCGTGCCGTTCGACACGGCATCCAGTACCTGCAACCCCGGAACGATTTCGCCGGCGGCGAAGGGCTGGATCAGGAACTTGTTGTCCGTAACTTCGGCGACGCGCTTGCAGAAAAATTCGCACCCGCCATACAGCGTATCCAGCGACTTGGGCCAACTCGCTGCGTAACGCCACCTGACTTCCGGCGTCGATTGCGCGATCGCGGGTGCGGCCAGCGTGCTTGCGGCCATGCCCACGCCGCCGACCTTCAAAAATTCACGACGTTTCATTGCGCTTCCCTCTCCTTGGTGCCGATAATTCGACGATGGGCAGCGATCTTCAAAGTCGCCTTGTGTTCGCCGACTTCGGATGTGAACGGAAATGCGGAATTGAATTTCCGCTTCCGCAGGCAGGATGACCAATCAGAGAAGGGGAATCAAGAGCGGCACGTTTACGCAGCTGCACAAAGGGGCTTCAGGTTAACGCGAAGCACAGGAGCTGGTCCGCTCAGCCGCGCGGATCATGCTTTCACGAATGCCGCCTCCATCGCCTTTCGCGTCTTGACGTCATCGCTTGCGGCATCATAGGCGACATCGCTCCAGTGCACCATCTGGCCGTGGACGACATCGTGTTTGAGTTTGACGCGATGCGCGAGGCCAATCGGGAGCGCGCCCGCTTTGAGACTCGCCTGTGCCGGCATCAATTTACCCCATACCGTATAGCCGCCTTCGCCATCGAGCATTTCACCGGCGCGCAAGTCCCGTTTGGCGATGGCAACCACATCGCCTCGAAAATCCTGGCTTTGGCCGGTCGGCTCCTTGCGCAGCGCGGCCGAGAGGATCGAGATGCTCAACTCAAGCCCTATCAAGTGATAGGGCTTGTACATCGCCGCATATCGCCCGGTGTTGTCAGTCTGCAGGCCATATTGCCTGAAGCAATCGGCGGCATAGTCATTCGGCGCTTCCAGCACGGCGTAAACGCCCCAGCGCAGGTCTCGGAACACCGGCCGACCGTCACGCTCCAGCGACGACACCACTTCCACCACGCCGGACTTTTCCAGCACGCCGCCTTTGTCGTGCGGCCGCAGCACGTGCGGCAGATCGTCCACGCCGCAAGCCGGGAATTTCAGTCCGTCAACCGGCACATCGAGGCCACTTGCGTTGGCGATTGCGGCCATCTCGATGGCCGACTTCGTACCGTCGAGGAATGAGTTGAACATTTGCGGGTTCATGCCGGCGGATTGCGCTTCGCTTCTGGTCAGCCCGTAGTGTTGCCAGACATCGTCCGGAGTAACGTCGTGATACGCGGGAAGATATTTGGTACCTTTACCGGCAGCGACCACGCGAAAGCCTGTCGCGCGCGCCCAGTCGACGAGCTCTGCCGTCAGTGCCGGCTGGTCGCCATAGGCAAGGGAATAGACAAGGCCCGCTTTGCGTGCCTGCTCCGCCAGCAGTGGGCCTGCAAGCACGTCGGCCTCGACATTGACCATCACGATATGCTTGCCGGCAGCGATCGTATCGCGCGCGTGGCGGATGCCCGCGGCCGGATTTCCGGTTGCTTCAACGACGACCTCGATCTCACCCGCGTGCGCCTTTGCGGCATCAGCGGTGAATGTCGTCGCGGCGATCCGCGCATCATCCCAGCCGACGGTCTTGCAGGCGTCTTTGGCGCGTTGCGGATCGAGATCGATGATGACGGGCACTTCCAGTCCCGGGATGTGCGGCACCTGTGACAGGAACATCGAGCCGAATTTTCCGGCACCGATCAGCGCCGCGCGAACGGGCTTGCCGGCGGCCTGGCGGGCCTGGAGCATGCGGAAGAGATTCATGGCAATCCAAACACGTTTCAGTCATGGCCACGCTTGCCCCGGCCTTTACGTCCCTTGCGCCGAGACATTCTTCAAGGCGGGATGCCCGGCACAAGGCCGGGCATGACGAATATCTATTCGTCCGCCGTTTGTGTTTACTCCGCTGCCTGCCGGTGTGCCCGCGCAAGCCGCAGCAACGCGTCGTCGTCGACCGTCTCGATCGGTCTGAAATCACGATGCGCGATATAGTCCGGCCGCGTCGGCGTGCGGATATAGTTCGAAACCGCGTTCAGCGTCAGATAGACGATCTTGCGAGGGTAGGGCGTGATGTTGCCGGCCGAGCCGTGCACCAGATTGCCGTGGAACATCAGCATGCCCCCGGCCTTACCGGTCGGCGCGACAATGCCACCCTGCTTGACCAGCCGCGTCACGGTCTCTTCATCCAGGGTCCACAACGGGTATGAGGTCGTGGAGCGGTCATGCGTTGCCTCGAGGTCGCCGGCATGCTGGCTGCGGGGCACCAGCATCAAGGGACCGTTGATCGGCATTACCTCGTCGAGGAAGATCGCGATGTTCATCGCGCGGGGCTCTGGCATTCCATCGTCGCGCTTCCAGGTCCCGTAATCCTGGTGCCACTGCCATACATCGCCGGTGAACGCCGCCTTGGCGTTGATCTTGAACTGATGCATGTAGAGCTTTTCGCCAAAAATCTGCTCGATCGGGTTGATCATGCGCGGATGCGCGGCAAGCGTCCCGAATGCCTGGTTATAGAGATGGGCGGCAAAAGCCGTGCGCGGAGCGCCGCTCTTCTCGCGCCAGACTTCAGGCCGGTTGGCGTCGTAGATGCTCACCGCCTCGCGCGCCAGGAAATCGACTTCCTCCGGGCTGAACAGCTCGGGAAGAAAAAGCCAGCCTTCGCGGTTGAAAAACTCGATCTGCTCAGCCGTCAGTTTCATCGGAATTTCCTCCTTCTCGCATGCTCCGTTCGCGTCGCAGCGGCGCGATTTGCAAGCAGAGTAGCAGGCGCGGAGGCGAAAATCACCCCGCCAAAAACCTGCATCACGAGCTTGCAATACTGCTCGGGCGCGTGCTCGAACATCCAGTGGCGGGCGCCCGCAATCATCGCAGTTCGCGCGCCGGATATGTTCGGCGCCAGCGAACGGGTCACCGCGGGCAAATGGCCCGTGGTGTCGGCACCGCCGATGAAGAGTGTCGGCGTAAGGATCGCTTGGGCGTCGGCCTTCGAAAACGGCTTGCGTCTCTCGTGAACCTGACCGATCAGGGTGAAGACATTGTCGCGCAGCTGCTGCTTGGACGCGGGCGGGAGTCGGCGCCAGGCGCCGTCGCCGTCGATACCATCGAAGAAATTCTCCAGCGCTCCCTCAATGTCGCCAGTCTTGATCTTCTCAGCCGATGCGAGGATGCTCGCGGAGAGTGCCGACGGAGCTGCGGGGATTGCAGCGGGATCGAGCGTCGCATCGAGGTCGCCGCCGGGTTCGGCAAGGATCAGCCTGCGCACAAGATCGGGCCGCTCTTGCGCGACGCGGAAGGAGATATGCCCGCCACGGGAATGACCCCATGAGGTCGACCGGTATCGGCGTGAGCTGCTGGAGAAAGGCGATCACGTCGGCGACGTGCTGCGCCATTCGATAGTCGTCGCCAATGCCATCCCAATGCTCGGGGAAAAAATGCCGCAGACTAACGGCGATCACCCGGTGCTGCTTCGACAGCGGCCCCAGCACCGCATACCAGGTGCGGAAATCGCCGAGCGTGCCGTGTACGCAGACCAACGGCGGATTTCCGGCCTTTCCCCGGCCGACCTCAAGGTAGGCCATGTCGTATCCGTTGACGTGAAGAGTCTGCATGCGACGCCTGGTGATGGGGGGCTGAGAATGGGAGAAGCGGACCCGGAACTACCATACAAGATTCCCGGAATCCGGGTGGATCGCAACAATTTCCAAGTCTAGATTCGATACCAGAAATAGGACCGGGGCAAAGGAATCTGGGAGCCCAGCCATGCAAGTTCAACATTTCTGCCTGTTCGACACCACAATCGGCATTTGCGGCATTGAGTGGGGCCCGCGCGGCATCAACGGCGTGCAGCTGCCGATGGGCAGCCGTGAGAAAACCCTCGCACGCATTCGCCAGCGCCACGGCGACATCGCCGAATCCGAGCCGACCGCGGAGGTCAAAACGGCGATTGACCGGATCGCCGATCTTCTCGCGGGCAAACCCGACGATCTCTCGGACATTGCGCTCGATCTCGAGGACGTGCCTGCGTTCAATCGCGGCGTCTATGAAATCGCGCGCACCATTCCGCCGGGCCAGACCATGACCTATGGCGACATCGCGAAAAAGCTGGGCGGCGTGGAATTGTCCCGCGACGTCGGCCAGGCGCTCGGTCGCAACCCGTGCCCGATCGTCGTGCCTTGTCACCGCGTGCTTGCTGCTGGCAACAAGCCCGGGGGCTTCTCCGCCAATGGCGGGGTCACGACCAAGTTGAAGATCCTCGCGATCGAGGGCGCGGCCGTCAACCACACTCCGGGCTTGTTTGATTGAGTTACTCTCATCCCTGTTCTGGAAATCCCTCCAGAGCAGGGTGAGCGGCGAACAATCCTCGGGAATCAGGGTCTATACCGCCACACAGGTGAATGCCTTTCCCTTGCGCCGGATTCGTCCCACGGAGGGCGAGGGGAAATGCGCTGTGCAGCAGATGGTTTCGGTGTCGCAATAGCGCTCCAGAAAACTCCTCCGCGTGCTTGCCGCCAGCGCCGGGTCAACATCGAATCGCGGCGACAGCTCCGGATATTGCGTCTGCAGCGGCGAGTGCATGAGGTCGCCGGAGAGCACTGCGTCATCCCTGGTCTTGCCGAATGTGACGGCGATATGGCCGGGTGTGTGGCCCGGCGTGGGCAGAAGGCGCACATGGTCGCCGATGGCGAAATCATTGGCCACGAGTTCAGCGCACTTGGCCTCGACCACCGGCAGAACGCTATCGATGAAAGTTGGAACCTCCGCTTTCGCATTCTGCGCAGTCCAGTGGTCGAACTCGGTCTTTCCGAATACGTAGCGCGCGTTCGGAAATGTCGGCACCCAACGCCCGTTCTCGAGACGCGTATTCCACCCGGTATGATCGGGATGCAGATGCGTGCACATCACGAAGTCGATGTCGTCAACTGAGAAGCCAGCCGCTTTCAGCCCGCTGACATAGGTGTCGTCCGTCTTCATGTGCCATTTCGGCCGGTGCGGGCGCGGCTTGTCGTTGCCGATGCAAGTGTCGACAAGAATGGTGTGATGCGGCGTCTGGACGACATAAGACTGAAAGCAGAGGATCAGCGTATCGTCTCCGTCAAGCGCCTTCGCCTGTTTCAGCCACGCGCGATTTTCAGCCAGGAGTTCGCCCGTCATTTCGGGAAACAAGTCCAGCGCCGGCAGGAAACCGGTCTCCTGCTCGATGACCCGGTGGATCGTAAGATCGGCAACGGTGAACTTCAGGCTCATGGCGCTCTCCAAACCCTATGCAGTCGGAGGCAACGACACCTTCACTGAGGGCCGCTGCAGCATTCTTTCGTGGAATGCGTCGAGCTTCGGATAGGCCTTGCGCCAGCCGCAATTGGCAAAGCGGAAATCCGCGTAGCCGAGCACGCAGACGAGCGCGATCTGTGCGATCGTCAGCGGCCCCGACAGCATATCGTCGCGTGCGTTGAACCGCGCCATACCGCTCCAGGCACGGCTCCAGTGATCGTCCGACCATGCCTTCCAGCGTAAGCCTTCCGGCCGGGTCATGCTCTCGTAGCGGCAGAGCAGCATGGAATCGAGCATGCCCTGCAGCAGCGAGTGGTCTGATTTGACCTTCCATTTGGCGGGCCCGGATGAGGGGATCAGCTTGCCGCCGCCGGCAAGCTCGTCGAGATATTCGGCGATCACGAAGGAATCGACCAGGATGTCGCCGCTGTCGAGAATCAGCACCGGCAGTTTTCTCAGGGGCGTGATCTTGGAATACTCGTCATTGGGCGTGCCTGGCACAACCGTGACCGGCATGAACTCGATCTTGTCGATCAGACCCAGTTCGATCGCGGAAATCCGCACTTTGCGGGCAAAGGGTGAGGCGGGGGAGAAGGTGAGTTTCATGTGTTGGTTCCAGCGTGCTCAATGGAAAGTCCCGTTGCTCCGGCGGAGCTAACGGCAACCGAAAAACGCGAACCGGCAACGGCGCCGCGCATCGAACGTGAACTTCGGAAACTCCCGGCCTGCGCATATCGCCATTCCGGTATCGCAGTAACCGAACTCCGTAGCGCTCCTCACGCCGCAACGATCTCCTGCCGCTGCTCGCCCAGGCCGTCGATCCCGAGTGTGACGACGTCGCCGACATTGAGGAATTGCGGCGGCTTCATGCCGCTCCCTACGCCGGGCGGGGTACCTGTTGTGACGACGTCACCGGGCAGGAGCGTCAGGAACTGCGAGACATAGGAAATGCACTTCGCCATCGGGAAGATCATGGTCGAGGTGTTACCGGTCTGGCGTCGCGTCCCGTTGACGTCGAGCCACAGTCCAAGTTTCTGCACGTCCGGAATCTCATCCTTGGTGACGAGCCAGGGACCGAGCGGACCAAACGTGTCGTGCGACTTGCCCTTGGTCCATTGCCCCAGCCGCTCGATCTGGAAATTGCGCTCTGAGACATCGTTGCAGATGCAATAGCCCGCAACGTGGTTCAAGGCGTCAGCTTCCGAAACATACTTGGCGCGCGTGCCAATGACGGCCGCGATCTCGACTTCCCAGTCAAGCTTGGTCGAACCGCGCGGTTTTTCCACCGCGTCGTGGGGGCCCGAGAGCGCCGTATTGGCCTTGAGAAAGAAGATCGGCTCGGTCGGAATTTGAGCACCGGTCTCCTTGGCGTGATCGACATAGTTGAGCCCGATCGCAACGAACTTCGAGATGCCGGCCACCGGCGGGCCGAGCCGCGGCTTGCCCGAAACGGCGGTGAGGGTCGAAGGATCGATCGCGGCAAGCTTCTTCAGCGATGCCGGCGAGTAGGTTTGACCGTCGAGATCCCGGACGTGCGTGGAAAGATCGCGCAACTGCCCGGATTTATCGATCAGACCTGGCTTTTCCGCACCCTTTTCGCCGTAACGAACGAGCTTCATGTTTCTCACTCCCTGGGATGGACTGCTTGGTTGAAGAGCTTCATGGAACAGCACGGGCGGAAATTCAACTGGCCCCCGGCGCATTGCTGTGTTCCTCGTGCGCAGATGCGCGGACGGCGCACTCAGGCGAGCGCAACGTATTCGAAGGCAGCCCCGTCGCGCCTGAGATGGCCGGCATCGAAGTGTCCGCCGATCAAAAGCGTGGGCCGATCGGCAAAGCGCGAGAACAGTTGTCGCCGCGTCGCAGCCGACTGGACAGGATCGAAATCCACCGCAGACGACCAGTCCAGGTGCGCCATCTGACAGGGGTGGTGGGCAACGTCTCCCGTAAGCAAAGCCTCCTCGCCATCGGAGATGATGTGGATGCACATGTGACCCGGGCTGTGGCCCGGGGTCGGAATCATCGTGATTTCGTCCGTGAGCCTGGCATCGCTTGCGATCAGGTCGCACACGCCGGCATCGACGATCGGCTTGATCGAGTCGTTGAAGACCGCAGCCTGGCCTGGCTGATCGCTGTGATCGCGCCAATGCTCATATTCGGCCTTGCCGAACAGGTAGCGCGCCCTCGGAAAGGTCGGCACCCACTTGCCGCCAACCAGCCGTGTGTTCCAGCCGACATGGTCGACATGCAAATGCGTGCACAGCACGGTGTCGATGCTGTCAGGGGGAAAGCCGGCCGCGGACAGCGTCTCGAGGAATGGGCCGTTGCGGTTGTTCCAGGTGGGAATGCCGCGGCCCTGCTTGTCATTGCCGAGACCGGTATCCACGACAATGCGGCGGTTCGGCGTTTCCACGACCAGCGAGTGGATCGACATTTTCAGCCGGCCTTCGTCGGTCGCAAAATGCGGGATGAGCCAGGGCAGCTTTCGGATTGCCTCCTTGTCCGCCAGCGGCAGGATGAAACGCGTCGAGCCGACAGTTTCAAGTTCAACGACCTTGGTTATGCTGACCTTGCCGACCTTCCACCGCATCCGCCGCTTCCTCGCCTATAACCTATTTCCGCAGAATGCGGTTTTGCGGCTTCCGGCGCAATGGATCATCCCGCGCTGGGCCGCGTTATCCGGATCGACAAGGATAACCGCCATGCCAGAACTTGCGATTTCGCCGGAAAAGCTTGCCTACATCATCGAGAAAGCGCGGGAATACGACGTGAAGGAAGCGGAAACCGATCCCGATTCCGGCTCCAATCCGACGGACGACGATACGATCGATGTGCTTGAGGACGACGGTAGCGATCCAACCGGCCAAGAGCTCGAGGGCTTCATTCGGGCGCTCAACGAGGATGAGCAGATCGACCTTATCGCGCTGACGTGGCTCGGCCGGGGCGACGGAGATATCGGCGACTGGGACGAACTGCGTCGTCGCGCCGAAGAGCGGCGCAGCGAGTACCGCAGCCCCCGCCGCGAAACCGTGCATTACCTCTTGGGCGAGCCGATGCTCGCCGATTTCATCGCTGATGGGCTTGACGCGTTCGGGGTGGAATGGGGCGACGAGCGCCCCACTCCCGATCCCTCCAGTCCGAGCGAACGAGACGAGGACGAGCCAACGCGTAAGTCATGACTACAGCGTGCCCGGAAAGGCGCCGCCATCGAGCAAGATGTTTTGCCCGGTGATAAATCCCATTTTCGCACCGCAAAGGAACGCGCAGAACAGGCCAAATTCCTCGGGATCGCCGAAGCGGCCGGCGGGGTTTTGCTTGGCGCGCTCGGCCAGCATTTGGTCCGGCGAAATACCGCGCTTCTCAGCTTCGGCTTTCGCCGTGCCGCGCAGGCGGTCGGTCGCGAACGGTCCCGGCAAGAGCCCGTTGATGGTGACGTTGTTGATGACGGTCTTGCGCGACAGGCCGGCGATGAAACCAGTCAGGCCGGCGCGCGCGCCGTTGGAGAGGCCCAGGATCTCGATCGGAGCCTTTACCGCGGCTGATGTGATGTTGACGATGCGTCCGAATTTTCGCGCCATCATGCCGTCCACCGTGGCCTTGATCAGCTCGATCGGCGTCAGCATGTTGGCGTCGATCGCCTTGATCCAATCGTCGCGGGTCCAGTTGCGGAAATCGCCGGGCGGCGGGCCGCCTGCGTTGTTGACGAGAATATCGGGTTCGGGGCAGGCCTTCAGCACGGCATCGCGGCCCGCTGGTGTCGTGATGTCGCCGACCACTTCGGTCACCGTGACTCCGGGACTGCTTTTGCGAATCTGCTCGGCGGTCTGTTTCAGCGCTTCCGCACCGCGCGCAGTGAGCGTGACATGCACACCTTCATTGGCCAGCGCGATCGCGCAGGCGCGACCCAATCCCTTGCTAGATGCACAGACGATGGCGCGGCGGCCCTTGATACCCAGATCCACAGTTTCACTCCCTGAAGGCTGCAGTGATTTTGACAGTTTCGAAAGGCACTTTAGCCAACCCGGCACGCCCTGATAAGCCCCACGCTTTGCCTCGGCCAAAATCGTGGATATCAATGCGCGCCTATCGGTTGCGGAGGGTTTCGAATGTCGGACCTGTTTGATCTCAGAGGCGAAGTCATTCTCATCACGGGTGCGAGCCAGGGGTTGGGGCGGCAATTTGCGCGCGTGCTGTCCGCGCATGGCGCGGGCGTTGCACTTGCCGCACGGCAGGCTGGCAAGCTGAAAGCGCTCGAGGAAGAAATCAGGGGCAAAGGCGGAAGAGCCGCGGCGGTTGCGATGGATGTCACCGGCACGGCATCGATCGGCAAGGCGCTCGATGAGGCCGAAGCCGCACTAGGCCCGATCACGGTTCTTGTCAACAATGCCGGCATTGCCATCGAGAAACTCGCGATCGAGCAGACCGAGATCGATTGGGATGCCGTTATCGGCGCCAATCTCAAGGGCGCGTATTTCACCGCGACCGAATTGGCGCGGCGGATGATCGCGCGCAAGCAGGCGGGCAATATCGTCAACATCGCCTCCGTGCTCGGGCTTGGCGTGATGAAGTTCCTGTCGCCCTACACGATCTCCAAGGCCGGGATTGTGCAGGCGACGAAGGCGATGGCCCTCGAGCTTGCGCCCAACAACATCCGCGTCAATGCGCTTGCGCCCGGGTATATCGACACGGAAATGAACCACGAGTTCTGGGCGACTCCCGCCGGCGAGAAGCTGACGAAGCGCATCCCGCAGCGCCGGGTCGGAAGCGAGAGCGATCTCGACGGCGCGATCATGCTGCTCGCCTCAAAGGCCTCGCGCTACATGACAGGCAGCGTGGTGACGGTCGATGGCGGGTTTTTGTTGACTTAGCGCATGGTCCGGAAAAGCAGGCACCGCTTTTGCAAAGAGATCGTGGGCGACTTGTGTCACGAGGGGCATTTTCCATAGGGATTACTGCCCTTTTCGTCCCGTCATAAAATCGAAAAAAGCGGCCCAAAACCCTTTCCAAAGGGAGGTAGCATTGATACATAGCCCCAGCACCCGTTCGGGCTTCGCGCCCCCGGGTCGCCTTCTCAGGAAGCCCTCGGACGGACGTATCGGCGCGCCTCAAAGCCGCGTCAGACTGCCGCCGCCGGTTTTCGCGAGGCGCGAAAAGGTTTATCGCGGGGTGGAGCAGCCCGGTAGCTCGTCAGGCTCATAACCTGAAGGTCGCAAGTTCAAATCTTGCCCCCGCAACCAAATAAACATCTGATTCTACTGTATTTTTTGAAAGCCGCCCTCCTCGGCGGCTTTCTTATTTTGGGCCGTGTCCCCACCGTGTCGCCACGCACTCAAATCGAGTGTCCCCTACCGCTGGCGTTGCAAACGGATCGGTATGTCAGTCAATCCAATCACCTCCAGGACGCTTCCGCTTCCGGCTCATGTTCACGGCCAGCATCAGTTCGCCCGAACACCTTTCATACCGAAGCGCATGCAGCCGTGTTTGAACTGAACCGCCCCCAGCATTGCGGTCACAGCTGGATGTTAGCCAATCCCCTAGTTTCTGCGCCGGTTGCTCGTCCTAGTGCTTTGACCGAACCTCGGGCCAGGACACAAGCGGGAAGCCCCGGTGGCCTACTGAAGGCTGGCCACGATTGCACTGAGCCCGCCCTGATTGCCGGTGCCGATGATCCCGCTAAACACAACGCAAGGACGGCGGCACCGAGTTCACCGAGAACGTCCTTGAGCGCCGGCGAATTTTCCAATGAATCGCTTCCGCAACTTTCCGTCAAGCTGGGCGGCCGTCGCATCGGCTCAAACGGTTTCGATCCGTTCGATGACTTGGCAAGTCCCGCTTGGCTCCACTCCGCAAATGCCGGCAACGCCATCATCGTCTCCATATAGGCTCTGACCACCGGCGAGACGTCAATCAGGTAGGTGCGGAAGCCGATGAACTGCGTCTAGTCGCCTGACCATGCATCGAAAATGAACAGAGGCCGCCAACAGGCGGCCTCAATGAAACAAACTGCGAGGCTTCTGGAGCATTTCCCGCAGCCCAGCGGCGTAGTGTTCAACTACGCGCTTTGCGTCTTCGGTGCGCTCGTTATCGTCATCAGAGCGAGCGGCCTCTTTACGCGGTCCACGATCGTCACACATCCGCGAGGAACGAGCGCCCCCGAGATTTGTTCCTAACGCATTGGAACCCTGTTCATAGCGCGCCGCCCGCCGCCCGTTGGGGCGCCTTGGTGCCTGCCGTCTGTCCCGTCGAGGTGACCGCCAACTTATTTTGGAAGGCATTCCACACTATAGGCAATAATGATCTGTGCCGGGTCGGCCTTACCTATGCTCTTCAAGTCCTCTAGACCACTTCTTAGCTTAGCTCCCGCATCTCTTAAACTGCTTTCAAGGGTCGACTTGGCCGCCTTGCATCGCTCCTCACTCGTAAACTCTTGAAACACCACGGTTGGAAGGAGCCTCCATTCCGCCCTGTCGTTTGTGGCGGCCGGACTGACTGAATAGGAGAAGACGTACATCAGGACCCACATCGAAATACTCCACTTGTGATACGACGGCAGCGGCCTGCGTCCCTATGGATCGGACTTTGCTTTCGGCGCTTCAACGTCGTCGTGAAGAATGTCCAAACCTCAAGCCATGATCTGGATCAACAAGCGATAGCGGCGGCCCCGCGCCGCAAAGGAAAAAGCGCACGGTGCTGGATGGCGTGGCCGCAGAGTTGAGGCGGATCATCGGCAGCCTGCCGAGAAGACCGTCGATCGGGATGAGC
>Ga0075424_100003883_pt1 | contig 14032 bp, 11 predicted proteins | sample SoiMethybrSBSTD3_FD_75301 | JGI IMG/M metagenome (GOLD analysis project Ga0075424, IMG submission 75301) | Bulk soil microbial communities from a Populus tree surrounding site in Tennessee, USA - Soil MetaG P. TD hybrid SBSTD3 | ecosystem: Environmental > Terrestrial > Soil > Tree plantation... | reverse complement strand
GGCAAGGGCAATGTGCCGTTGCGACGGATCTGGGTCGTTCTCGATCCAACCTTGCGCGTCCTGAAACTCCTGCCCTTCCGGCAGGATGGCAGCGAGGCAAGCGAGCTCATGCAATATCTGGCGGCGTTGCCGCCGCCCGGGCTTTTTGCAGGCTTTGAAGTGCAGGCGCCGGTTCTCGTGCTTCCCAACGTGTTCGAACCCGAGTTCTGCGCCAAATTGATCGGCCTCTATGAGAAGAGCGGCGGCGAGGAAACTGGGTTCATGCGCGATGTGGGCGGCAAGACCGTGCAGTTGCATGACTACGGGCATAAGCGGCGCAGAGACCACATCATCGAGGACAACGAGGTAATCCGCCAGGTGTTGCGCCGCTTCAATCGCGCCGTGAACCCCGAGCTTGCAAAGGCCTACCAGTACAAGGCGACGCAGATGGAGCGATTTCTGGTGGGATGCTATCGCGCGGAGGATAGTGGTCATTTCGCGCCGCACCGCGACAACACCACCAAGGGCACGGCGCACCGGCGTTTCGCGGCCTCCGTCAATTTGAACGCCGAGTTCGAAGGCGGCGAAGTCAGCTTTCCCGAGTACGGATCGCGGGGCTTCAAGCCGCCGCCGGGCGGAGCCGTTGTGTTCTCCTGCTCCCTTCTGCATGCGGTAGCAAAGGTGACGCGGGGTGCCCGTTATGCCTTTCTGCCGTTCCTCTATGACGAGGAGGCGGCCAAAATACGCGAAAGCAATCACGCCTTCCTCGCCCAGGAGCGGGGCGGCGAGGCGCTCGGCGAGCCGAACGCCGGCGACTGAGGGCGGCACGTCCTTTGCGCTGCCGGGCTCCCCGCAGCCCCACGCGAGGCGGTCGTCGCGGCGCTTGCGAGTTTGGCGCGCAGGGCAGGCGCAGGTGCGGCCAACGGCTTTGCATATCTTGATTGGTTGATCGATGGCACGCTGAGGGCACGCGGGCTGCGGCCGCGACGGTGCCAGGCAAGGCCTCTGCTGAGGAGGCCTCGGCAGCGCTGAGCCTGGGCGTGCTCGCACCGATCTCACCCTTTCCGGTGATCGAAGGCGGCTGCGGCAACCCCATCTGCTGGCCGTACGGCAACCGCGAGAGCATTCCGATGGACCCTTTCAGCTTTCTCGTCCTTCTGACCATGGCGACGCTCACGCTTGTCGGCGGTAGCATACTCCTGAGCTTGGTCGTCCTGGAGCGCAGGCCCGGGCCGCCGCGCCGCCCCGGCGCACACGGCACAGGACCCCGCCGGCGCGCTCGCAAAAAGCGCAACCGACTTTGAAAAGTCCCGCTCGGGACCCCGCGGGCAGCGTGGTTTGCGAGCCGAGTTCGAGGGAAGCCTACGGGGCCGGCGAGCGCATCGCCGGCCCCCTCTCGTTGCGCGGTCTCAGCGTGCCGGCGTCGCAGCGGCACTCGCCTCCATCAGGGCGATCAGACCCTTGAGCAGGGCCAGGGGGGGCGGTGGGCATCCGGGAATCGTGAGGTCCACGGGGATCACCGAGGCAACGGCGCCCACACAGGCGTAGCTGCCGAGGAAAACACCGCAGCCGGCGGCGCAGTCCCCGGCCGCCACCACCCACTTCGGCGCCGGCGTCGCCGCATAAGTGCGTTCGAGCGCCTCGCGCATGTTCTTGCTGACCGGCCCCGTGACCAACAGGACGTCGGCGTGCCGCGGAGAGGCAACGAAGCGCAGCCCGAAGCGCTCCAGATCGTAATAGGCGTTGTTGAGCGCATGGATCTCCAATTCACAGCCGTTGCAGGAGCCGGCATCCACCTCGCGAATGGCGAGACTGCGCCCGAGGCGGCGGCGGGCGGCCGTGCCCAGCCCGCGGGCCAAATCGGCGAGCTCTTTGGCCTCCGGGGCGGGGGCCCGCTCGGTCAAGGGAAGCTGTAGCAGGCTTTCGAGCAGCAGCTTGCGCATGAGGACTAGAGGTCGTGACCCGAATAGGAGCAATTGAAGGATTTGTTACAGAGGGGAAAGTCGGCGACGATATTGCCCTCGATCGCGACCTCCAGCAGCGGCCATTGGAACCACGAGGGATCGCGCAGGTGACAGCGCGCGAGCCTGCCGCCCGCTGCGAGGCGAACCCATGCCAGGATGTCGCCGCGGAAGCCTTCGATCAGGGCCAAGCCCTCACGGCCCTCCTCGTCGCCGCGTCCTTGGTATTGGGTCCGCAGCGCGCCTGCCGGCTGGCCTTGCAAGATTTGCTCGATTAGCGCTAGTGATTGCTGCACTTCCTCGATGCGCACCCACACCCGTGCGTCGACGTCGCCAGCTTGGCGGACGGGCACGTCGAAGCTGAGGTCAGGATAGGGCGCGTAGCCCGGGGTCTTGCGGGCATCGAAGGCCCGGGCGGAGGCGCGGCCGATGAAGCCGCCTGCCCCGTATTGCAGGGCGAACTCAGGCCGGAGGATGCCCGTCGACACCGTGCGGTTCTGCAGTGAGGCAGTGCCGTCATAGAGTTCGACCAGCGCCGGAAAATGCCGCCGAATGGTCGCGACGAGTGCCGCGACGGCGGCATGGCCGTCGGCAGTGAGTTCAGCCGTCACGCCGCCGGGGACAATGCGGTCCATCATCAGGCGATGGCCGAAAGCCCGCTCCGCGGTGCGGAGCACGCCCTCGCGCAGGATGCCGCAATGGGTGTGCAGCAGAGAAAACGAGGCGTCATTGCAAATGGCACCGATATCGCCGAGGTGATTGGCGATGCGCTCGAGCTCGGCCATCAGGGCGCGCAACCAAAGCGCGCGGGGTGGTGGCGCAAGCCCGAGCGCGGTCTCGACGGCATGGGCGAAGGCCAGCGCATAGGCGACCGTGCTGTCGCCGGAAACGCGGCCGACCAGCTGTGCGCCGCGCTCCAGCGTTGCGCCGGCGAGGAGATGGTCGATGCCCTTGTGCACATAGCCCAAGCGTTCTTCGAGCCGCACGATCGTCTCGCCATTGGCGGTGAAGCGAAAATGACCGGGTTCGATGATGCCGGCATGCACCGGCCCGACCGGGATTTGATGCATCGGCGGTCCTTCGGCGCCATAAAAACGATACGCATCGCTGCCAAGGGACGCCGGGCGGCACGGCCCCAGAGGATGCTGCACGCCCCAGCGGCCATGGTCGAGCCAGGGGCGGGTATCGGCCGCGTTCTCCGACTGGAGGCCATAAAGGTCGCGCATGGCGCGTTCGAGCCGCAGCGCCGGCAGATGCAAGCTGCCGATCGAGGGCAGCCGTGCCGCCGGGCATGCCAGCGTCAGAATACCAATGGCGCCATTTACCAATGCGCACAGATGCGCGGCATCGGCCTCCCCCCACAGACTGAGCAAGGTGCCGCGGCCGGCCGCCAGGTGTGCGCCGGCTTGCCGCCAACCGGCCGCATCGACGAAGGCGCGCGGCTGGCCTGGCGCCGCGCGTGCCTGCCGTCCTTCCGCGATTGCCTGCTGCAGCCAGTCCATGACCCGCCTCACCCGAGCAGCCGCGCCACGCTCTGGAACCAGGCGACCAAGGGTGCCGGGAGGTAGACCCCGGCCAGCAACACGAGTGCGAGGTGGGTATAAAGCGGAACGTAGGACGCCTGCACGGGCGCGATCTTGCCGTCAGGCGCTCCGAACGCCACCTCGCTCAACCGCAACATCAGCGCACCCAGTGCGATCAGCAGGCCGCTGACGAGCACGATAGCCAGCACGGGCGCGCGCGCGAAGGTAGAGCTGACGATCAGGAACTCGCTCATGAACATGCCGAGCGGCGGCAGGCCGGCGATTGCGATCACGCCAAGCACCAGGCCCCAACCGAGGACGGGATGCGTTTCCGTTAGACCGCGGATTTCGGCGAGCCGCTGCGTGCCTTTGCCTTGGGCGATATGTCCGACCGCGAAGAAGATCGCCGACTTGGTCAGCGAGTGCATGGTCATGTGCAGTAATCCCGCAAAATTGGCGAGCGCCCCTCCCATGCCGAAAGCGAAGGTGACGATGCCCATGTGCTCAATGGAGGAATAGGCAAACATGCGTTTGATGTCGCGCCGACGAAAGAGCATGAAGGCCGCGAACAGCACCGATGCGAGACCCATGCTCACCATCAGCGGTCCCGGTGCGATTGCCATGGGAACGGTGGCGAGCAGCATCTTGAAGCGCAGGACTGCATAGAGCGCCACGTTGAGGAGCAAACCCGAGAGCACGGCCGAGATCGGGGTGGGTCCCTCGGCGTGCGCATCGGGCAGCCAAGCGTGCAACGGCACCAAGCCGACCTTGGTGCCATAACCGAGCATCAAAAAGATGAACGCGACATTGAGCAATTCAGGACTGAAGCCAGCGGACTTTTCGATCAGCGCCGTCCAAACCATGGCGTCCTGGCCTTCGCCCAGCACGGGGCGCGCGGCCATGTAGACCAGGATGGTACCGAACAGCGCCAGCGCGATGCCGACGCTGCCCAGGATGAAGTACTTCCAGGCCGCCTCCAGCGCCTCGTGCGTACGATAGATGCCGACCATTGCCACCGTTGTCAGCGTTGCGAGCTCGATTGCAACCCACATCAGACCGATGTTGTTGGCGACCAGCGCCAGGTTCATGGCAAACATCAGCGTCTGGTACATGGCATGATAAAAGCGCAGGTAGCGGGCCGTCAGGCGTCCGCTCTCCAGCTCGTGTGCGATGTAGCTGGCGCTGAAGGCGCTGGTGGTGAACCCCACGAAGGTAGCGAGCACGACGAAAACGACATTGAGATCGTCGACAAACAAGAAGCCGCCGGGTAGCGGCCGCTGGCCGAGCAGGTTGAGCGCAAACAGAAAAGTCGCCAGCGACGCGGCCACGTTGAGACGTGCGGCGATCCAATAGCCGGGCAGCAGGACCAGAACGAGCGCCGATAGGCAGGGAATGAGCAGGATGGCGCGTACCGGCTCGAGGCTGAACGCGAGCGACAGGGCGGTCATCGGCGTTCCCCGCGGAAGCTGTCGAGTGCCTGCACGTCAACCGAGTCGAAGCGCTCGCGGATGCGGAACAGAAATACGCCGATGACGATGAAGGCCACCAGTACCGAGAAGGCGATGCTGATCTCGACCACCAGCGGCATGCCCTTGGCGCCCGTCGCCGCCAGGATCAGGCCGTTCTCCATTGACATGAAGCCGACGATCTGGCTGACCGCGTTGCGCCGCACGACCATCATGAGCAGACCGAGCAATACGACGGATAGGGCAAAGGCCAGATCCTCGCGCGCCAATGGATCAACGGACGAGCCGGTAGCCTTCAGCATCACTACCATGGACAGACCGACCAGCCCGATGCCCACGAGCATGGTCGGACCAATGCCCACGACGGTCTCGATATTGCGGTGGATTCCGAGCTGGATCACGACCCGGCGCAGCGCGAGGGGGATGATCACAGCCTTCAAGACCAAGGCGATGGCCGCGGGCACATAGAGATGCGCCGCCGCCTGGATGTAGGCCTGCCAGGCGACCGAGGCGGCGAGTACGACTGCGTGCAGGGCGAACACATTGAGGAGCGCGAACATGCGGTCCTGGTAGAGCAGCATGAAGCTCACCAGGACCAGGCCCCCGGCCAGCATGTGCGCAACGTCGAACTGATAGCCGGTCATCTAGAAGCTCCGCGACACGAACAAGAGCAGCGTGCCGAGCAGCCCGAGCATGAGCGCCGCACCCAAAAACTGTGGGACGCGGAACACGCGCATTTTCGCAATCGAGGTCTCGAACAGCACCAGCAAGAAGGCGCCGCTGAGGAGTTTGCCCAAATAGAGCACCGCGCCCAGCGCGTAGGCCGCTGGCCCGCTGCCGGGCGGGGCTAGGCCCCAAGGCACGAAGATGCAGGCGATGAGCGAAAGATAGAGCAGGAGCTTGACGCCGGCCGCCAACTCGAGCATCGCCAGGTGCCGGCCCGAGTACTCGAGCACCATGGCTTCGTGCACCATGGTGAGTTCCAGATGCGTGGCGGGGTTGTCGACGGGAATGCGCGCGTTTTCGGCGATGGCAACGATGACGAGAGCCGCGGCCGCCAGCCCCAGCGAGACGCGCAAGCCGACGTCTCCCTGCATGACCGAGGCGACCGAGGAGAGTTGGGTGGAGCCGGCGATCAGGGCCACCGTGAACACGATCATGATCATGGCGGGCTCAGCCAGGGAGGCAAACAGCATTTCACGGCTGGAGCCGATGCCGCCGAAGCTGGTGCCGATGTCCATACCGGCAAGGGCCAGAAAAAAGCGCGCCGAACCCAACAGGGCGATGATGGCGATCATGTCGGCCATGCCGCCGAAGGGAAGCCCGGCGGCGAAGGTCGGAACCAGCGCCGCGGCGACCCAGGTCGCCGCGAAGATCATGTAGGGCGCCGCGCGGAACAGCCACGACGCGTTCTCGGCCACGATCGCCTCCTTGCGGAGCAGCTTCAAGAGGTCGCGGTAGGGCTGGACGATCGGTGGCCCGGTTCGCCGCAGGGTTCGTGCCTTGACCTTGCGCGTGAACCCCACCAGCAACGGCGCCAGCGCGAGCACGGCAAAAATCTGCAGGGCCGCAAGAATGAGCGCCACGATCAGGTCCATATCGACACCACCAGCAAGAGGCCAATCAGGGCGATGAAGACCAGGCTCAGATATTGCCTGATGGTGAGGAATTGCAGACGGTTCAGCCGGTCGGCGATAAGGGCGATCCCGCCGGCCAGCGGCGCATAAATCACCTCCCACAGAAGGTCGCGCAATATGACGGTGAGCCGGGCTGGGCGTTGCTCGCCCGGCAGCGGCATCTCCACGTGTTCACGGGCCTGAAAAATCACGCTGCCGAACACGCGTCGGATCGGTTGGGCGAAACTATCCGCGGTGTATTGGCTGCCAGGGCTCGTCAGCGGAAAGCCGCAATCCCAGGCCGGTCCGCGGCGGATGGCGCGCGAGGCGAAGCGGTGGATCACCTCGATCGTCACGAGCGCAGCGATTGCGATGGAGAGGAAGATCATGAGGCCATTATAGGAGCTGCGGCTTGCCGCGACCGGCACGATCGACAAGTAGGCGAGCGTGCTTTGTTGCGGCATGCGTGCGCCGGTGAGACTTTCCACCACCGGGGCCAAAACATCGATGCAAAGACCGGGCAGCACGCCGGCCAGCAGGCAGAGTAGGGCCAAGACGAACATGGCGGCGAGCGTCAACGGCTCGGCTTCTTTGGCGCGCTCCGCGGCGTCGCTGCGCGGCCGGCCCAGAAAGGTCACGCCAAAGGCCTTGACGAAGCAGGCCGCGGCGAGCGCCGCCGACAGCGCCAGCAGGGCTCCCGCGGCGGGAATGATCAGCTTCAGGGCCCACGACGGCAGGGCGGGACTGAGCAGAATGGCCTGAAAGGTCAACCACTCCGAGACGAAGCCGTTGAGCGGCGGCAACGCGGAAATCGCCATGCAACCCGTGAGAAAGGTGAAGGCGGTCAACGGCATGCGGTGAATGAGACCGCCGAGATGCTCCATGTCGCGCTCGCCCGTCGCGCCGAGCACCGCACCCGAGCCGAGGAACAGGAGCGTCTTGAACAGACAATGATTGAAAACATGAAAAAGCGCAGCGGTCAGCGCCAGCGCCGCCGGCCCCGGCAAGCCATGCGAGGAAAAGGCTAGGCAAAGGCCGAGACCCAAGAAGATGATGCCGATATTCTCGACCGTGTGATAGGCCAAGAGGCGCTTGAGATCATGCTGCATCAGCGCGCTCAGCACGCCGAGCACGCAGGTGATCGCGGCCAAGACGATCAGCAGCACGCTCCACCACCACGTCGGCGGCCCATTGAGTTCAAAGGCAATCCGAATAAAGCCGTAGACGGCAACCTTGGTCATCACCCCGCTCATCAAGGCGGAGACGTGGCTGGGGGCGGCCGGATGGGCAAGCGGCAGCCAGACGTGCAGCGGCACCAGCCCGGCCTTGGAGCCTGCACCCAACAGAGCAAGGATGAGAACCAGGGCAGAGAGCGGGCTGTTGGCGCCGCGCATGTCGGCAAAGGTGTAACTGCCAGCCGCGCCTGCCAGCAGTCCAAAGGCCAAGAGCAGCGCCAGCGTGCCGAAGCTCGCCATCAAGATATAGATGTAGCCGGCGCGCCTGTTGCTGGGGTCGCGATGATGCGCCAGCACCAGTGCCCAGGACGTTACCGACATGAACTCCCAGGCGAGGAGGAAACCGAAGGCATCGTCGGCAAGCACGACCAGGTTCATGCCGGCGAGGAACAGTGGATAGAAGGGCAGCACACGGCCGGGCGCAGTCTCGTGCCGGCCGTGGCCCAAGGCAAAGAGGCTGGTGCTGGCGCCGCCCAGATTGACCACCAGAAGAAAGAAGGCGGCGAGCGCGTCCAGGCGAAAATGTGTGCCGGTCCACGGCAAACCCAGTGGGAGCTGCATGCCTTGCGTCGAGGCGGCCGCGGCAAGGAGGTACTGGCAGCTCGCCCCCAACATCGCGAGGCAGGCAAAAAGGCTAGCGCCGTACGTCAGCCCCGTGGCCAGGCGCGAGCCTTGCAGCAACGTTGCAGCAACGCCCGTACCCAGCAGGACGGCCACCCCCCACAGTGCGATCGCAACCTGCATTCCACCCCGTTTTCCCCGGCGGAGCTGCGGCGTCCGCCCTCACTAAACTCGACGGTCCCGAACCTATTTGACGCGCACGATGGTGCGTCCCCTTTTGCCGCGCGACGGCGAGGCCGCAGGGCGTTGCTGGGCAATCACGGCGGGCTCCTTGAAACGAACGCCGCGCCCACCGCCGTCGCTCTTGGCATTGTCACCGAGCAGCTCGATGCCTGCCGCATTCAGCGCTTCGACCACCTTGGTCAGGGTCTCGACGACGCCACGCACGTTGCCCTGGCTTGCTTCCATTCTTTGGATGGTTGGCAGCGAGACGCCGGAGAGGTCCGCCAGCGTTTGCTGGTCGATGCCGAGGAGGGCGCGCGCGGCGCGCAATTGTGCAGCGATGATCATGGCAAATGGCTCAGCCCCTAAAACTAAGATATCAACACTTAAGGCTGATGTAAAACATATCAAGATTGAGGTGCATGATGGCCTTGCGGGCCGGTGGCGCAAGGGCGGCGGTGCTTGCGCACGGGAGGCGAGCCGCGCCGTCCGGCGCTCGCGGATGGGCGAACTCCGCGCAGGCTCGCCACGCCTCGTCTCGGCCAGGGAATGCACGCGGCCGCGCCGCTGGCCACCGGGCGCGCCATCCCTTGCATGGGCTCGCGCCGCGCCTTGACGCACTTGGCAGTGGCCGGCCGCGACGGCACGCCTCGAAGGTAAAATGCCCGCGAGCCTGGCGCGCCGGCGTGCTGAGATCACCTCACCTGCAACACCAGCTTACCGCGGAAGTGCCGCCCCTCGCTGATCCGCTGCGCCGCGACGGCCTCGCGCAATGGGAACAGGCGAATTTCGGGGACGCGCACGGCCTTGTTCGCATGTAGTTCCAGAATGCGCGCAAGGTGTGCGCGGTCGCGACCAACGGCGGGGCGCAATGACTGCACGTCGGGGCGCGGCGAAACGGGTGCGGCGGCACCGGAAGCGATAAAAGCCGCACGCCCGCCCGGCTTCAGGACGGCGAACGAGCGCCTGGCGACCTCGCCGCCGACGGTCTCGAAGACGGCGTCGACGTCCTTGACCGCTTTGCTGAAGTCTTCCTTGTTGTAGTCGATCACTTGGTCCGCCCCGAGGCTCATGACGTAGTCATGATTTGCCGCGCTGGCGGTTGTGATAACGCGAGCACCGATATGTTTGGCGAGCTGGATGGCGTAGCCCGCCACACCGCCGGCCCCACCTTGAATGAGAATCGTCTCACCACGCTTGAGCTTGATCGTATCCTCGACGGAAACCAGCGCCGTCAAGCCAATGAGCGCGAGGGCAGCGGCCTCGACGTGCGAAAGCGCGGCGGGCTTGCGACAAAGCAAGGCGGCTTTCTCCGCGACCTTCTCGGCGTAGGTTCCATCGCGTCCGGCGGCAAGCACGCCGAACACGGCATCACCAACGGCGAAGTCGCCGACGCCGGCGCCGACGGCCGCCACCACGCCAGAAAAATCGCGACCGAGCACATAGGGAAACTTGGAGACGGTGGTGTAGGAACCACCTTCACGCACCTTGCAATCCGCGCCATTAACGCTCGCGGCGTGGATGTCGACGACGACGTAACCCGGCTCCGCCACGGGATCCGGCAGGTCGCCATAGCGCAGAACCTCGAGACCGCCGTGGCGGTCCATGATGATGGCCTTCATCTGCTCGTTCCTGCCCGTGCGCAAGGCCGCACCTTTGCGGCACCTTGTTTGCGATGGGGGGAACTTGCACCGCAATCGTGCGTGAAGCAACGGTCAGGCAGTCAAGCTGGTCCGGCAAACTCGTCTCACCAGCGCGCAGGCCTGCGGCCGATGTCTTCCGGAGGCTCGATGCCGCGAGGCTATCCGGGTTCGCGCGCGAGGCCCCCGGGGGAAGACAGATGTTTCAAAGTGTTATCTCCCGCATGGGCCAAGGGTCTTTGCGGGGGCAAGCCCCGAGCCTTTGACGCGCGCGCCCGCTGCAGGCGCCAGGCACGTCCGCCGGCATGCCAGCGCGCGCTGGGATCGATCAGCGCCGGCCCGAAAAGAGGGCAATGGGCCCGGCGAGCAACGGCGGCAGCGTACGCTGAGCCGCGCAGGCTCCGAGCGTCTGGACATCGCGGGCGCGACCTGCTGCCATACCAACGCGCCTAGCACAGAGGAGCATCCCCAATGGCGATCATTGATTCCCAGGTCCATGCCTATGAGGCGAACACCGCCAAACGACCCTGGCATAGCGTGCCGAACTGGCCCGCGCACGTGACCGGAGACGAGATGGTGGCGGCGATGGACAAGGTCGGCGTGGACGGCGCAATCTTTATCTCCGCCTTCTCCATGTATCGTTACGACGCCAGCTATGCGGTGGAAGTGCAACAGGCCCATCCCGGTCGGTTCGGCCTCGTCAAGCCGGTCGATCCGGATGATCGGGCGGTGGCCGAGGTCATTGCCGATTGGAAGCAGACGCCGGGCACCGTTGGGATCCGCATCATGCTGCCGAAGGAGGCGAAGCGGCAGCCGAGTGACCCGGGCCTCGACCGCATCCTGCGCGCCGCCGTCCGCCACGACTTTCCCGTCAATATGCTGTGCTGGGGCAACCTCGACGACGGAGCGGCTCTGATCGATCGGCATCCCGACACGCGGTTTATCCTTGATCATCTCGGCATCATGCAGCCGCGCACGCCGCCGGCCCCACCGCAGCCCTGGGCCGATTTGCCGAAGGTGCTGGAGCTCGCCAGGCGCCCCAACGTGGTGATCAAAGTCAGCGGCGCCTGCACGCTTGCCCGGGAACCCTATCCCTTCCCCGACATCTGGGACCCGCTCGCCCGGGTCTTTGATGCCTGGGGCTTCGAGCGCTGCTTGTGGGGGACCGACTGGACGCGCGCCTTCGCCGTTGTCAATTATGAGCAGGCCGTTGCGCCGTTCCTTGCCACCGACCGGCTGAGCGAAAGCGAGCGGGGCATGCTGATGGGTGGCGCCTGCGCCAAGGCCTATCGCTGGTCCCCGCAGACAGCCTAGGTGTTCGCCCGCAGGACTTCGCCGAGCGCCTCGTTTGCAGCGTCTGCCGGGGTGGCAACGCCGCGCGGGGTGGGCGATCGAGACGGTGACGCGACGGAGACGGCGCAAGCTTTGCGGGGCGCGCTGGGCGCCCCCTAGGCCGCCATCACCAAGGGCTTGAAGGCGAGCGCCTCTTCCAGGAACCTTGCCATGCCGATGAGATCGGCGTCGCCGTGCGGGCGGCCGACGAGCTGGAGGCCAATGGGGAGGCCGTCCTTGGTGACGCCGCAGGGCAAAGAGATGGCGGGACAGCCGGTGAGGGTGACGACAAAGGTCAAAAACATCCAGTCGATGTAAGTCGTGAGCTTCTCGCCCGCAATCTCGGTGGGAAACCGCTGCTCCACCGCGAATGGTGGTACTGCCACGGTGGGACACGCCAGCAAGTCGAAGTCCTCAAAAAAGCCTGCCAGGCGATGAAACAGTGCATCGCGCGCACGCTGAGCGGCGATAATCTCCTCGGCCGAGAGAGCCAATCCCTTCTCGATGTTCCAGACGATATCGGGGTTAATGCGGTTTCGCTCAGTGCGCAGCAGCTCACCGCGGACGCCTGCAAACATGAGTGCCCTCAGCACTTGGAAGCAATCGATGGCACCGGAAAAATCCGGTGCAGCCAGTTCCACCACGCTGTCCAGCGCCTTGCAGCTCTGCACCGCCGCTTCGCAGACGCTGGCAACTTCCGGATCGACCCTGCGTAAGCCGAGATTTGCGCTGAAGCCGATGCGTCGAGGGGGGCGTGCGCGCCGCATGCCCGCCTGGTACCCGCCGGGCGGCAGCGGCCGCGAGAGCGGATCGTGCGGGCTCAACGCTGACATGGCATCGAGCATGAGGGCGAGATCGCAGACCCCGCGCGCCATCGGGCCTTCCACCCAAAGGCTGTCAAAGGCAGGCAAGCCGTCGCCCCTTGGCACGACGCCGGCGCTCGGCCGCAAGCCGACGATGCCGCAAAAGCTCGCCGGAATGCGCAGTGAACCCCCAAGGCAGGAACCATTAGCCAGCCAAACTTCGTGGGCAGCAAGCGCGGCCGCAGCGCCTCCCGATGAGCCGCCTGCGGTGCGCGTGCGATCCCAGGGATTGCGGGTGATGCCCCACACCGGGTTGAATGTGTGGCTGCCTGCGAACTCCGGCACGTTCGATTTTGCCAGCGGGATGGCGCCGTTGGCGCGGAGCGTGGCAACCGTCCTGTCGTCCGCCGCTGGGCGATGCTCGGCAAAGATCGGCGAGCCATAGCTCGTCAGCTGACCCGCGACGTCGTTGTAGTCCTTGACCGCGATCGGCAAGCCCGCGAGCCAGCCGGGATGCTCGGTGGGCTGGCGCCGGAACGCTCTCGCCCGCGCTCGGGCGTCGTCCATAAAACGGATGGGCAATGCGTTAATAGAGGGCTCAATGGCAGCCATGCGGGCGGCAGCAGCCTCCACCATCTCCAGCGGCGACACCTCGCCGCTGCGCAGCTTGTCGACGGCCGTCGTGGCCGAAAGCTGCCAAAGCTCGCTCATCCGTGCATCCTCAGGCCGTTGTTGCCGGCGGGTGATGGCAAATGCGGGTTGCAAAAAACCGGAGCGGCAAAGCGCGTGTGCTGCAAGCTCGTGTGAGAAGAGAGCATCGAAGCCTCTAGATCCTTTGAGCACCCCCCGTCTGTGTAGACGATCCGAGGCTGACGGCGCAATGCGCGCCCGCCGTTGGCGAAACCAGGCTCGGCAGCCTGCAGGGGCGTCGCGCTCTTGCAAAGACCGTCGGTGCTTCTTGGGGGTTAGGGAGGCTCACCCCGAGGGAGGCCAGTCCTCGCCCTTCCCATCGATCTTGCTCCAAACGGAAGGCAAACCGCTCAGCCTGACCCGCACCCATTCCGCGGCAGGGCATGCGAGACCAAAAGTTCACGCATGCGCAGCAGCCGAGCGCGCGGCCCGGCCGATCCAACGGACAGAATGCGCCTCAAGCATCGGCGGCCGGCAAGTGATTCGCGCCGGCGCAGGACTTGCGTGACGGTCCCCGGCGAAGGCACGTGTCCGTTGCTCGGGGAAACTAGGCATTTATTAACCACGCTGCCCGCGAGATCCCTGCAATTGGCGAGAGCGTCAGGATTTTGGCCGGCCTCAATTGCGCAGCAAGCCTGTCACGCGGATCCCTGCGCGCCTTGGCATCGCCTGGTCGCGCGTGGATGTCGCGTCGTGGCGCGCGCTGCCGCGACGTTGTTGCCTGCTGTCAAGGCCAGCCGCCGCCAGGCGCCATGCGGTCGGCCGCACGGAGAACTGGGTAAAAATGCGGATGCAGGCCTCGGCGTCGGCCCATTAGGCTCAAGCGGGCGGTGACGGGCGACAGCCCCCCGTTACGATCCCAATCCACGCGGCTGCTTACTTGAGATGAGTATGGCAGCGAACCATCCTACGCGGAGCCCGCTCATGCACAGCGCTAGACTGACATTGGTCGCCGGGACTTGGTTCCTACTCGCCTTCGGCTCCGCGCTGGCCGCTCCCGAGAC
>Ga0075424_100003882_pt1 | contig 14032 bp, 12 predicted proteins | sample SoiMethybrSBSTD3_FD_75301 | JGI IMG/M metagenome (GOLD analysis project Ga0075424, IMG submission 75301) | Bulk soil microbial communities from a Populus tree surrounding site in Tennessee, USA - Soil MetaG P. TD hybrid SBSTD3 | ecosystem: Environmental > Terrestrial > Soil > Tree plantation... | reverse complement strand
CCACCTGTGATGGCTCCGGCGAGGATAAACGTGCCGGCTTCGATGCGGTCGGGGATAATGCGATGCTTGGCGCCTTGCAGTTTGCTGACGCCCTTGATGCGAATGGTGGATGAGCCCGCACCTTCGATCTTTGCGCCCATCTTGTTGAGTAAGTCGGCGAGGTCGGCCACTTCGGGTTCACAGGCACAGTTCTGCATCACGGTTTCGCCATCGGCCAGAGTGGCGGCCATCAGGAGGTCTTCGGTGCCGGTGACGGTGATCTTGTCGAAGATAATTTCTGCGCCGCGGAGACGGTCGGCGGAGGCTTCTATGTATCCGTGATCGTGGGTGATCTTGGCTCCGAGGCGCTCGAGGCCTTTGATGTGGAGATCGATGGGACGAGCCCCAATGGCGCAGCCTCCGGGAAGGGAGACGCGAGCGCGGCCGCAGCGGGCGACGAGCGGTCCAAGAACTAAGGTGGAGGCCCGCATCGTCTTTACGAGTTCATAGGAAGCTTCTGGTGCTGCGAGGTTGCTGCAGGAGATGGTGGTGCGGTGATGAGCGCGTCCGTAGCCGAGTTCGACCTGGGCGCCCATGGCCGACAGGAGCTTGCGGGTTGTTTCGATATCGCGGACCTGCGGGATGTTTTCGAGAATGACGGTGTCTTCGGTGAGAAGAGCGGCGGCCATGCAAGGGAGGGCGGCATTCTTGGCTCCACTGATGCGGACCGTGCCGAGGAGCGGGGTGCCACCGCGGATTACGAGTTTGTCCATTCGGAAAGTCTTTCGGCGAAATCGAGATTTTTCCTTGCTCAGATGATAGCTGATTAATGTCGAGAGCTTGCGGCATCAGGGATGATCGAAGGGCCACGTCCGGGTGGGAGGTGTGCGATAGCAGAGGTTCCCAGGTTAGCGCTAGAAAACGGCGCGAACCTGGGGCACCGCGCTACCAGGTTCCGTAGCGGTAGCGGTGGCGGCGTTGGGGAAAGAGTTTGATCAGCAGAATTCCGATGATGAAGCCTCCGACATGAGCCCAAAAGGCGACGCCGGTCGTTTGCGCGGTTTCAGCGAGAGAAACGGCGGCGCCATTCAGGAATTGTTGCACTCCCCAGATGATCAGCCAGAGCCAGGCGGGAAAGGGGACAATCAGGATAAAGATCCAGGTGAGCACGCGGGCTCGAGGATAGAGGACAAGATAGGCGCCCATGACGCCGGCAATCGCTCCACTGGCTCCGATGCTGGGTACGTGCGAAGAGGCGTTGAAGAGAATGTGCGTCAGGCTGGCCGCGATTCCACACAGTAAATAGAAGACGAGATAGGCAAAGTGGCCCAGATAGTCTTCGATGTTGTCTCCAAAAATCCAAAGAATCCACATATTGCCGATCAAGTGAAGGGGGGAGCCATGGAGGAACATCGAAGTGAGAATTGGAATCAGGGCACCCACGGGACTAAACACGGGCGTGCCGGTTAGCAGGCCTATCTCGACGCGGGGAATGACTCCAAATTGGGCGATCAGTGAGTTAAGGGCTCTGGGGCTGCGCATTTCGAGTTGCCACTCAAACAAGAAGATGAAGCAGTTCAGCGCGATCAGGAAATACGTGACGAAGGGCGTGCTGAAGGTGGGCTGATCGTCGCGTAAAGGGAACATGGGGGATTAGAATCAGTCACTGGTCGTCGGTCTCAGGAATGTCCGCCTTCCGGACGACGGACACGGAAGACTGGCCTGGAATAGAGGGCGCGGATTGGAAGAGTCCCCAGTCTGCAGTCGTCTGTCACTTAGGCCGGGCAATTTCCGCAGATGCGATTTTGCCCGACGACTGAGGACTGACGAGGTGCGACTCACTGGAATTTTCTCATGAATGCTGTGCTGGTCGTCGACAAAGCGGCGGGATTGACTTCCCATGACGTCGTGAATCGTGTGCGTCGGATCCTGGGGGAGCGATCGGTGGGGCACTTGGGCACGCTCGATCCGCTGGCAACCGGGGTTCTGCCGCTGGTGCTGGGAAGTCTGACGCGGCTGGCGCAGTTCTATACGTCGTCGGAGAAAGTGTATGAAGGCGTGATCCGGTTTGGTTTTGCGACCGTCACCTACGATGCGGATGGCGAACCTGTGGGACCAGTGCAGAATGCGAGTCTGTCTTTGGGCGAGGTACAGGATGCCGCAGGTCGCTTTCGAGGCGTGATTCAGCAGGGGCCGCCCCCGTTTTCGGCGAAGAAGATTCAGGGCGTGCCTGCTTACAAACTCGCGCGTAAGAAAAAGGAGGTGGCGCTGGAGCCCGTCACGGTGGAGATCAAGGAGTTAGAAATCACTTCTTGCGATGGGGAGCGAGCCGCCTTTCGGGCGCGGGTAGCGTCCGGAACGTACATGCGGTCCGTAGCTCACGATATGGGCAGGGACCTCGGTTGTGGCGGACATCTGGCGTCTCTTCGACGGACCGGCGTGGCTGAGTTTGGGATCGGGGAGGCACACACCTTGGGGCAGATTGCGGAGGCGCATGACGGGGACAGATTGGAGGAGATGTTTGTTCACCCTCGAAAGCTGCTACCTGCGATGCCGTCGGTGACGGCGACCGATGAGGTAGCGGCGCTCATCCGGAACGGAAGAGCCGTGAATTTACCGGACTTTTCCCGGGCAAAACAGGTGAAGGTCTTCTACGGGCAGAATGAATTGATCGCCATCGCGACCCGGGTTGCGGGAACGCTGTTCCATCCGAAGATTGTGTTCGCCCTGGAAGGGGCGCTCAAGGTGGCGGGGGTGGAGCGTTAGCGCCAAGCCCACCCTAAGTTTTTCGCAAAGAGCGCGAAAAACTTAGGATGGGCACCCTCGGGATGAGCACCCGCACCGTCATCGGGCACTCGCGGAGCGAAACTCGAACCTTACTAATCCCCGCCCTTTCTATGGGTTACGTTGACCAAAAGGGTTCTCTCCGGTAGTCTAGAATTACCAATACCAGGGAAAAGTGTACCCTTAGAGGAAGCGGGAACATCCAAAGGAATTCATGTCGAGTCATCCATCTAAAACCTTACTTTTGCTGAAGCCGCGGGGTTTTTGCGCAGGGGTAGTGCGCGCGATTGATATCGTGCGGATCGCGCTGGAGGCGTTCGGGCCACCGATCTACGTCCGAAAGGAGATTGTCCACAATCGCTTTGTGGTGGAAGACCTTCAGCAAAAAGGGGCGATTTTTGTCGATAGTGTGGACGAGGTTCCGCCCGGGGAGCGGGTCATTTACAGCGCTCACGGAGTTTCGCCCGAGGTGCGGGAAGCCAGCCGGGAACGCAAATTGCGGGTGATTGACGCGACCTGTCCGCTGGTCACAAAGGTACACGTTGAGGCGGTGAAGTTCGCGAAGGAAGGGTATTCCCTGGTGCTGATCGGACACCGTGATCACGATGAGGTGATCGGTACGCTGGGTGAGGCGCCAACGGTAACTCAGGTTGTGGGATCTCCGACTCAGGTGGAGACGCTCACAGTGCCAGATCCGAACAGGGTTGCGTACCTCACGCAGACCACACTAAGCCTGGACGAGACGAAGGACATCATCGCGGCTTTAAAGAAGAAGTTTCCGAACATTCAAGGTCCACACGCGCAAGACATCTGCTACGCGACCGAGAACCGACAGGTAGCCGTGAAGCAAGTGGCATCCGAGGCAGAGCTTCTGCTGGTGGTCGGTTCGGAGAACAGTTCGAATTCCAATCGTCTGGTGGAAGTGTCGCGGAATCTGGCAACGAAATCCCACTTGATCGACAGCTATAAGAACATCCAGGCGGAGTGGCTGGAAGGCGTGAAAACCATCGCGCTGACGGCCGGAGCCTCGGCTCCGGAGTGCCTGGTGGAGGAAGTTGTGAAGTTCCTGGCCAGTAAGGGATTCGACAACGTGCAGGAACTGGAAGTCATGCCCGAGAACGTGCGCTTTGGCTTGCCACCGGAGATTGTGGAAGCCATTGCCGCCGCGCCCGCGAGTGTCAGCGCGGACTAACGGAGTCAACACTAGATGGAAGATTACTCCCCCGGATCACCCACCACCTCTGCTCCACAGCTTCGCTTCGGAAAAATTGACGACCTTTCCAGCCGGGTAGCTGCCGCAACCGACGCGGCGCGCCGCTTTCTATTCGGCGAGCAACACGAAGACGGCTACTGGTGCGGGGAACTCGAGGCCGATACTACTCTTGAGGCCGACTACATCATCCTGCACACTCTGCTGGGCGATGTGAATGCCGAGCGCTTTGCCAAGGCGGCGCGCTACATCCTGCAGCATCAGAATGAGGATGGCGGGTGGAGTATTTATCAGGGCGGACCGTCGAATGTGAGTGCGTCGGTGAAATCCTACTTCGGGCTCAAGCTGGCGGGGATTCGCGCAGAGCACCCGGCGATCGAGAAGGCGCGGAAAAAGATCCTCAAGCTGGGTGGAGTAACTGAAGTCAACACGTTTACGAAGCTGTATCTGTGCTTCTTCGGGCAGTATGACTACGACGCGTGCCCGGCGATTCCGCCCGAGATTGTGCTTTTCCCCAACTGGTTCTGGTTCAACATCTACGAGATTTCGTCCTGGTCGCGGGCCATTCTGGTGCCGCTCTCGATCTGCTACGCGAAGAAGCCCTTCAAGAAGTTGCCAGAGGAAATGGGAATTGAAGAGCTCTTTGTGGGCGGGCGCGACCGGTCGCGCATGCATCTGCACTGGTCGAAGAATAAGATTTCCTGGCGGAATTTCTTCCTGCTGGTGGACCGGATGGTGCATGCGTTTGAACGGGTGCACATCCGGCCACTGCGCTCCATCGCTCTGAAGAAGGCGGAGAAGTGGATGCTGGAGCGCTTCGAGATGAGCGATGGGCTCGGAGCCATCTTCCCGTCGATGATGAACTCGGTGATTGCCCTGCGCTGCCTGGGATACTCGATCGACGATCCGCAATTGATTCGCGCGATGGATGAATTTGAAAAGCTCGGGATCGAGGAGAAAGATACATTCCGGATGCAGCCCTGCGCTTCTCCGGTATGGGATACGGCGTATGCGCTATTTACGCTTGGCGAAGCAGGTGTCCCGGGCAACGATCCGCGCATGGTGAAGTGTGCGGATTGGCTCCTGCAGAAGCAAGTGCGGAAAGCTGGCGATTGGAAGGTCAAGAATCGCGACGGTCAGCCGGGCGGGTGGTACTTCGAGTTCAACAATGAGTTCTATCCCGACGTGGATGACAGCGCGCAGGTCTGCCTGGCGCTGAGCCGGGTGGAGCACCCCAACGGGCGGTATCAGCGGGAGTCGGTACAGCGGGCGATCGACTGGATTTTGTCGATGCAGTGCCGCAATGGCGGATGGGCGTCGTTTGATAAAGATAACGACCGGATGGTGTTTCAGTATGTGCCGTTCGCGGATCACAACGCGATGCTCGATCCTCCGACGGTGGACATTACGGGGCGAATCCTGGAGATGCTGGCGACTTACGGATTTGACAAGAACCACAAAGCAGTTAAGAGAGCGATCGCGTTTCTGCGCAAGGAGCAGGAGGCGGATGGGTCGTGGTTCGGCCGCTGGGGCGTGAATTACATCTATGGGACAGCCTTAGTGCTGCGCGGACTGGAGTCGATGGGAGTCGATCACCACGAGCCGTATGTGCAACAGGCAGCGGAGTGGCTGCGAATGATGCAGAACGCCAATGGCGGCTGGGGCGAAAGCATCCACTCGTACGACGATCCCAATACCAAAGGGCAAGGGGAAAGCACTGCTTCGCAAACGGCGTGGGCGGTGATGGGTCTGATGGCGGCGAATGACACGCGCAGCGATTCGGTGGCGCGCGGGATTGCCTATCTCCTACGCACGCAAAAGAAGGACGGATCATGGAGCGAGGCCAACTGGACGGGCACGGGTTTCCCACGCGTGTTCTATTTGAAATACCACATGTACAGCCAATACTTTCCGCTGCTGGCGCTGACGACGTACGCGAAGGTGGTGGCGGGAGAGTCGGGCCGGGAAGGCCGCTAGCGGTTTCGAGATGAGGGCCGGTGATGGGCTTTGGGGGGCTGAAGCCCGTTTTTTGTGTGGTTCTTTGCGGCACGGCTGAAGCCGTGCCCTTCCCGGAACGATTCATGGGACACCTTCTCCTTGTGGTGTTGTGAAGATCCGACGGGAACTCAAGGTCCCTCCACTCCGAACGCCGGCGCGCTTCGCTTGCCGGAGTTCTCCGGTCGGGATGACAGGGTTTGGTGGTTTTGAGCAGAGTCGGTCTGCTTGCAAACTACGCGAGATCAGAACCGAGTACCGAGCACTGATTGTCCAGAACTGAGAACTAGAACCGGGAACTGAGAACTGTTCTTGAAGGTCTTTGTTACAGGCGCGACGGGGTTTCTGGGCGCGCATGTTGCGCGGGTACTCGCGGAACAGGGCGCGGATTTGCGACTACTGGTCCGGCAAACCAGTGACCTGCGCAATCTGGACGGGTTAAAGGCGGACCGCGTCACAGGTGATTTGCGCTCGGCACCGTCCCTGCAGAAGGCTGTTGCAGGTTGTGAAATTGTTTTCCACGTGGCCGCGGATTATCGGCTGTGGGTGAAGGATCCAGAGCAGATGTACCGGTCGAATGTGGAAGGCACTCGCGCGCTGCTGGAGGCGGCGCGAAAGAGTGGAGTGCGGCGGGTAGTGTACACGTCGAGCGTCGCGACGATGGGGTTTGCGTCCAACGGACAGATTGCCGACGAGGAGTCGCCGGTTTCTCTTTCGGACATGATCGGACACTACAAGCGTTCGAAATTCATGGCGGAGCAGGTCGCGCTTGAGGCGGGACACAGCGGTCAAGATGTAGTGGTGGTGAATCCGTCTACGCCGGTGGGAGAGATGGATATCAAGCCGACGCCGACCGGGCGGATCGTGGTGGACTTCCTGAAGAAAAAATTTCCCGCGTATGTGGATACCGGATTGAACCTGGTCGATGCGACGGCATGTGCGCGCGGACATGTGGCGGCGCTGGAAAAAGGAAAGAGCGGACAGCGCTACATCCTGGGAGGAGAGAATCTGACGTTGAAGCAGATTCTCGACAAACTGGCGGCGATTACGGGATTGACGTCGCCGCGTGTGAAGGTGCCGTATTTTATGGCGCTGGCGACCGGAGTGGTGGACGAGGTTGTGACCGGAAGGATTATGGGGCGCGAGCCGCGAGCGACGATCGACGCAGTACGGATGGGACGCAAGAAGATGTTTGTTTCGTCGGCGAAGGCGGAACGGGAACTGGGCTGGACGATTGTGCCGGTGGACGACGCGTTGCGGCGCGCGACCGCCTGGTTTCGAGCCAAGGGCTATGCCTGAGATCGCCATGGTAGCGGCGCTGGAGAGGGAAGTCGGGCCGCTGGTGAAGGATTGGCATTCTACCGACCGCGAATACGCGGGCAGGGAATTCCGGTTCTTTGAAAACGATAAATGCGTTGTGGTTTGCGGCGGGATTGGCACGGAGGCATCACGGCGGGCGGCCGAGGCTGTGATCGCGCTTTATCAGCCGCGCGCAGTGTGGTCGGTGGGCTTTGCCGGGGCGCTGGAAAAGCAGCTGCGGGTGGGCGAATTGGTGCACGCGAGGCAAGTAGTCGACGCGCGGGATGGCAGCAGGGTTGATACAGGGTCAGGGAGCGGAGTGTTGGTGAGTTTCTCATCGGTGGCCGGAGAGGAACAGAAGGCCAAACTCGCGAAGGCGTACGGAGCGCAGGCGGTGGATATGGAAGCAGCGTCGGTGGCGAAGAGCGCGCAGGCACACGGATTGGTATTCGCCGTCGCGAAGGTGATCTCCGACGAAGTTGGATTTCCGATGCCGCCGATGGAGCAGTTCACAGCGGCGGACGGTAGTTTTCGTACCGGGAAGTTCGTGCTCTATGCCGCCGAGCGTCCCTGGGTGTGGGGGACGGTGATGCGACTGGCGCGCAACAGTGAAAAGGCGGCGCTGGCGTTGTGTGCGGATTTAAAGGAGAGAATGTTGATTACGGGGGGCGAGGGGTTGTCGGTGCAGGGAAGTGGTTCCCGGAAAAGTTGAGGGGCCGGTGTGCTCCTTCAACGAATTTTTCCGTGAATGTTTCCTCGCGAACCGACGGAGCACAAGGTCCCTCCACTCCGAACTCCGACGCGCTTCGCTTGCCGGAGTTCTCCCGTCGGGATGACAGGGTTTGAGGGTGTGGAACAGGAGTATGCGTGGATTGTGGGGATGGGCGATTGTTGCGTTGATGTTGGGCGAGATGTTCGCACAGACCACGGCTTCGTTTGTATATGCGGAGAGTTTTCGCAAGGGGCCGACGCGCGTGACGGAGCAAAGTTTGCAGGTTGATTTAGATCCTGAGAATCCGACCTGCGAGATTCGCGTGAAGGATCAGACTGGTCGGAACCGTTACACGTTTGTCTGCGCGCCCCAGAGAGTCGGCGAGGGCGATTCGCGGATTATCGGATGGCAGGTACGGCTCGTCGATTTACATCACAAGCTTTACAGCAATGTGCTGATGAGCACTCCGGACGTGATGCAAGACAAGACACAGATCGGGTGGCTCGATCCGGGGAAGTTCGCCAAAATTCCGTTGACGACGGAACGCGTCGTGAAGGTCGACGGCTTTTATTGCGTGATGCAGGTGAAAGACCGGCATTTCATCAAGCAGGAGCAGCCTTATCTCGACCACATGACGTTAGACGTGCGCTTCACTAATACTTTGCCGCATAGCGAAGTGCGCGCAAAGCAAGAGCAGACCAACTGATGGCTATCGCTGGGCAAATCTCGATCGAGGACCATTTGAAGAGAGTTCCCGCGACCATGTTGGCCGCTGTCTATCGAGGGAAGAACGACGTGCGCGTGGAGACCGTGCCGGTTCCCGAGATCGGTGCGGGCGAGCTGTTGCTGCGGGTTCATACCTGCGGGATTTGCGGAACGGATTTGAAGAAGATTGCCACTGGCTCGCATTCCGCGCCGCGGATATTCGGGCATGAAACTTCCGGTGTTGTGGTGGGTGTTGGACAAGGCGTGAGTCAGTTCCGGCCGGGTGACCGGGTAATGGTCTTTCATCACATCCCTTGCCGCGAGTGCTACTACTGCCGTCACAAGACATTCGCACAGTGCGAGACCTATAAAAGAGTAGGGTGCACGGCCGGATTTGAGCCTAGTGGCGGGGGGTTCGCCGAGTACGTACGCGTGATGGATTGGATCGTGCGCCAGGGGACAGTGAGGATTTCCAACGACCTTTCTTTCGAACAGGCCTGTTTCGTGGAGCCTGTGAATACTTGCATGAAGGGGATCGATGCCCTTCATTTGGCGGCGGACGAGACGGTTCTGGTGATTGGGCAAGGGCCCATCGGTCTCATTTTGAGCAAGTTGGCACAGCGCACCGGGGCAAGGGTAATCACTTCCGATTTGTATTCGCAGAGGCTTACAATATCTAAAAGCTTCGGTTTGGGCCTCACCATTGACGCGTCGCGCACGAATGTGACCGAGCAGGTGCGCGAAGCGACGGAGGGCCGTGGCGCCGACGCCGTGATTCTGGCGGTTGGGGGCACGAGCCTGATCCGGCCAGCCATGGACGCAACGCGTCCAGGAGGCCAGGTGTTACTGTTTGCGCAGACGGTGCGCGGAGAGGTAGTCGTAGATCCCGCTGCCATTTGCGTGGACGAGAAGACATTGTTGGGGTCGTACAGCGCTTCTGTGGAGCTGCAGGAGGAGTCGGTACGCTTCGTGATGGGCCAAGAGATGGAGTTGGAACGCCTCATCAGCCACCGGTTTCCGCTATCACGTGCTCTGGAAGCGCTCGAGCTGGCTGCCCATCCACAACCTGATTCCATGAAAATCGTGATTCAGCCGGGCAGCGCATGGGAAGGAAACTCGAAGTGAATGGAAAAATGACGGCGGCGGTCCTCTACGGAAAAGAGGATATCAAGATTGAGCAGGTTCCCATCCCACGAGTCCGGGAGGGAGAGGTTCTGATCAAGGTGCAGGTCGCGCTGACCTGCGGCACCGACCTGAAGGTATACCAGCGCGGATATCACGCGCGGATGATCGTTCCGCCAGCATTGTTCGGGCATGAGTTAGCGGGAGTTGTGGAAGAAGTTGGGCACGGGGTCCGCGGGTTCAAGAAAGGCATGCGGGTGGTGGCGCTAAACTCGGCGCCTTGCGGACAGTGCTTCTTCTGTTCCAAGCACCAGGAAAACCTCTGCGAAGATCTGCTGTTCAACAATGGAGCGTATGCGGAATACATCCGTATTCCCCGGCGGATTGTTGAGAGCAACATGCTGGCCATCCCTCCGCATGTGACGTTCGAAGATGCCGCCATGACAGAACCGCTGGCGTGCGTTCTGCGCGGCTTGCATGAGACCGGAGTCGAAATCGGCGACACGGTGGCGGTGATTGGCGGCGGGCCGATCGGGCTCATGTTTGTGCAAGTGGCCAAGGCGATCGGTTGCAACGTAATTGCCGTCGTGAAACGCGACTCCCAGGTGACGTTGGCCAAACGCAAGGGAGCGCATGAGGTCGTGCAGATCACGCAGGTGAAAGATCCGATCGAGGCGGTGCGGGAACTCACGCGTGAGAAGCGCGGCGCCGATGTAGTGATTGAAGCCGTGGGCCGTACTGAGGCATGGGAATGGGCTGTACAGATGGTGCGCAAGGGCGGCACGGTAAATTTCTTTGGTGGTTGCGCGAGCGGCAGCAAGGTGCAGCTTGATACCAACCGGCTGCACTATTCGGAAATCTCGCTGAAGGCGACGTTCCATCACACGCCGGAGACAGTGCGCCGGGCGTTTGCGCTGATCGCGGAAAAGAAAGTTTGCGGAACTGATTACATTACTGGCGAAGCGCCGTTGTCTCGTTTGCACGATGTGTTGCGGCATATGTTGAACCGCAACGGCGATATCAAGACCGCCATCATTCCAGGGCACTAATTGTAGGGATTTTCAGACCGGGAAGAGACTCGCCATGACATCTATCGCCAACAGCGAATCCCGGCCAGTGCCCGCGTCTACCCCGCTGGCTGGTTGGAGCAGCTTACCGCCCGAGTACGCGATCCCGCAGGTTGCGCCTTCGCTCGAGGCCGCGCAGGCGTATTGTCAACGGCTGGCGAGGACGCACTATGAGAATTTTTCGGTAGCGACCTGGTTTCTGCCGCAAAGATTGCGGCAGCATTTCTTCAATGTGTACGCGTATTGCCGGATTTCGGATGATTTGGGCGATGAAGTAGGTGACCCAAGCGCGTCATTGCTGCTGCTTGGCCAGTGGGAGAGGGAGTTGGAGGCGTGTTACTCGGGAACGCCTCGGCATCCAGTGTTCGTTGCCTTGGCCGAGACGGTGCGCACGTTCGAGATTCCTCAACAGGAGTTTTCGGATCTTTTAAGGGCCTTCCGCCAGGATCAAACGGTCACACGCTTTCCGACCTTTAACGATCTGCTCGGATACTGTCGTTACTCGGCCAATCCCGTGGGACATCTTGTGCTGTATCTGTGCGGCTATCGCGATGCGGAGCGGCAGAAGCTTTCGGATTTCACCTGTACTGCCCTGCAGCTGGCGAACTTCTGGCAGGATGTGTCGGTTGATTACGCCAAAAGTCGGATCTACCTGCCCTTGGAGGATCTAAGTCAATTCGGCGTCAGCGAAGAGGATATTGCGGCCGAGCGCAACACGCCGCCTTTTTGCGAAATGATGAAGTTTGAAGTTCAACGGGCGCGCGAATGGTTTGATCAAGGGCGGCCACTGGTGGGTAAGGTGGACAGGGAACTGGCGATCGATTTGGAATTGTTCACCCGCGGAGGGCAGGAAATTCTCAACGCCATCGAGCAGCAGGGATTTGCCGTTCTGGGTCGGCGTCCTTCGATTTCCAAGGCCCGCAAACTGGCGCTGGTAGCCCGGGCTGCGCTGGGGAAGTTGCTATGAGCGCAGGCGTGCAGTCATCTCCGATCCAATTCGTGCCCACCGAGTCGCAACTGGCGATGGCCTATTCAGTCTGTCGCGGGATTGCGCGCACCTCGGCCAAGAATTTTTATTACGCGTTTCTCGTCTTGCCGCGACGAAAACGAGAGGCGTTGTGCGCGGTCTACGCCTTCATGCGACGCTGTGACGATCTCTCGGACGACGCCACCCTCCCAACCTGGGAGCGGCGCGCGAAGCTGGAAGCCTGGCTGGATGCGCTTCATCATGCGCAGGCGGGCGAGCCGACAGATGATCCGATCTTTCTGGCCCTGACCGACGCGCAGCGGCGGTACCACATTCCCGGCGAATTGCTGGACCAGTTGGCCTTCGGCACCTTGATGGACGTGCCCGACGAGAGCGCTGACGTGTACCAACAGCAGGCAGCGCAATCGGGCACGTTGGAGCCAGTCGTGCAGTACCGGTCCTTCAAGGATTTGTATCTCTACTGCTATCACGTAGCTTCGGTGGTGGGGTTGGTATGTATCAAAATCTTCGGCTATCGGGATCAGGCCGCGGAGCGCCTGGCGGAGCGCTGCGGGGTTGCGTTTCAACTGACTAACATCATCCGGGACGTGAAGGAAGACGCTGAGATGGGGCGCGTCTACATTCCGCTCGAAGACTTGTACAAGCACGAGCTTGTACCGGGTGATCTGACGGGAACGCCGGATTCGACTCGCATGCGCGCGCTCCTGGCCATGGAAGCGGAACGGGCAAGAGAGTTTTACCAATCGGGCCATGATCTGATTCCACTGGTCAGCGAAGACAGCCAACCTGCCTTGTGGGTGCTGCTGACCATCTACCAGCGCCTGCTCGAGAAGATCGCCCTGCGCCGTTATGAAGTTTTTGCGGAACGAGTGAGCCTGACCCGGCGCGAGAAATTTGTCATCCTGGGGAAGGGATTCCTGAAGCGGTTGGTGTAATGCCCCAGTCCTGGACACAACCTCCCAATGTAGCCGTGGTCGGAGGCGGTCTGGCCGGACTGGCGGCGGCATGCGCGCTGGGTTCGACCGGCTTCCACGTTACCCTGTTCGAGCGACGCCCCTATCTCGGTGGGCGCGCGTCTTCCTACCAGCATCCCGGCACAGGTGAGGTTGTCGACAACTGTCAGCACGTGTTGTTTGGCTGCTGCACGAATCTCGTCGAGTTCTACCGTCGCATCGGAGTCGATAGCAAGATTCACTGGTTCAATCAGATGACCTTCATCGAACCGGGCGGACGGGCAACGGTGATGAACGAATCTGGACTGCCCGCGCCTTTGCATACAGCGCCCGCGTTTTTGAGATTTCCGTTTCTGGAAGTCATCGACAAAGTGGCGATTGCACGGGCATTGGCCGCACTGATTCCACTGCCACTGCGCGATAACGGACAATCGTTCCTCACCTGGCTGCAGAATCACGGGCAGACGGAGAAGTCGATTGAACGCTTCTGGAAGCCGATTCTGGTCAGTGCGCTGAATGAAGACATCGATCGCGTTTCCATTTCTTCCGCCGGACAGGTGGTACGCGAGTCCCTGCGGTCGCCGCACGCAAGGCACATGGGTGTGCCCCAGATTCCGCTTACGGATTTGTACGATGCCGCGCGGAGCTATATCGAAAGCCACGGTGGAGAGGTAAGATTCCGCACCTCGGCCGAATCGTTTCGGGCTGAGCTTTCGCACGTGCAATTGGGCATTGGGGGCAGGGACGAGGTGTTTGATTATGCGGTGCTGGCGTTGCCATTCGATGGGCTGGCCAGCATTTTGCCTAACACGTCGGCGGCGCAGGCGCTGCGCGACTCTCTGTCGCGCTTCGAAACCTCGCCGATCACGGGGATTCACCTGTGGTTCGATCGAGAGATTTCGGACTTAGATCATGCGGTGCTCCTCGATCGGACGATCCAGTGGATGTTCCACAAATCGAAGCTGCAGAAGCGTGAGAACAACGGCCACGGCAGCTACGTGGAACTGGTTGTCAGTTCGTCGAAGGGATTGGTGGAAAAGTCTAAGCAGGAAATCGTCGACCTCGCGGTGAGTGAGCTGCGCGAGTTCTTTCCGGCGGCGCGGGAAGCGAATCTGGTGAAGTCGACGGTGATCAAGGAAATCCATGCGACTTATTCGCCGAAGCCGGGGATCGATCTGAATCGCCCGCGCGCGGAGACGATCTGGCCACGGGTGTTTT
>Ga0075424_100003879_pt1 | contig 14039 bp, 13 predicted proteins | sample SoiMethybrSBSTD3_FD_75301 | JGI IMG/M metagenome (GOLD analysis project Ga0075424, IMG submission 75301) | Bulk soil microbial communities from a Populus tree surrounding site in Tennessee, USA - Soil MetaG P. TD hybrid SBSTD3 | ecosystem: Environmental > Terrestrial > Soil > Tree plantation... | reverse complement strand
GTGCCGTCGGTCACTTTGATGGCGGTCTGATCGTCGATCGCGTATGCCGGCACTGATAGCCCGGCGGCCCATGCTTCTATCTCGGCCAGAGGGCTAGCCGGAATGCCATCCTCGCGATCAAGGTGTGGAAATACCGAGAAGTCAACGAGCCCCAGCGCTCTATCGCTGCCGGTGAGCGGTTCGCTCTCGTCGTAGGTGGCTCCTCCGAAGTCGGGAGTCGCCACCATTGCTCCGCCGCTCGTGCCGACATAGACCGTCTCGGGCCGCAGCGACGGCAAGAGGTCGGCCAGTCCGGATTGCCGCATCCAGTAGCACAGATACAGGGGACTGCCGCCCCAAACCAGCAGAGCGTCAGTCTCCCGGACCGCAGGAATCCAATGCTCTTCCCTGATGCTGGGCAGCGCGGTGAGCTCCAGCACTCCCAACGACTTCCAACCCAATCCGCACATCGGGCTGAAGGTCGATCCGCTGATGAACCGGTAGACGTGCGACGGCCCGCCCGGGAAGGGCTGCACCCCGGTGGGGATGCAGAGCGCGTCGGACTCGGCAATCGGTTTGCCGAGCAGGTCGACCAGCGCGTCGTGGATGCTCGGGTTGCTGATGCCAGACGAACAGAGAAGAAACTTCACGATGCCTCCCGTGTCATCGACTGCAGGCGAGACCTTTCCATGCGCATACGGATCCGTTTCGCGGTAGAGACCGGCAGACCACCGAAAACTCATCGGCACCGGCCAGATCCAGCGTCATCGCAGAGGCTGTTGACCGACGACTGCGGTCGGGCGAGCATGAGGCCGTGACGCAGGTCTTGCAGACCGACTACCTGGTCGTCGGCGCGGGCGCGAGCGGAATGGCCTTCACCGATGCCCTGATCGACCACGCCGACGTCAGCGTGGTGCTCGTGGACCGGCGGCACGGAGTGGGCGGGCACTGGCTCGACGCCTATCCGTTCGTACAGCTCCACCAGGCGTCGGCGTTCTACGGCGTCGCATCGACGCCGCTTGGCGGCGGGCTGATCCAACGGGACGGGCCCGAGGCCGGATTGCACGAGAGGGCGACCGCGCCGGAGATCTGCGCCTATTACGGGCGCGTCCTGCGCGAGCGGATGATCGGGTCCGGGAAGGTCTCGTTCTACCCCGCCTGCGATTACGTCGGCGACGGGCAGTTCGCGTCGCTCCTCTCGGGAAAGCGCTACGAGGTTCGCGCTCGGCGCATCGTCGACGCCCGATACCTATCACCCGAGATACCGGCGCTGACGCCGCCTCCTTTCCCCGTCGCCGACGGAGCGCGCGTGATCCCCGTGAACGAGCTGGCCAGGCTCGGCGGCGCGGCGTCGCAATACGTCGTCGTCGGCTCGGGGAAGACCGCCACCGACGCGTGCGTGTGGCTGATCGACAACGGCGTCGATCAGGACGCGATCTGCTGGGTGCGGCCCCGCGACCCCTGGATGCTCAACCGCGCCGTCATCCAGCCCGATCCCGCGGTGTTCACCGGCATGGCCGCCGACACCCTGGAGGCCGCAGTCGGCGCCGCCTCGCCGGACGACTTCTTCCTCCGCATGGAGGAGGCAGGCGTGATGCTGCGCATCGACCAGTCGGTGACGCCGACGATGGCGAAGACACCAACCCTGGCCCACTGGGAGCTCGACCGACTGCGCACGATCGAGCACGTCGTCCGACACGGGCACATCCAGCGCGTCGAGCCGGGCCGGCTGGCGTTCGCCGAAGGCGAGGTCGCCGTCGAGAGGGACGCCCTCATCGTCCACTGCGCCGCGTCGGGCCTTCGCTACCCGCCGCTCGTGCCCATCTGGGGCGTAGACGCGATCACGCTGCAGCCGATCAGGGCCGGCTTTCCGCTCTTCGGCTCGGCGCTCGCGGGATACGTGGAGGCAGTCTTCGACGACGACAGCCGAAAGAACACGCTCTGCCCTCCGGCGCCGTTGCCCAACACCCCCGCCGACTGGGCGGCGATGCAGGTCATCGGCACTCGGGCGGCGATGTCGTTCGGCTCCGATCCCGGCGTCAAGGCGTGGGCCGACCAGGTCCTGCTCAATCCCGCTCGGATCCCGCCGGAGATTGCGGACTCGCCCGACGTGACGGCAGCAGTGGACCGGGTCCGCAAGTACCTTCAGCCGGGCGTCGCCCGGATGGCCGAGCTGGCCGGCATCCCCTAGGCGGCAGCACGAGGCTGTCGGCTCTGGGCTTAGCGAGGAGTGATGGTGATCTCGGCGTTGGCGACTCGCAGGCCGTTGCTCTGAAACGGCCACGCATCGAGACCGAGGTCCCAGTCGACGGAGTGAGTGACCGAGTCGCCGGCGAGCGTGACGGCCTCTTCGCTTGGATGACGCCGCGCTTCGTGACCAGCGGAGTCAGGACCGCGGTGTCCTGCTCGGTCCACTGGAGCCCCCGCTCTATCGCTCGCTCGGTTCCCGCTCACGACGGGCAGCACATGAGCGACCTGGCTTGGTCAAGACCGCACCGAGGTCAACCTGCGCCTCGCGGTTAGCGGTGCGACGCCGCGACCCGACTTCAATGAGCGGCGCGGCTAGACGACGCGGCGACGCGGAGTTACGATCGCGACCCCTGCCATGCCGGGCGTCCGGGGCGTCCGGCCCGCACGTTCGAATGAACATCTTGATTTCTGGAGCCGGGCCCGCCGGGCTGACGACGGCCTACTGGCTCCGCCGCTACGGGTTCGTCCCGACGATCGTCGAGCGAGCCGACTCGTTGGTGGTCGGGGGTTACAAGATTGACGTGCGGGGGAGCGCCCTCGAGGTGCTCCGGCGCACGGGAATCCATGACGAGGTCGTCGCGGCACGCACGCAGATGCAGTCCGCACTCCTGGTCGACCGGGACGGCAACGTCATCGGTCGAATGGGCGGCGACGACTTCGGCCACCGAGTCGGCGACGATCTCGAGATCGTGCGCGGCACCCTGTGTCGAATCCTGATGGCCCAGGCCACGGGCGTCGAAATGATCTTCGGGGATCGAATCGAGTCAATTGCCCAATCTCCCGACGGCACCGAGGTCACGTTCAGGAGCAACGAGCACCGTGCCTTCGATCTCGTCATCGGCGCCGATGGGCTTCACTCGAATGTTCGTCGGCAGGTGTTCGGCGACGAGGAGGGTCTTCTTCGCGACCTCGGCATGTACCTGTGCGTGTTTTCGGTGCCGAACTACCTGAACCTGGACCGAACGGAGATGCAGTACTCCGAAGTGGGTCGCGTCGCCGCCGTCTGGAGCACTCGCGACGAGCCGGACACCAAAGCCTGCTTCGGCTTCGCGGCATCGACGCTGCAGGTCGACCTGCGAGACCGAGCCCAACAGGAGGAGGCGCTCAGAACGGTCTACCAAGGGATCGGCTGGGAGGTCCCTCGCCTCCTGGAGCTGATGCCCAAGGCGAACGACTGGTACTTCGACATCGCAGCTCAGGTCGACATGCCCGAGTGGTCACGAGATCGCGTCGCCCTCGTCGGAGACGCCGCCTATTGCGCGTCACCCATGTCCGGGCAGGGCTCGAGCCTGGCGCTCATCGGCGCCTACGTGCTCGCCGGGGAGTTGGCGGCCGCATCCGGCGATCATCGAGCCGCGTTCACTGAGTACGACCGTGTGATGCGGCCCTTCATCAGCGCGAATCAGGAGCTCGGAAGGCAATCCGCCAGCTTCATGACGTCGGACCCGGCAGAGGTCGGCGACATCTCCGGCAGCATGGTCGAATCCGTCATCGGCGACACCACCCAGCGCATCAGCGAGGCGGCGAACGCCATCGCCCTGAAGGATTACTCGGCGCTCTGATCGCCGAGCTCGACGTCGCCGCGCACCAGGCCGGTCACGCCGCCTGCCTTTTCAGGCGCTCGCCCTCCCGGGGCTGCGTTTGCGAGCGATCGCCGGATACGACGGATCCGATCGCCGTGCGCAGCGCTCCGGGTGCGTCCGCGTCGCCGGCCCAGAGGGCGGCGGGATGACCATCCGGTCGTACGAGTAGTCCACCTCGACCGGCGACGCCGAGCGCGCGGGCGGTGAGCGTGTCGAGGCTGCGCACCGTCACCGGTACCTGGGCTGCTGTGGATGCAACTGCGGCCTCCCAGGCGTCCTCGTGTGGACCGGTGAACAGGGTCAGCCCGTCGGCGAGTAGGTCGAGCGTCGAGAGTCGCTCCTCCGCACCAGGCAGCCAGAGATGGGGTATGCGGCCACCGAGGTCGACGCGCAGTTCCTCCGCAACGCTGCGCTCTGATCCGTTCGGGTCGGCTGAGCGCACGGCGTTGTGCTTGGCAACCGGCCGGCGCTCGCCCTCGTAGGTGTCGAGCAGCCGCTCGTGGGCCCAGCCGCGCAGCACCCAGGCCAGCTTCCAGCCGAGGTCATAACCGTCCCGGACGGCGGTATTCATTCCGGTCGCCCCTCGCGGCGTGACGCGGTGGGCGGCGTCACCGACCAGGTAGACGCGACCATCCCGGAAACGTTCAGCCAGGTGAACGCCGTAGGGGACGATGCCGACGTGCTCGATCCCCGGCTCGAGGCTCGGATCCCCACTGGCGAGCCGCAGGAGCGTGGTGGCCCGCTCCGGGGTCAGGTCCTCGATCCGGTCGCGCGCGGCGTCCCAGTCGGCTCCGAGTACCCAGCGGTCGGGGAGCCCGGCCGGCACGAATGTGCAAGGCCCTGGCCCGCCGGTGATCAGATAGATGACGTAGCGAAGCTCGCCGAGTAACTCCCATAGCGGAGCCCGGAACAGGACTACCAGTCGCTCGGCGAGATGGTCACGGCCGCGCACCGGGATGTCGAGGGCGCTGCGCACCGTGCTGCGGATCCCGTCCGCGGCGATCAGGTAGTGGCTTGCGATCCGGCGCTCGCGCCCGGTTGCTCGGTCGCGGACCGTCAGGGTGACCCCGGCGGCGTTGCTCTCGATATCGACGACGTCCGCACCGCGTTCGACCCGTGCCGTCGGCAGCGAGCGAAGGTGACTCTCCAGCACCGGCTCGAGGTCGTTCTGCGGGACGCACGCCGGCGCTGTCGGGCTGATGAGCGCGCTCTGCTCGCGCGTCGGAAAGCCCGCGTCGAGCGCACGACCCTCGGCCGCGGTCGCCAGCGTCGTACAGAGCCACGGTTGCAGTTCGGCGTCGAGCCCGCGCTCGCGGACGCGCTCTTCGAGGCCCCACGCACGCATCAACTCCATAGTCGAGGTGCTGATCGCGGTTGCCCTCGGCGCGGTCGACGGCTGCGACCTGCGTTCGAGCAGCAGGGTCTCGATCCCGGACTGCGCGATGGTGATCGCCGCGGTCAGACCGGCCGGGCCGGCGCCTACCACGACAACGGGCACCACATCCTTCGCCGCTCTCATCTTGTCCCTTTCGTTAGACGATCTGTTGGACGAAAGCGAGCATAGCATTTAATCCGACATAGCGTCGTACGAATGCTAGGGTGGAGTCCGTGCGCACGCGTCCTTATGAACAGCGACGGCGCGCCGAGGCCGCAGCGCAAACGCGCGCCCGGATCATCGACGCGGTGATCGAGCGGCTGCGCGAGGCGCCCGCCGAGCCGGTCGCGATCGAACGGATCGCCGAAATGGCGGGTGTGAACCGCTCGACGGTGTACGCAATCTTCGGCTCCCGTGCCGGGCTCTTCGACGCGGTCGGCGCCGAGGTGTTCGAGCGTGCGGGCCGCCGGCAACTCGTGGAGGCCACCCGACACCCGGACGCCCGCGAGCAGCTGCGCGGCGGGCTGCGCGCCGCCACCGAGATGCTGGCCGACCAGCGCGACATCATTCGCGCCCTCTACTCCATGGCGCAGCTGGACGAACGGGCCGTCGGGGGGGCCGTCGGCCGGTGGGAGGCCGAGCGCGGCGCCGCGATGGCCCGCATCGCGAAGCAACTCGGTGAGCAGGGCCACCTGCGACCCGGGATCGCCGTCGCTGACGCCGAGCGCACCCTCTGGGTGCTGACGAGCTTCGAGGCCTTCGACCTTCTCTTCACGGGCAAGCGCCTCTCCGCCAGGGCCGTATCCGATCTGATGGTCGCGACGGCCGAGCGCGCCCTCTGCACCGTCGAGCCGTCGGCGTAGGAACGTTTACGGACGCCGCGACGTTTCCACGTTCATGACCCAGAAGCGACCGCGGCTGGTCGGAATCAATCATGTTGCTCTCGAGGTCGACGACCTCGAGCGGGCGCTGGCCTTCTGGCGTGCGGTATTCGGCGAGATCGAGATCGACGAGAGCGAGCCGGGGATGGCGTTCATCGATCTGGGCGACCAGTTTGTTGCGCTGGCCGAGCGGGACGCCTCGGAGGCCGAGGCGCACTTTGGTCTCGTCGTGGACGACAAAGAGGCGGCGCGGCAGGCACTGAAGGAGGCGGGCGCGGAGATCGAGCCGGTTCGCTTCCTGAACGCGCGCGATCCGTTCGGCAACCTCCTCCAGGTCGTGCAGTACGACCAGATCCAGTTCACGAAGAGCCCGGAGGTGCTGCGCGCAATGGCGCTCGAGCTGACGAAGACGGCCGCTACGCTCGAGGAGCTGCGGGCGAGGGGCGTCATCCCGGGCTGAGACGCTGCCGAGGCGCGCGAACATCAAGGGGTAGGCTCCGCGCCTGCCCGACGGAGACGTAGCGGAATCTCAGAGCGGCCCGAGCACGCCCGTGCGGCGCGTGGTCGGAGACATCGTCCTCTACGCCGCTGGTGCGGCCTTCGCGCTGCACATGCTCACCTCCTCGTTCTTGAAGTTCGAGACCTGGGCCTGGTTTGCGGGGCCGGCGTACCTCCTCGGGGGCGTCGGCGCAGGCGTGCTCGCATTGGCTGCCTCGCGACTCCGAGCGCGCCGGCTGACGGTCGCTCGATTTGTCGTCGCGCTCGCCGTCCTCTTCGGCGCACTCTTCCTCCCGCTCACCGCTGAGGTCATGTGGCGGGCGGAGCGAGGAGCGCGGTACGCGCCCGCGGAGGTCGTCGTCACGGAGCGGGCCGCGTCCGAGGTGCTCCGCGGACGAGACCCGTACTCCGCACACCTCGGCTCGAGCGAGCTGGCGGGCCGCGAGCCGAGCATCGCCAGACACTTCCCGTACCTGCCCGCCATGGCCGCGTTCGGCGTTCCGCGCGCCCTGCTGGGCAAGGCCTGGTGGACCGATGCGCGGATCTTCTTCGCGCTCGTGACGGCGCTCGCGGCGGCGGCCGCTCTCTGGACCTGGCCGGCCCCGGCCGAGCAGCGGCTTCGAGCGTTGCAGATCCTGCTCGTCCTGCCGACCGGCGCACTCGTCGTCGTCACCGGCGGCGACGACATGCCCGTGCTCGCCCTATCGCTCCTCGCACTCGTTCTCCTCGGGCGCGGGCTTCACGTGGCGTCCGCCTTGACGGTCGCCGCCGCTGCGGCCCTGAAGCTGACGGCCTGGCCGTTGCTCGTCTGCCTCGCATTCGCCACGCGAGGCGCACATCCACGCCGGCGCGCCGGCGCAATCGCGCTCGCCCCTGCGGCCGCCCTGGTCGCGATCCTCCCCGCCTTTGTCGCCAGCCCGCCGGACTTCGCGGACGACGTCTTCCTCTTCCCGTTGGGCCTGACCGGGCTTGCGTCGCCGGCTCGGAGCACGACAGCCGGATCGCTGGTGATGGGCAGCGTGGCGCCCTCGGCATCGCTCGGAGCGACGCGGCTTGCGGTCACCGCGGCGCTGGTGGCCGTTGCGCTGGCTGCGCTGGTGATCGCGGTCGTCAGGGTGGCGCGTGCGCGGTGTCCCGGCCCTTCAGCCGTCGGGGCTGCCGCCGGAGGCACGCTGTTGACGCTCGTCGTGCTGGCGCCGGTCGCGCGCGCGGGCTATCTCGTCTACCCGATCGACCTGCTCGCCTGGGCGTTTCTCCTACGAGGTTTGCGCCCGCCGATGCAGAAAGCGGTGTCGCATGGCAGAGAGCAATGCGCAACCGGCACCACCCGAGAGCTCGGATCCGGAGATCAAGAGCTTCTTCGACACGCTCCGCGGCGCGCTCTTCGCGAGCATCCCGGCCCTGTCGGTGCTCGTCTTCATCGTGGTGGCGGTCAAGGTCTTTCGAGCCTCGAGGATGGAGACCACGACGACGGTCGCGATCGTCAGCACCGCGGACGTCGTCGCGTTGCTGAAGGGCGTGATTCTCACCCTGCTTCCAGGATTCCTCGCCGCGCTCACGGCGGCGGCGATCTGGTGGTGGGCCGGAGTCCTACCGGAGCACGCTGAGGGCGCAGACCCGCGCCGGGCGGCGACACGCGCTCTGCTCTGTCCGCAGGCAATCCTGGCGTGGGCGCTCATCGTGATGGCCTTCTTCACGGTCTGGTGGCCGATCTTTCTGGTGCTTCTCCTCCCCGTGTTGTTCGTGACCGGAGTCCTGATCGCGCAAAGCCTCGGCCGGCGGCTGCTTGCGACGGTCCCGTTGCGGCGGACGCTGCGCGTCTTCGGGCTGGTCGCCGCGGCGGTGTTCGTCGGCCTCCTCACGCTCGAACCCTCCGTCTGGCTACCTCTTCGCACGATCACCGTCGCGAAGGGCACGCTGACGTTGAACGGCAAGGCCCTTCCACACCAATTTCCCGCCTACGTGCTGAGTAGCGATGAGCACGGTGCGAGCCTGCTCCTCAACGATCCGCGGGCGGTCATCCAGGTTGGGCCAAACGAGATCGAGAAGTCGATGCCACTCTGCGTGCCGCCCGAATCGAGATGGCGCGTCTTGACCCTTCGCGCCTCCCAGGTGCTCGGAATCGATGCCGACCCGCACTCGCCGTACGAGGTGTGCCCGGAGCTGCCCCGCCGGTTCGTGTAGCTCGGGAAGGATCGGCGCTGCGCGGGCGTCCTCGGGGTAGCATGAGCCCGTGCGTGGGAGGGGAGCTCGCGCGTGGGCCGGGGTCGTCGTGGCAGCGTTCGCCGTTGCGGTTCCCGCTGCGGGAGGACAGGGCGAGCCCTTCAGCCTGAAGGAGTTCCCGGCCGGGCAGCTCCCGTCAGCGGTCGCCGTCGGCAATCTGAACCGCGACTCGAAGCTCGATCTGGCCGTGACCAACTTCGAGTCCGCGGGAACCGTCTCGGTGCTGCGCGGGCTGGGGCATGCGCGCTTCTCCGGCCCGACGGCGTTCGGGGTCGGCGCCAACCCGGACGGCGTCGCCATCGGCGACTTCGACGGCAACGGCGTCGGCGACCTCGCCGTCGTCAACGAGGGATTCCAGAACGGGCCAAGCACGGTTTCCGTCCTGCTCGGGAGACCGAACGGGTCGTTCCGCTCGCCCGTGAACCTCGGCGCGGGAATCTTCCCGACCGGCCTGACGCTCGCGGACTTCAACGGCGACGGCAATCTCGACGTCGCCGTCTCGAACATCCCGCCCGGGCAGGAGGAGGGCAACATCTGGATCTATCTCGGCGACGGCGCCGGCGGGTTCGCGCAAGCGCCGGGCTCGCCGTTCGACGCCGGTCAGACACCGACCTGGCTCGCCGCAGGCGACCTGAACGGCGACGGCAACCAGGACCTCGTGACGACGAACTGGGATCCATGCCTCGTCAGCGTCTTCCTCGGTCACGGCGACGGAACATTCACCTCCGCGCCTGGCTCCCCGTACCAGGGGCCGATGGGTGACGCCTCCGTCGTGCTGGCCGACTTCAACGGAGACGGGAACCTGGACGCTGCTACCGGCGATCTCGAGCACGACTCCGGCGCGGTGATGCTCGGCAACGGGACGGGCGCGCTCCAGCTCCTGGCGACGTACCCCACCGGCCAGTACACCGTGCAGATCGTCTCGGCCGACTTCAACGGCGACGGGAACCCCGACCTCGCGACGGCAAACCGCGGCACGTTCCCCGCAAACCAGAACGGCCCGCCCTTCACCAGCAGCGTCTCGGTGCTCCTCGGCGACGGGACCGGCCACTTCCCGACGGCGATCTCGGTCCCCATGGGCAGCGGGCAGGCGGCGAAGGCGCCGACGGGGATCGCGGTCGGCGACTTCGACCGCGACGGCCTACCCGATCTCGCCACTTCGGATCTCTTCACCAACTCGGCCGGCGTGCTCCTGAACCGTGAAGGCTGAGGACCTGATCGGAACGTGGCGGCTGCGGTCGTGGAAGAACCTCGGGAGCGACGGTTCCTCGGTCGACCCGCTGGGCGAGACGCCGCTCGGTTACATCTTCTACAACCACGACGGCTACATGTCCGTCGAGATCATGGCTGCCCACCGTGTGCCGTACGCAGACGCGGACCCGCTCGGCGGCAGGCCGGAGGAGCAAGCCGCGGCGATCAGCAGCTACCTCTCCTACTCGGGACCCTACGAAGTGCTTCCCGACCAGGACACCGTGATCCACCACATCGAGATCTCCTCGTACCCCAACTGGATCGGCAACGCCCAGGTCCGATTCGCCAGGCTGGAGGGAGATCTGCTCATGCTCAGTACGAAGCCGATGACGTTCCAGGGAGTCGAGCGCAGGGCCGAGCTCGTGTGGGAACGCGTCGGTCGCGACTAACCGGCGCCGCGTCTCGGCGGACCAGCATCCTTGGTGAGCGCCTGTTCGAGCTCGGTCGGAGTCGCGCCCGTCATGATCGCCACCGCTTCCGGCATCGTGTGCGTCTGCGGCGTGACGACAGCGACGCGCCTTCCGAGCCGCATGATGTGGATCCGGTCGGCAACCTCGAAGACGTGCGGCATGTCATGGCTGATCAGGATCACGGGGAGGCCGCGTTCCCGCACGCGAAGAATAAGGTCGAGCACCTGGCGCGTTTCCTTGACCCCGAGCGCGGCAGTGGGCTCGTCCATGATCACGAGCCGGGTGCCCCACGCGGCAGCCCGCGCGACCGCAACACCCTGCCGCTGGCCTCCGGACAGATTCTCGACCTCCTGCGTGATCGACGGGATGCCGATCCTGAGCTCGGAGAAGTGCCTGATCGCCTCACGCCGCATCGCCCGCTTGTCGAGCAGGCGGAGCACGAGGCCCAACGGCCCTCGTTTCCGCCGCTCCCGGCCGAGGAAGATGTTGGACGCGATGTCCATAGAGGCGGCGACGGCGAGATCCTGGTAGACGGTCTCGATCCCTGCCCGGCGCGCATCGCGCGGGGATCGGAAATGCACGCGTTCGCCGGCGAGCCGGATCTCCCCGTCGTCGGGCTGCGTCGCGCCCGAGAGCGCCTTGATCAGCGTCGACTTCCCGGCGCCGTTGTCGCCGATGACGGCGAGGATCTCGCCCGGGAAGAGCTCGAAGTCCGCCCCGTTGAGCGCGACCACGTGGCCGTAGCGCTTCACCAGCCCGCGAGCCTCGAGGATCGGCTCGGCGCCGTTCACCGCCGCCTCCGGTGGAGGAGCTGGTCGACTGCCACTGCCAGGATCACGAGCACGCCGGTGACGAGGTACTGGTAGACGGGCTCCACGCCGATCAGTGTCAGCCCGTTCCTGAACACGCCCACGATGAGGGCGCCGATCAGCGTCCCGATCACCGTCCCGCGCCCGCCGAAGAGGCTCGTCCCGCCGAGGACGACGGCGGTGATGGCGTCGAGGTTCTCGGTCGTCTGACCGGCATTGGGGTCGCCGAGCTCCGTCCGTGCGGCGAGCAGCATCGCCGCGATCCCGTAAGTGAGCCCGGCCAGGACGTAGACGCTCAGTAGAACGCGGCCCACGCTGATCCCGGTCAGCCGCGCCGCCTCCGGATTGTCGCCCACCGCGTAAACGTGGTGGCCCCACGCGGTCTGCCTGAGCGCGTACCACGCAACGCCGTAGAGGACGAGCATCAGCACGACGCCGTACGTGAAGTCGGCACCGGCCACTCTGAAGGTCCGGCCGAAGTAGAGAAGAGCACTCGGGAGCGGAAGGAAGGTCTCGTCGTTCGACACCGTGTGCGTAAGCGCAAACGCGATGTTGAACGTCCCCAGCGTGACGATGAACGCGGGTAGCCGCAGGCCGGCGACGAGCGAGCCATTCAGAAGACCGAACCCGACGCACGCCCCGATCCCGAGCAGGATGGCCGGGATTGCCGGGACACCATTCGCCACGGCCAGCTTGGTCATGACGATCTGGCCGAAGGCCATCACGGTTCCGCACGAGAGATCGATACCGGCCGTCAGGATCACGAGCGTCTCCCCGATCGCCAGCACGCCGACCACCATCACCTGCTGGGTAATGAGTGAGAGGTTCTGCGCGTGGAGGAAGTTGTCGCTCTTCCACGTGAAGAACGCCATCGTCAGGACCAACGCGATCAGCGGCCCGACGGTCGGAGCCTCGAGCACCCGGCGGAGGAGCCCGAGCGCCGCCGAGACTCTCCCGGGCTGCCCAGCGGAGGTGATGTCCGTCGTCGTCACCGTCGGTGCGCGCGTGTGGACGCGATCCTAAGACCGTGGTGCATCGCGGCTGGAGCGAGGTCGCCCTCGCTCCAGCCGCGAGATGAGAGCAGGCTGTTTACCCCCAGCAGTTCTTCAGGCCGTACGCGAGGCTCTTCGACTTGACGCCCTTCACAGCCTTCTTGGCGATCAGGTTGACTCCGGTGTCCGTGTAGCCCTTGGCCTTTTTCCCGGTCTTTGCGTACCGCACGACGGCCGCGACACCGAGCGCCGCCATCTTGAGCGGGTACTGCTGCGAGGTCGCATCGATGACACCCGCCCTGACGTTGCGCACGCCCTGGCAGCCGCCGTCGACGGAAACCATCGTGATGCCGGCCTGGGTCTTGCCGGCGTTCTTGAGCGCTGTCCAGGCGCCGGCCGCACTCGGCTCGTTGATCGTGTAGACGACGTTGATGTTCCGGTTCTTCTGCAGGCAGTTCTCCATCGCGGTCTGCGACGGGGCCACCTGGCCGTTGCCGTTCCCCACGCAGGCGATCTTCTTGTCGCTGTTCTTGATCCCGAAGCCCTTGAGGAACCCGTTGTGCCGGAGCGCTCCTACCGACGAGCCGACGTGCTCGTCGATCATCGCGATCGTCACCTTCTTGCCTTTCGTCGCGGCACGCGCGTAGCGCCCGATCAGGATGCCCGCGTTGAAGTTGTTCGTCGCGAACAGCGCATCGGTTGCGTTCCGCGGATTCGTCGGCGAGTCGAGCGCGATCACGAGGACCTTCGCCTTCCTGGCCTTCGCAATTGCGGCGTTCTCCGCCTTGGCGTCCGCCACGGTAATCAGGATTCCCTTCACCCCGGCCGTCACCTGGTTCTCGATCGCCGTGATCTGGCCGGCGTTGTCGGAGCTGCTCTTGCCGGCCGCATACATCAGCTGGGCGCCGAGTTTCTTCGCCTGAGCAGTCGCCCCCGCCCTCATCTTCACGAAGAACGGATTCGTGACGTCCTTGGTGATCAGCCCGACCTTGATCGTTGCGGTCTGCTTCGAACTGCTTGCGCCGGCACCGGTCGCCAGGATCGCGCTCACACCGACGACTGCAAGCAGCCCGATCAGGATCAGCAGGCGTCCGACCAGACGCGATCTGCCCCGTCCCCTTCCGTAGCCCATACCAGCCTCCCTCCTCCGTGTCCGTCCGGTACGGTTCTTGGTAGCGATAACACACTCCCCCGCAAGGAGTCAAGCACTCACACGCCGGATTCACCCTCCGAAGCACTTGCACAAGCAGCATCGGCGTGTTACTGATCACATGGAATCTCCGTGTCTAATCCGGCGAACGTGACGATCAAGGACGTCGCGAGGCGCTCGGGCGTCTCCGCGATGACCGTGTCGCGTGTGATCAACCGCAGCGTTCGCGTCAGCCCAGATACCCGGCAGCGCGTCGAGGAGGCGATCGTCGAGCTCGGCTATGTCCCGAGCCGCCTTGCTCGCGGCCTGACAGCGCAGAGAACCGGAACGCTCGCGCTCATCGTCCCCGATGTCGCAAACCCCTTCTTCACTTTGATCCTGCGCGGAGCCGAGGATGTCGCCCGCCGCGGGGGCTACCGGATCATCCTCTGCGACACGCGTGCCGACCTGGCGATCGAGCGCGAGGTGATCGAGGAGATGATCGCGCACCGGGTCGACGGCGTCGTGATCGCGCCGGTCAGCGACCGCTCACGAACCCATCTGCGACGGCTGGAGAAGTACGGCGTCCCGTTCGTTCTGGTCGACCGAACCGTCCCGGCGACCGACTCGGATGTCGTCCTGGGAGACAGCGTCGCGGG
>Ga0075424_100003875_pt1 | contig 14049 bp, 11 predicted proteins | sample SoiMethybrSBSTD3_FD_75301 | JGI IMG/M metagenome (GOLD analysis project Ga0075424, IMG submission 75301) | Bulk soil microbial communities from a Populus tree surrounding site in Tennessee, USA - Soil MetaG P. TD hybrid SBSTD3 | ecosystem: Environmental > Terrestrial > Soil > Tree plantation... | reverse complement strand
TGCGATCTTTCAGCCAGTAGTAGTTGTCGATGCGCACATTGCCGTGCTCGTCGAAGCGATGCGGCCGAACAGCAGCGACGGGCGGTGTGAGTGTGGGGGCGGCGGTGGGAGCCTGCGCCGCAAGAACGCCCGGAGCGATGGCCGCGAGGGCCACACAACGCATGATCGTGAGCATGCGGCCATTTAACGCTATGTTTCCGACCGTGGCAACCCCGACATCCCCCTTGGTGCTCGCGATCACCGGAGCCTCCGGCGCACCGTATGCCGTGCGCTTGCTCGACGTGCTCGCCAACCATCACGTCCCCACGTGGCTGCTCATCTCGTCGCATGGCTGGCGTCTGCTTGCCGAGGAGAGTGGAATCAAGGACGAAGCGGGACTCAAGAACGCCACAGGCGGCGACTGGGGATGCGTGCGGCTGTTCAACGACGCCGATCGCGGCGCCGAGCCGGCGTCGGGATCGGTGCAGACGCTGGGCATGGTCGTGTGTCCTTGCTCGATGGGAACGATGGCGGCGATTGCGCAGGGCACGAGCCGATCGCTGATCGAGCGCGCCGCCGATGTGACGCTCAAGGAGCGGCGCAAGCTCGTGCTCGTGCCGCGGGAGACGCCGCTGTCGCTCGTCCATCTGCGCAACATGACGCTCGCGGCGGAAGCCGGGGCAACCATACTTCCCGCGGCGCCCGGGTTTTATCAGCGTCCCAAGGAGATCGGCCAGCTCGTGGATTTTATCGTGCAGCGCATCGTGGACCACATCGGTCTCGACATCAAACTGATCGCGCCGTGGCAGGGATAGCGGTGAACGTTAGGGAGCTCCTCGCGCTCGACGTCACTCCCGATCTCTACCGCGAGATTCGCGAGCTGTGGAAGGCGCACTCGATCGCGGAGGACAAGCGCGACATCGCGGGGTTGATTGCGACGCTGACACCCGACTGCGTCTACGAAGTCGTCGGTGAGGCGGGCGCGCGCTGGGAAGGCCACGCCGGCGCGACGCAATTCTATTTGACACTCCTCGGCGCGTTCCCCGACATCCACTTCGATCTCCAGCAAATCGTGATCGGGCCGCAGGGTGTGTGTGAAGAGGCGAAGGTGACGGGAACGCAGCGGGGCGTATGGCTCTCGCGCGCCGCGACCGGGGCGCAGGTCGAGTTTCGCGTGGTGATCTTCTTTCCGTGGGATCCGCAACACCGAAAGTTCAGGGGCGAGCGAGTGTTCGTGCAGGCATGAGCGCGTCCATGATGGTGCTCGGCCTGCTGCTTCAATGGGCCGACTCACTTCCTCCCAAACCCGCTCAACCGCCTGCCGCCGTGCGGAGCCGGATCGGCGCGTACCTCAGCGGAACCGACACGATCTACGTCTACGAGGATCATGGCGTGCTGTTCGCGAGGGTGGACTCGGTGACCATGCCGCTCAAGCGCGACGCAGACTCCGTGCTCGCGCGCTGGTCGCGTCTGCAGCTCGGCCCCGCTGACGGTGGCCAGCTGCGGATCACCCCCGCTCGCCCCGTCGCGGAGCTGCTCCGCGCCGACCGTACGCTCACGCCCCCCGCCGAGAGCGGGGCGTTCCTGGCGGCGGATCTGGTGGAACCGGCGGGGCTCGATTCGACCATTCACCTCGACATCCGGTACGCGACGACGAACAACTTCCTCGGCAACATTTTCTATTCTTCACCCCATGCGTTCCTGCAGCGCCCAGCCGCGCTGGCGCTCGTCGCCGCAGCGCGCGCCCTGCGCCCGCTCGGCTACGGCCTGCTGATTCACGATGCCTATCGGCCGTGGTATGTCACCAGGGTGTTCTGGGACGCGACGCCCGTGGCATCGCGCTGGCTCGTGGCCGATCCCAGCAAGGGATCGAAGCACAATCGCGGCGCCGCGGTCGATATCACGTTGTACGACCTCAAGACCGGCGCGCCTGTCGAGATGCCGTCGACATACGACGAAGCGACGCCGCGCGCGTACGCGGATTTCCTGGGCGGAACGTCATTGCAACGCTGGCATCGCGCGCTGCTCCGTCGCGCGCTCGAACGCGAAGGCTTCACGGTGAATCCCAGCGAGTGGTGGCACTTCGACTTCCGCGGCTGGGAACGCTATCCGATCCTCAATGTGCCGTTCGAGCAGCTGCTACATTAGCGCGACCCTCCCACCGTCCTGCGCATCCCAATGCACGTGCGCCTGCGCGCCGCTGTCTTCACCATCCATCTCTGGCTCGGCCTCAGCGCCGGAATCTTCATCGCGCTGCTCGGCATCACGGGCTCGATCATGGCGTTCGAGCCCGAGATCGAGCACGCGCTACATCCACATCTCTGGTTCGTGACGGCGCCGCCCGGCGCACGTCCACTCACGCTCGCGCAGCTCGGCGCCGCCGTGAAGCAGGCATTTCCAGGCGACACGATCAGCGGCTATCAAGTCGCGACAAAGCCCGGACTTTCCGATCAAGTCGGTCTATCGGGCAGACTTGCGTTCGTGAATCCCTACTCGGGCGCGATTCTCGGGCAGCTGCGCTTCGGGCCGGATTTTCTCAGCGTCATCCATCAGTTGCACACGCACCTCTTGTTCCGCGGTCTCGGCGACCTCGGCGGGAAGGTGGTGACGAGCGCGGCGCTCGTGCTGTTCATCATGCTGCTCTCGGGGCTTTATCTGTGGTGGCCGCTCAAGCGCCTCCGCATCACCTGGCGCGGCGGCGCGGCCCGGCGGAGCTGGTTCGACGTGCACAACACCATCGGGGTCATTTCGCTCGTTGTGCTGCTGGCGCTCTGCTCCACGGGAATCGCGATTGGCTTTGAGCGGACCAGTACCAAGCTCTTCTACAAAATGACAAGTTCGCAGCCGGCGCCACGCCTGAACCTGCACATTCCGATTCCGGCCGCGGGTGCGGTCCAGATTGGACCGGACAGCGCATTCGCAATCGCGCGCGCGGCCTTACCGGGCGCTGCGCCGTTCGAAACGGACATGCCGGCGCGTGATGAGGCATACATGGTGCGCGCTCGCTATCCGGAGGACCTGACGCCGGGCGGGCGCAGCCAGGTCGTGATCGACTCCTACACGGGTCGGGTGCTGTTCGCGCAGGGCTCGCGCACCGCGCCGGCCGGCACGAGGATGGTGAACGCGAATCGCGCGATTCACACCGGCGACATCGGCGGCATTCCCGGCAAGATCCTCGTTTCGCTCGCGAGCGTGGGACTCGTGTTCCAGGTCATTACGGGACTGCTGATGTGGATCAGGCGGAGCCAGCGCGTGATCTGACGGTTGCGACACGCGCAGCACGCGCGCAGTTTCCGCAGCACCGACTTCCGGAGCCACTCGTGCGTTGCGCTTGTCTGATCGTCGCTCTCGTCCTGTCCCCGCTCGCGTTTGCCCGCGCGCAGGACACGACGCACTACACTCACGCCGACACACTGCGCGGCTCCAACGGCCCGGGTCGAGCGTGGTGGGACGTGCAGTTCTACGATCTGCACACGCGCGTGAATCCGAGCGACTCCACGATCAGCGGCTGGAACGCCATCACGTATCGAGTACTCCAACCGGCGAAGGAGATGCAGATCGATCTGCAGATGCCGATGCAGGTCGACAGCATCGTGCAGGAGCGGAAAAAGCTCACCTCCCGGCGCGACGGCAACGCGTTCTTCGTGACGCTCAAGGCGCAGCAGAAGGCCGGCTCCACCGGCACGATCACGGTGTGGTATCACGGCAAGCCGCGTGTCGGCAGGAGGCTGCCCTGGGACGGCGGCTTCACCTTTCCCAAGGACAGTCTGGGCCGGCAGTGGATCGCGACCGCCAACGAAGGGCTCGGCGCCAGTGTCTGGTGGCCGACCAAGGATTATCTGGCCGATGAGCCCGACAGCCAGCGCGTCGCGATCACGGTGCCCGATCCGCTGCTCGACGTCTCGAACGGCCGTCTCCGCAAGACCACGAAGAATGCGGACGGCACGACGACGTTCGAGTGGTTCGTGACGAGCCCGATCAACAACTACAACGTCACGATCAACGCAGGCGGGTACACGCATTTCAGCGACACGCTGGACGGAGAAGCGGGTCGTCTCTCGCTCGATTTCTGGCCGCTCGACTATCACGCTGACACCGCGAAGCGCCAGTTCCGCCAGGTGATTCCGATGCTCAAGTGCTTCGAGCATTGGTTTGGTCCGTACCCCTGGTACACGGACGGCTACAAGCTCGTTGAGACGCCGCACCTCGGCATGGAGCATCAAAGCGCCGTCGCCTACGGCAATCATTTCCTCAACGGCTACCTGGGCCGGGATCTCTCATACACGGGACTGGGTCTTCAATGGGATTTCATCATCGTGCACGAGAGCGCGCACGAATGGTGGGGGAACAACCTCTCCGCGCAGGACCATGCGGACATGTGGCTGCATGAAAGCTTCGCCAATTATGCCGAGGGGATTTACACCGAGTGCATGATGGGGAAGATGGCGGGTGCCGCGTACATGATCGGCGCGCGGCGCGGCATTCGGAACGACCGTCCGATCGTGCCGGTCTTTGGTGTGAATGCGCAAGGGTCGGGCGACATGTATCCCAAGGGTGGAAACATGCTGCACACGATTCGCGCGATCATCGACGACGACGCGAAGTGGCGCGACATCCTGCGTGGATTGCAAAAGACGTTCTATCATCAGACCGTCACAGGCAAACAAGTGGAGGACTACATCAGTCGCGAGGCTGGGATCGATCTGAGCAAGGTGTTCGCGCAGTACCTCACGACGGTCAAGATCCCGGTGTTCGAGTATCGCGTGCAGGGGACCACGCTGTCCTATCGCTGGGCGAATGTCGTCCCGGGCTTCGACATGCCGGTGCGCGTAAGTATTCCGGGGGTCGGGATGCGGCTGCTCAAGCCCACCGAAACGTGGCAGACACTCGAAGCCTCGCCCAGGGCTTCGGAGTTGAGCGTCGACGAGAACTTCTATGTGACCGCCGCCGCAATGCCCTGACGGTGACTCGGCGCCTGTACGTGCTGACCTCCGTGCTCCTGATTTCTGGTTGCGGGCACGGAGCACCGCCGCAGCCGGCTACGCCCGCAGTTGTGCGACGCCCGCCTCCCCCCGCCGCGCCATCGACCTTGGAAGGGCTACTGCATGACGATTTGCTGGCGGACTCCGCTTTCGCCTGGTCCGCGACGCGACGACTAACGTGGAGCGATTTCCGCGCGCGGCCACCCGGCAGCGGTGCGGAAGTCGCGAAGACGGCCTACGCACTGTTCTATGCATGGAAATGTCAGCGACAAGAGTTCGATTTCCGCGTGATTGCCGGGTTCCGACCTCGGCAATCCTGGGTCAAAGCACTCGCGCTGCGCGACACGGTCCTGCGCCGGAGCGCGCTACAACATGAGCAGACGCATTTCGATCTGGCCGAAGTGCATGCGCGCCGCATGCGGCGCTACTTCGACAGCTTGGCAAACGCATGCCGGAAGACGGATTCGGAGCTCAGCGAGCTTGCCGGTCGCCTGATGCAAGAGGAGAAGGCCGAGCAGCAGCGGTATGATGCGGAGACGAATCACGGACTGCGGTCCGAAGCTCAAGCCGCGTGGAACGCCGAGGTTGCTCGGCAACTCCAGCAGTGAGGCTCGGCATCATCTCGGACACGCACGGCATGCTCAGGCCGCAAGTGTTCGACATCTTTCGCGAAGTCGATCACATCCTGCACGGCGGTGACGTGGGCCGGAGCGACCTGCTGGTCGAGCTGCGCGCGCTCGCGCCGGTGACCGCTGTGTACGGCAACAGTGACGGCTTCGATTTACGGAAAGAACTTCCGCAGGTCGCCGAGATCGAGCTGGACGGTTTTCCAATCGTGGTGACGCATGGCGACCAGTTCGGCAGCCCCAATCCCGCCAAGCTGCACGACGCGTTTCCGGATGCCGAGATCATCATTTTTGGGCATAGCCACCGGCCATTGCTCGAGCTCGTGGATAAGACGATCACCGTGATGAATCCGGGCGGTGCGGGGGCGCCGCGGTTTGGTATTCCGCCGAGCGTGGGGATTCTGGAGCTCGAGCCGGGGATTCCGCCGCGGGGCAGGATCGTCTCCCTTCGGATGGAGCTACACCGCTGATGGTGGGCAGCACGCCTTTGTTTGGCAGGCCGGCCAGATGACCGATCTCGGGGCCGGCCCCGCCGTTGGCAATATGGGGAGGCAGTCTCCGTCAGCGCGCACGGCGAGATTCTGGGCTCGTATTACACGCCCGACTTTCAGCAGCGGATGGTGCTGTGGCGTCCGGTTAAGTAGCTACGCGCCGCCGTTCGTCCCGTTTGTCCCATGCGGCGGCGCTGCTTCGCGCCGTTTCCGCCGATCTGCGACGGCAATCCGAAGGAGCAATACCAGTCCGCCTGCCGCCGCGCCGAGAAAGAAGAGCATCGCAAGAGCGGGATACCCGAAGATCGTGAACCTCGTGGGGACGTTCATCAACATCGCCGCGCCGACGATCAGCGCCGCCAAGATCAACCCGACCGTGATCCGGTTCGCCACGGTCTGCAGGCCCATCATGAATCCGTGCGCATCCAGTCCCGTGTCGAGCTTCAAACCGAGCTTGTTGTCCGCCGCGGCGTCGAGAATCTTGTTCACCCGCGCCGGGAAGCGCGTGACGAGATCTTTCACCTCGAGCAGGCTGCCGTAGACGTTGCCCGGCGACACCGTCTTGAGCATCCGCTGCCGCATGATGCGCGACGAATTCCGTTGAATGGAGGCCGTCGGATCGAAATCGGGAGCCAGAATCCGGCCGATTCCATCCAGATTGAGCAGCGCCTTGCCGAGCACGCTGAGCTCGGGCGGGACGCGAATCCCCGATTCACCCGCGTGCTTGGCCATGTCGAGAAAGACTTTGCCGACCTGCAATTCGCCCAGCGTCGCGTCCTGCGTGTCCGCGACGACGTCGTCCACGCGCTCGCGAAACGCCTTCTCCTGAAAATCGGCTGACCGCTCGCCGATCTTGATCGCCACGTCGGCGACATCGTCGGCGCGGCCCTCGCTGATCGCCATCACCATCTGGAGCAGCTGCTCCTGCAACCGCGGCGCGAGGCGTGCGACCATGCCGAGGTCGAGCAGGGCCAGCTTGCCGTCGGGCGTGATGAACACGTTGCCCGGATGCGGATCGGCGTGAAAGAAACCGTCGATGAAGATCTGCTTCAGATACGCGCGAAAGACCTCCTCAGCCAGCGCGTCACCGTCCATTTCGACCAGCGCTACGGGACTCAGATTCGTAATCTTGACGCCTTCGATGTGGTCCATGGTCAAGACGCGCGTCGTGCCGTAATCAGGGATCGGGCGCGGCACGACCAGGCGCTCGAACTCGGCAAGATTGTCGGCCAGGGTGGTGAGGTTGTGCGCCTCGCGCCGATAATCGAGCTCCGCGAGCAGGGTCTTGCGAAACTCCGCGACCATGTCGGAGAAATGGAATCGCTTGCCGATCTTGGTGCGGCGATCGAGCACCGCCGCGATCTCCGCCAGCGCATCGAGGTCCTCGACGACCTGCTTGTGGATGTCGGGCCGCTGGACCTTGACCACCACCGGCTTTCCGTCGCGCAGTACCGCGCGATGCACCTGTCCCAGTGACGCCGCGGCGAGCGGCTCCTCTTCGAATGACGCAAACGCTTTCGAAATCCGGACGCCCAGCTCCTCGGTCACGATGCGCTCGACATCCGCGTACGGGAACGGCGCGACGTTGTCCTGCAGGCGCGACAGCGCCTCGATGTACGCTGCGGGTAGGAGATCGCTGCGACTCGAAAGAAGCTGGCCCAGCTTCACGAACGTCGGGCCCATCGCCTCCAGATCTTTAGCGAGCTCCTCGGCCTTTGCCGGTTCGGTCGCGTCGGTGTGGTGGTGGCGAACGTCACCGTCCCATCCGGCCTCGGTGACGACATCCGAGCGCCCGTATTTGATCAATAAAAGACCGATGTCTCGGTAGCGTCCGACATGGGCGAGCTTCAGCGAGGTACTCATGCTGAAAGTTAGAAATGACTAGCCCTGCTGTGACATCGGTCGTTGGGATGAAACGCGCTAGGAATTGCGGTCGAGCCGAAACAGCCGGACGTCGTCGTTGGGTCGTTCGAGACAGATGTCCGTGATCAGCTTCGCCGCGATCGCGCCGAACGTGATGCCGTTCGCGCCATAGCCGAGCGCGTAGAGTGCCTGCGGGCAGTCGGGCATCGGACCGATGTAAGGCAGGCCGTCATGCGTTTCGCCGAACGTCCCGGCCCAGACGAACGCCGTGTCGGTCTTGATCGAGGGCAGCCACTTTGCGATCTGCCGCTCCAGGTGCCGGGTGCGACTCGGCATCAAGCGATCGCGCCAGGCTTCGTCCTTGAACGGCGTATCGGCGCCGCCGATCATCACTCGGCCATCGCGCGTCGCGCGCATGTAGCCATATGGCCGGGCGGTCTCCCAAACGATGCACTCACCCTTCCACGGCCCAAGATCCTCGAGCGGCTCTGTGACGAGCGCGTACGTTGTGTGAAGCTTGACCATTCCAGCTCGCAGGCGGGGTGGCATCTCGTAACCCATCGCGTAGACAACCCAGCGAGCTGTCGTCGCCCCTCGGTCGGTCACAACCGCCAGCGACGCACCTTCCTGGCGCACATCGTGAGCGGGTGTTCGCGACAACAGCACGGCGCCCTGACGGACGGCGCGATCGAGTAGCGCGCGCGTGAACCGCACCGGATCGAGGATGCCCGCGGTGCCGGTGTACAGGGCGCCGTGGGACGGCAGGCCATACGCCTGCTCCACCGTTTCGGCGGTCCAGAATTCGGCGCCCAAGTCGTGGCGTTGTCGCAGGGCAACTTCTTGCTCTAGATCGCGGCGGTGCTTGCGCTGCGACGCGAGGCAGATGCTCGGCGCGAGCGCAAACCCCGTCTGATCCGATAGCGACCGGGCGATCCTTCCGAGCTCGGCGACCGCGTCAAAGCTCTGCCGGTACGCTCGCACGGCGTCCTGCTCGCCGATCATCTCCGCGAGGTCGGTGAGGCTGACGTCGATCTCGTAACTCAGCAGCGACGTGCTGGCGGCCGTACTGCCGCAGGCAGGTGCCCGCCGGTCCAGCACGACCACGGAGAGGCCTTCGCGCGTCAGTGCGTCGGCGACCAGCGCGCCGGTGACGCCGGCGCCGATGACGACCACATCGCAGCGCTGGGGCGGTGGGGCGGAGTCGCCCATTTCTCGAAGTCCATCCGCCACGAGCCAGAATGGAGCGCCAGAATGGAGTCGCAAGGGTTAATCCAAATAGATCATGTGACCGATGGTTGCAGGAGATCACCGCCCGGTACGTTTCCTGCTACACATCAACGACGGAGTTAGCTATGTCGTTCGACAGCTTGCAGGACCTGTTGATACACCAATTGCAGGACATCTACAGCGCCGAGCAGATGCTGGTAAAGGCGCTGCCGAAGCTGCAGGAGAAGGCGAGTTCCGAAGACCTGGCGACGGCGATTTCGGAGCATCTGGAAGAGACGCAGAATCACGTCGCCCGGCTGGATCAGGTGTTCGAGCTTTTGGGCGAACGGTCCGGCGGTGTGAAGTGCAAGGCCATGGAGGGTCTCATCGCGGAAGCGGAGGAGATCCTCGACGAAGACGGCAATGACGCAGTGATCGATGCGGGGATCATCGCAGCCGCCCAACGCGTCGAACACTACGAGATATCGGCCTACGGCTCGGCCAAGGCGTTTGCGGCTCTACTGAAGCTCTCGGGAGTGGTGAAACTGCTCAACGAGACTCAGGAAGAGGAAACGGCGGCAGACAAGAAGTTGTCGCTGATCGCCACGACGGAAGTGAACGCGCGGGCCGCAGGTACTCACCCAAGCATGGCGGCTAAGACGGTCTAAGAAGATGGCGGTGCAGGTACAAGGGTTGGTCGAAGCACCAAGCGGGAGCGAGACCTCCGGGGGGGCCAATTGGCTGATGCGGTTGGCTCCCCCTGTGTTCTCCTCCCGCCTGGTCGTCCCACTGCTCGCGGCTATCTTCGCGGTGCTCGCCATCGCGGGTCTGCAATACGCCAGCAGTCTGCTCATCCCCGTCGCCGTCGCGCTGCTCCTGACATTGCTTCTCGGGCCGCTCGTTCGCGGGATGACGCGCTACGGCGTGGTCGAACCGGTGGCAGCGGCATTGATCGTGTTCGGCACGATCTCGCTGATCGCGGCAGTCATGGTCGTGCTGTCTGGACCGGCGACCGAATGGCTTCGTCGAGCGCCGGCGACCATGCGGCGGGCGGAAGAGAAGCTTCGCACGGTCGAGCCCATCAGTGAGATCCAGGCAACGGCGTCGAGCCTCTCTCGCCTCGCCGGGGCGGGGAACAACGGGACCAATTCGGACTCAATGCCACGGATACAAGTCACCACGCTGGAGCGGGGGCCGCTGGAGCGTGTGGGTTGGACCACCGCGCGCGTCGTGAGCGGGATCCTGTCGACCCTGTCCCTGACGTACTTCCTGCTGGCATCGGGGTCGATGTTCCGGCGCAAGATCGCGTACCTGTTCCCGAGCGGAATACAACGAACCCGGATCAAGCGTGCGCTCGCCGAAATCGAGGAGCAAATGTCGCGTTACCTGCTGGTCAACACGTTGATCAGCGTGGGGTTTGGTTCCGCCACGTGGGTACTGCTCGCTGCCATCGGTGTCCCGAACCCTCTCCTGTGGGGTGCGGTCGCGGGTGCGCTCAACTTCATCCCCTATGTCGGCGCCGTTGTCACGGTTGTCCTCATCGGCCTCGTGACACTCGCAACCTTCAACGGGACGCGGGAGATGCTGCTGGCATGCGGTGGGTACCTCCTGCTCGACTTGATCAAAGGGCATTTTGTGAGCCCGATGGTCCTGGGACGGCGCATCCCGCTCAACACCGTCGCGGTGCTGCTGTCGCTGCTCTTCTGGGGGTGGGTGTGGGGTGTGGTCGGCGCGATCATGGCCGTCCCCCTCACCGTCATGATTCAGGTGATCTGCTCGCACAGCGAGCGCTTCCGCGGCGTCGCGATCGTGTTGGGCAATTGGGGCGCTCAGCGTCCCAGGTGAAACCATCAGCTTGACCGTCCACGTAGGTCGTCATTAGTTTGAGTTTCAGCAGCCTCCCGAATCAAAAATCGAAAGGGTCTCGGACTGACATGATTCGTCAATCCACCGTTACGCCAATGCTGCGTCGCCTGTGGGCGAAGCCGGGCACAAAGTGCCTGCTCGCGCCATTTGCCGACGCCCGTGGGCGTATTGCGTCCGGCATCGCCGGCGCCGGTGGCGGTGGAGGAGCACCCTAGAAGTCGATCGGATCTAATCGATGCCGTGATCCGGCCTTCCGGGTGCTTCATGGGACCTGGGGGGCCGTTCTGTTAGGGTCAGGTGGAGAGGACGAGGAGATCACGGACATGACTGTACAACAACTCGACGACCATATCATCGAGCGCTACACAGCCCAGCCGACGCGGCTCCCAGCGGAGCTGCGCCACGAGATCGAGCACGCCTGGAAGGGCGAGCCGGTCCAGCTCTACGCGCTCGCTGATCTCGACCACAGCCTCAAGCTCACCGAGACGTGGCTGGCGCTCGGTCCGCGGCACATCGCCACCGCCCAGAAGGACAGCGGGGGCTGGGACGTGCGCAGCATCGAGCGCTCTCGGATCCAGGCGGTTCGCGAGGCGCCTGGGTTGTCGGCGAACACGTTGACGATCCTGGGGAAGCCTGGTGAGCCGGCGCTTGCGCTGCTCCGCTACACGCACCGCCAGCGGCGCGCCTTCGAGAACATCCGGTTCGTGCTCGAGGAGCAAATCCAGGGGCACACGCGCGAGCTGGTGACTGCAGAAGCCGATCGCCTATATGCGGAGAGCATCGCGCGTCCGATTCGGGAGGCGCAAGCCCTCGTGTCGGGGCGGCAGACGGCGGTTATCCGGCGTCTGCTCGGCTACCTCAAGCCGTACAAGCGCCAGCTGACATTGGGGATGGCGGCGGCGACGGTGATCACGCTCGTCAGCCTCGTGCCTCCGTACCTCGCGGGATACCTGATCGATCGGGTGGTGCGGCCGGCGCAGGCGGGGACGCTGCTGCTGTCGCGCGCCTGGACGATCGCGTGGATCGCGGTGGCCGCCATGGGAGTCGTGTACCTCGTGAAGCAAGCCGCGGCGCACATCCGGCTGCGGTTGATGGCGATCCTGGGTGAATGGGTCGCGCGCGATCTGCGGGATGAGCTGTACGAGCACATCCAGCGGCTCAGCCTGTCGTTCTTTTCGCGCAAGCGAACGGGCAGCCTGATCACGCGCGTGTCTGCCGATACCGACCGGCTGTGGGAATTCCTGGCATTCGGTGTCGTGGATGTGTCGCTCTCGCTCGTAATGCTCACGGGCCTGGGCGCGGTCCTGCTCACGCTCGACTGGCGACTTGGGCTCGTGATGACGCTGCCGGTGCCGGTGTTCTGCTGGTTCATCTACCGGCATGGTGAGAACATCGCGCGCCTGTTCATTCGCGCGTGGCGCAAGTGGTCGCGGGTGACGGACGTGTTGTCGGACACGATCCCCGGCATCCGTGTCGTGAAGGCGTTCAACCAGGAGGAGCGCGAGATCGAACGCTTTGGCGAGCGCAACGAGGACGTGACGGCGGAGTTCAACCGCATTCACCGCTCGTGGACGACGTTCTGGCCGCTGCTCGTATTGGGTGTGCACGCGATGACGGTGACCGTGTGGGTGTTCGCCGTGCCGCGACTGCTGGGCACGGGAACGCAGTTGCCGGTAGGAACGTTCGTCTCGTTCCTGCTCTACACGACGATGTTCCTCGGGCCGATCGACGTGATTGGTCAGATGGCGCGGACGATCAACCGCGCGACCACATCGGCGCACCGTGTGTTCGAAGTGCTCGACACGGAGCCGGAAATCCGCGACGTGGCGGAACCGGTGCGGCTCGAGCCGGTGCACGGGCGAGTGACGTTCGAGCACGTGACGTTCGGCTACGACGGCGTCCGGCAGGTGCTCAAGGGCGTGAGCTTCGACGTCGCACCGGGTGAGCTGATCGGTCTCGTCGGACCATCGGGCGGTGGCAAGACGACGATCGTGAACCTGATCGCGCGCTTTTACGACGTGACCGGGGGCACGATCCGCATCGACGGCGTCGACATCCGGCGCCTCGATACGGGCCACTTCCGCCGGCAGATCGGCATGGTGCTCCAGGACCCGTACCTGTTTCACGGGACGGTGCTGGAGAACATCCGGTACGGAATGCCGGAGGCGCCGCTGCATCGCGTGGTCGAGGCGGCACAGGCGGCAAATGCCCACGACTTCATCACGAAGCTGCAGCACGGCTACGACACGGTGGTGGGCGAGCGCGGGCACACGCTGTCGGGCGGCGAGCGCCAGCGCGTGTCGATCGCGCGGGCGATTCTGCACGATCCTCGGATCCTCATTCTGGACGAGGCGACGAGTAGCGTGGATACGGAGACCGAGCGCGAGATCCAGCAGGCGCTCGAGCGGCTGGTGGCGGGACGCACGGTGTTCGCGATCGCGCACCGGCTGTCGACGCTGCGGAAGGCGTCGCGGTTGTTCGTGATCGAGGAAGGGCGGTTGGCCGAGCACGGGACGCACGCCGAGCTGCTGAGCATTCGAGATGGGAAGTACCGGCAGTTGTACGAGCTGCAGCTGCAGCTTCAATAGAAAGGGGGTGCCATGACGCTGACATTGGGCAGATCGGCTCCCGCCACTCGGGGAGGCGCATTGACGCTCGAGTGGCGGGCCGACGGCTCGCTCTGGGCGCTGAAGGGCGAGGAGGAGCGCGCGGTATCAGTCCGGCGTTGCTTCCCCTGGTCCGAACCTGCTCACCACTTGTCGTTGCGTGACGCGGATGAAGAGGAGTTTGCGTTCGTGCGGGATCCCGCCGAGCTCGATTCGCGCTCGCGCGCGGCACTGGAGCGGGCGCTGGCGGTGGCGGGGTTCGTCTTCGAGGTCACGCGCGTGCTGGACATCGCGGAGGAGGTCGAGATACGGCGGTGGCAGGTCGAGACTCGGCAGGGCCCACGCGCGTTTCAGACGCGTCTCGATGATTGGCCACGCGGCTTGCCGCACGGCGGGCTGTTGATCCGCGATCTCGCAGGAGATTTGTATC
>Ga0075424_100003873_pt1 | contig 14050 bp, 10 predicted proteins | sample SoiMethybrSBSTD3_FD_75301 | JGI IMG/M metagenome (GOLD analysis project Ga0075424, IMG submission 75301) | Bulk soil microbial communities from a Populus tree surrounding site in Tennessee, USA - Soil MetaG P. TD hybrid SBSTD3 | ecosystem: Environmental > Terrestrial > Soil > Tree plantation... | reverse complement strand
AGATGCTCGCCCGCGTTGTCGGTCGCCTTCGACAGCGTGTAGGCGATGCGGAAGCCGAACGACTGCGCGAAGCGGCGTTCCACCGCGAGCTCGAGACCGTTGTAGACCGACGATCCGTCCTGGTCGGCGTACTCGATGGTCCCGAACGTGGGATATGGCAGCAGCTTCGTCACCGGATCCGGCTGATTCAGATTGCGGAGCGTCCAGATGTTCGTGCCTTTGGTGCCGACGTAGTCGGCCGAGACGACGAGCGTGCTCCTGAGCTGCCGCTGCCCGCCAACGCTCCACTGCTGGTAATACGTCTTCGTCCCCTCGGGATTGATCGCGCGCACGCGCACGTTCCGGATGTCGACGCTCGACGGATCGAGCGAGTTCGCCGGGAACCCGTTCTTCAGGAAAAACAGCGGTCCGCTCGTGGCCGTCGCGGGACCGCGAAGGTTGTTGATGAGGAACGGCAGATTCAGCGACAGCTGATCCTCGCTGCCGATCCGGTCGTACACGTTGTAGAACACGCCGTAGCCGCCGCGGAACACCGTGCGCTGCGTCGCCGAATACGTGAGGCCGAGACGCGGCGCGAAGTTGTTGCGATCGCCGTTGACCAGCGCGCGCTGCTCGAGCGAGCCGTCGCTCGCCGTTCGCAGCGTGACCGTGTTGGCGTCGAAGTTCGAGATGTGGTTGTCGCGCTCGAGCTGCGGCGTCATGAAGTCGTAGCGGATCCCCGCGTTGACCGTCAGCTTGTCGCTCGGCTTCCAGTCGTCCTGCGCGTAGAACGAATATGCGTAGAGCTCCTGATGCGTCTCGGCGAGATTCGAGAGCTGCGCGTCCGACACGTACCCGAGCAGGAAGTCGCCGAGCACGTTGCCGGTGAACGTATTGCGGAACGTCACCGAGCCGCGCGTCGCCGGCACGTCGAGGAAGGTGTTGCGCATCGGCATCATCAGGTCGAACCCGAACTTCCACTGGTTCGCGCCCGTGAACCACGTGAACGTGTCGGTGAACTGCGACACGTCAGTGAGCTGGTACTTCGGAAGGAAGTCGGGCGATCCGAGCCGATACCCGCCCGCGCTGAAGTTGACGCCGGGTAATCCTCCGGCGACGCGCGGATCGACCGGCACGCCGCCGAGGTTGATGCCCGCCTGCCCGAACGGATCCTGCACCGCCGTCGAATCGGCCTTGTTGTAGCCGAACCGCAGCTCGTTCAGCATGTTCGACCGCACCGTGTGGTTCCAGCCGAGCGCCACCGTGCGCGTGTTCATTTCCTGATTGCCCCACGCTGACGTGCTCGTCCCGTCGGCGATGCCGCCGAAATTCCCCGGAATGAAGCGATTGCGATCGGACTGGAAGTAGCGTCCGAAGATGTTGTCGCTGTTGGTGAAGTGCACGTCGCCGCGGAAGAGATACCGCTGCGAGTCGTCGGTCGTGTTCGCCGTGCGGAAGAAATTGCTCGCGCCGGCCGCGTTCGGCAGCGGGAAGAGGTCCATCATCTGCCGCGCGGTCGGATCGATGCGATCGGCCGGGATCGTGTTGTTCGCAAACGGCAGCCCGGTCAGCGGATCGCGCACCGCCGACGAGAAGATGCCGTTGTGTTCGTTCGCCGTCGGCACCGTCGTCGTCCGTGTGACGCCCTGCGTGAGGCGCGTCGCTTCGACGTCGCCGAAGAAGAACGCCTTCCCTTTCACGATCGGTCCGCCGAGATTGCCGCCGAAATCGTTCTGCTTGTGATCGGGCTTCGGCGCACCCTGACGGATCGTGAAGAAGTCGTTCGAGTTGAACACGTCGTTCCGCAGGAACTCGTACGCCGTCCCGTGGAAGTCGTTCGTCCCCGATTTCGTGGTGACGCTGATGGCCGCGCCCGGCGACCTGCCGAATTCCGCCGAATACGCGCTCGTCACGACCTTGAACTCGCCGATCGAGTCGACGGAGGGTCTCGACACCTGCGTCGTCAATTCCTGCACGTTCTCGGAAATCGAATTGTTGTCGAGACCGTCGAGCAGGAAGTTGTTCTGCAGCGAGCGGACGCCGTGCACGTTGACGCCGCCTGTCCGTCCCGCGGCCGTGCTGCCGGCCTGCTCCGTGTAGCGATCGCCCTGCACGCCGGCGGCGAGTCCGAGCAGGTCGTCCCAGTTTCTGAGCGACAGCGGCAGCTTCGCGACTTCCGGCTGGCTGATGACCGTGCCGAGCGTCGCCTGCTCGGTGTTCACCAGCGGCACGCCCGCTTCCACCGTGACGCTTTCGGCGACGGTACCCAGCGTGAGGCTGAAGTCGACGCGCGCGCGCTGGCCGACATCGAGATCCACTCTTCGCGTGCTCTTGCGGAACCCGGTGATCTCGGCCTCGACGACGTAGTAGCCGGGGATGAGGGCGCTGACGAGATATGCACCCTGCGCATCGGTGACCGCCTGCGTGGCGACGTTGGTCGCGATGTTCCTGACCGTGATCGTCACGCCCGGCACGACCGACTCCGAGGTGTCCCTGACCGTGCCGGTGACGGAGGCGCGATCGATTTGCGCGGACGCGTTCGATGCGCAGAGCAGAAACACGGCGATGACCGCGAGGCTTGCGATAAGCGCGACCGGGCCGTGCAGCGTGCGTTTCATGAAGCTCCTCCAGAATGCAGTGTCGACAATCGAGCCGCGGGCGGCGCGACCAGCGGCAGGCGCGGATCGGGCGCGGGCCACTGGCGTCGGAAGTGGGCGTACTGCGGATCGTCGCTCGCGGCCATCGAGCGCCGCTCCCCAGCCAGCACGTTCAGGTAGTAGGCATCGTAGCCGTAGGCTGTAACGAACGGATGATATCCGTGTCTCACCGGTACAACATCGCCGTGCGCGACGCGGAGCGTGGCGTCGCTCCGGCGCGAATAGAGCCGCTGAAAACCGTACGCCGCCGGGTCGCGGAACCGGTAATAGTAAATCTCCTCGAGATCCACTTCGCGCGGTGGATCGTCGACGTCGTGTTTGTGCGGCGGGTAACTGGACCAGTTGCCGCTCGGCGTGTAGACCTCGCAGATCATCAATCGATCCGCGAGCGCGGACGGCGGCAGGATGTCGACGATTTGCCGCGTGGCGTTGCCGCCGCCGCGGATTTCGTAGCCGCAGTCTTCCGGGCGAATGACCCGCGCGTCGAGCGCGGGGGCGCGCGGCGCGGCACGCCGTGCAATCGCGCGACAATCGGCGATCTCGGAGACGACCTCCGCCGTCACGCGTACGGCCACGCCGGCGGGAACGTAGACGGCGTGCGGGTACGCGTCGAAGACGTCGGGCCGCGGACCGACGCGCCACGAGCGGCCGCCGCAGTCGACGGCGGCGCGGCCGCGCAGCAGCACCAGGCAGCGCTCCTCGCGGCGGCTCATCGTGCTCCACACGGCGCCCGCGGCAAGCTGCCGCACGGCGAAATGAATGCGGCGCCATCCGAGCGCGCGCGGCGTGAGATCGATCGCGGCGGCGGAGCGGCCCGGCGGGATCGATTTGGAGTTATAGAGGAGGCGTCTGGTCACCGAAGCGCTTCGCCAGCGCCCAAGGATGCGAGCGCGAAACGGCGATGTCAAGGCCTTTGCACGGCATTTCGAAGCGCTTTGCTGGATGATCCTGAACTTCGTATTAAGATGACCGCCCGAGCGTCTGATGGCGAACATCTACGACGTGGCGACGCGGGCACGCGTCTCGGTGGCGACCGTGTCCGCCGTGATGAACGACAGCGCGTTCGTCAGCCCGGCGCTGAAGGCCCGCGTCACCTCCGCCATCGACGCGCTCGGCTATCATCCCAACCTGCTCGCGCGTGGCCTCGCGAAGCAGCGCACGCAGACCTTCGGGATGATCGTCCCCGACATCGCGAACCCGTTCTTCCCCGAAGTCGTGCGCGGCGCCGAGGACGTGGCGCACGGCGCCGGCTACACGCTGCTCATCGCCAGCAGCGACAACGACGTCGAGAAGGAATCGACCTACCTGCAGCTGTTCATGGCCAAGCGCGTCGACGGCGTCATTCTCACCAAGGCGCCGGGGCCGATCCCGCAGGACGTGCGGCGGCGCCTCGCGAAGGCGCGCGTGCCGATCGTGCTGCTCGCGCGCAGCGTGCCGGGCTTCAAGGCCGACTGCGTCGAGCTCGACGATCGCGACGCGGCCATCGAGGGCGTCACACATCTGCTGCGTCTCGGCTATCGCCGCGTCGGCCTCATCACCGGACTTGCGGGCGCGAGCACCACACGCCGGCGTCTCGACGGCTATCGCGCCGCGTTGCGCGCGCGGCGGGTCCCCATCGATCCGGCGCTCGTCGTCGGCGGCGACTTCCGTGTCGAATCCGGATATCGCGCCGGGCTCGCGCTGTTGAAGCAGCGGCCCGACGCGGTGTTCGTCTCGAACTACCTCATGTCGGTCGGCTTCATCACGGCGCTGCAGCAGTACCGGCTCCGCTGCCCCGAGGACATCGCGATCGTCACGTGCGACGACTACCCGTGGCTCAACGCGTTCTCGCCGCGTCTCACCACCATCGATCTGCCGAAGCGTGAGCTGGGCGAAGCCGCGGCACGACTGCTCGTCGAGCGCATTCAGGCCCCGGGCCGCCGATCGCGGACGATCCGGTTGAAGAGCGCGATGCGGATCCGCGAATCGTGCGGATGCGGACTGCGCGGAACGGACGCGCTCGCCCGATGACACCGGAGGCTGCGCGCGATTTCGACCTGCTCGCGATGGGACGCAGCAGCATCGATCTGTATGCGCATGAAATCGGCCGGCCGATCACCGACGTGCGCAGCTTCGACGCGTACGTCGGGGGTTGTCCGACGAACGTCGCCGTCGGAACGCGGCGTCTTGGTTTGCGATCCGCGCTCCTCACCGCCGTTGGCGACGACCAGGTCGGTGACTTCGTCGTCGCGTTTCTCGATCGTGAAGGGATCGAGACGCGGTTCATCCCGCGCAAGCCGGGCACGCGAACGAGTGCGGTCATCCTCACGATTCAGCCGCCCGACAAGTTTCCGCTGACCTTCTATCGCGACAACTGCGCCGATCGCGCGCTGGACGTTGGCGACGTCGACCGCGCTCCGGTGCGCAGCAGCCACATCCTGTTCGTCAGCGGTACCGGTCTCAGCCATCAGCCGTCCCGCGACGCCACGTTCGCCGCCGCCGCACGCGCGCGCGAGGCCGGGACCACGGTCATCGTCGACATCGACTACCGGCCGGATCAGTGGGACACCGCGTGCGCCTTCGCGGAGCAGATGCAGGCGCTCGTGCGATCGTCGTCGCTGGCGGTGGGGACCGAAGAAGAGATCGCCGCGGCGTCCGGCGAAAGCGAGGTCCGCGAGGGCGCCGCGACGCTGCTGGCGAGCGGCGCGCCCGACGGAATCGAGGCGCTCGTAGTCAAGCGCGGCGCGCGCGGCGCCACGATCTGGCGCCGCGATGCGCCTCCCTGCGACGTCGCGCCGTTTCCGGTCACAGTCTTGAACGTGCTCGGCGCGGGCGACGCGTTCGCGAGCGGATTGATTTACGGATTGCGGCAGGGATGGCCGCTCGATCGCGCTGCACGGTTCGGCAACGCGTGCGGCGCCATCATCGTCACGCGTCACGGGTGCGCCAACTTCATGCCGACGCGCGGCGAAGTCGAAGATTTCGTCGCGGCGCGAGGAGGATGGGAGTGGGTCGGACAACACGCCTGACCATGGCGCAGGCCATCGTGCGGTTTCTCGCGGCGCAGCGGTCGCGCCGCGACGGACGCGAGCAGCCGTTCTTCGGCGGCGTGTTCGGGATTTTCGGTCACGGCAACATCGCCGGCATCGGGCAGGCGCTCCACGAGGAGCCGCGCGCGCTCACCTACTACCTCGCGCGCAACGAGCAGGCGATGGTGCACACGGCGGCGGCGTACGCGAAGATGCACAACCGCCTTCGCGCGCTCGCGTGCACCAGCTCCATCGGACCGGGTGCGACGAACATGATCACCGGCGCGGCCGGCGCCACCATCAACCGCGTGCCGGTCCTGCTGCTGCCCGGCGACATCTTCGCGAATCGCCGGCCGGCACCGGTGCTGCAGCAGCTCGAGTCGCCCTCGTCGCAGGACGTCTCGGTGAACGATTGCTTCAAGCCGGTGTCGCGCTACTGGGATCGCATCAATCGGCCGGAGCAGATCGTCACCGCGCTGCCCGAAGCCATGCGCGTGCTGACGTCTCCGTCGGAGACCGGCGCGGTGACGCTGGCGTTGCCGCAGGACGTGCAGGCTGAAGCCTACGATTATCCCGGCGCGCTGTTCGAGCCGCGCGTGTGGACCATTCCGCGGCCGCGCGCCGATCGCGAGCTGCTGCAGCGTGCGGCGGATCTGGTCCGCTCGGCGAAGCGGCCGATCATCATCGCGGGCGGAGGCGTGATCTACAGCGACGCGATCGAGTCGCTGCGGCATTTTGCCGAAACAACGGGCATTCCGGTCGCCGAAACGCAGGCGGGCAAAGGCGCCTTGCCCGAACCGCATCGCCTGGCGGCGGGCGCAATCGGCGCCACCGGCACGCGCGCGGCAAACCGCCTTGCACGGACCGCAGACGTCGTCATCGTGATCGGATCGCGCCTGTCGGACTTCACGACCGCATCGAAAACGGCGTTCCAGGATCCCGATGTGCGCTTCGTCTCGATCAACGTGTGCGGAATGGATTCCGCGAAGCAGTGCGCGCTGCCGCTCGTTGCCGACGCGCGAACTGCGCTCGACGAGCTGTCGGCCATGCTCCGCGATTTTCACGTCCCGTCGGACTACAGCGACACGATTGCCGCGGCGATCTCCGACTGGCGCGCCGAAGTCGAGCGCGTCTGTGCACCGCAGGCCCGGGGACCTGTCACGCAGGCGCAGGTCATCGGCGTGCTCCAGGCCGAGCTGCTGCCGACCGACGTCATCGTGTGCGCCGCCGGCAGCCTGCCCGGCGATCTGCACAAGCTGTGGAGCGCCCGCGATCCGAAGTCGTATCACCTCGAGTACGGCTACTCGTGCATGGGGTACGAGATCGCCGGCGGTCTCGGCGTGAAGATGGCGGCGCCCGACCGAAACGTGTACGTGCTCGTCGGCGACGGATCGTTCTTGATGATGGCGCAGGAAATCGTCACCGCGGTGCAGGAGCGCATCAAGGTGACGATCGTCGTGTTCGACAATCAGGGATTCGCGAGCATCGGCGGACTCTCCGAGTCGCTCGGCAGCGGCGGCTTCGGCACGAAATACCGCTATCGCAACGAGACGACCGGCGAGCTCGACGGATCGTGTCTGCCGGTCGATCTTGCCGCGAACGCGCAATCGCTCGGCGCGCGCGTGCGGCGCGTCGACACCCTCGATGCGTTCCGCGAGGCGCTGCGCGATTCGCAGTCCGACGCCGAACTGTCGGTCATCGTCGTACCGGTCGATCGCGATTCCCGCGTGCCGGGCTACGACTCGTGGTGGGACGTGCCGGTTGCCGAAGTCTCCACCTCTCCGTCCGTCGCCCGCGCTCGGGCGGCGTACGAGATCGCGCGGCAGGCGAGCCGCGATTTCGTGTGACACCGGAGCGATCGTGATTGCCGGTCCTTCCACCATCCGCGTCGCGAACGCGCCGTGCTCATGGGGCGTGCTCGAAGGCGCTATCGGCGATGTCGGCGCTGGCCGCGATGGCGGCGATGGCGTGACGCGGACGTCGCCGCGTCAGGTGCTCAAAGAGATGGCCGGGGCGGGGTACGCCGGCACCGAGCTCGGCGATTTGGGATTTCTGCCCGACACGCCCGAAGCACTCGAGGCCGAAATCGATCGCTCGGGTCTTGCGCTCGTCGCCGCGTTCGTGCCGGTGGCGCTGTCCCGTGTGGGCTCGCTCGATGAAGGAACGGGTCGCGCCGTTCGCACGGCGCGGCTGCTGGCTGCGGCGGCCGGCGCCGATGCATTGATCGTTCTGTCGGATGACAACGCCAGCGTCCCGCACCGCACGTTGCACGCGGGACGGATCACGCCGCAGGACGGCCTCGGCGCCACGGAGTGGGAGCGCTTCGCCCGCGGCGCCGAACACATCGCCTGCCACGTGCGCGACGCCACCGGACTCCGCACGTGTTTTCATCACCACTGCGCCGGGTACGTCGAGACGACCGACGAGCTCGAGGCGCTCATGTCGCGCACGGATCCGACCGCGCTCGGCCTGTGTCTCGACACCGGTCATCTCGTATTTGCCGGCGGCAATCCCGTTGACGCCATCCGGCGATACCGCGATCGGCTGTGGCACGTCCACTTCAAGGACTGCGATCCCGACGTCGCGCGGCGCGCCGCCGCCGAGGGCTGGGACTATCACACGTCGGTCCGCCACGGAATCTTCTGCGAGCTCGGACGGGGCGCGGTCCACTTTCGCGAGATCGTCGACGAGCTGCGAATTGCGCACTACACTGGATGGATCGTCGTCGAGCAGGACGTACTGCCCGGACTCGGCACGCCGGCCGAGAGCGCACGGCGCAATCGCGACTTCCTGCGCACGCTGGATCTCTGAACGATGCTCAATTCCGATCGCGTCTACATGCTGGCGGCCGATCACCGGTCGCAGTGGGAAGAGTGGTGCGGAGGCCGTGGCGTGCCGCGCTCGCGCATTGCCGAAGCGAAGCGGCTCGCGCTCGACGGCTTCGTCGACGCGCGCAGCCGCTCGTCGCTCGTGCATGAGTTCGGCGCGCTGCTGCTCGACGATCAGTACTCGCGCGCGGTCATCGCCGACGCGGTCGCGCAGGGCATTGTCGTCGGCACGCCGGCCGAGAAGGCCGGCGCGTTTCCGCTCGAGTGGGCGACCGAACCGTTCAGCGACTCGCTCACCGGCTCGTTCGTGAAAGTGCTCATCCGCGATCGACCGGACGATGTCGACGTGCACGAACGGCAGCTGGAAAAACTGCTCGCGCTGCAGACCTGGTGCGAGCGCGAGCAAAAGCCGCTCGTCGTCGAAATGCTGGTCGGTCGGCGCGACGAGCCCGCCGATCGGTTCGATGCGACCGGCCGCCCGGAGATGATTGCGGCGATCGTTCGCGACGCGTACCGGCAGGGACTGACGCCGGCCTTCTGGAAGATCGAAGGGACGCTCGATCGCGAAGGCGCGCGCATCATCGACCGCGCGGTCGCCGAACATCCCGACGGACGCCAGATCATCCTCGGCAAGGCGGCGGATCTGAAAACGGTGGCGCGCTGGTTCGAGGCGGCCTCCGAGAGCGCGACCGCCGCCGGCTTCGCGATCGGCCGCACCGTGTTCTGGGACGCGTCGGCGTCGTTTCTCGAAGGGACGCTGTCGGCCGCATCGGCCACGCGGCACATCGCGGATCGGTATCTTCAGCTCGTCGATACCTGGCCGATCCGCAAGATGTCATACTGACGCGCAAACGAGGTCGACCTGGCCGACCAACCAACCCTGGAAGAAACCATCGCCCTGCTGGAAGCGACGCTCGAAGCGACGCAAGACGGCATCCTCGTCGCCGATCTGCAGCATCGCGTCGTCCGCTACAACCGTCAGTTCCTCGAGATGTTCGGGTTCACGGCCGACATGCTCGACAGAGACGGCGTCGACGGCGTCGTGGCGAAGCTCGCCCCGGACGTCCTGAACCGTGACGAGTGGATCGAGCGCTCGCGCGCCATCTGGAACGATCCCGGACGGGAATCGCTCGACATCATCCGGTTCAAGGACGGACGCGTGTTCGAGCGCTACATCGCGCCGCACCGCATCGGATCGACCGTCGTCGGGTTCGTTGCCAACATCCGTGACATCAGCCGCTGGGTGAGAGCCGAGGAAGCGCTCGAGCAACATCGCGCGCTGCTCGAGAAAGCGCAGGAGGTGGCGCACATCGGCAGCTGGGTCGCCGAGCTGGATGGATCGCACCGTCTCGCGTGGTCGGCTGAAACGCACCGGATTTTCGGCGTACCCGAGGGCGAATTCGGCGGGACGTCGATGGACTTCTTCGCGATGGTGCACGAAGACGATCGCGAGGCGGTTCAAGATCTCGCGAGTGCCGCGCGCGCCGGCACCACGCGATACGAGATCGATCACCGCATCGTGACGTACAGCGGGAGCATCCGATGGGTGCACGAACGCGCCGACATCGTCCGCGACCAGCAGGGACGGCCCGTGCGGATGATCGGCACCGTCCAGGACATCACCGATCGCCGTCGGCTCGAGGATCAACTGCGTCAGGCGCAGAAGATGGAGGCGATGGGCACGCTCGCCGGCGGCATCGCGCACGATCTGAACAACGCGCTCACCGCGATTGCAGGATACGCGGAGCTGGCACTCAGTCAGGTGCCGGCCGGTACGGCACGCGTCGACGTGGAGGAGATCCGGCGCGCCGCGGAACGCGCCGGCTCGGTCACCAAGCAGCTGCTGGCGTTCAGCCGTAACAAGCTGGTCGAACCGCGAGTCTTCAGCCTGAACGACACCGTTGAATCGATCGGCCGGCTGCTCGCGCGCCTGCTCGGGACCGACATCGAGGTGCTGACCACCGTTGCCTGCGATGTGCCTCCGATTCTCGGCGATCCCGGTCAGCTCGAGCAGGCGATTCTGAATCTCGCGGTGAACGCGCGCGACGCGATGCCGGCGGGCGGACAGCTGACGCTCGACACGTCGGTCGAACAGATCGACGAGGCGTTCGCGCGCGCGCATATGCCGCTGACTCCGGGCTCGTACGCGGTGCTTCGCATGGCAGACACGGGCCACGGCATGTCGCCCGAGGTGACGAGCCGGATCTTCGAGCCGTTCTTCACGACGAAAGACGTCGGCAAGGGGACGGGGCTCGGGCTGTCGATGGTGTACGGGACCGTCAAGCAGATGGGCGGCTTCATCTACGTCGACAGCGATGTCGGACGCGGAACGACGTTCTCATTGTTCTTCCGGCCATCGGCAGTTGGAGCAGTCAAGGAGGCGCCTCGTGCGGCAGCGCAGGCACCGCGGCCGCGCGGCCCCGAACAGGAAACGCTGCTCATCGTGGAGGACGAGCCCGCTGTTCGCAACCTGGTCGCGTCGTCTTTGCGCAGCGAGGGATATCATCTGCTGCTCGCGGGATCGGCAGAAGAGGCGCTCGTCATCCTGGCCGCGCATCGCGGCGCGATCGATCTGCTGCTGACGGACGCGATCATGCCGGGCCGCAGCGGCATCGAGCTCGCGCGCATGCTTACAGACGATCGTCCAGGACTGCCGGTCGTGTTGATGTCGGGCTACACGGAAGAGACGCTGCCGACCTCCGTCGCACAGACGTGGTCGCTTCTACAGAAACCCTTCACGCCCCGCGATCTGCGCCGCCGCATCCGAGAAGTATTGAATCGGTAGGTACGACAACGCCCTGTTGACTATTGTCGACGTTGACCGTTGACTGCGAGCGCGTTTTCCATATTGATGTAGCGCGGAGCTTTCAGCCCCGCGAGACGAACGGCCCTGAAAGGGCCGCGCTACACGCATCCGGAAACTGCACTATCGTGGCGCAAGCGCCGGTGTCGCCCCTGGTGGCAACGGAGTGCGCGCGGTGTTCAGCACGCTCGCGATGAGCGTGTAATAGCCGTGGATGCCGAGTGCATCGACGACTCCTTGTTCACCGAGCCTGCTGACTGCGCCCGCATACGTCGCATCGCTGACGCCGTGCGTGCGGCGCAGCTCCTCGAAAAACGTGTAAACGATCTCCTCGTCCGGCGCCATTCGTTCCGGCCGGCGGCCGTCGCGGATTGCGGTGATGACGTCCGCGCTCAGTCCGCCCTGGCGCGCGAGCGGTTCGTGCGCGTTCCACTCGTAGTTCTGCGTCCATTCGCGCGCGGTGATCAGGATCACGAGCTCGCTGAGACGCGCCGGCAGCGCGCTCCGGTATCGCACGTAGTCGCCCATCGCACGCGCGCGCGTCAGCAGTTCGGGACTTCGCAGCAGCGGAATGAACGGTCCGGAGATGTCGGCCGATCGCGCGGCCTTGAACGCCTCGATCGCGTTCTTCTGCGCATCCGTCAGCTTGTCAGCCGGGATCGGCGGCATGCGATCTTGTGCCGCGACGCGCACGGCCGCTGCGATGAGCATCATGGTCGCTGCGATGACAATCACGTGACGCATCGAACTCCTCCTGGCGCGCGAGCGCAGCGCGGTCGTTAAGTATCAGCGATCAGCTGCTGCCATGATTTGTCACGGCGGCCATGACAACGATTGTCAGACCGCGTGCATTCGCGTGCCACCGCGAGAAACGGGGGACGGAACAATTGTTGGGTTGGCCGGGGCATGCTGACTTTCTTCATGGCTGGACCCGACCTCGTCCGCTGGGAGCTCGTCGCTTTGGGATCGCATGGGAACGGACCGTTTCGCCTCATGATTCATCACGCTCAGGGATCGATCGTCGAGTACTTCCCCGACGTGGCGCAGGCGCTGACGCGTGAAGGCGAGCTCGAAGAGTTGCTGGTGGCGGCACGATCGCTCTCCGATGCCGACGTGACGTGGAGCGCAATCGATCTGCAGGCCGATGCGTCAAGTCACTGAACATATAATCGTTTTCCGGGGATGCACGCCCGGGTACGTGGTCTCGATTCGCACGCCGCGTGGAACGTCGTTCGAGCCGCGGCGCGGCACGCGGAACAGGTCGATGCAGCGGGACGTCGCGACGTGTTCGCGCTCGACGGCGAAGATGATCTGCGTCGCGTGGGTGAGCGCGACGCCGATGCGGTCATCGCGTGGCACCCGGGAAGCGGCTGGACGACGGTCCTCCCTTCGGACGATCCCGGCGGCGCACTGATCGATCTTTACCTGCCAATCTGCAGCGCCACCGCTGCGCGACCGATCACGGTCGGCCACCTCGGTCAAAGCCTCGACGGGTTCATCGCCACGCACGCCGGCGAGTCGCGCTGGGTGACCGGAGAGGAGAACCTCCTGCACATGCACCGGCTGCGCGCGCTATGCCACGCGGTCGTCGTCGGCGCGGGGACGGTCGCAGCCGACGATCCGCAACTCACGACGCGGCTCGTGCCTGGACCCAATCCGCTGCGCGTCGTGCTGGATCCAACGCGGCGCCTTCACGAACGCCATCGCGTGTTCACCGACGAAGCGGCTGAAACGTGGTACGTGTGCGCGCGATCCGCGGCCTCCGCCGGGGAAACCACATTCGGCCGGGCCACGATCGTCGTCGTCGACGACGCGCCGGAAGGCGGCGTGGACGTCGAAGCGTTGATGCGGCTGCTGCGCCGACGCGGCTGCGCGCGCGTGTTCGTCGAAGGCGGCGGCGTCACCGTCTCGATGTTTCTCGCGGCCAATCTGCTCGATCGTCTCCACATGACGGTCGCGCCGCTGATCATCGGCAACGGACGGCCCGCCATCCGCCTTGCGCCGCGATCTGCGCTCGGCGACTGCCATCGGCCGCGCTACCGCGTCTTCCGGATGGGCGGCGACGTGTTGTTCGACTGCGACGTCCGCAATCTCGACGATCAGGACGCAGACGCCGCCCCGCCGCCGGATCCCCCCGTGGTACGGATCATCTAGCGCGTTTTCCATGTTGATGTAGCGCGGGGCTTTCAGCCCGTTCGAGACGCGGCCCTGAAAGGGCCGCGCTACATGCATCTGGAAACCGCGCTGAGTAATCCGCGTAGGCATTGCGTGGCGCGTACTGCTCGTCCTGAGCCTGTCGTACCGCTCGTCCTGAGCCTGTCGAAGGACGAGCGGGAGATGATTCAACTCGATTCGCGAGCAGGCCACGCCGCGATGTCCTCGTGCTCGACGACGATGTGCGATCGATTCGCGTCGATGTGCGCGAGGCGGCGCGCGTGCCAGGCGCGGATCGTTCGCGCCTGTTCGGGCGCGATCTCGATCGCCGCTTCCATCCATCCTTCGATGAGGTGACGCTGCAGGTCACGCGTATCGGGCGTCAGCGTCCAGTTGCTCGCCTCGCGACGTACCTCATAGCCGATCTCGCCGAATCGCCGCGCTGCGCAATCGACGGCGTCCGGGCCGGCGGCGCGGCCGAACCCTTTGTCGTTCATCCGCTGATGCCTGTTCATCAGGTCGCGTACGACATCGTCTTCCGGCTCGCGCGGAACGCAGTGGGAGCGGCCGTTGTAGGTGAGCGCGAACAACGCGACGGCGCCGTTCGCGCGGCAGCGATCG
>Ga0075424_100003871_pt1 | contig 14061 bp, 9 predicted proteins | sample SoiMethybrSBSTD3_FD_75301 | JGI IMG/M metagenome (GOLD analysis project Ga0075424, IMG submission 75301) | Bulk soil microbial communities from a Populus tree surrounding site in Tennessee, USA - Soil MetaG P. TD hybrid SBSTD3 | ecosystem: Environmental > Terrestrial > Soil > Tree plantation... | reverse complement strand
GATCGCGAATGACATCCAAGCCGAGAGCGCCGTCAAGTCGATTCAGGCGGCGAACACGCGCGCGTTGACTCCACGCTATGCGAGCGACTATCTCGCCTTCCTTTCATCGAAGGGCGGCGCTGACGGCCTGTGGAAGATCGATAACGACGGCACGGCGGTGGAGCTCTGGAAGGGCGGCGACGGCGGCGTTGTCGCCGCTCCGGCGATTTCGCCCGATGGCAGTCGAATCTGCTTCTCGTACCGCAAACTGGGGCGCGCCGAGCTGTACGTGATCAACGCGAACGGCACGGGGCTCGCGTCGTTGGCGAAATCCATCGAGGTGCAAAGCGCCGCGTCCTGGTCACCGGACGGCAAGTGGGTGGCGGTGGCCGCGAATCAGGGCGAAGGAACGCGCGTGTTCAAGATTCCGCTCGGCGGCGGTGCGCCGATTCGGTTGCGGGAAACGCTGTCGTTCAATCCTGTCTGGTCTCCCGATAACCGGTTCATCGTCTATTCCGAGCAGCGCGCGAGCGGGACCTTCGAGGTCAAGACGATGACTCCTGATGGTGCGCCAGTGGATGTGCCCGCGGTGGCGTCGTTGGGTTCGCGTTTTCCCCTGGCGTTTGGAACGCCGTACCGTTTCATGCCGGACGGAAAGACACTCATCACTCTTCAGGGCACGGCTCCCAATCAGAACTTTTTCAGTCTGAATCTAGAAACCGGCGAGCAGCGTCAACTCACCAACTTCGACCTCAAGAGCGGCGCGGTGGTTCAGAACTTCGACATCTCCCCCGATGGCACGCGGATCGTGTTCGATCGGCTGCGCAATCACGCCGACATCGTGTTGATGAATCTGGCGCGGTAGACGACAGGTGTCGCTACTTCGGAGGTATCGAGAAAGACCACTTCAAAGTTGCCGGCTGGCCGGCTCGACACCCGTTTCCGGGTGCCACTCCCTCGATTTTGCCGCCAGCACCTTGAAAGCCATGCATCACCGGCAGCCAGTCGATGTCGCTCTTTAGTGTGGCGGAGACGCCGCAACTGCGTTCGAACGCGACCGTGGCGGGAATGTTGTTGAATCGAGCCTCGTAGCCATACCCGAGCTCCTTCTGGCGCTCGGGATCGTCGAAGACGAAAAGCCAGCCGGTGCCCTCGAGCCTACCTGCCGCGGAGCTCTTCTCGGTGCAGGTACCAGCCGTCCGAAGGACAGAATAGGTGTAATCGCCGGTCGGCACATACTTCACGCCCGCCTGCCACACCCACGTCACGTTGCCCACAAAATGGGTGACGGTATGATCCGTCGCACTCACCGTGCATTCCGAATCGAATTTCAAATTGCCAGACGGGTTGCCGGGATCCCCGCATTTGACGACGGCAAGGCGGGCCTCCCGCATGATGGTGTTCTCGCTGTAGTCGCCGAGCGTCTGCTCGCTCCAGACGAATCCCTGCTTCAACCCGACCGCCAGGACGGCCGTGACCGGCGTGATGTCGGCGAACTTTTCGGTCATGACATTCAGGAACCGGACTGAGTTGACCTCCTTCAATTCCCTACGCGCCTCCTGGATCTTGGCAACGGTCGTCCTCGAATAGGTCACGTCGCTCTTCGCGACTTGATTGGTGGGATTGGCCGCGCATGTCTCGAGCGCGTCGAGCTCCTTCAACCACGCCGTATTCTGTTTGCCTATGTCCGCCGCGGTCGACACATCTGACAGCGCCGAGGCGAGCGCGTAGGCCGATCCAAGAGGTCCCACCCTGACGCCGCGGTCCTTGGCGGCGTCGATCATGGCGCCGATGACGGCGTCACCGCCTTTCTTCCCGACCTCACCCCAGGAGATTCCAGCGCCGCCCCCGGATTGTGCGGACGACATGAGCCGCATGTCCGGAAACATCTGCGCCTTGGCCACCGGCGTGGGAAGACCTTCCTTCGCGACGTAGAAATCCAGATCGATCTTGACCGGGTCGGCCTGAAAAGCGGACGCGTACTTGAACCCATACACCGGCGCTCTTCCTGGAGCTGCCTTGGCGATCTCGTCGGGGGCCGGCGTGTATGGCCGATCGGGAAACACCTTCAACGTGATTTCGCGCGTCGCCCCGTTTGGAAACGTCTGCAGGTACACGCACGTGGTGTCGTTCGGACACTTGGCATCGATCTTCGTCGCGGCGAAGAATGCGGCGACGTCGGGAGCGATGCCTTTCGCCTCGAGCGCGGCGAGGACGGCGTTGTTAACCGAGAGTCCTGCCACTGGCGACGCTGGTGTGCTGCTCTGAGAGCACGAGCTGGACACGACCGACGCCACGAGAGTGAAGACCGACCAACGCACGCCGTTCGTCATAGTTTGCCTGTGATGGGAGGCCAGGATGGGTGCGTGGGGTTATTGGCGGTTCGTGATGTGGCTCGGATTCTACTCTGCTATAGCCCTCAGTTCGCGAGCTGTTCCTGGCATAATCGACAATCGCGTTCGAGGACATCATGCGTCAACGAAAACTGGTCACACTGTCGCTGCTCGCAATCGGGCTCGTCGCACTCATCGAGACAGGAGCGCCGAATGCGAGAGCCGGCACGCGCGTGCCGGATCCCGCGCTGGACGATGCGGTGGCTGGAGGCAAGAGTCAGACGATCGTGCTGGCGGGAGGATGCTTCTGGGGCGTCGAGGAGATCTTCCAGCACGTTCGCGGGGTCACGTCCGCCGTGTCGGGCTACTCCGGCGGTTCGGCTCGGAACGCTGACTACGAGCTCGTCTCGACGGGCAAGACCGGCCACGCGGAATCGGTGAAGATTACCTACGATCCTGGAAAAGTCTCCCTGGGTCAGCTGCTGAAGGTCTTCTTCTCGGTGGTGCACGACCCCACGCAGATCAACAGGCAGGGTCCCGACGTCGGCCCGCAGTATCGGTCGGCGGTGTTCTACGGCAGCGAGCGGCAGCAGCGCGTCGCCAAGGCCTACATCGATCAGCTGACATCCGCGCACGTCTTTTCAGCACCGATCGCCACCCAGCTGGTTCCGCTCAACGGCTTCTACGATGCCGAGCCCTATCACCAGGACTTTGCGAGCAAGAACCCCACGCATCCCTACATCGTTCAGATCGACAAACCGAAGCTCGAGGATTTCAGAATTACCTTCCCTCAGTTGTACGTGCAGTAACGGGCGGCGCAACGGATCACGCGCCGGCCGAGAAGGCGCTATTCGACGGGAATCATGCGCGCGTTCGAGCCTGAGCAGATTGAGCAGTTCATTGCCGAAGGATTCATCCGAATCGACGACGCGTTTTCGCGTGCGCATGCGGACGCGGCGCGAGCGATTCTCTGGCGGGCGACGGGGTGCGACCCCGATGATCCCGCCACATGGACACAGCCCGTCATCCGACTGGGCATGTTCACACAAGCCCCGTTCATCGAGGCGGCCAACACGCCACGGTTGCACGCGGCATTCGATCGGCTCGTCGGTCAGGGACGCTGGCATCGACCTGCGGCGATGGGTACCTTCCCCGTGCGGTTTCCGTCTGCTGTCGATCCCGGCGACAGCGGCTGGCACATTGACGTCAGCTTCGGCACGGACACGCCCGACTTCCTGTCATGGCGCGCCAACATCTACTCCAAGGGCCGCGCGTTGCTGATGCTCTTCCTGTTCTCGGACGTGGGGGAACACGATGCGCCGACGCGCATCCGTGTCGGGTCACATGCGGACGTCGCGCGACAGCTCTCGCCGGCCGGCGAACAGGGGCTTACGTTACAGGAGCTCGCCGCTGATGATTTCGCCACCAGCGCCCACCGGCCCGTGGTCACAGCCACGGGCGACGCCGGCACGGTGTACCTGTGTCACCCGTTTCTGGTGCACGCCGCGCAGCCGCACCACGGTGTACGTCCACGATTCCTGGCGCAGCCGCCACTGCTGCCCGTCGATCCGGAGAATCGCCTACGCGGAGATCTCAGCCCCGTCGAACTGGCAACGGCACGGGCTCGCGCGCGTCTGTCTTAGACTCTCGAGGCGTGAGCCCGTTGTCGATGAGCTGCGTGACTTCCGTTTATGGGAACGGCGGCTTCCAGTTCAGGATCAGTGTGATCGGTGAGTTGATGGCGCCCTCGCCGCCCTCCATCATCAGGAAGCGATCGCCACGCGCCGACATCTCATAGCTCTGGCCGTTGATGTCGACCGACGGTTCGAGCCCGAGGATGTTGGTCTGAAAGAGGCGCACCGGCGTCCCGATTTTCAGCGTCTTGCCGTCTGGCGACGGCACGATCGGCACCGACATCATCGCGCCGTCCAGACTGAGATAGACCAGCTCCCGATCGTCCTGCCGCCAGCGCACCTGAAGCCCACCGGTCGAGGTGATCGGAATCTTGCTGTCCAGTGACGGAAACGGCACTGCGTAAAGCTCGAAGCGGCCGGTCTCGTTCGATTGGTATGCGATCCATCGGCCGTCGTGCGAGAACTTGCCGTCGCGCTCGTCGAAATCCGGATTGGCCGCGATCGCGATCGGACTGCCCTCGGGCTTCACCTCGCTCGAGAGCCGCTGCGCATAGATGTCGCGCTTGAAGACGAGCCCCTTCTGATACAGCAAGAACCCGTTCGACGACCAGTCCGTCGCGGCGACGACATCGTCTGTCGCCATCACCATGGATTCGGCGCCGACGCCGCTGGCCAGCTTCCAGTGCAGTTCCCGTCCGACCTTCGTGTTGAAGAGGATCTTCTTACCGTCGGGCGACCACGTCGGGAATCCTTCTACCTCCACGGAGGATGTGAAGCGCGTGATTCGGTTGCTGGCGACATCGGCGACCCAGATGTCGAAGTTGGCGTCGGCAAGCCGAAAGAACGCGACGCGCGTGCCGTCTGGGGAGAGTTCGGGGCTGAGGGCAGCGCCCGACAAAACCCGCTCTCCAATCTTGCCCGATCGATCCGTCCACAACAGGTCCGCCGGCCGCGGCGGTGTCGTCGGCGGCATGCGATAGGCGAGGATTCCGGTCGCCGACGCTGACACCGCGGACGTTCCCTGCACCACGGGAATCGGATCCGACGAGATCACCAATGTGCGCGGGTCGAACCGCCGCACGTACGTGGTCCCGCCCTGCGACGCGAGCAGACGATCGGGCGGCATGAACGTCGCTGGGCCATCGGCGTCGAACAGGCGCGTGGCCTCGAACGAATCCAGCGTCCCGACGTACACACCGCGGCCCTCTGGCGTGCCGTTGGCGTAGTAGAGGAAGTGGCGGCCGTCCGGCAGGAACTGCGGCCGGTAGTGATTCACCTGCCGCGGCGGGGCGAGGCGCGTCACCTCGTGTTGGTCCTGCCCCAACGACGAGATCCGGTGAAGCGGCCAGCTGGGCGCCGGGTTGAACAGAATGAGGCCGTCGGCATTCCACGTGCCGCCGTTTCCGCCTCCGACGGGTGCATCCGCGAGCCTGCGCACCACGCCGCTTGCGATATCGACGCGCTTGAGCGCGCTCTCGGCGAAGAACCCGATCGACTGATTGTCAGGCGACCAGAACGGCTGCTGCGCCCCTTGCGTTCCGGGCAACGGGTGCGCCGTCAGCGAATCGAGCGATCGCCACCACAGTTGTGGCTGGCTCTCGACAGCGACGACGAAGGCCAGCTTCGTGCCGTCGGGCGACAGCGCGAACCACTGAAGAGAGAAACGGCGGGCGGGCGGCGTGTTGATCTCGACGCGTTGTTCGAGCGCCGCCGGAGCCGAGCCCCGTATGTACAGCGCGATGCCGCCGGCCGTTGCCAATGCAATCGCGCCAGCGGTCACGAGCCATGGCACGAACGATCGTCGTCGCGGTGCGTCAGCGACGACGACTTCGTCCAGGTCGAGACGTGCGTCGGCGATGTGGTGCAGGCGTCGCTTCCGATCCTTCTGCAGGCAGCGCGTCAGCAGACGTCTGATGTTCGGCGGCGTGTCGCGAGGCAGCATCGCCCAGTCGGGTTCGAGCTTCACCACCGATCCGAGGATGTCAGTCGCCGTCTCGCCGCCGAAGACCGGGCGGCCCGCGATCATCTCGAAGAGTACGCAGCCGAACGCCCAGATATCCGCAGCGCGAGTCGCCTCCTCACCGCGCGCCTGTTCCGGACTCATGTACGCCGCAGTCCCGAGCAGCACCCGACCGACGACGGTGCCCGCCCCAGTCATGGTGGGCGAATCGGCAACATCGTGAGTCGGCGTGACCTGCTCGAGAATCTTCGCCAGACCGAAGTCGAGCACCTTCACGTGCCCGTCTGGTCTGACGTGGATGTTCGAGGGCTTGAGATCGCGATGCACGATGCCCTTGTCGTGCGCGGCCTCGAGCGCCTCGACGATTTGTCTCGCGATCTCCACGGCCTCGGTCAATGGAATCCGGCCGTGCATCAGACGCGCGGCGAGCGTTTCCCCTTCGACCAGCTCGAGGATGATGAAGCGCTCGCCGCCGACTTCCTGCAGGTCGTAGATAGCGGCGATGTGGGGATGGTTCAGCGAGGCGAGCACTTCGGCCTCGCGCTGGAAGCGCACCACTCGATCGGGTTCGTTGGCAAGTGCCTGCGGAAGACACTTGATCGCGACATCGCGCTTCAACTTGGTGTCGTGCGCTCGGTACACGACGCCCATGCCGCCGGAGCCAAGGTGGCCGATGATCTGGTACGACCCGATTGACGTGCCGGTGCCGATCGACATGAGGGGGACGCCCGCAGCTTACGCGAAAACGACTCAGCGCGGCGCGTTGACGGCCGGTGCGCGAGCGCCGGGAGGGCTGTCGAGCGGTGGCGGAACCGGCAGCCCGCGCTCGGCGAGCTTCTTTCGCAGGAATGCCGCGGTCTCGGGATAGCGCTTCAGGACGTTCGGCGTGTACTCCACGCCGTCGGCGGCGATGAGCGGCGTCCAGCCTTTGTTGTTTCGCCCATCGATCCGCGCACCCTTGTCGATGAGAAACGTGAGGACCGCAATGGAGCCGGCGCGATAGACCGCACCATGCGCGGCGGTTTCGCCGTTCTTGTCGACATCGTTGACACCGCCACCACCCACGTCAAACGCCAGCTTCACTGCGGCCAGCGCTTCCTCGTCGGTCCCGGGGTTTTCACCGGGCGCCCAGATACCGACGCCCGCGGCGGCCATCAACGCAGTGGTGCCGTCTTCGGTGGTGATCGAGGGATCCGCGCCGAGCTCCAGCAGCAATCGCATCAATGGAATATCGTCGGACTTCGCGGCGAGCAGGAATGGCGTCGCACCGATTCGATTCAGCTGGTTGCGATATCCGTCTCGCGGCTCTTTCTTCTCCCGCGCGTTGACATCCGCCCCGCGTTTCACGAGCTGTCGAACGAGGTCGAGGCTGTCCAACGTTCCCGACTGCACCGGGCCGGGAAGATTCCAACCGATGTTCGGTCGACGGCTCCACGCGATCTGATGGAGCGCCGTCCACCCTTGCGCGTCGGCGCGAGGATTCGCTCCCTTCTCGAGCAGTACGGACGCCAGCTGGTAGTGCGCGTTGATGATGGCCAGCACCAGCGGGCTGGTGCCATCGGTCATCGGTTCGTTCACGTTCACGCCGGCATCGAGGAGCACACGGCACGCCTCGATGTGCCCCGCACGCACGGCGAAGAGCAGCGGCGTGAATGCGCCGCTCTTCGATCGAGCATCGATCTCGGCGCCGGCCTCGAGAAGGATCTTCATCGCCGCCACATTGTTCTCGGCCGCTGCCCACATGAGCGCGGTCTGCCCCTTCCAGCCCTCTCGCGCGTTGACGTTGGCTCCACGGGTCACGAGCATCCTGACCGACGCCGGATCGCCAGTGCGCGCGGCGGTCATCAGCGCGGTCTCCCCTTCGGGCGTCGCGGTATTCGGATCGGCTCCTGCTTGAAGAAGCTGTTGGATGATCGCGGCGTTGCCAACGGTGGCCGCAAGCTGCAGCGGCGCGATGCCATAGCGGTTCTTGGCGTTCACAGTCGCGCCCGTCCGAATCAAGGCACGCACAGCCTCTGCATCACCCCGTTGAACCGCGCGATGGAGCGCCGTGGTCCCGTCGGGTTCGACGGCGTGTGAAACTGACTGTTGTTGCGGAGACGCACCAAGCGTGGCGGCAATCAACACGATCGCGATCGCGACGGCAAGAAACCTCGTCATGGCGGCGCCGGTCGCGTCACACGCTGATCGGCTCGACATCGATTCGCCCCGTACTGTCGCCCAACGTGTTCGCCGGCACCCCCGATTTGTCCAGCATGCCCAGAAGCAGATTCGTCATCGGGGTCTCGATCGGGTACTTCACGTGCCGACCGCCCCTGACGTCTCCGCCCACGACGAGCAATGGAAGGTCCATGTGCGCGTGCAGGTTTGGATTGCTGAGACCCGCGCCATACAACAACAGCGACCGATCGAGCAGGCTGCCGTCTCCGTCACCTGTCGATCGCAGCTTGTTGAGGAACCGTGAGAACAACTCGGCCTGATAGGCACCGAGCTTGGCGTACCGTGCGAGCTTGGCCGGATCGTCGCCGTGATGGGACAGACCGTGGTGTCCTTCGGTGATGCCGATCTCCGGATAGGTGCGGAAGTTCAGCTCGCGTCCGAGCATGAACGTCACGACCCGCGTGATGTCGGTCTGAAACGCGAGCGCCACCATGTCGAACATCACGTTGACGTACTCATCGAAGCGATCGGGGATTCCCGGTGGCTGGGTCAACTCCGGCAGCGGCAACGTCGTCGCATGTCGTTCCGCGCTCTGGATTCGTCGCTCGACCTCGCGCACCGAGTCCACGTAGTCGTTCACCGTCGATCGATCTCCGGGCCCCAGCGTGCTCAAGAGGCGCCCAAGTTCCGCGGTCACGGAATCGAGCACGCTGCGGTTTTCTCGCGCCTGCGACAGACGGGCGGACGAGGTGCCGCCGTCTCCGAACAGTCGTTCGAAAACGATGCGGGGATTGTTCTCGCTTGGCAGCGGAGTGGTTGGCGAGCTCCAGGACAGCGTATTCATGTACGCGCAGCTGTAGCCATTCTCACAGTTGCCCGCGAGGTAGGTGACGTCGATGCCGAGCTCGAGCGAGGGCAGCATCGTCTCCTTGCCGACATGCTGCGCGGCGATCTGGTCGGCGGAGATGCCGTTGCGAACGTCGGCCCCTTCGGTGTGCTTGGGGTGCACGCCGGTCAACCACGAGCTCGTGCCGCGAGTGTGGTCTCCGTTCGCGCCATCATCCAGGACATCCGCTTGGTGGTGAGTTAGACCGCTGAACACCACCATGTTCTGGCGGAAGCTTTCGAGCGGCTTCAGGATCGGCGAGAACTCGAATTGCGCGCCCTCACCGATCGGACGCCAATAGTTCACCCCCTTGAAATTCATCGCCACCCCGTTGGGGAGGTAGACGAAGCCCAAACGGCGAACCCCTTTAGCTGGCGTCTTGTCGATCGCTGAAAGCGCGGGCACCATGGCGTCCAGAAGCGGCAGCGCCAGTCCCGTTCCGACGCCGCGCAGAAAGGCACGCCGCGGCAGCGCCTTCTTCATGATCATCATGGACGCGATCTCCGCATTTGAAACGGTGTGCTCTGCACGACGCCCAGAATCAGACCGGAGGTGAACCGATCGTCGTGCTGCGCCGCCTGACGCACGATCGCGCGAACCGCAGGCTCATCGTAGTACTCGACGCCTCGACCCAGCGCGTACGTGAGCAGCTTCTCGGCAATCGTGGTCACGAATTGATCCGACCTCGCGAGCAGTGCCTGCCGAAGCCCAGCCACGCCGTCGAACTTCGTGCCGTCAGGCAGCGCGCCCGAGGTATCGATCGGTCCCGAAGACTCGCCGAGCTGTCGGATCCGGCCGACGCCGTCGAACGTCTCGAGGGACAGCCCAATCGGATCCATGATCGCGTGACAACCCGCGCAGCTCGGGTTGGCGCGGTGGGCCTTCATGCGGTCGCGCATCGACAGCACCGCTCCGGGCTCGACACTCGCCTTCAGATCGGGAACGTTCTGCGGTGGAGACGGCGGCGACGTGCCGAGGAAATTCTCGAGAATCCACTTCCCACGAACGACGGGCGAGGTGCGGTCGGGCTGCGACGTGACCGTGAGGATGCTGCCCTGGCCGAGGAGACCGCTGCGAGGGCTCTCGGCGCCAATGGTGACGCGCCTGAATTGACTGCCCTTGACGCCAGGAATTCCGTAGTGCCTCGCCAGGCGCTCATCGAGGAATGTGTAGTCGGCGCGCAGAAGATCGCGCGCCGGTCGATCTTCCCGCACGATGCTTCCCACGAACAGTTCCGTCTCGCGGCGAAGGCTCTGGCGCAAGCTCTCATCGAAATCTGGAAATGAGAGCGCGACCGGAGACGCGCTCGGGAGGTTCCGAAGATAGAGCCACTGCCCCGCGAAATTCGAGACGAAACGCTCCGAACGAGCATCGGCGATCATGCGCGTGACTTGCGCCGCCAGCACCGATGGGTCGCTCAGCTTTCGTTTCACCGCAAGATCCAGCAGCTCGTCATCCGGGATGCTGCTCCAGAGGAAGAACGAGAGGCGTGAGGCGAGCTCGATGTCACTGATGCGGTACGGCGTGTCGGCCGCGACATTGGGCGGGTCGCGCTCGACGCGGAACAGGAACTCCGGGCTGACGAGCAGGCGCTTGACGGCGAGCTCGATCCCGGCATCGAAGCTCCCCTTCGCTCGCCCTTCCGCATACATCGTCAACAGCGGAGCGAGATCGGCGTCAGTGACTGGACGGCGATACGCGCGCCGCGCAAGCGCGGACAAAATCTTGCTGGCGCACAGGTTGTCGGCAGCACGATCGGGCGCCTGCCCTGAGCGAGCAGAGCGAGTCGAAGGGGTGCACACGAAGAGGCGCTGACGAGAGGCGGATGCCCCCGCGCCGGTTGGCGAATAGGGACCGGCCACTTCGACGCTGCGCACGTTGAGACCCATGCGCGTCTCGGCCTGGTTCACCCCTGCCGGATAGGGGCGGATGAACGGCAGACGTGGGGTCTCATCGAGCGCCGAGGTCTTCTTGAGAAACGCAAGCGCCAGTTGATGCGTGCCGGCCTTCACAGGCACGCGCACGCCCCAGCGATCGTCGATGTGGTTGCGCTCTTCGCGTTCTTTGGCGCTGACTCGCAAGCCGGGGTCGACCTGCGTGATCTGCCCCCTCCCGGCCCCTCGACCGCCAGCGGCGGGCTGCGGAGTCGACACACCAGGCACCGTGAACATCTGAAGCCGCACACCATCGAGGCTGACTTCGAGCTGCTGTGCGTCGAGATAGAGCGGCACGTTCTCGTTCAGGTCGCGCGCCAGCCGCGGGCGAATCTCGTACTCCGCATCCATCGGGAATGTGTAGGCGATCGCGATTCCACCGCGAGTGCCGAGCGGAAGCCCTTCCAGATGATCGTCCTGGCGAAGGTCGTCGGAGACGCGGTAATAGTCGACGGTCGGCGCCGGCGGCGCCACGCCGACGGCGAGTCGACTGATCTTCTGAGCGGCGGCCAGGTACCGTTCCATCAACGTCGGCGACACCTTCAGCACGCCGGCAATGTTGTCGAAGCCATAGCTCGCATCGTCGGCAGGAAGAAGCGCGGAGACGTTCACGTCGAGCGCGAGAAGATCGCGAACCGCGTTCTGATACTCGTTGCGGTTGAGACGATGGAACGGCTCGGTGCGTCCCGGATCCGGTTTGGCCCTGGCCGCACGATCGATCTCGCCTTCGATCCAATTGACGAACGCCGTCTGCGTATCGCGGTCGGGGCGAGGCGCGCCGCTTGGCGGCATCAGCCCGGTCCGAACCTTCCGATCGATTCGCTCCCACACCGCGGCATCGCGAGCGATCTGCGTGAGATCGAGCTGATCGAACGCGATCGGAACCGTCCCTCGCTGTTTGAGCGACTGGGTGTGACAGGTCAGGCAGTAGCGTTGGAGCGTCTGCGGCGGCGTGAGCGTCTGCTGCGGAGCGGGCAGCGTCTGCTGCGGAGCGGACGACAGCTCGGAAGCGGCACGCGTCTGAGCTGAGAGTGCGGCGACAACGAGCCACACACCGGTCCAGATCGCCTTCTTCAGCATGTGGCCGCCAGATCCTCCGGCACGACGCTATATTACGCCTTCGATGGCTTCGAACTCACACCGCCGGACACGGCACGAAGGATGACCAGTCGACGGCGCGGATGAACGCTTCGTCGGGCGGAAACGGCTGCTTGAACGTGAACGCAAACTGGGTCGGCCCGTGCGCCTCGAGGTGGGCGAGCCGCTTCTTGGCCTCGTCGATCCCTGGCCGATGACCGGCCGGGACCCACCATAGCGCCATGTAGACGCCGCTGAACGCCTCGAACCATTCGCGCCGCCGGCGCATCACTTCGGCGTGTGGACTGCGATAGACGTACTCGCGCAGCGCCTCGAGGCTCTCCCACACCGACATATTCAAGATGATGCGATCGTCTTCAGGATACGGGCGGAAGTACGTCGCATTCCCGTCCGACGTCTGCAGACGCCACACGAACCCGGGCGTGCGATCGGCGAGCGCGTTGATGTCGTCGAGCCGCTCGACGAATTCCTTCATGAGCGGCTCAGTGACCGGCGCGCGGACGCGGCCGATGTTGACCTGCGCGAGATGAAACGCTTTCATGGCGGCAATTGTATCCACGCGATTAGGCTAACGTGCGAAGTCTGCAACGTCGAAGAATGCGCGAGACTCAGGACAGTACCAACGCTCGACACCACGACATGAGGGCAGCAAGGGCAAAGGCGGCCAAATTGAGAGCCAGAGCAATGCCATACGTTATCGGCCAAACCAAAACCGCCAGACCCAATCTGTAACGCCGAGAAGGAAACTCAGGCAATGGTTCATCATGACGAAAGCCGACGACGGTCGCGTATGGCCCCGTCCGGTAATCGTTGGTCGCAGCGAGCTGATCCTCCGTTTTTCGTGCTGCAAAGTACGCCACCGCACCCAGACCCGTGAACAAGAGTTGCAAAAGCCCCTCCGAGAGCAAGGGAGCAACGGTGAAGAGTACTGCCATGCTCAGTTCTGGAATGAGACCATGGGCACCGTCGTAGTACAGAAAGGCATCTCGGGCGCGACGCAGTTTGGCTCGTGTCCAATCACTGCGGTACAACGACAGGAGTGAAGCGACCCATGCAAGTGCCAGTGCGGTGCTGGGCACAACCAGTGGAGTTACCAAGCGTAGAAAATTCGGCAGCAACACACGCAGACTGCGCGAAAAGACACTGTCAGGAAGATCGCCGAAGAGTTGTGGCGCGTCGACAGGAGCCGCCGAAAAGAACCAGATTATTGCGACAACGGCCTGAGTGGGCAATGCCGCGAGCGCGGTTTCGTAAACGTTGAATGTGAGGGGCCCCATGAAGTTCGCGGCTCTGAGGTCGGTGGGTGAGTAATCCTGCAAAGATGCTCCCTCGAGCACCGAGCTTCTGGTGTTGAAGTACTGACGGAGTTTGCTGTACTCGGCGCTCCAGCGAAAGGCGTCTCGAAAATAGTCTCGGGGCTTCTCCGGCTCCAGCTCTCGACCCTCAATTTGAATCGTCACGAGGGCCTCCTCTCAATAGTCCACAGTCAGTCTGCTGACCACAGTTGTCCACAACTCCAGTCGCTCTTCAGCGAGTCCGATCAGGCAGTCAAGTTCCCGAGGATCGAAACGTATCACGCGCCGGATCCGAACATCCGGGAGATGCCGCAAAGAGAACGTGCCGAAACCGCAACATCAGCGCCGTCTCCCGTCGCATTCGAGGCGCCACCCCTCACGGCGCGAGTCCGTACGAGTGATGATCTGCCACACACGTATCAGCTAAGATCCAGCGCTCAAGGTTTCCCCTCGAATGCGCACGGCCCCGCTGGTTCCTCTGGTCGCGGCGTTTCTCCTCGCCACACGTGTCGTCGTGGGCGCCGAGTCCGCGCGCGATCTCCAGGTTCCAACCGCGGCGTTGACCGTCCTCAATCTGCCCAGCAACGACGCCTTGCCGATGGCCATGGCGCGGGCGATCCGCATCCTTCACTCGGTTCCGCACGACGACGCGCCGCTGCCTCAGATGGTCAACCTGGAACACCTGTTGACCGACCTCGATCGACTCGAAACGGAAGTGACGCGCGCGGGAACGCGTGGCCTCAGCCTCGCGATGACGAAGACCAATACCGAGCGGTCGGTGC
>Ga0075424_100003870_pt1 | contig 14062 bp, 10 predicted proteins | sample SoiMethybrSBSTD3_FD_75301 | JGI IMG/M metagenome (GOLD analysis project Ga0075424, IMG submission 75301) | Bulk soil microbial communities from a Populus tree surrounding site in Tennessee, USA - Soil MetaG P. TD hybrid SBSTD3 | ecosystem: Environmental > Terrestrial > Soil > Tree plantation... | reverse complement strand
ATGCCCGCTGTATCAATCTCTTCCCGGAGGTACGGACGGTACTTCTCCCAGGTGATCGGAGACCCGTAGGGCCAACCCGTTTGATCCGGACTCCACGTCTTGCTGGGTGCCGGTATGGGAGTCGAGGTCGGAGGTGTGTACCGGAATGCGAAGAGCAGCAGGCAGACGCCAAGAGCGATCGCGACTGTCTCGATTGCTGTTAGGACGATCAGCCTCTTGGTGATCACGCTGCTCTCCCCCCTATCGGTCCAAGATCGAGAAGACGCTTAAGAAGGCGAGATACCCGAGGCACACACCGAGGCTGATCGATACCAACTGAACCAGCGCGCCAATGATCAGCTGCTTTGGCATGCTCCGGACTCGTGCTCCATCTGCTACCGATGATCTTGAAACATCTACCGCGTCATCGGGCCGCGAACCGTGGCCCTGATGCGGCTCAGCGTCGGCAACCTTCTGCCGCACGAAGAGGGTCATGATCACGGTCAGGATGGTGGTGATGGTGATGGTGGCGAAGATGAGGTACCCATAGCCGATTGGCATGTCCCCATTGCCGCCGCCGAAGCTGAGCATGGTGAAGTACTCACTGATCACGTGAACGAAGCCGAACGCCGTCGTCCCCGACAGCACAACCACCAGTCGGGGGCCGATGTGACGACCGCGAGCCTCTGGTTGCCACACCAAGATCCAGACCAAAGCAACAAGGGCCAACAACTCGAGCAACGTAATCAGCCCCATCAAGGGAGGGGTGTACTCAAAGGGTTTCGGATCGCCGATCACCGCTGCGCCAGCCACTGCCACCGCAAGCGTGGCCAGACCAGGAAGTGCCGCAACGGCCCTGGTCCTCCATCGCCACCGAAGCCCTACGACGAGCGTGAGCCACGCCACCCCGAGCAGCGCCATCGCGACCAGGTTCAGTCCAGACGTCCACGGCACGACCAAGGCAATATCCCCGTCCATGGCCTGCTCACACGCGGGGGAGAATTTGCGCCCGACCTCCACGTAGTAGTTGATCACGCTGCCCCTCAGCATGCTCCCGCGGCACGGCAGCCAGTACAGGTAGGTCGACCGGCCTGTGGCGGCGGCCGCGGCCAGCATGAGACCTGCCGTCACCAACCACGGCCAACGCTGGTCCTTCACGCCCGGCTACTCCGGCGCGAGAACCGGGGTGTCGTGGTGCAGCGACTCGCCGCGGAAGAACGGCTTCTGCTCTTGACGCCGGGCGATCAAGAACATGACCGGCAAGCCTAGGAGGATCGAGCCCATACCGAGCAGGAACACGCTGCCGATCTCCACGCTGGTCCCCGGGATGGTCCAGCCGCCCAGATAGCCGTAGTCGGGCGACCACGTGTCGTACGCGCTCCACGCGAACGCGAACAGCAGCATCAGTCCGCCCACGAGCGGCAGGATCCCCTTGATCCACAGGTCTTTGCCACCCCGCGCGATGTCCTTGCGGAAGTACCACACGCACGCGAACGCGGTCAGCCCGTAATAGAACGAGATCTGCAGCCCGATGGCAAGCAGCACATCGCCGTACGCATTCTCCCCCAGCAGGCTGAGCAGGACGTAGATCACGATGGCGACCACACCGATGAACAGCGTCGAGACGGTCGGCGTCTTGAACTTGGGATGCATCTTCGCGAACTGGGTCGGCAAGGCCCGGTAGACACCCATCGCGAGGGTGCCGCGCGCGGCCGGGAGGATCGTCGTCTGTGTGGAGGCGATCGCCGACACCAGGACGGCGAGCAGCACGATCCAGCTCCAGTCTCCGAGCACCGGCTCGCTGATCGCGCGGAACACGTCGCCGGCGTTCTCCTCGTTGCCCAGCCCGATGCCTTCGGTTCCGACCCCGGCGTAAGACACCGCGGCAACGGTAGTCAGCAGGTACGTCGCAACCAGGATGAGCGTTGCGGCGACGGCGGCCCGGCCCGGAGTTTTGTCCCGCTCCTTGGTCTCCTCGTTAAGCGACAGGATCGTGTCCCAGCCCCAATAGATGAACACCATCAGCAGCACACCCTCTATCAGGGCGTGGAACCCACCGCCGTCTTCAGTGAAAAAGGCCAGCGGATTGAACCAAGACGCCTCGATCGGAATCGCCGTCTCAGGCGCGTTCGGACCGGCTACTGCGATCAGGGCGACCACGACCAGGACCGCGAGGGCGAGGTACTGAATGCCGACCAAAACGTTCTGCAGCCACTCAGCGATCACGATGCCTCGGTAGGAAACCCACGCCATGACCGCGATGAACACGACGCCCAGCAGTGTCACCCAGAGCTTGCTGTCGGCCAACGAGTCGGCGCCGACGATCAGAAAGCTGTACTGCGCGGCGACCTGGGCCAGGTTCGCCAGCACGATGATCCCGGCGAGCGTCAACACCCAGCCGCCGAACCAGCCCGTCTTAGGTCCGAACGCCTTGGTTACCCAGGTGAAGGTGGTGCCGCAGTCCGGGATGACGCGGTTCAGCTCCCGGTAAGCGAAGGCGGTCAGCAGCATCGGGACGAAGCCGAGCACCACCGCCACGGGGGCCAGCGTGCCGTCCTCGATCACGACATAACCCAGCGTGGCCGCCAACGAGTAGGCCGGTGCCACCGAGGCGAGGCCGATCATCAGCGTGCCGAAGAACGTCAGCGCGCCCTCATTGAGCCCCTTGTGCTCAGTTAGATCGTGTGCAGCAGGTACCTCATGGTTGACATGACTCATCGCGACTCGTTTCTCTTCAAGCCACGGCGCCGCCGCCGTTACGACGAAGGCTAAGGCCATTTACGAGAAAAGTCTGCTAAAGATAGGGTCGCGACATGCCGGCACGCAGTCGACTGGCCGATGGGAGCAAGCCGACCTGGACGCCCCGTGCGATGCGCTCGTTGGCAAAGGCCGAACCTGAAGTGTTCTGGCTCGCCGATCCGGCAGCACCGCAGACGTTGCCCTCGCTGGTCGGTGCGATCGAGGCCGATCTGGTGGTCGTTGGCGGCGGTTACACCGGTCTGTGGACCGCCCTGCAGGCCAAGGAGTCCAATCCCGACCGCGACATCGTGCTGGTCGAGGCGGCAACCATCGGCTGGGCCGCGTCCGGTCGCAACGGCGGCTTCTGTGCCGCCAGCCTGACTCACGGCGAAGCCAATGGTCTGGACCGATTCCCGGACGAGTTCGACACCCTGGAGCGGCTCGGCCGGGACAACCTCGACGGCATCGAGGACACGATCAACAGATACAAGATCGACGCGGAGTTCGAGCGTACGGGCGAACTGGACATCGCCGTCGAGGACTGGCAGGTCGAGGAGCTGAACGAGTTCGCCCGGCTGCTCGCCGAGCACGGCACCGAACCGGTCTTGCTGGATCGCGAGCAGACTCAGGCGCTGGTGCACTCGCCGACCTACCTGGCGAGTCGCTACGACGCCGATGGCGTGGCGCTGGTACACCCAGCCAAGCTGGCCTGGGGCTTGCGGCAGGCCTGCCTCGACCTCGGCGTGCGGATCCACGAGCACACCGAGGTCACCAAGATCACCTCCGACGGCGCCGGTCTGGCACTGCGCTGCCCGTTCGGCTCGATCCGGGGGCGGCGCGTTGCGCTGGCTACGAACGCCTTCACCAGCCTGCTGCGTCGGTTGGGCAATTACATCGTGCCGGTCTACGACTATGTTCTGGTCACCGAACCCCTCTCGGCAGAGCAGCGGATTGCCATCGGCTGGGAGGGTCGGCAAGGCCTGGCCGACCTCGGCAATCAGTTCCACTACTACCGCCTAACGGCGGACAACCGGATCCTGTGGGGCGGATACGACGTCGTCTACCACTACGGCAACCGGATCCGTGCAGAGCAGGATCAGCGACTGGCCACCCAGGCTGCTCTGGCCGAGCAGTTTTTGACCACCTTCCCTCAGCTCGAGGGGATCCGCTTTACGCACCGATGGGGCGGAGTCATCGACACCTGCAGCAGGTTCACGACGTTCTGGGGCCTCGCGTACGCCGACCGGCTGGCGTACGCGGTCGGCTACACCGGGCTCGGCGTTGGGGCCAGCCGGTTCGGTGCGCGAGTCATGCTCGACCTCTTGGACGGTGTCGAGAACGAGCGCACGAGATTGGCAATGGTGCGAACCAAGCCGATCCCGTTCCCGCCCGAACCGTTCCGCTATGCCGGAATCCAGCTGACCCGATGGTCGATCGATCGTGCCGACCGCAACGGGGGGAAGCGGAACCTGTGGCTGCGCACCCTCGACAAGGTGGGTCTTGGCTTCGAGTCCTAGTGAACGGCAACCGAAAAAACTTAAATCTGGGGGTCCAAATGGCACTCGAAGTAGATGTGATCATCGTCGGCGCAGGTCTGTCGGGGCTCACCGCGGCCCGCGAAGTGCTCGATGCCGGACGTGAGCCACTCGTGCTCGAGGCTGACGACCGAGTTGGCGGGAGGATTCTCACCGAGCACGTCGACGGGATACCGCTCGAGCTGGGTGCGCAGTGGATCGGCGACACTCATCACCGGATGCAGACTTTGGCGGCCGAGCTTGGTGTGGAGACCTACGACCAGTTCGAAGACGGCGAGACGACGTACGAGTTCGCCCGCGAGGTGCTCCGCGGCGACGTATTTCACGACAAGTACGCCGATGAGTTACGAGGGCTCGAGCGGGTGCTGCGCGAAATCGATCGGATGGCAGATGCGGTGCCTGTGGAGGCACCGTGGACCGCGCCGCAGGCGGACGAGTGGGATCGGATCACCGTAGGCCAGTGGTACGACAGCCAGAACCTCTCCCCCGTCGCCCGTACACTGCTCGAAATCTGCACGGTCGGCATCTTGGCGATGCCGACGGTCGAGGTGTCACTGCTTTGCCTGCTGCAGAACGTGGCTGTCTGCGGCGTGACCGCCGAGCTGCTCGCCGAGTCCGAAGGCGGCGCCCAGACCAAGCGGTTCGTCGGCGGCACCTCGCTGATCCCGCTACGGCTGGCCGACATCCTCAGCGAGCGCATCGTCCTCGACTCGCCGGTGCTCACCATCGACTACTCCGGCGACCGCGTATCAGTCACTTGTCGAGGAGGACTGAACGCTACCGCGCGGCAGGTGGTTGTGGCTCTGGCGCCGACTCTCGCCGGCCGAATCATGTACGACCCTCCGCTGCCCGGGATACGTGACCAGCTGACCCAGCGGATGCCGCAGGCGTCTGCGCACAAGATGTTCGTGCTGTACGACGAACCCTTCTGGCGGACCGAAGGACTGAACGCGCAGCTCATCTCCGAAGTGGGCCCGGCCCGGATGTCGAACGACAGCTGCATGCCGGACGACACCAGCGGCCCGGGGATCATCCTCGCGTTCTTGGAAGGTGAGTCGGCTCGAGTGGCGGGCCGTTGGCCCGCCGAGCAGCGAGCAGACGCCCTGCGCGCCGAGCTCGGCCGGCATTTCGGGTCACGCGCCGCCCAGCCGAACCGCATCATCGAGGGCGAGTGGGCCAGTCGCCAGTGGACTCGCGGCTGCTACAACGCCAACACCGGCCCGTGCGGCCTAATTCACTTCGGCGAGGCACTCAGCAAGCCGATCGGCCCGATCAAGTGGGCCGCGACCGAGACAGCGAACGCCTGGAGCGGCTACATGGAGGGCGCCGTCGAGGCCGGACGCCGCGCCGCCCGGGAGGCCCTGGCCGATTTCTGAGCGGACCTGAGCGCGCCGATTTGCATCCGGTCGGACGCGGACGACAGCGGACAAGGTCGCCATGATCTTTTGCGGTACGTCTCCTGGTGTACTACGTGAGTGACCAGCACCAGAAGTAATGCGCTGCCCCGGGCTCGCTTCGGGCGTGGGCTGATTTTGGTGTGTCTCGCGGGCGTGAGTTTGGGGCACCATCGGCCCTGGTGTTCGGCTAGTCCACGACTGGTCCGGACTTTCGCCTCTGACCATCAGTGCGTATCGGGCGATCGCCGCCGTTGTGGTGCTTGTCGTGATAGCGCTTGTCACGCGCCGGTTCGCCACATCTTGGTCGCTGGCCGTTCACCAGTGGCGACGCGTAATCATGGTGGGTCTGCTGACCGCTGCGGCCGAAGTGCTCTTCTTCATAGTCGCGACCGGGGTCAGTATCGCGACTGTGGTCTGCCTTGGATTCGCGCCGGTTCTGCTGCTATCAGCTGCATTCAACGGCGGCGGCTGACTCCCGCCGATCGGCCCTCACGGTCGTTATTTGCGGAGGGCAAAAACCGCGTACGCCATTGCGCGCAAGAAATGCCTGCTCGTCAGGAAAGGCGCTAAACGCGGCTTTGATCCACTCCTGACGTCTGAAAGCGGGTTCGCTGGGCGGTGAGGTACAGCCGGTGGCAGGTGATGACGACCACTGCCCAGGCGAGTCCAAGCGTCCAACCGACCAGGACATCGGTCAACCAGTGATACCCCAGAAAGACCCGGCTCAGGCCCATTGCTACGAACCAGCCGACGGCGAAGACGACCGACAGGATCCGCGCCATCAACGACGTCAAGTGCAGCAGGAGGAGATAGGCGACAAGGCAAGCGATAACGGTGCTATTGAGAGTATGACCGCTCGGAAAGGACGGCGACGTCTCGTACGGCGGCACCGCGTAGGCCAGCGGAGGGCGCGCCCGGCCGATCAGTTGCTTACCTACCGCGGTCATCAACAGCGAGCCGGAGACCCCGATCGCCATCAGCGCCAGCGGGGTCCAGGAACGCCAGCGGAAGACCATGATCGTCACGATCGCGGCAGTGATGATCGTGAGCCTGAGCGCGCCGCCGAGGTCGGTGAAGAAGTGCACGACGGCCACGTTGTGGGGTGTGCGCAGGCTGACTGCGAGATTGAGCACCGGTACATCCAGCTTCGACAATCCGTCTGAGGCCTTGACATCCTCATAGACCTCTGCGCTGGCCCAAGTCAGCAGGGTGAACAAGCCTGCGCCGATCGCTGACGTCACGACCAGGACGGTGTTTGCAGAGACGTAGCGGGACAGACGCAAGATGAGGGCCACGAACCAGCCGCCGACCACGCGACCACCGGGTCAGGTCCCGTCCGCCGAACTGCTCCGTCGCAGACTGGTTCAGCCGCTGAGGCGGAGGGTCCGCTCCCGCGGCGCGGGACTCCCTCAACGAGCTTCGCCAGCTCGACCGACGCATCCAACGCGATCAGGCAGGCGAGCCAAACCTCCAGTTAGCGCGCGGTGACTTCGGCTGTTATTCCAGGCAGCATTGTCCATGGCCATCGTGCATCCTGTATTTCTGTAAGTCGCCTAGTCCGATCTCACCGACCGTTGCACAACGGCTGCCCACCGCACCGCTAACGCCCGGCGAACCACTCCCCGATACTCATATCCGATCCCCAAACCATTGCGATCTCTGAGTTCTGAGTTGCGAGGTGGACCGATGCGTCGTTTTATCGCCAATCGATGGTTGTTCCACACCACCAGGAACCCACCTCCAGCGCTCAAAACTGCCATGCCGCCGAGCAGGGTCCAGCGAAAGGGCTCGGCAAGCCAGGTACCGGTAATTGCCTGATGATCGGGGGCGTTGCGCACGGTCGCTGCGAATGTGAGCGCAATGGCCAGCCAGAGCATGGCTAGCGTGAGCCCGATGGTGTGGCGGAGCTGATCAAGACTCACGCACACCGTTTGACCTGCGAACTTCCCTGGGGGTTTTCCTCGTGTGAAGAAGGTCTTGTAGGTTTCAATGCTTGCTACTCCGAACCCGCTTGACGCTAGGAGCAGGGTCACCCATGTGTCGGTGAGAAAAGAGAGTGGGATTGCCCAGCCGGCCGCTACTGTCGGACTGCGTACGAACTTCCACCCGCTGAAGCCCTCGATGGGCGCATCTTTCCACGCACCTCCGATCGCGGTAACCCAGCCGCCGATCGAGCCGACAACCAGCACAATCAGCAGTCCGGGCGGTGCTGGAAGTTGAGCTTGGAGGGCGTCCAGGCCAGTCAGTGCAGCAACGGCGGCCGCCGCGAGTAATCCGCCTACGAGGTAGCGAACGTCCTTTCGATCAACAGGTCGACCACGGAATGCGAGCCTCATCGGAATGGTGTAGCGAGTTTGATCTTGCTCACGCAGGATGGCCTTCCAACCCTCTGTGGCAAGCCGCTCGATCGCATAGACCACTCCCACTAGCACTACCCCCGCACCCAATCCTGGAGCGCACACGCTGAGTATGAGGGCGACGGCACCGGCGAGTAGCACACTACGGAGGAAGCTGGAAATCCGGAAGCCTTCGTAGGGGGTGTCCTTGTAGGCTCCCCAACTGGCCGCATGAAGGCCCGAGAGAAGTCCCAGGCCGCCGAATTCAAGATTCGTCATGGGCGCTGAACGAGCTGACTAGAGACGCCTCTACGAACGAACGGTCTCCCGCCGATCCAATCGACTTCTCCTCCAAGCGGGCCAATTTCCAGACCGCCATCGCCAGGGCAACAACCCCACCGATTTCACCGAGTAGTCCGAACGGTGAGGCGAAGTGCGGTTCGCCAAAGACGGCGGATCCAAACCCGACGGCGACTAGCAGATCAACCAGGCTTAGGACCGGCATCGTGACGGATAGTCGAGCCAGTTGGTAGGCACGCTGGTTCAGCAGGACGCCTCCAGCCCCGGCGATCAGAATCCCCCATGAGGCCCAATCCGAGAAGAGGGCAACACCGAGGTTTGTACGAGCTAGAAGCAGCTTGGTGAGGCCCCCGACCACCCCGAAAAGCACGCCGGCCGCAGCACTGAGGAGTAAGCCCTGCGCGGTGGCCGCTTCCATCCCCTGCGCCACGCACACCAGCATTTCGCTGACGGCTATGCCAGCGACGAAGAAGAGCATCGCCATCCTGCCGTCAGGGATATTCGAAGTCTCGACGCGTGGGATGACGGAGACAAGGACGGCTAACGCCGCCCAGGCACACGCAGCCCATGAGATCTCTCTCGCTGTCGGCAGGCGTCGCTGGAGAACCGCACGGATAACTACGGCGAAGACGCTGGCGCTGAGCACGACCGGTTGCACAATCGAAAGCGATCCCTGCCTCAAGGCTGCGGCGTGCAAACCAAAACCCAGTCCACTCAAGGCGATGCCAATTAACCAGTACGGCCGCTGGGACGGCGTGAGTAGAGTGCGGGGCGCGACGTCCACGTTGGACTGTGCGCCTACGGCGTAGTGCTGCAGAGATACGCCAGTTGCGAAAATCAATGCGGACAGCAACGCGAAGAGCAGGGCGCCGGTCACGGCCAGGCTCCAATGAGTTTTGGCGCAGGGTGCGGGTTCACTGCGAGGCGGCCCGACCCGGCGGTGTCCAAAACGGTCCATCCGTGATCCCGGCCGAATCTCACCCGCCTCACCGTAGGAAAGGGAGATGAAGCTGCGATGAAGTGCAGCGACATAGGCTTCAGAAACTCACAGCATCGACGTGATCCAGTTGCTTTGTGAGGAGATATTGAGGTATGCGGATCTTGGTCGCGGAGGACGACGTACGGCTCGCGGACCTGCTAAAGCAGTCCCTTGACGAGGCAGGATGGACCGTGGATGTATGCCACGGCGGCCTGGACGCGTTCGAAGCCGCCCTGGCGCAGGGCGGGACTGCCTACAACGTGCTCCTGCTCGATTGGATGTTGCCGGGAATCGACGGAATCAGTCTGTGCCGTCGTCTGCGAGCACTCGGTGTGAGCACACCGGTATTGGTGCTTACCGCCCGGACCACCGTGCCAGATCGAGTCAGCGGGCTAGACGCGGGTGCCGACGACTACCTCATCAAGCCGTTCGACCTTGACGAGCTCCTGGCGCGCCTACGCGCCCTGAACCGCCGATCCCGCATGGATGCTCCTGACGTCCCCACGTTCCAGGTTGGCGACCTTGTACTTGACTCAAGGGCACGCCGAACTACGCGCGGCGGGGATGACATCGCACTTTCGAGTCGAGAATTCGACATCTTGGAGCTGCTGCTACAACGTCGCGGCGAGCTGGTGACCCGATTCGACATCTTGAATGAAGTATGGGATGGAGAAACCGATCTTCGCAGCAATGTCATCGATGTCCATGTGGCGAGCCTCCGCGCCAAGATCGACAGACCGTTCGGTACCGAGACCATCACCACGCTCCGCGGTGCCGGCTATCGCATCGATGACGATCCGGTGTGAGACCATCCCGGTCCATGCTCGCCCAGCTTCCGCTCCGAACCCGACTGGTGGTCGGGTTTTGCGCAACGATGCTGCTGGTGTTGACCGCGGCTGGCGCATTTGTCTATTGGCGGGTCTCCTTCGCTCTTGACCGTCAGGTGAACGAAGATCTATCCGAGGTATCCGGTCGGCTGATCGGAGCGGTCGATCCGGCTGGTCAGCTGGCCGCCGGTACACAGCTTTATAGCAGCGAGGCCTACCAGGTACTCGATTCAGAAGGTCGGGTGCTCACACACAGTGACTCGGTAAGCGCCCCGCTGCTGGACCCGGTCGTGGCGAAAGCAGCACTGTCTGCACCGATCCGAATAGATATTGGCAAGTTCCTGCCCATCAGTCGCCATCCGTTACGGGCCTATGCCATTCCGATTCCGCACAGTCAGCCTCAGCGCGCGGCGATATTGGTTGTCGCGGTACGGCGGGACCATCGCGATGAAGCACTGCGGGAACTCCTCGCACAGCTCTCCCTCGCCGGCTTCGGTGCACTGTTGGTTACTGGAATCGTCGGGGAGCGACTAGCGAGGCTGGCGCTCCGGCCGGTCGAGCGATATCGAGCTCAAGCGGCTGACATCGTCAAGGGCGCCAAGGGCGTGCGGCTGGATGTGCCAGTTGGGCGTAATGACGAGGTGACCCGCCTCGGCGACACCTTGAATGCGATGATCGATGCTCTCGAAGAGGCACTTGATCGGGAACGTCGCTTTGTGAACGACGCGAGCCACGAGTTACGCACACCCCTCACCCTGTTGAAGACCCGAGTACAACTTGCCCAGCGCCGCAAGCGCACCGTGCCCGAGCATGAGGTGGTGCTCACTGAGGTCGAGACCGACATCGGTCGGCTGGCACAACTTGCAGGTCAGCTGTTGCAGGTGGGTACGACGACCGCAGTCGGCGGTTCAATGTCGAGCGATCTGGCGGCCGCCGCGATTGAAGAAGTCGAGCGACGGAGGCCGATGTTCGGCGCATCAGATCTAGCGCTGCAATTGCGGACGCCGTCCCCGGTTCCTGTGGCACTCGATCCGACCCAACTGGCTCAGCTGCTGGGTAACCTCCTGGACAACGCGGCAGTACATGGCCGGCCGCCTGTGACAATCGTTGTCGATGTCCTTGATGGCGTTGGATGTCTGCAAGTAATCGATCTTGGTGAGGGCATGGATCGGGAGCTTCTCCCGATCGCGACGCGTCGGTTCGCTCGGGCGCCACAAGCCCAATCTCGGCCCGGATTCGGGCTTGGACTGTTCTTGGTCCATGACATTATCAATCGCGCCGGTGGCGAACTCCGACTGTGTTGTGCGGGAGCCCACGAGCGGTTCGGCCGACGGCATCCGGCACTCTGCCAGCACGTCGACGCAATGACCGTCACAGTGCTCCTGCCGATGGTGGCCGGCGGGCGGCGTCCAGAGACTCCCGCGCGAATGTCCTCCAGCGAACAACCTTCGAATGGAAACCACCCGATATGCGGCCAGCAGGGGTGGCCTCCTTAATCTTTGCTTAATGGAGTGTCAATTAATTTCTGACTTGAGCTGATATCGATACTCGCTGGGGAGGAGGATCGTGCACGCATGGGCCGCCGGCGCTGCGGATCCGGCCCCGTGGCCAGAGTCACACACAGCCACGATTTGTGCAGCGCACTGCTGTGAGCTTCGAGATAGGTGCAGGCCGCATCCTCCAGGACCCGCTCACCGCCGCAGGTGACTGTGAAACGTCTCGCAGCCTGGCTGTTCTTAGGATTGGTCCTCGTCTTGGGACTTCATTGGCTATCCAGCCGTAGCCAGCATCCTGTCGATGCACCAATCACCGGCCGCACCGTTTTCGTGGTTGGGGTGACGGATCGGCAGCGGCTCAAACCCGTGGACATGGATGTCATGAACTCTCATCCCACGAGCGTCCAGTTCGGGGCAGTATCGACTCGGGCGCGCTACATCGGCGACTGCGCCGCGGCAGGCTGGACCACGCTCGGCGCGGGTCGCCGAGCGAGCGTAGGCGGGCTTTGTGATCCGCAAGTGGAGCAGCGGCGCGTCACCGACTGGCCGGCACGGGTGGCGGCCGCGGCGGCCCACCACGGCGATGCCCACTTGGGCACCCTCGCGAGTGCAATACCGTCATGCATCGCCGCCGTCGGACCTGGCGCAGCGCTCGCGGCAGCACGACCAGACGGCACCCTGTCTGATTACGAGACTGTGGACCAGTTCCTGGCGGCCGGTTTGACTCCACACTGCCCCGTGACCATCGTCGATGCCCAGCGAAGGGCCGACCGGATCATCAGCTCACTGGTCGCCAGACCTCACACCGTAGTCATCGTCACCGGGATAGGCCCTCCGGCGGAATCAAACGATGCGCACCTGCAGGCCATCTATGTCGCCGGCACAACACCATCAGGGTGGCTGACCTCGACAAGCACCCGCCGGGAAGGCGTGGTGAACCTTACTGACCTCACCGCCACCCTCCTTCATGCAGCAAGCACCGCCGGTCTCCGGCAGCCGGCAGCCGTAGACGGAAACCTCTTCCATGCGAGCCCAGATCAGTTGACGGCCTCAGCAGCAAGGGACCATCTGGCAGCCATTCGCGCGCTATCCGATGCAGCAGGTCGAGCCGACATCATCCTGCTCATCGCTTCCGGCATTCTCGTCTTGGCGCTGATGGCCACCGTTCATGCCGGAAAATTCGGCGTGGCCCGCTGGCTAGCCGCAGCTGCGACGATGGTCCCGGTCGCTATGGTGCTGACAGGTGCGCTGCCATGGAACCAGACGTACAGGCCCATCCTCGTGCTGTGCTTGAGTGTCGCCAGTTTGTGCGTCACCTTGACCGTGCTCGGGGTCGCAGCCAGCAAGCGCCTAAACACATCGACCGGCGTCGTAGCAGCGGCGTTCACAGTGACTATCCTCACCGTCGATGCGGCCCTGGGTGCGGTCATGCAGCCAGGATCGATGCTCAACTCGAAGCCCACCAATGGCGGTCGATGGTACGGATTCGGCAACGTAACGTTCGCAATCTACGCGGGCGCAACCCTGGTATTGATCGGATACCTAGCCGAACGGCTATGCGCAGCGAACCGTAAGCCCTCCGCGATCATCACGATGGCGATCGTCGGCGTCGGCGTCGTTACCTGCAATGGATGGCCCTCCATGGGTGCCGACTTCGGAGGCGTTTTAGCGCTCACGCCGGCCGTCCTCTGGCTCATTTGCACGCTGGCGGGTATCAAAATCAGATGGCCAGCCGCCCTCGTCTGCGGCGCGGTCGCCGTGGCGCTTGTGGCCGCCATTTCGTGGCTGGATTGGCGCCGCGGCCCCGCCGCACGATCCCATCTGGGAAATTTCGTGCAACGAATCCTGAACGGTGACGCACAAGACATCATCATCCGCAAGGCAGTGGCCACCGCAGACTCTCTGCTCGCCCCACTCGGCCTAGTCGCCGTGATCGCCGGAACAGCGTTGTGGATCCTGATCTTCCGAGTGCTGGGTCCGCTGTTCGACAATCGCGAAACTACCCGGGCCGTGGCCTCTGCAATTCTGCTCGTCGCAATCGTTGGCACCCTGGTCAACGACGGAGGCGTCAGTATCTGGATCGCTATCACCGTGACGTTCGCGGTGGCTCTAGGTGCCTCATGGATTGAATGGCTCCACCGACAGAACCGGTCCCCGGAAGCGCTGAGGTTGTTTTCGGGCACGATGGACCTGCTGCACTCGAACCTGAGGACTTCAGTGAGTCGACCATCGGGAACGCCGACATGAACGCGCCCAAGAGTTTGCCTACCTGCTGTGGCCCTTGCGCGCTCACCGCTGGACTCGCAACGTCGGCATCGAGGCTGCGGCGGCGATATGCCAGCAGGTGACCTGCACCAAGGAGCCGGTCAAGGCAGTCAGAGCAGGCGCCGGCAAGGTCTTCGCCAGCACCGCATGCCCGGCTCCGGACCCAAGCCGTTTCTGGCTGAACAGGGCAAGGGTAATGCCGAAATCGC
>Ga0075424_100003869_pt1 | contig 14065 bp, 13 predicted proteins | sample SoiMethybrSBSTD3_FD_75301 | JGI IMG/M metagenome (GOLD analysis project Ga0075424, IMG submission 75301) | Bulk soil microbial communities from a Populus tree surrounding site in Tennessee, USA - Soil MetaG P. TD hybrid SBSTD3 | ecosystem: Environmental > Terrestrial > Soil > Tree plantation... | reverse complement strand
ACGCTCAGCGTGTGAACGCCGCGATGGATGTTGGCGTTCTCCTCGCGGTAGTAGCGCATCAGGCGATCGAGCACCGCGTGCGGCTTCTGCGACGTCGCGGCGTTATCCAGGTAGACGAGCGGCCGGTCGTGGACGCGCTGCCACAGGACGGGAAAGTCCTGGCGGATTCGCGCCGCGTCGAGAATCATGTTGCCGGATGCAGACACGTCCATGTCCTCAGGCCGCCGACGGCAGCGTTCGCGCCAGTTGCTGCTGGAACCGGGCTTCGACGCTCGATCTGACAGCGTCGATGGGTATGCGGTTCAGGACATCCGAGGCAAACGCGCGAATCAGCAGATGACGTGCGTCGACATCGCTCAGGCCACGCGAACGCAGATAGAAGAGTGCCTCATCGTCCAACTGTCCCACCGCGGCACCGTGCGTGCACTTGACGTCGTTGGCGAAGATCTCGAGCTGCGGCTTGGTATTGATGCGCGCGTCCTCCGAGAGCAACAGCGCACGGTTGGTTTGCTTGGCGTCGGTCTTCTGCGCGTCGGGACGCACGATGATCTTGCCGTTGAACACGCCGCGCGCGCGATCGGCCAGGATGCCCTTGTAGATCTCGCGACTGCCGCCGTGCGGCTTCGCGTGATCGATCGTCGTGTGATTGTCGACCAACCGTTCTGCGTCGGCGCAGTACAGGCCGTTCAGAGTGCAATCGACGCCCTCGCCGTTCAGCGACGCGACGATGTCGTTGCGCACCAGTCCACCGCCCAGGCTGATGGCATTCGAGACGTAGGTCGCGCTGCGCTGCAGATCGACGTGGCTCGCCCCAACGTGAAACGCCGCAGTACCCTCGTGTTGCAGCTTGATGTGTGTGAGAACGGCGCTGTCGCCCACCACGATCCCGGACACGGTGTTGGTGAAGTAGATCGCGCCGCTGGCGCCAACATAGGTCTCGACGATCGTCGCCTGACTGTTCGCGCCCATGATCACCACGATGCGCGGATGGGTCATCGTCGGCCGATCGCCTGCGCTCGTAGTGTCCGGCTTTAGCCGGACCTGTGGCGTTGTCAGAAACAGAAGATGGATCGGCGCCTCGACGACCACACCCGCCTGAACCTCGATGTACGCCCCGTCATCGACAAAGGCTGTGTTGAGAGCCACGAACGGATTCGAGTCGTGCAGCGCGTTTCGAGTGAGATGATGCGCGACGACATCGGGCGAAGCAGCCAGGCTGCCGACACGGGCGCCATGTGGCAACGCGCCGAGCTTGGACAGCGCCGGCACGTAGTGCCCGTTCAGGAACACCAACTCCGCGGCCGCGGCGTCGGCGAAACGATGGGCGTCGATCTCGACCGACGCACGACTCGCTTCTGGCGATGGCGCACATGCGAATGCGCGTTCGGCGATCGGCGCCACGCTCGTGAACCGCCACTCTTCATCGCGCGTGGTCGGGAAGCCGCGTGAGACGAAGCGATGCCATGCCTCCTCGCGGATTCGAGCGAGCGCATCGCTCCCGCCGCGACGCTGCTGCGCCCCTTCCCACTCGGCGACGCCCCAGTTGAATGTGGCAGCCATGTCAGCGTTCCTGGCCCCGCCTCGCCGTTTCGGCGGGCCTCGCCGAAGCTTCAACGAACGCGGGCTCGAGCCAGCCGTAGCCCTTCTCTTCGAGCTCGAGGGCCAGCTCTTTACCGCCCGATCGCACGATGCGTCCATCTGCCAGCACGTGAACGACGTCGGGCACCACGTAGTCGAGCAGGCGCTGATAGTGCGTCACCAGCAGACAGGCACGATCTGGGCGGCGCATGGCGTTCACGCCGTTGGCCACCACCTTCAGCGCGTCGATGTCGAGCCCGGAGTCGGTTTCATCGAGGATCGCGAGCGTCGGTTCGAGCACCGCCATCTGGAAGATCTCGTTGCGCTTCTTCTCGCCGCCTGAAAACCCTTCGTTGACCGGACGATTGAGCAGCGTCTCGTCGATGCCGAGCTGCTTCATGCGCTCGCGCACGAGCGCCATGAAATCGATGGCGTCGAGCGGCTCCTCGCCACGGTGCGCCCGCAGCGCATTGAGCGCCGCCTTCAGGAAGTAGGCGTTGTTGACGCCGGGAATCTCCACCGGATACTGGAACGCCATGAACACGCCGGCCCGCGCGCGCGATTCGGGGTCCATGGCCAGCAGATCCTGTCCCTCGAAGACGGCCTCGCCGGCGGTGACGGTGTATTCCGGATGGCCCGCGAGCACTCGAGCAAGCGTGCTCTTACCGGAGCCGTTCGGCCCCATGATGGCGTGCACCTGTCCGGCATCGATCGACAGGTCGATCCCGCGCAGGATCTCGCGTGCCGCAACGCTTGCGCGCAGATTGGTGACTGTCAGCATCAGCCAACACTTCCTTCCAGGCTCACGCTGAGCAGCTTCTGCGCTTCGACGGCGAATTCCATCGGCAGCTGACGGAACACCTCCCTGCAGAAGCCGCTGACGATCATGTTGACCGCATCCTCCGACGACAGCCCTCGCTGGCGGCAGTAGAAGATCTGGTCCTCACCGATCTTCGACGTCGACGCTTCGTGCTCGACGCGAGCCGTGGTGTTCTTGATCTCGAGATACGGGAACGTGTGCGCGCCGCATTGGTCGCCGATCAGCAGCGAGTCGCACTGCGAGTAGTTGCGTGCGCCGCGCGCGCCCTTCGCGATCTTGACCAGCCCGCGATAGGTGTTCTGGCCGTGACCCGCCGAGATGCCCTTCGAGACGATCGTGCTCTTCGTGTTCTTCCCGAGGTGAATCATCTTGGTGCCGGTGTCGGCCTGCTGGCGGTTGTTCGTGGTGGCGACCGAATAGAATTCGCCCACCGAGTTGTCGCCGATCAGCACGCATCCCGGATACTTCCACGTGATCGCCGATCCGGTTTCGACCTGCGTCCACGTGATCTTCGAATTCACGCCCACACAGCTGCCGCGCTTGGTCACGAAGTTGTAGATGCCGCCCTTGCCTTCCTTGTCGCCGGGATACCAGTTCTGAACGGTCGAGTACTTGATCGTGGCGTTGTCGTGCGCCACGAGCTCCACGACCGCCGCGTGCAGCTGATGCTCGTCTCGCATCGGCGCCGTGCAGCCTTCGAGGTAACTGACGTACGAGCCTTCGTCGGCGACGATCAACGTGCGTTCGAACTGACCGGTGTTCTGTGCGTTGATGCGGAAGTAGGTCGACAGCTCCATCGGACAGCGAACACCCTTCGGGATGTACGCGAACGAGCCGTCGCTGAAGACCGCGGAATTCAGCGTCGCGAAGAAGTTGTCCGAGTACGGGACGACCGTGCCGAGATACTTCCGCACGAGATCGGGATGGTTCTGCACCGCCTCAGAGAAGGAGCAGAAAATGATGCCGACCTCCTTGAGCTTCTCCTTGAACGTCGTTGCCACCGAGACACTGTCGAACACCGCATCGACTGCGACACCGGTGAGTAGCTTCTGCTCGTCCAGTGGAATGCCGAGCTTCTCGAACGTGCGGCGAATCTCGGGATCGACCTCGTCCAAACTCGCGAGGGTCGGACGCTTCTTGGGAGCGGAGTAGTAGATGATGTTCTGGTAGTCGATCGGCCCGTACTTCACGTTGCCCCAGGTGGGCTCCTTCATCGTCAGCCACAGGCGAAACGCCTTCAACCGCCATTCAAGAAGCCACGCGGGTTCCTGTTTCTTCGAGGAGATCAGACGAATGACGTCCTCGTTGAGACCACGAGGCGCCGACTCCTGCTCGACGTCTGTGATAAAGCCGTACTTGTACTCGCGGTTGGCGAGCTGCTCGAGTGTCTGTGTCGACGTGCTCATGCCTGACGCTCCGGGGACAGATCGGGGACAGACCCCGGTCTGTCCCCGGCCTCCACGCTGAACGAGGTGCCGCATCCGCAGGTGCTCTTTGCGTGCGGATTGGTGATGACGAACTCTCTGCTCAACAGGCTGGTGTCGTAGTCGAGGACGATGCCGTCGAGCAGACGCAAGCTTCTTGGATCGATGAACACCTGGCCGCCGTCCGGCGCATCGATCACGGAATCATCGGGACGAGGCGAGGTCTCCCAGCCAAAGGTGTACTCGAATCCCGAGCAACCGCCCGCTTTCACGCCGACACGAAGCGCACGCTCTCCCTGTTGACGCTTTTCCAGCATCTTGCGGATGTGCGCGGCGGCGGCATGGGTGACCTGAATCATGCGTCGTTAAATCCGACCAGTTCAGTCCTATATTACTCTCGGGCGGTTTGAAACGCGAGCCCATCCGATTCTTTGACTCAGCTGGCTTCGGGAGCGCGGTCGAGATTCGGTCGCGCGGCGAGATCGCGCCGGCGACGGCGCGTCATGAGCCCCAGCATCGCAAGCCCGACTGCGGCAATGGCCAGACCGCGTGCGCGCCGCACCAAGGCGAGCACGAACCCGCCCGCGAGTGGAAGACCAAGGACACCGAATATCGACGCATACGTGCCTTCGAGCACGCCTACCTGGAGGGGCACGAGGAGGAACGCGAAATCGAAGAACTTGACCCAGGCTTCGATCAGGAACACCGACGATACCGGCACCACGACATGAATCGCCCGGAGCAGCCAGAACAGCTCGAACACCAGCAGGGCCTGGGCGGCGATCTCCATCGCGACGACCACCGCGAAACGTGCAGGCGAATCGCGCAGCACGACGAGCAGCAGATCTTCGATGCGATTCACCGCCGCCAGATCGGGTTTGAGTCGACCGCGCAGCACCCCTGCTCTACCGAGCGCCGAAATGATCGTTCCGATCAGATAGAAGCGACAGGCGATTGCGATTGCTGACGCGACGAGGAAGGCGACACACAGGACGACGATGACGATCGCCACGGATCTGATCGTTGGACTCGGCTGAAAGCGCACCAGCAGCGCAACGAGGCCGACGATCGCCATTGCCGCCGACACGAACGAGTAGATGAGGTACTCGGTGAGCGTTGCGGCAAAGCCGTCGGTGAACGTCAAGCCGCGCCGCTCGAGCAGCCACGCCTTGGTGGGTTCGGCCAGCACCGGGCCGGTGAGCGTGAGCGTCTGCACGGCTTCCCCGGACAAGCGGATCGCGAGCGCGTCGCGATAGCGCAGCATGTGCGGCTGGAGAATGCAGGCGTTCAGTGCGAGCGCGCGGGTGGCCTGGTGCGCTGCACCCAGCAGGAGGATGGGCACGAAGTACCAGCCGATCCGTCCGAGCGTCTCCAGAATCTCGGCCGGGCCCAGACGCCAAAGCAGCAGGGCGAGCAATGCCGTGCCGGCGACGAGCAGAACCATCCGCGACGACATCTTCGGGTCCCTCTTCGATTATCGGTCCACGACTCGCAACATGGATCGGGACTCCGCGTCGCCGCGGAAGGGCTTAGGCTGCGGTCGTCACGCCTCACGCGCTCATTCTGCGGCGGCGCTGACGGGTTCGTGCGGCGCGTCGAGCCGCCTCACGACGGACTTTCGGACCCTTGGTGCGCACAGCTTTTTGCGCCGACCGCTTGCGTGAGGCTGCGGAACGACGACGTGCGGCGCTGGTCGCCTGACGTGAGAGCGCTTTCGTCGATGCGGCCTGTCTGCCCTCACGCTTCAGCGCACGCCGCATCGCGCGCGACCGTTTCGGCGACGTGCGGCGCGATCGCTTCGATGCGCGGCTTGCGTAGGCGGCGCTCTCTTTGGTTCGAGCCGTCGCCGATGCCGGAGGAGACGGCAGCTTCACACCGGATCGGCGCGCTTTCGAGAGGCCGATGGCGATCGCCTGCTTCGTCGATCGCGCTCCGTGCTTGCCTTCACGGATATGATGAATCTCCTCCCGCACGAACTCGCCGGCCTGGGTCGACGCCGACTTCCCCTGCCGCTTATCCTTGCGCGCGCGTTCAATCGTGGCCTTCTCGGGCATGGCTATTCCTCCCTGAGATCTATTCCACGAAATGCAAGACACACTCCGCTTTCGAGCTCAGGCGAGGGATGGGAGCGTGATACTCGTCGGTGCGATGCTGGACCCTCGTCGGTGCGATCCTGGATTCGGGTCGGTGCGATCGGAGTCCTGGTCGGTGCGGAGTTCGGTCGGAGCGGCTGCGGGCCGCTACCAAAGCGTTCGCACGGCGCCGCTCTTGCGGATGCCCGTATCGGACGTGATGAGCGTGAGGCCGTGCACGCGCGCCGTGGCCGCGATCAGGCTATCGGCCGGGTCAGCCGGGAAGACGGCACCCAACTGCTCCGACTCGATCGCCACGTCGACGGTCAGCGGCAGGATCTCGAGGCGCGGAGAGGCAGTGGCCATGCGAAGCCACAGTTCCCACGGCCCGAAGGCCTTGTCGACCACAATCCGGCCGCGCGCCAGATGCCAGGCGGCTTCTTTGAGCGACATCGACGCGAGGCCGACGCGCTCGTGTGCCGATATGCCGCTGAGAGCTGTACGCGCGCGGCGGCTCAAGCGCGGATGGTCGAGGACCGACCAGATCCACGCCTGCGTGTCCAGCAGATATTTCATCGGCGAACGCGAAACCACGCCTTGGGAGGCGCGATCGGCGCTTCGATGTCGCCGCGGATATCGGCCGTGCCGGCGAGACAGCCAATCAGGCCGTCGACACCCTCAGACTTCGCTGCCATCGGCACGATCTTGGCGATCTCACGGTCGCGATTGAGAATGACGATGGTTTCCCCACCGGCGGCACGGCGTATGAGCTCGCTCGCGCGATCGCGGAACTCGCCAATCTTGACCCGCTTCATGACGATCAAGTTAGCCAAGATATTTGGCCAAGTCAAATGCGATCGCTGAAGTCTCCGCACGGCGAGCGCCAGCGAGCCTCCGCACGCGCGAGCGGAGCGAGCGCCTCGCACGCGCGAGCCCCAGCGAGCGCCCCGCACCGCGCGAGCCCCAGCGAGCGCCCCGCACCGCGCGAGCGTGAGCGAGCGCTTCGCACCGCGCGAGGCGAAGCCGAGCGCCTACTGCCCCGGCTCTATCCGCAGTACTGCGCCTTCCTTTTGATCGGTGATCACGTAAAGGAAGCCATCAGGTCCTTGCTTCACGTCGCGAATCCGTTGACGCAGATCGACGAGCAGCGATTCGCGGCGGAGCTCCTCCCACTTCTCGTTGAAGAGAATGCGCTCGAGATGACCGGTGCCGGGAATCTCACCGGTGCGCAGCGAGCCGACGAACACATCGCCCTTCCACTTCGCCAGCTTGTCGCCGTTGTAGAAGGCCATCCCTGACACCGCGATCGACGGGGTCCAGTAGACGATGGGGTACTCGAAGCCTTCCTTCCAGAACTGCTGGTTCTGCCACGGCCCAGGATATTGACGTCCGTAGCTCACGATCGGCCAGCCGTAGTTGCCGCCCGGCTTGAGCACGTTGATCTCGTCGCCGCCGTTCGGTCCGTTCTCGTTGAGCCACATCTGACCCGTGCTCGGATTGAGCGCGAGGCCGAGCGCGCTGCGATGACCGAGCGTGTAGACCTCGGCCTTCTTCCCTGCCTGACCGACAAACGGGTTGTCTTTCGGAATGCTGCCGTCATCGTTGAAGCGCAGCACCTTGCCGCCCAGCGTGTTCGGATCCTGCGGATCGTTCGGAGCGCCCGGGCCTGCCGTCGTCGTGACGAAGAGCGTGCCGTCCTTGCCGAACGCGATCTTCGTGGTGCCGGCATTGGGCGCGACCCAGATGTCCTTGACCTCGGTGAGCGCGTGACCATCGAATTTGCCGCGCGCCACCGCAACGGTGTTGCGCTTGGCGTCGAGCGGCTTGGTGTAGCTCAGATACACCAGCTTGTTCTCCGCAAACTTCGGGTGCGGCGCAATGTCCATGTAGCCGTGCACGGCGCCGGGCAGTCCAGACTCGCCCGTCCAGTACGACGCCGGTCCGCCGGTCACTGGCTGCGGATCGAGCTTGCCATTGCGCATCACACGCAGACGTCCCGCCCGCTCGGTGATGAGCGCCGTTCCATCGGGAAGAAACGCCAGGGCCCACGGATACTCGAGCGCGCGCGTCACCGCGACGACGCGAATCTTCTGCCCCTCGCCAGTGTCGTATTCCACCGGCATGTGCGGCAGCGGCTTATTGGCCAATCCAAGGGGCGCCACTGGAATGCCGCCCGCAAACGGCACCTTCTGCTGACCCGAGCCGACCTGTGATCCAGCGACTGCGAACACCGCGAGCGCTGTAACAAACGTTGCAAAGCGAGAAGTCGACATGTTTCCTCTGTGCCTCGGTGCCTCTGTGTGTCGCGATTACGGTTGCTCGGATGCAGGCTGCGCCGGCCGCTGCCCGTTCGGCGCCGCGTTCTGCTGAATCGGCTGCCCGCCCACGCCCAGCTCGCCCTGAATCGGACGCCGCGGACGGATGATGCCTTTCTTCGCATCCTCTTCGAGCGCGCGATCCTCCGCACGCTCGCCGCCCAGTCCCTGCAGCACTGCGAGGTTGCCTTCGTGGCACTCGTAGGGAAGGACTTGGTATCCGGACGGAGACGTGTACGGGATCGAGATCGTGTACGGCTTCGCGTAAGTGCCGGGATCAGTGATCGTCGCTTCGTAGCGAAGCAAATCGGGCTCCACCCGCGTGATGCGCTCGACGATCTTCAGCTCCTTGGTCGCGAGAATGGGATTGCCAGGGATGGTCGCCTTGCCGTTGAAGTTCGTCGTCTCGATGACGAGCGTGTTGCCCTCGAAGTGTCCGCGCGAGTCGCCGAGATATCCGCGCACGCCGCCGCCGATATGCGGACGTCCATCGAGCGGAACGACTCTCGCTTCGTGAATCATCTCCGCCATGATCACGACGTAGCCCGGCGCCTGCACGATGCGATAGCCGTTGCCGTAGATCTTTGGCGTCATCGATCCGACGACACCGAGCGTGACGCAGCGATCGTAGAGCGTGAAGTCCTCGGGCCCGTTGAGCGGACCGTTGCCGTAGGTGCCCTGCGGCGTGCGGCGCTTCTCGGCACCGGCAACGAGCGCCGGCACGCGGCCATCGGGTGGATCGATGACGAGGGATGTCTGGCGGAACGACCGCGTGAGCCACGCGTTGTCGTTGCGGAACGATCCCACGGCGTTCTCAGCGCGCGTGCGTGTGGCGGTGTCGGTCTTCAGCTTCTTGGCAAACTCTTCGTCACTGAGCTCGGCCTTTGTACCGAGGTTCTGCGGACGCTGCAGCGGGATGCCGTAGGCGGAATCGCCCGACCAGGTCGCCTGCAGATCGGGATCGCCCCACGGTGTCTTCGGCGGCGCGTACGGCGCCGGGGAAGAACTCGCCGCCGTACCTTTTGCCGGCGCCTGCCCGTTGAGCGTGGCACCAGTGAACGCCAGGGTGAGGGCACAGACACAAGACACAAGAACACAAGCGCGCATGGTCGGTCCTCCTCGGGGTGTCGATTATCGCTCAACTGTCGCTGCGAGGGCGCAGAGCAGGCGGAGGGCGCAGAGAAAAGCGTTAACGCAGAGATCGCAGAGTGGCAGAGATCGCAGAGGCGCGGGTGGGGGCGCCGGCCTACGGCCGGCGCATGGGACGGACGTCGCTCGCGAATACGAACGCCATCGACGAAGGACCCCGGCGCTCGTATTCGTGAGCGACGTTCGTCCCATTCGCGCGCGGCGCGCGCGCCCCCACCCGCGCATCGCCTGCCGGTCGGGTTGCCCGCTACGCCCGTTCCTCCGTGTGAATCTCTTCTCAGCGATCTCCGCTCCCCTGCGATCTCTGCGATAAAGCCTCTCTCTGCCTTCCCTGCCTCATGATTGTTCACATTGTCCCCAGAGCCGTGAGGTGAGTGGGATCGCGAAGCATTTCAACACGGGGATCACAGCGATCACGGAGGATCGGCTGGCACATTGAGCGACGCCGACTCGCGACGCCTGAGCCGGGTGGACGTCTGGATCGAGAGGGCAGCGTGATCACGAACGCCGCGCGGCTCCTGTGGCGCTCGTGATCACGCTGCCCTCTCGGTCCAGACCGCGCAGGCGCGGCCGGCCCCAACGGGGCCGGCGGCCACCCGGCCTCTGTGATCGCTGTGATCTTTGTGTAGACAACTCAGCGATCTCGGGTGACGGGCGCTTACCCAAGTCAGTGAAGATGCCGTTACCCCCGTTCCACCGTGTGAATCTCTTCCCAGCGCCCTCTGCCCCTCCGCGATCTCTGCGATAACGCCTTTCTCAGCGTTCCCTGCCACCTCACGGCCCTCTTGAGCGATAATTTCGCTCTGTGAAATCCCTCGTCCTCTTCGTCGGCATCCTGCTGGTCAGCACCGCCGCGGTCGCGCAGCCGGCGCGCCCGGCCACACCGCCGGATATCTCGGGCGAGTGGCGTCTCGAGAACGACGAGGAAGCCGGCGCCCTCGGCGCACTCGGCCAGCCGCCGCTCGGCGATTATCTCGGCATCCCCTTCAACGACGCCGGCCGCATGCGCGCGGACACGAGCGCCGAATCGATCTGGGGCACACCGGAATATCAATGCCGCCCGCACTCGGCCCCGCATCAGTGGCGCGGTCTCGGCGGCGCGCGCATTCTCAAGGAACAGGATCCGCTCACGCGCGACGTCGAGGTCTATCACATCCAGTTCATGCGCTCGCTCGATCGACCGGTGTTCATGGACGGCCGTCCGCATCCACCGGCATGGGCTCCGCACAGTTGGACCGGCTTCTCCACCGGTGAATGGGTCGGCAACACGCTCAAGATCACGACGACGCACCTGAAGGACGGGTATCTCAAACGCGGTGGCCCGCAGACGAGCGATCTCTACTCGATGACGGAGTACCTCACCCGCCACGACGACATCCTCACCATCGTCTCGGTCGTCGACGACCCGGTGTATCAGGACGAGCCGTTCGTACAGTCGACGACCTACGTCTACGATCCAACGGCGACGACCGCGACGGAGACGTGCAACGGGTCGTCGTTCGCCGAGAACGGCGGCAGCGATCGGCACTGGGTGCCGCACTTCCTTCCGGGACAGAACGGCGCGCTCACTGAATGGCTCAAAGCCGAGGACTGGATTCCGGTCGAGCCCACGCGCGGCGGAGTGAAGACGCTGTATCCCGAGTACCTGTCGACGCTGCGCGCGCCGGCGACCGCCAGCGCGCTGAAGGTACCGTCTTCGAAATCGACCGTCGCGATCGAGAAGGCGATTGCCGAACAGAGCCCACGCGACGGCGAGGTTCACGCGCTGCCAGTGCAGGGCAACCTCTATATGCTGATCGCCGACGGGGTCAATCTTGCCGCGTCGGTCGGCACCGAAGGCATCTTGCTGGTCAACACGGGCGCGGCACAGATGACGGAGAAAGTGGTCGCCGCGATCAAGCAGCTGGCCAGCAGCATCGTGACGCCGCCGGGCGCCAACACGTGCGCCGGAGCGAATTGTCCGGGCGCATGGGGGTGGGCCAGTCCCTACTTCAACGCGGTGATCAGCTCTCCCGCCCCGCCGCGCCCGCTGCGCTACATCATCAACACGAGCGCATCGCCGGAGCACGTCGGCGGCAACGAGAAGATCGCGACCAGCGGATACTTTCCGCGCGGCGGCGGCTTCGGCGGCGCAACCACCGGCATCGGCGCCAAGGCATCGATCATCGCGCACGAGAACGTGCTCAATCGCGTGAGCGCGCCGGCCGGCAAAACACCGGCGATGCCCAACGGTGCGTGGCCCACCGATACGTTCTTCGACGAGTTCCACAAACTGCCCGAGTACTTCAACGGCGAGGCGGTGATCGCGTATAGCGCGCCGTCAGCAAATACGGACGGCGACAGCTTCGTGTACTTCCGCCACTCCGAGGTGATCGCGGCCGGCAACCTGTTCTCGACGGTGAGCTATCCGGTGATCGATCTCGACAAGGGTGGAAGCATTCAGGGTGTCCTCAACGGTCTGAATCACATCCTCGATCTCGCCGTCGCGGAGAATCGCGGCCAGGGTGGCACCTGGGTGATCCCCGGGCGAGGGCGGTTGTCGGATACCGCGGACGTCGCCTCGTATCGCAACATGCTGACGATGATCCGCGACCGCGTGCGCGATTCGATCAAGAAGGGCTTGACGCTCGAGCAGGTCAAGGCGTCGCGGCCGACGATGGATTTCGATGGGCGGTACGGATCGACAACCGGACCGTGGACGACCGATATGTTCGTCGAGGCGGTGTACAAGAGCCTCCAGGAGAAGAAATGATGCGTGGATTGCTGAAGGCGGGTCTGAAGATCCGCCTCTACGTGATTTCGTTGGTGTGTGTGTTCGCTGGCACTGCGGCGTATGCGCACCATTCCTACGGCGCCACATACGATACGAGCCGAGAGATCAAGCTCGAAGGCAAGATCCTCCAGTTCTCCTATCGCAATCCCCACTCGTTCGTCACCGTCCAGGCGCCCGATCAGGAGGGCGTGCAGCAGCGATGGGCAATCGAATGGAGCGGCACCGCGCAGCTCGCCACTGCCGGCGTCACTCGCGAGTCGCTCAAAGTCGGCGACCAGGTGTTGGTCGTCGGACGCCCGTCGCGCGTGCCTGGTGAGTTCAGAGCGCTGATGGTCACCCTGAAGCGGCCGCTCGATGGATTCACGTGGGGATCGAGATCCGGTGAGGCTGTTGACTGACAGCACTCGCTTCGCTCGATGAACGACAGCCACGGTCAAAACGACACACAGAGGCACAGAGGCACCGAGGATCCTTTTGCTGATGAAGATTGATCTCTGTGCCTCGGTGCCTCGGCGTGTCGTCATTGGAGTGGCTGTCGCTTGCGTGATGCTTGTTGCCTCGCCCACTCACGCGCAACGCGGCGCGCGGGGCGGCCCGCCTCAGGCCGCGCGTGAGAGCGCGGCCATCGATCTCACCGGCTACTGGGTGTCCGTCATCACCGAAGACTGGAAGTTCCGGATGGTGACGCCCAAGAAGGGCGTCTACGACACGCTGCCGCTCAACGCCGAGGGACGCAAGGTTGGCGACAGCTGGGATCCGGCGCGCGATGAAGCGGCGGGCGAACAGTGTCGCGCCTACAGCGCCGCCAACATCATGCGCATGCCGACCCGGCTGCACATCACGTGGGAAGACGCGAACACCCTGAAGATCGACACCGACGCCGGCACGCAAACGCGGCTCTTTCGTTTCGGCGCCGCTGGGTCGACGGCCCCGGCCGCCGACCCGAGCTGGCAGGGCCGCTCGGTTGCGACATGGCAGTACGCGCCGGGACGAGGTGCGCCGCGGCGCGGCAACCTGAAGGTGATCACGACGAATCTGCGGCCGGGCTACGTTCGCAGGAACGGCGCGCCTCACAGCAAGGACGCCGTGGTGACGGAATACTTCGACGTCAACGCGCTGCCGAATGGCGACGCGTGGCTCACGGTCACGACCCGCGTGGAAGACCCGGTCTATTTCACCCGGCCCTACCTGACGAGCTCGGACTTCAAGAAGCTGCCCTCAGCCGCCGGCTGGAATCCATCTCCCTGCGCCGTCCGCTAGGCGGGCACGCGAACTTTTTGCGGTCGAGCCCGGCCAGACGTTCGTTCAGGCCACGGCTGCCGTTGTCTTGGATATGAGCGGGGCGCTCGCCTGCGCACGGCGGGGCAACTTTGCCTTGTTCGCAAGTGCTGAAGCGTCAGATAATTCGGCCTTGCACACAATTTTTGCGCTGCCTTTGGCGTGTACGCCGGCAGCCGTGATCGACCGGTGACCTGTCCCCATTGCGGCGCCATCGTATCGGCGAGCGCCGATCGCTGCTCCGCCTGCCGCCGCGCAGTGCGCGGACCCCAGGTTGCCGCGGGTGTGCTGACCCCGCCTCCGGTTACAACTCCCGATTCGAGCGCGGACGAGACGCGGTTCATCGAACCCGAGGTCACCCGGCTCGATTCGAGTGACGCGGTCACCACGTTCGCCGATCCGACGGCGAGCCCAGAAGCGGATCCCGATGTCACACGCTTCGAGTCGGTCGATCCCGACGTCACGCGATTCGTCGATGCCGACGTGACGCGTCTCCTCTCCGACCCCCCGGGAGCGAAGACCGATATTCCATCACGTCCATCGACTCGGCCGCCGACCGGCCCGCGACCGGGGACACGCCCGGGCAGTCGCGGCGGAGCCCGCACCACCGAGGGCGACACCGGACCGCTCGAAGTCGGCCAGGCGTTCGGCGATCG
>Ga0075424_100003866_pt1 | contig 14077 bp, 7 predicted proteins | sample SoiMethybrSBSTD3_FD_75301 | JGI IMG/M metagenome (GOLD analysis project Ga0075424, IMG submission 75301) | Bulk soil microbial communities from a Populus tree surrounding site in Tennessee, USA - Soil MetaG P. TD hybrid SBSTD3 | ecosystem: Environmental > Terrestrial > Soil > Tree plantation... | reverse complement strand
TCGGCAAGGCCCAGGCCACGACCATCGCGCTCGCCGACGTCACCGACGCCGACCGGAAGTTCGCAGACGGTGCACTGAACGGCGACGGCGTCGTCATTCCAGAATCCACGGACGACGCCTTCACGCGGTCCGTGATCCAGCACGTCGCCGCAAGCGTGGGCACGGTGCCGGATCGCTCCGGCCAGCCGGGGATCGATCAGGCGAAGGCCGACGCCTTCTTCGCCGAGTGCGCGGCGTTCGACGAATGGCACAAAAAAGCGGAGGCGGACCGAGCGAGCATCCTGCCCGCCGGCGACGCGACGGTCGCGGCGGCCGCCGCGGTGCGGGCGATCCGGTCCAAGGTGGACGACTACTTCGGCCGCTGCCGCCTCGCGGCGTTCGATCCGCGCACCGCCGCCCTGCTGAACCGGAAGGAAGAGGAGTATCTCGCCGTGGCCGCCCGGGATCTCAGCATCACCGCGGCGGAGATCGCGGGCTTCCCGCTCGCACAGGTGGCGGCCGGCAAGGCGCTGCCGTTGAAGTCCGGCATCAATCCCGCGCACGCCGCAGCGGTCGCGGCGCTCCACGCCGGCGCCGTGAAGCCGCTGCTCGGAGATCGGAACGAATTGACCGAAGCCGACTGGCTGGCGTTGCTGGAGAAGCTGGGCGCGTTCGAGCGCTGGAACTCGGACAAGAAGGGCGCCGCGGTCGAGGCGCTCGGCCTCGGACGCGTGCGCGAGATCCTGGGCGGCGGAGTGAAGGCGACGATCTCGAGCCTCATCGCGAAGGACAAGGCGCTGGAGACCGAAGCCACGGCGATCGCAGACGTGGAGAAACTGCTGCGGTTCAAGCGCGACCTGTATCTGCTCTGCACCAACTTCGTCAGCTTTCGCGACTTCTACGACGCCGGCGAGCCCGCGATCTTCCAGGCCGGGACCCTGATCCTCGATCAGCGCTCCTGCACGCTCACCCTGCCGGTCGAAGACGTGGGGCGTCACGCCGCGATGGCCGGGCTCGCGGGCTCGTACCTGGCCTACTGCGACTGCGTGCGCAAGAGCACGGGAGAAAAGCGCCAGATCGTCGCAGCGTTCACCAACGGCGACTCCGACAACCTGATGATCGGGCGCAACGGGCTGTTCTACGACCGCAAGGGCAACGACTGGGACGCGACCATCACCCGGATCATCGAGAATCCCATCAGCGTCCGGCAGGCGTTCTGGTCGCCGTACAAGAAGCTCGTGCGCTTGATCGAGGAGCAGGCCGCCAAGCGTGCCGCGGAGGCGGATGCGGCGTCCGACAAGCACGTCGCATCGACCGCGGCGCCCGTGGCCGGCGTGGGGGCCGCGCCGCCGCCACCGAAGAAGATGGACGTCGGCACGGTCGCTGCGCTGGGCGTCGCCTTCGGCGCTCTGGCCACGGCGTTCGCGGCACTGGCCGGCTACCTCTCGGGGCTGCTCAAGCTGCCGTTCTGGCAGGTGTGTCTCGCGGTGGTGGCATTGATGCTGATCGTCTCCGGTCCTTCCATGGTCATCGCGTGGCTCAAGCTCAGCAGGCGAAACCTGGGCCCGATCCTCGACGCGAACGGCTGGGCGGTGAACGCCAAGGCCAAGCTGAACGTGCCGTTCGGGGCTTCGCTGACCGGCGTCGCCAAGCTGCCGGCCGGCTCCCGGATGACCTCCGGGGACCGTTTCGGTGAGAGACCCAGCCCCTGGCCGAAGCTGGCGATGGCGGTGATCATCCTCGGCTTCCTTTTCAGCCTGCTCAACCAGTTCTACGTGCTCGACGCGATCTACTACCGCGTGACCGGAGCGCACAATCCCGCATGGTTCAGGGTGGCGCCCACGGACGGCGCGAGCGACCGCGCCGTGCCTGCACCGAGGTGATCGCGCCGGCTCCTGCGTTTCACGTGAAAAACGGGAACCGCTTGCTGGTGAGCGAGGGTATGAACCTTGGCACCCCCGCAGGCGGCGGCACCGAACGCAGCCGCGTGTAAGGATTGCCATTGCCCCTCCCTCCGACGCAGCCGTATCGTTTCACCTGCGCCATCCGGCATCGGGGCCGCGCCCCGGACCCCGGAGCAGCCATGCATCGACAGGTTCGCCGCCACCTCTTCCCGATTGCCGCCGCGGGGCTCGTCGCGCTCGCGGCCGTGGCGTACCCGCCCGGGCCCGCGCGCGCGCTGTGCCGCCCGGAATCGCTGCTGGTCGCACACGCTTCGTTTTCCACCGCCTATCTGCCCCGCAACATCGTGGTGGCGGACTTCAACGGCGACGGCATCCTCGACCTCGCCACCGCAACGTCGCACTGGAATCCCCCGGATCAGGACGCGGTCGCGGTGCTGCTCGGAGGCGGCGCGAACCACAGGGGCGACGGATCGTTCCGCGCTCCGGCTTTCTACGCCGTGGGGCGCATCCCGGTCGCCGTCGCAACCGCCGACTTCGACCGCGACGGCATCCTCGACCTCGCGGTCCTGAATTACGGGTCGGGCTCGGTCTCGATCCTCCGCGGCCAGGGATCGGGCGGCGTGGGAGACGGAACCTTCGCGTTGCTCGCCACGCTCGACACCGGCCCCGCCCCCATCGATCTCGTCGCCGGCGACTTCCGGAAGGACGGCTTCGCCGACGTCGCGGTGCTCCATTCGCTGTTCGGAATCCGCGTGCTCGCGGGCTCCGCCACCGGAGCGTTCACCGTCGCGCAGAATCTCGCGGTCGGCGGCACCGCGACCGGCAATCTGATCGCGAGCGACTTCAACCGCGACGGCATCCTCGATCTCGCATTCGCGCGCACCGGACCGGCCGTCGCGGCGGCGCTGGGACGCGGGGCTGCGCGCGCGGGCAACGGGACCTTCGCGCCGCCCACGAACTACGCGGGAGGCGGCGCGTTCGATGTCGCAGACATGAACCGCGACGGGCTGCCGGACCTGGTGATGGGGGGAGACGGCTTTCTTTCCATCGCCCTCGGGACCGGCACCGGCGGGTTCCTCGCGCCGCAGCCGATCACGCCCGGCTACTATGCGGGACCGGTCCGCGTCGCCGACATGGATCGCAACGGATTTCCGGACATCGTCGCGGGCATCGGCACCGGCCTCTACGTGTTCAGCGGCCTCGGAGCGGGCGCATCGTACCTGTCGTTCGCGGATCCCGAGCCGATCTCGCCCGGCTCGCTCACCCAATCCATGGCGATCGGCGACTTCGACTCGGACGGCCGCCCCGATGTGGCCGCGGGGCGGATCGACGCCGTCGCCAACACCGCGCGGCTCGACGTGCTGCTCGGCCGCTGCGGCGGATCGCCCGCGCCGATCCTGGATACGGTCGCGGACATGCCGAACGATCAGGGCGGGCGGCTGCGCCTCAAGTGGTGGCGCAGCGGCGAGGATGGCCTCGCGGGAAACACGGTGACCGGCTACACCGTGTTCCAGCGCGATCCCGGCGCCGGATCGTGGCGCGCGGCGGCGAGCGTGCCCGCCACGCGACTCAACACCTATTGGTGGACCGCGAACGCGATCCAGGACTCGACTCCGGCCGGTGCGCCGATGACTTCGTTCTATGTCTCAGCGCTCACCTTGGACCCCGCCGTCCACTACGACAGCGAGGTGCTGGGAGGCTACTCGAAAGACGACCTCGCGCCCGCGATGCCCGATGGCTTCACCGGGGCGATCGCGCCCGATGGAGGCGTGCGCCTCGCCTGGGCGCCGGTCGCGGCGCCGGACCTGCTCCACTACCGGCTCCATCGGCTGCCGCTCACGATCCTGCCGGCCGCGCCACCCGATGACCTCAACCTGATCGCCACGCCCGCCGACGCCGCGTACGTCGACCGCGCAACCGACACGCCCTCCGGCGTGCTCTTCTACTGGATCGCGGCCGAGGACGTGCACGGAAACGTCGGTCCTTACTCGAGGCTCCAGCTCTTCACCACCGACTGTCGCCGGGACTTGAACCAGGTGTTGAACGACACGAGCGAGCTGACGTTGTCCGCGATGCCGGCGCGCGGCGGCACGCTCTCGGCCGGGAGCCCCGGCCCGCCGGTCAAGAAACCGGACCACCCGCCTCCCCCGTTCGTGACCTCGTACGGCACGGCGCTCGATACCGTGATCCACGACGCCAACGGCTCCGGAAGGGCGAGCTACGACTTGAGCGCGGGCGGGCTCCACGCCGACGCCGTCTCGGCCGGCCACGCGAAGTCGGTCGAGGTGATCGCGACCGATTCGTACCGCGTGCACGGCCCCGCCGCGGGCACACCGCTGACGCTGGTCGTCGAGCTGAGGCTCTTTGCGGCGCGGCTCGACGCGTGCGCCTCGCCTCCGTGCGCCGGCGGCACCGCGCAGGGCGCGATCTACGCCGGAGGATCCGTCGTCGAAGTAGGCCTCGACGCCGGCGCGGACCTCGCCGCGCGCGACACGACGCTGTCCCTCGTTCTGCCCGTGACCGCCGAGGTTCCGTTCACGATCGATGTGGACATCCGGGCCGCGGCGGCGGTGGGCGGCGGAATCTCGGCGGACGGTGTGCTCCGCTTCACCGGCCTGAGCGACGGCGCGGTGATCTCGTCATGCGGAGGCTACGGCACCGGCGCCCGGGATCGCCGCTTCGCGCGCGTTCCGATCGGCCGGCAGCCGCCCGAGTCCGGGGGCCGCCCGCGCGCGGCGGGCCGGGACGAAGCAGACGTGCGTGCCGCGATCGCCGCTCCGCGGCTGGGCCTGGCGCAGCCCGAGGTCGATCCCTCCGGCGCGCTTCGTCTCCGGTTCACGCTCGAGTCGGAGCGCCGCGCTTCGCTGCAGGTTTTCGATCTCGCCGGACGTCGCCTCCTCCGGCGCGACGTCGGAGACTTCGGAGCGGGCGAGCACGGCATCCAGATCGACGCCCGCGCCTGGCCGGCCGGACTCTATTTCGTGTCCGTGGCGCAGGACGGCCGTGCCGTGAGCCGGCGCGTCGGCATCGCGCGCTGAGCCAGGCGCCCCGCGCGCCCGTCTCGACTCCGGAAAAAAATCGAGGGCCGGCTCCGCCCATGCGGTGGAACCGGACCCTCGCTGCCGACACGGGTCCTGCGAGCAGGCCCGACGCCCCATGGCACCGGGCTGCCGCCGGTCGGCCGCCCGCACCGGACGCCACGCCGGTCGCGGGCAGAAGAAGCGCGCGCTGCGTTTGCGGACTGCCTCACCGGTCGGAGAGGCCACATCTCCGCCGGCTCTGCAGCGCGCGCACGTCACCTCACCATCACGAGCCTCTGATTTCGCACCTTCCCCGCTGCGTTCATGCACATGAAGTAGACGCCGCTCGCCGCCGGATGACCGGCATCAGTGCGGCCGTCCCACGTGAGCCGCGTGGTGCCCGCCGGCAACATCCCGGCGTGAACCGTGCGCACGCGCCGTCCGGCGGCGTCGAAGATTGCGAGATCGGTCCAAGCTGCGTGCGAGAGCGACAGGTTGACCGAGGCGCCGCCGCGCCCCGGGTTCGGCGCGGGCGCGCTCATGCCGAACTCGGCCTCCGGCGCGTCGCCGACGCCGACCAGCTCGGAGCACACCACGAACGAGACGCCGCCGCGCGTCAGATCGCGCGCCGTGTTCTCCCCCAGCGTGCCGGTCTGGCCCTTGAGCCCGACCAGCACGCTCCCCACGTGTAATGGCGGACCATGCGTGAGGTACGGATCGAGCCGGTGGTAATTGAGCTGCATCGTGATCTCTTTCGTGCCGGCGTCGAACGTTCCGGCATCGGCCGCGCCCAGATCCGTGTAGACCAGATCCCCGCTCGTGTCCCGAGCGGCGCTCCCGAACACGAAGCTCGGCTGGGTGGGATCGGCCGAGGTCTGCGCGCGCAGGAAGAACTGGTCGCCGCGGTCCGCGACCGCTCCCGGGGCGTTGGCCGCGAAATTCACGCGCCAGAATGAATTCGCCGGCGTGGCCGTGAGGTCGCTCACCTTCACCTTCACCTCGAGCATCGGCGTGCGGCCTTCGAGCGAGCACCCGTAGTCGATCGAGAGGATGTCGTAGGGGCTGTCGGCCGGGATCGGCTGCAGGTTGTTGCCGGTGGCGTCGTGGAGGAAGTCGCTGATCTCGGGCAGACCGGGATCGGGCGCGGGCAGCGGCTGCGGATCGACCGGGTCGAGCACGCCGGTGCCGCCGTTCGCCGAGGCGTAGAGGCTCGGGCCCGCGAGCTGGCGCGTGACGTAGGTCTGGCCGTCGAAGTCGTTGTGGTCGTCGCTGAACGCGACCACGCATGCGCCCAGGGGATCGATCGCGACCTGGAAGTAATCGCACAGGTTGCGATTGGCCTCGACGCCCACCGGCGCGGGCGGGATCGCGAGCCCGCCCTCGGACAGGTTGCTGGCGTGGATCACGTGGTCGCTCGCCTGCGCGATGCGGAACGTCGGGTGGGTGGCGGTGGCGTTGGTGGTGATCGATGCGTAGCAGCGCCAGTCGCTCGAGTTCCAGTTCACGCTGGACTGGCTCGCGTACCACACCACCGCGACGCGTCCCGCGCTCCCGGCCTCGAGCCACGGGAACAGCGCGAAGCCGGTCTCGGGCCCGCTCGCCTTGACCGCCGGCGCCCAGGTCACGCCGTGGTCGAGCGAGTGCGTCAGGTAGATCGCGTGGTCGTCGCTCCAGCACACGTACACCGTGCCGTCGTCGCCCACCTTGATGGGATCGAAGAGGTGATGGTGGCTGGTGCTGTTGTCGGCGGTGAACGTTTTCCACGTGGCCCCGGCGTCGGTCGAGCGCGAGACGAACACCGCGCTCGAGGAGATGTGCGAGACGTACACGTAACCGTTCGCGTGGTCGACGTCGATGTAGCCCGGCGTGGTGCCGGTCGGGCTCACCAGCGCGGTCATCGGATACGAAGCTCCGTGGTCGATCGAGCGCTGCACGAACAGCCCGGTCGCCGGGATCGGCGCGCGGTAGACCACGTACACGGTGTCCGCGCCCGCGGACTCGTTCCACTGGCGGTCGTCGGCCGGCACGTTCGCGACCGCGGGACTGAGCGTGAAGTTCTCGCCGCGGTCGGTCGAGACCGCGGAGGAGACGTTGGCGAGCGCCAGGCTCGTGATCGTGAGGATCGGCGTCGCGGACGGGCTCGCGGGGAACGAGGTCGAGATGTCGATGTCGCCGCCGCCGTCGCGCCCGCCGCTCGTGTCGTCCGGCGCGAAAGCGTCCGGCTGCCCGAGGTACGTTGGATTGCGCAGTTGGGGGTCGTACCCCGGGCTCGCCGGATCGAGATCGAAGCGCCACAGGTCCACACCCGCCGGCACGCCGCGGATGCCGCCGACGTAGCAGTTGCCGCGCACGTCCACGCGGATGCTCGGCTCGCACACCCGCGCCGCGAACGGCGCCGAGACCGTCACGTTGGGGCTGAAGGTCACGTCGTTCTGGATCATGATCGTGGCCTGGCGATGCGCCTGGCTCGCCTCGACCCGCACCACTCCCTGCACGATCTCGGGCGCGCCGACTTCGTTGATCACGTGCGCCACCAGCGTGCGCGGCGCCGTGAGCACGCGGTTCAGCTCGACCGCCACGGACTCTGCGGTCTGGGGAACGAAGCCGTCCGACTTGCCGACCAGCTCGCCGTTCAGCGTGCCTTCGAGCACGTACAGATCCCAGTCGCTGGCCGGGCTCAGCCAGTGGATCGCGACGACGATGCGCTTGCCGGTCCAGTCGCCGGCGGCGAGCACGATCCGCACCGTGTCGCACGAGATGTCCTCCATGCAGGCGGTGGGATCCTCGCCGGTGCTGCCGGGCAAGAGCGGCGTCTGCCAGGTCTTCTGCGTGTCGCCCGGCGAGACGTTGACGGTTTCGGGCGTGGCGGCGCGCGCCGGACGTGCGGCGGAGAAGAACGCGAGCACCGCCAGGGACGCGCATGCGAAAAGCGTGAGGGGTCGCATCGGTGGCCTCCCTGAAAGGGTCCGAGGCGAACGCCGTTCGGATCGGCGGCGTCCGGCCTGTGATCGGGAGGAGAATGGGAGGGCGGGCTTGAGCAGGGCTTGAGGCCGGGGCGCCCAGGCGGCCCTGCGGCCCGCCGAAGCGGCCATCCGGCAACGGATTGCGCGGAGGCGCCCGCGGGGCGCCCGCCGGCGAGCAGGACGTCGCCGGCTCGTGGCGCGCGCGTGCCGCGCACGCTATCTTGTCGCCCCGATCCGCTTCGCCACCCGAGCCCACGGAGATCATCGATGCCTTCGCCGCCCGAGCGGAACCCTCACATCAAAGGACCGAGCATCGAGCCGGCCGCGATCACCGGCAAGGAGAGCGCGGCCGACCTGGTCGAGAACGCGTTCCTCGCATACAACGCCGCGCGGCTGCGCGAGGGCGCGCGCCTGCTGGTCGACCGCATGCTCGAGCCCGACGTCACGGTGGGGCTGTCGATGACCGGCGCGCTCACGCCCGCCGGGCTCGGCATGAGCGCTGTGATCCCGCTGCTCGAGGCCGGCTTCGTGGACTGGATCGTCTCGACCGGCGCGAATCTCTACCACGACACGCATTTCGGCATCGGGCTCACGATGCACCGCGGCACGTTCCAGGCCGACGACGTCGAGCTGCGCGAGAAGGGCGTGGTGCGCATCTACGACGTGTTCTTCGACTACAGAGTCCTGCTCGACACCGATGCGTTCTTCCGCCAGGTGATCGCCGGGCCCGAGTTCCAGCGCGCGATGAGCACGGCGGAGTTCCACCACCTGTGCGGCAAGTACGTGCGCGCGCGCGAGGAGGCGCTGGGGGCGAAACGCCGCTCGCTGCTGGCCGCGGCCTACGAGCACGCGGTGCCGATCTACACATCTTCGCCCGGCGATTCTTCGATCGGCATGAACGTCGCGGCCATGGCGCTCGAGGGCGGCAAGCTCCAGTTCGACGTCAACGCCGACGTCAACGAGACCGCGGCGATCGTGTGGGCGGCGAAGTCGAGCGGCGGCAAGAGCGGCGTGTGGATCCTGGGCGGCGGGAGCCCCAAGAACTTCGTCCTCCAGACCGAGCCGCAGATCCAGGAGGTGCTGGGGATCGAGGAGAAGGGCCACGACTACTTCTTCGCGATCACCGACGCACGCCCCGACAGCGGCGGGCTCTCGGGCGCGACCCCCGCCGAGGCGGTGAGCTGGGGCAAGATCGATCCCGACCAGCTCCCGGGCACCGTGATCTGCTATTGCGACACCACCATCGCGCTGCCGCTCGTGACCGCGTACGCGCTCGCGCGCCACGCCCCGCGCAAGCGCAAGCGCCTCTACGAGCGCCGCGCCGAGCTGGTGCGCGGCCTCACCCAGGCGTTCCAGACGCGCGGGCGCGGGGCGGCGGCGACGCCCGCCAAGCGGTGACGCCGGGCGCCGGCGTTTCACGGCGCTCCGCCTGCGGGCGCTACGGCATGGCCGCGCGCCGCGGCCCCCGGTAGATTGCCCGCGCCATGATCGAGCGCCACGCGGACGAACACCGGCTTCCGGAGCTGCGCTTCGTTCCGGTGGAGTCGCTGGTGCCGCACGAGCAGCACGATCCCGCGCGGCTCGAACCGCTCGCGCGCCGGATCCGCGAAGAGGGGCGGCTGCGCAACCCGCCGGTGGTGGCGCCGCTGCCGGGCGGCGGAGCGCAGCGCTACGTCGTGCTCGACGGCGCCAACCGCGCGCACGCCGCGCAGGCGGCGGGGCTCCCCCACATGGTGGTGCAGGTCGTCCCCTACGCCGATCCGCCGGTCCGGCTCTCGACCTGGTGCCATGCGCTGGGCGACACGTCGCGCGACCACTTCGAGCACGCGCTGCACGCGGTCCCTGGGCTCGAATGCCGGCGCGATGTCATGCTCCATGCGAGCGCCCTGCTCGCGCGGCGCGAGACGCTGGCCTATGTCGCGTTCGCCGACGGCACCGCCGACACGCTGCACGGCGGCGGCGACCTGCGCGAGCGCAACGCCCTGCTCAACGCGCTGGTGGACACCTACCGCGGGAGCAAGCGATTCTTCCGCGTCACCAGCGAATCGCTCGAGGTGGCGCGCGAGCGCCATCCGGAGATCGAAGCGCTGGTGGTGTTCCCGCACTTCGAGCCTGCCGAGGTGATGGAGATCGCGGCGGGCGGCGAGCGCCTGCCGGCCGGGATCACGCGCCACGTGATCCGCTGGCGCGCGCTGCGCGTGGACGTGCCGCTCGACCGGCTCGCGGACACTGTCACGAGCCTGAGCGCGAAGAACCGCTGGCTGGAAGAGTGGCTGCTCGAGAAGCTGGGCGCTCGCCGCGTGCGCTTCTACGAGGAGCCGACCGTGCTGTTCGACGAGTGAGGGCGCGATGAAGGCGGTGGTGCTCGAGAAATTCGGCCGGCCCGACGTGCTCGAGCTGCGCGAGGTGCGCGATCCGGTGCCGGGTCCGGGCGAGGCGCTGGTCGAGGTGCGAGCCTGCGGCATCAACCACCTCGACCTGTTCGTGCGCCAGGGCCTGCGCGGGCTCGAGCCCGAGATGCCGCACATCCTCGGCAGCGACGTGGTGGGCCTGGTCGGCGCGCTGGGCGCGGGCGTGCGCCACGTGAAGCCGGGAGACAAGGTGCTGGTGCTCCCCACGCTCTCGTGCGGGACGTGCCCAGCCTGCGCGAACGGGGACGACAACCTGTGCCGCGAGTACGACGTGCTGGGACGGAAGCGCAACGGCGGCTACGCCGAGAAAGTCGCGGTCCCGGCCGCGAACTGCCTGCCCTATCCCGACAACCTGCGCTGGGAGGAGGCGGCTGCCGTGCCGCTCGTGTTCCTCACCGCCTGGCACATGCTGATGACGCGCGCCCGCCTAAAGCCCGGCGAGGACTGTCTGGTGGTGGGCGCGGGCAGCGGCGTGGGCAGCGCGGCGATCCAGATCGCGCGGCTGATCGGCGCGCGCGTGATCGCGACCGCCGGCAGCCCGGCCAAGCTCGAGCGCGCGCGCGCGCTGGGCGCGCACGAGGCGGTGGATCACTCGCGCGGCGAGTTCGCCGCCGAGGTGCGCGCGCTCACCGGGAAGAAGGGAGTCGAGGTGGCGGTCGAGCACGTCGGCGGCCGCGTGTTCGAGCAGGCCGCGGGGTCCCTCGCGCGCAACGGGCGGCTCGTGACCTGCGGCGCCACCACCGGGAGCGAGGCGCGGCTCGATCTCAACCAGCTCTTCGGCCGGCATCTCAGCCTGCTCGGCTCGTGGATGGGCCGGCGCGCCGAGATGATCGAGGTCCTGCGCTTCGTGCGCGACGGCCGCTTGAAGCCGGTGCTCGACTCCGCGCTGCCGCTCGCCCAGGCCGCCGACGCGCACCGCCGGATCGAAGCGCGCGAGCACTTCGGCAAGATCGTGCTGGTGCCATGATCCGGGCGCCGGTGTTCGGGTTCGAGAGCAAGCACCAGCCGCTCGCGCCGCGCTCGAAGTACCACCGCCGCGTGATCCGGGCCTCGCTGGCCGCGGGCGGTCTGATCGGGGTCTCGCTCGCGATCGGTGTGCTCGGCTACCACTTCTTCGGCGGCATCGAGAGCTGGGTGGACTGCCTCTACAACGCCTCGATGATCCTGGGCGGGATGGGCCCGGTGGCAGATCTCAAGACCGACGGCGGAAAGGTGTTCGCGTCGTTTTATGCGCTCTACAGCGGCGTGACGCTGCTCACCAGCGTGGGCGTGCTGATCGCCCCCACGCTCCACCGCTGGCTCCACGTTTTTCATATCGAGACCGTCGAAGAAGAGGAAGCCCGGCGCGCGAAGAAGCACTGACGCCGGGCCACGGCGCCGCGAGGGCGCCGGATGCTATCTTCCAAGCGTGAGCACTCCCCCCGATTCCCACGCCGGCGTCCGCTCGTGGTTCGACGCCGAGGACTCGCCGGTCCGGCGCGACCTCAACACCTGCATCCACTGCGGGCTGTGCCTCACAGCTTGTCCGACCTATCGCGTGCTCAAGATCGAGCCCGACTCGCCGCGCGGCCGCATCTACCTCATGCGCGGGTTGGCCGAAGGACGGATCGCGCCGAGCGATCCCCTGATCGAGCACCTCGACAACTGCCTCGACTGCCGCGCGTGCGAGACCGTCTGTCCCGCCGGCGTCCCCTACAGCCGCATGCTCGAGTCCACCCGCGGCCAGCTCAACCGCCGCGCGCTGCGCTGGAGCCCGCTGCGGATGCTGGGCGAATGGGCGCTGAAAACACTGTTCCCGGAACGCGAGCGCATGCACTTGGCCGCCGACCTGCTGCGCATCGGTCAGCAGGGCGTGCTCGGCGATCTGATGCGCACGCGCGCCGTGCGCGCCATGCTGCCCGCGTTCGCGGTCCAGGGCTTCGACATGACGCCGCCGCTGCTGCCCCGCGCCGAGCGCGCGCTCGAGCGCGTCGTGCTGCCGCCCGGCGCGCGGTTGGAGTCGCTGCCGCATGGGCTCGTGTTCCATCCGGCGGGGGCCGCGCGGTCGCGGGTCGCGTTCTTCACCAGCTGCGTGATGGACGTGATGTTCCCGCGCCTGAACCACGAGGCGGTGCGGCTGCTGGTGCTTGCCGGCTGCGAGGTGACGGTGCCGGGCGAGCAGACCTGCTGCGGCGCGCTCCACGCCCACGCCGGGCTCCGGCGCACGGCGAAGTCGCTCGCGCGCCGCAACGTGCACGCGTTCGCCGCGGAGTGCGATTTCATCGTGACCGACTCGGCCGGCTGCGGCGCGGCGCTGCGCGAGACCGGACACCTGCTCCACGAAGACGACGCCGCGCCCGCGGCCGCGGAGTTCGCGCGGCGGGTGCGCGACGTCTCGGAGGTGCTGGCCGAAGTCGGGTTGCCCGAGCCGCAGGCCCCGCTCGCATCTGCGGCCGATCCGGCGCGGCCGCTGCGCGTCGGCTACCACGACCCCTGCCACCTCGCGCACGGGCAGGGCGTGCGCCAGCCGCCGCGCGCGCTGCTCAAGCGCCTGCCCGGCGTCGAGCTGGTGGACCTGCCGAACGCCGACTGGTGCTGCGGCAGCGCCGGCGTCTACAACCTCACGCACCCCGCCATGGCGGACGCCCAGCTCGCGGGCAAGCTCGATTCGATCGAGCAATCGGGCGCCGAGGTGGTGGTGGCTTCGAATCCCGGCTGCCTGCTCCACATGGCGCGCGGCGCCGCTGCGCGCGGCATGAAGGTGCGGATGGCGCACCTGGTCGAGGTACTGGGCGCAGCGTATCCGGCGGGCGCGGCCGAGGCGCCGCGGCGCGCGCCGGCCGCGCAGCCGCGCGCCGCGTCATGAGCGCCCCCGCCTTTCCGCTGCGCGCGGTCGCCGCGCTCTTCATCGAGCGCCAGCACCTCGACCGCCCGCGCGGCCAGCGTCTCACCGCCCGCTCGCTCGCGCGTTTCGCCGAGGACACCGGCGGGATCCAGATGGACTCGATCAACGTGGTGGATCGCGGCCACTACCTCACCGCCTGGAGCCGGTTCGGGCCGTTCGACCGCGCAGCGTTCGATCGCCTGGCCTACCGGCGCCGGGTGTTGTTCGAGTACTTCGCGCACATGGCCTGCCTGGTCTCGGTGGAGCATCTCCCGCGCTGGCGCGGCGTCATGGACAACCTCGCGGCCCACCGCACCGGCTGGCGGCTGTGGGCCAAGAAGAACGCGAAGGTGGTGCGCGCGGTCGAGGACGCGATCCGCGAGCGCGGCCCGCTCGCCAACAGCGACTTCAAGCATCCGCGCCCCAAGGCCGAGAGCGGCTGGTGGAACTGGAAGCCGGCGAACTTCGCGCTCAACTACCTGTGGCTCACGGGCCACACCGCGGTGCACTCGCGCTTCCACTTCCAGAAGCGCTACGACCTGTTCGAGCGCGTCTTCCCCAGGTCGCGCGATCTCGCGCCACCCACGGCCGACGAGTTCCACCGCTGGCACGTGAGCCAGTCGCTGCACGCGATGGGCGCAGCGACCGGCGCCGATCTGCGCATGTACCTCACCTACCCGCGGCGGATGTCGGTGGAGCGCAAGCGCGCGCTCGACGCCCTGCTCCGCTCGGGCGAGGTCACGGAGATCGCGGTCGATGGCGACACCTCGCGCTGGTTCGCGCTCGCCGCGGACCTCCCCAAGCTCGCGGCCGCGGCGCGCCGCCGCCACGCCGCGCGCGGCTCCGCGCTGCTCTCCCCGTTCGACTCGTTCCTGTGGCATCGCGAGCGCACCAAGCGTCTGTTCGGCTACGACTACCGGATCGAGGTCTACACGCC
>Ga0075424_100003865_pt1 | contig 14078 bp, 11 predicted proteins | sample SoiMethybrSBSTD3_FD_75301 | JGI IMG/M metagenome (GOLD analysis project Ga0075424, IMG submission 75301) | Bulk soil microbial communities from a Populus tree surrounding site in Tennessee, USA - Soil MetaG P. TD hybrid SBSTD3 | ecosystem: Environmental > Terrestrial > Soil > Tree plantation... | reverse complement strand
AGCGGCTCGATCGGTCGCGCCCGCTGTGGCGCGTCGACCTCGTCGAGCGGCTCGGGGACGGCAACGCGGCGCTCGTGTGGAGGGTGCACCACTGCATGGCGGACGGCCTCACCGTGTTCAGGCTCGGTGCGGCGGCGATCTGGGCCACCGGAGGCACGCCCGCAGAGGCGCCCGGCGAGCCATGGCGGGCGGAACCCCAGCCCGGGCCGCTCGCGCTTGCTGCGCTCGGCGCCCGTGACCGGTTCGGCGGCGCGTTCGGCGACGTGAGAACAGCGGGCAGGACCGTGGCTGCATTACCGCGCCACCTGGCCGCCGGTACGCGCGCCGCGATGCGCACGCCGGCGATGCTGGCGCGCGAGTTGGGGCCGCGTGCGAGGCGGACGCCGCTGGACCGTCATCCCGGTGCCGAGCGGGTCCTCGCAACCGCCTCCTTCCCCCTCGACGGCATCAAGCGCATCGAGCGGTCGTTCGGCGAGCACATCACGGTCAACGACGTGGTCCTGTCGGCGGTGGGGGGCGGGCTGCGCCGCTGGCTCGTGGATCGCGGCGACAGCCTCGCCGGCATCCGGGCGAAGGTGCCCACGAGCCTGCACCGGCAGGATCCGAGGCCAGACGAGCTCGGCAACCACGACTCGTTCATGTTCGTCGACCTCGCGGTATCGGATCCGGATCCGGTCCAACGTCTGCTGGACGTGAACCGGTCGACGCGGTCTTGCAAGCTGCATCGGGATCCCCAGGCTCTGTACGACTTCTTCCGCGAAGTCCACCAGGGCGCCCGGCCACTCCAGCGATGGGCGATGAGCCCACGAGTCTTCACGCTCAACGTCTCGAACGTCCCCGGACCGGCGGAGCCGATCTTCGTGCTCGGCAACCCGGTCGCCGAGTTCACCTCCTTCGCCGAGATCGCCGACCGTCACGCTCTACGAGTGTCAGTCGTATCGGTCGCGGGCACCGTCTCGTTCGGCCTGTGTGGCGACGCGCAAGCTGTTCCGGACATCGACATCGTCGCCACCGGCATCCAGTCCGAGCTGGAAGCGCTGGCGGCTGCCGCTACTTGACCGGAGCCGGCGCCGGGCCGCCGCGCTCCTCGAAGTACTCCTCGCCCTCGATGCTGATGCGGGGCAGGATGCGATCGAGCCAGCGGGGCATCCACCAGGCGGAACGGTCGAGCAACGCCATCACGGCCGGCACCAGCATGCAGCGGACGACCGTCGCGTCGATCGCGATCGCGACCGCGAGCCCCACCCCGAACTCCTTCACGATCGGATCCCCGTTGATGATGAAGCTCGAGAAGACGAACACCATGATCAGCGCGGCTGAGGTGATCACGCGCCCGGTTGTCGCAAGGCCGTCGACCACCGCCCGCCGTGCGTTGCCGGACTCCTTCCAGTGGTCCTGGATCTGCGTCATCAGGAACACCTCGTAGTCCATCGAGAGGCCGAACAGGATTGCGAACATCAACAGGGGCACGAAGCTGACGATCGGGATCGAGCCATCGAGGCCGATCCACGTGGCGCCCCATCCCTTCTGGAACACGGCGGTCAGCACGCCGTAGGCGGCGGCCACCGAGAGCAGATTCGCGATCGCCGCCTTCAGCGGCACCAGGATCGAGCGGAATGCCAGCACGAGCACGATGAAGCTCAGCCCGACGACGATCGCGATCATAGAGGGCAGCTTCTTCGAGATCTGCTTGGCGAGATCGATGTAGGCGGCGGTCTGGCCGCCGACGGTCGCCGTCAGGTCCGTGCCCTTGGTCGCATCCGGGATCACGCTGTCGCGCAGGTGGTTCACCAGGTTCTCCGTCTTCTCGTCGGACGGCGCCGTGGTCGCCACCACGGTGAAGACGGCCGCGTCTCCCTTCTTGTCGGTCGTCGCCGGCGAGACCGACTTCACCCCGGGTGTCTTCTTGATGTCGTCCTCGAGCGTCGTCAGGCGCGGATCGCTCGCGGGCGAGTCGGCCTGCTTCTTCTGCGCCTCGAGCTGTGACTGCTGCTTCGAGGTCTGCTGCTGAGCCTGCTGCTGTGCCTGTTGCTGCGAGAGCCCAGCGGCGAGGCCCTGCTGGGTGATCTGCTGCTGTTGCTGCTGCAGCTGCGCCTGCTGCTGATTGGCCTTGTTGACCTGGCTCTGGTCCGGCTTGGCGGGCGTGCCGAACTTCGTCGCGATCAGCAGCGGGCCGTTCTGGCCGACGCCGAATCCCTTCGTGATCAGGTCATAGGCCTGGCGCGCGGTGGTCGACTTCGACAACGCTCCGACGTCGTTCTGGCCGAGCTGGAGCTGCAGCAGCGGGATCGCAAGCACGAGCAGGAACACGGTGCTGGCGATCGCCCAGCGCCACGGCTTGAGGGTCACCCGCTCGGCCCAGCGCCGCCAGCCGTGCGGCTGGTGGTCGTCCGGGTGCGTACGGCCCAGCTTCACGCGCAGTGAGTTGATCCGCGGCCCGAGCGCACCGAGCAGGGCGGGCAGCAGGGTGTTCGCGGTGATGACCGCGATCAGCACCGCGACCGCCGAAGCGAACCCGAGCGTGCGCACCAGCGGGATGCCCGAGAAGGCGAGCGAGCACAGCGCGATCACGACCGTCGTGCCCGCGAAGAACACCGCGCCGCCGGCCGTCGCGGTTGCGCGCGCGATCGACTCCCTCATCTCGATGCCCTCGCGGAGCTGGAGCTTGTGGCGCGTGACGATGAAGAGCGCGTAGTCGATCCCGACGCCGAGCCCGATCATCGTCGCGAGCGTGGGCGCCACGGTCGGGATCTCCGCTGTGTGGCCGAGGAAGATGATCAGCGAAAGTGTGGTCACGAGGCCGAGCACTGCCGTGATGATCGGCAACGCCATCGCGGTAGCGGTCCCGAACGCGAACAGCAGGATGATCACGGCGGCCGCCAGGCCGATCGCCTCGCTCGTCTCCGTACTCGGCTTCGACACCTCCTGGCCGAGATAGCCGCCGGTCGCCACCTTCAGGCCTGCGTTCCGCGCGGGGGCTTCGCCGTCGATGATCTTCTCCGCCGTGCTCTTGTCGAGATCGGCCTGGCTGACGTCGAGCGTCAGTGAGATGTAGGCGATCTTCTTGTCCTTGCTGAGCGCCGCGGAGCCCTCCTGGCTGAACGGGCTGACGGCGCTCACCACGTGGGGCTCCTTCTTCAGCGAGCTGACCGTGTCCTCGATCGCCTTCTTGTTCGTCGAGTCGGTGAGCTTGCCCTGGCGGGCCTGCATTACGACCGGGTTCGTGCCGTTGGCCTGGTGCGGCAGCTTCGCCTCCAGCAGGTCGGTGGACTTGGTGGAGCCCGTGCCCGGCAGCCTGAGGTTGTCGCTCGTCTGCTCGCCCGCGCTGCGTGAGCCCACGAAGAGTGCGATCGCGGCCACGATCCAAACCGCGATCACGAGCCAGTGATGCCTGGCACAGAGCCTGCCGACGCGGTAGAGGGGCCCAGTGATTGAGCAAACCTAACCGAGGCACCAGGGCCTTGACAAGAAACCCACTCCCGTACGATGCCGAGCCATGATCGCGCTCGTCACAGGCGCCTCCAGCGGCATCGGCGAGGCAACCGCGCGGCGGCTCGCGCGAGAGCCGGGCGCCCGCCTCGTGCTGGTGGCGCGCCGTGAGGACAGGCTTCGGATGCTCGCCGGCGAGCTCGGCGGCGCGACCGTGATCGCGGCCGACCTGCTCGAACCCGACGCCCCCGCGCGCATCTCGGAGACGGTGGAGGCCGAGCACGGGCGCCTCGACCTGCTCGTCAACAACGCCGGCGCTGCATGGCGAGGCCGGTTCGGCGAAGCCGGCTGGGAGAACGTGCGCCGCCACATGGAGCTCAACTTCGACGCCACCGTGCGGCTCACCGAGGCACTGCTGCCGCTGCTCCGCCGCTCGGCGCCGAGCTCGATCGTGAATGTCGCCAGCACCGCCGCTCGCGTCGCGCGCGGCAACTCGGGCGGGTACTCGGCGAGCAAGTTCGCGCTCGCCGGCTGGAACGACGCCCTGCACCTGGAGGAACGCGAGCACGGCGTCCACGTCGGCATGGTGCTGCCCGGCTTCATCGCCACCGAGGGGTTTCCGCAGCGCGAGCTTCGCGACCGGGCGGCGACGCGCTGGCTCGTCTCGACGCCCGACAAGGTGGCGGAGGCGATCCTCGAGGCAGGCCCCGGGGGGAAGGCAGAGCGCTTCGTGCCGCGCGGATACTGGCTGGCGAGCGCCATGCGGATGCTCGCGCCGAGGCTGACACGCCGTGTTGTGGGTGGCGGTGGGACCGCGATGACCCCGGCTACGGGCGCGGACACGCAGGCGCGCAATTGAGCTCAGACGAGCGCGGAGACATGGCGAGCATGCGCGCCCAGGTCTACAAGGACCCGCGCCCGGCGAGCTGGTTCGACCGCTTTCACGAACGCGCCCGCACCCGCGAACCGGACTGGGTCTACGGGGTCACGCGCACGCTCACGACGCTCTGGGGCTCGATCGCCTTTCGAGCGCGCGGTGTGCATCCGGAGCGGGTCCCCCGCAGCGGGCCGGTGATCCTGGCTCCGAATCACTTCTCTTTCATGGACCACTTCTTCACCGGCATGTTCCTGCGCCGCCAGGTCCAGTTCATGGCCAAGTCACAGCTTTTCAAGCGGCCGATGCAATGGGTGTACACCCACGGCGGGGTGTTCCCGGTGCGTCGCGGCCAGAACGACGAAGAGGCCTTCAAGACCGCGCAGGCGATCCTCGGCCGGGGCGGCTGCGTCGTCATGTACTGCGAGGGCGGCCGCTCGCGCACCGGCAGACTGGCTGAGCGGGCAAAGCCGGGCATCGGCAGGCTTGCTCTCCAGTCGGGCGCGACGGTCGTGCCGGTGGGGATCTACGGGTCCGAGCGCGTGCGCAACTGGAAGCGGCTCCGCTTCCCGCAGGTCACCGTCCATTACGGAGAGCCGATGTCGTTTCCCGTCGAGCAGGCACCGGCCCGCGAGCGCCAGCAGGAGGTGGCCGACCAGATCTTCGACGAGATCACACGGCTCTTCGAAACGCTCGAGGCCTCCGCCGCCGGCCTGCGAAAGGAAGCCGGGAGAAGCGCGGTCGCGAGCCTCTTGCGGCCCGGTTAGCGCTCGAGCAGCTCCGGACCGGGATCCACGTACTCGTCGAAGTCCGTGCAGACATCGCCCTGCACGGTCCAGCAGTGGACGAATCCATATCCGGTCTGGGTCCCGTTGAATCGACCCTGCGCGCGGCCGATCACGCAAACGTGCTCGCCCGAGGCGACGAAGTCTTCGAGCTCCAAGCCGAAGTCCTCCCACATGCCGGCGAGCCGCTCGAAGAAGCGGCCGACGTCTTCCTGTCCCTTGGCGCGCCCCCCGTGTGGCAGGACGTTGGGCACGTTCCATGTGATGTCGGGCGCGAAGTTCGCCATTACACCGGGGATGTCCCCGCGGCCGAACGCCTCGTAGGCGCGCTGCACCAGCTCGACGTTGCCGTTTGGCATCTCTCTCCTCTCGTTGGGTGCGTGTTCACGCCGCGCCCGCCTCGACCGCGGCTTCGGGGGCCTGCACGACGCCCCGGATGAGGTCGGCGGCCCGCTCCGCCACCGCGATCGTGGGCGCGTTGGTGTTGCCGCGCGGCACGGTCGGCATGACGGACGCGTCCACCACGCGCAGGCCCTCGACGCCTCGAACTCGCAGCTCGGGATCGACCACCGCGTCCTCGGCCGCGCCCATCGCGCAGGTCCCGACGGGGTGGTAGAGCGTCTGTGCGTGCCGGCGGATATAGGCCCGCACGTCTTCCGTCGAGCTCGAGGCCGGAAGCTGCTCGCCCTCGGCGCAGTACCGCGACAGCGCCGGCTGCGCCGCGAGCTGGAGGATCAGGTCGAGCCCCGCTTCCATGCGCGCCATGTCGTCCTCGGTCTCGAGGTAGTGGTGATAGATGAGCGGCTTGGCCGTCGGCTCGGGGCTGGTCAGGTACAGCTCGCCCACGCTCGACGGTGTCAGGAGACACACGCCGATGGAGATGCCGTGCTCGGCGATCCCGAACGGCGGGTCCTCGGTGAGCAGGGCGGGGATCGCGTGGAGCTGGATGTCCGGCTCCCCGAGGTCCGCGCTCGTGCGCGCAAACGCCCCCGCTTCGGCCACGTTCGACGTGAGCGGGCCGGTGCCGCGCTCCTCGAAGGCCGCCACGTTCGCGTCGATCCAGTCGGGCGCCATCGCGGTGGCGAGGCTGTCCGGGTCCTGTGAGCGCCAGAGCGCCCAAACGTTCACGTGGTCCTGGAGGTTGCGGCCCACCATCGGACGGTCGAGGACAGGCTCGATCAGTCGCGACGCGAGATGCTCGGCCGGCCCGATGCCCGACAGCATCAGGAGCTGCGGGGAGTTGTAGGCGCCGCCCGCCAGGATCACCTCGCGGGCAGCGTCGAAGCGCAGCGTCTCGCCGAGCCGCTGTCCCTCGACCGCGACCGCGCGCATGTCCTCGATCACCACACGTTCGACTTGCAGGTTCGTCTCGACCGTGAGGTTCGGCCGCTCCGTCACGGGATGGAGGTAGGCGACGGCGACGCTGCAGCGGCGACCCTCCCGCTGGGTGAGCTGGTAGTAGCCGACGCCGTCCTGCGACGTCCCGTTGAAGTCCTCGTTTCGCACCAGGCCCGCCTGCTCGCCGGCTTCCACGAACGCGTCCATCATCGTGTTGCGCGAGCGACCCTCCGACACGGTCAGGGGCCCGCCCGCCCCGTGCAGCTCGGAGGCGCCGCGCTCGTTGTCCTCGGCGCGCTTGAAGTACGGGAGCAGGTCATCGAAGCCCCAGCCGTCGCAGCCCGCATCGCGCCAGGCGTCGTAGTCGGCCCGGTTGCCGCGGATGTACACCATCGCGTTGGTCGACGACGACCCACCCAGGGTCCGGCCGCGAGGAAGATGGATGCGGCGTCCGTCGCAGTGCGGCTCGCAGCCCGTCGAGTAATCCCAGTCGACCGCGCTGTGCGTGAGCGCGGTCACGCCCAGCGGAATGTGGATGTTGTCGAAGGTGTCCGCCCGGCCCGCCTCGATCAGCAGGACTTCGACGTCGGGGTCTTCGCTCAGGCGTGCGGCCAGGACGCAGCCGGCCGAGCCTGCGCCCACGATGATGTAGTCGTACATGCCTCTCTCCCTGTTCGAGGTCGCTGCCGGAATACTTCCCGGCGCGACCCGCCAGGTCAAGCGCTCGGGCTAAATGAAGAAGAGCCCTTGGACCGCGAAGAGCGAGTTGTCGTCGGTCGACACGATGCCGTCCTCGCCGCCGTCGAAAACCTGCACCTGCCCCAGATTCCAGATCGAGCGGTTGCCCTCGACCACGGCGCCCGGCATGAGGGCGTTGATCGTGGTCGAGACGCCGCAGTTCGAGCCCTTGGTGGTGTCGGCCGTCGCCGCGCACGACGCGGTCACCCCGATCGGGATGTCCTGGACCGTGCCCGTGTCGCCGGTCCCGTTCGCCCGGTCCGTCAGGCGCAGTGACGAGACCTCGCGCAGCTCGCCGGTGTAGTCGGCCAGCGAGGACGCACTGCGCACGTCCGTGATGCGCATCGTCACCGCCACGTCCGCCTCGTTCGCAGACGTGCTCGAGTCGCCCAAGATCGACCGGAACGTCACGTAGCCGGTCATGTTTGCGTGCTGCCCGTTGGAGTCGGGCGTCCCCACGGTCAGGTTCGGCGACGTCGGAACGGGGCCCCTGCAGGCAGGGAACGCGAGCGGCGCGCCATGCGTGACGTTCGGGGAGGAGCAGGCCTGGAAGGCGGGCACCAGCGGCACGCGCAGCGGCGAGGCGCCGCGCGGCCTCACGTAGGCGCCCGCGAAATCCGCCGACAGCTGGTAGCCGGGCGGCACGACCTTCTGCGCAGGATCCTCGACAACCCCGCCGACTGCGCCGGGCTGCTCGAGCACAGGCAGCCGCAGCTCCAGGTTCGAAACCGTCACGGTCGCCTGTCCGTTCGAGTTCCGGCCGTACGGCTGGTCCGCCGGCAGGAGCTCGAGCTTCGCCACGTGGCCCGCCTCGAACTTCCAGCCGTTCGGGTGGAGCTGGAAGACCTGGCGCGTCGCCGCCGTGCCCGAGTTGATCTCGGGACGGTAGAGGCCGCGCGCCACAAGGGTCTCGTTCCCGGTCGACGGGTTGACATCCAGCAGTCGGGCCGCGACCTGTGACGTGGGGCCAGGGGAGTTGATGTCGGCCACGATCGTCGGCGAGCCCATCAGCGTGAACCCGGGCGCCGGCGCGGGCGCCAGCCGGTAGCTGGCCGTGCCGGTCTGGTCTGTGGCCGAGGCGGTCGCGCACGCGCCGCCGCCGGCGATCGGGTCGAAGGCGGTTCCGGCCTGATCGGTGGCATCGGGGGCGATCACCTTCGCCGCCGCATCGGAGAGGTGCACTTCGCCGCGCGAGATTTGCGCCCAGTTCGGCGCGCGGAAGGGCATGTCGGTGTTGGGGTCGTCGAACGGCCCCGTGGCGCTGCCCGAGGGGCCGCCGCACGTCTGCGTGAGCGTCTGGACGCCCAGGAACGGCGGGGAGCCCGAGCCCTTCACGTAGTAGTCGAACCAGTTGTGGCGCTGACGGTCGAGGAACGTGGCGTCGGGCACCTTGTTCTGGCCGCGCTGGTGGCCGTGGTCCGTGAAGATCAGCGAGATCGGGCTGCCCGGCCAATGCGCCCGTGTCCGGTTGTAGAAGCGGATCGCCTCGTCGGGCGGGAACAGGTCGTCTGTGAAGCCATTGCTGATCATCAGCGGAGCCGGGGCGGTGGAGTCGTCGATGTAGTACGAGGAGTGGTGCTTGGTGATCTCGTCCACGATGTCCTGCGACAGCGGGTTGGTGTCGTAGGGCTCGCCGGCGTTGATGGCCCCGAACCACGTGGTGAGGTCAGCGTCCGGATCGGTGCCCGGCGGCGCGTAGTTGCTGGTGGCCTGACCGGTCGCGTAGAGACCGGAGACGAACGACTGCTTCATCACACCGATCCGGCCGCGCTTCAGGTAGGGCGAGTCCACCACGTAGTCGAGCGTGTGCCCATTGGGCTGCAGCGAGTACGCCAGATCGCTCCACGGGATGTCCGGCTGCGCCGCCGCGATGCGCATGGGCTTGCCGCCGTCGCTCACCCACGGGATCAGCGTGCCGTCGTTGGCCTGGATCATCTTGCGGTCCTTCAGCGCGGCGAGCGCCATGGAAATGCCACCGCCGTACGAGCCTCCGGTCACGCCGATCTCCTGGGGATCGATCAGGCCCTCTCCGCCGAGCGCGCCGGTGGCGGCCTGATCCGCGAGCGCCTCGAAGACCTCCTGCGCGTCACGCACCTCGAAGCGGGTGTCCATCAGGTGGTTGTAGCCGTGGGCGCACACGGGCTGAGTGCGGTTCGGGTCCGAGCCGCCGCACGAGTTGCCCCATCCGCGGTCACTCATCGAAAAGAAGGCGTAGCCGTTGGCGACCCAGCTGTCCGAGGTGATGGGCAGCTTCGAGCCGCCCCACCCGTGGAACATGCCGACGATCGGGAAGTCGCCGTCGGGCCCGGTCGCGGGCGCCGGGGGGAAGCCGACGTTGATGTCGATCGGGGCCCCGTCGAAGCTCGTGAAGATGCCCGAGCACCACCGTTGGCCGGCGTTGGCGCCTGTCTGCACGGTGCACGGGATCTGACCTCCCGCGCCGTTCGGAACGCTCAGGATCGTGGCCTCCGCGGTTGAGGCCGTCATAAGCACGCCGATCGTGCCCGCAAGCGCCGCCAGCACCCGGACCGTATTCCTCGCGGTCATCCTCTCACCCTCCGTGACGCCTTCCCCCAAGCCGCCTCTCCGGCGGCGATCAGACGATATCCGAACCGGCCGCGGCCGTGCTGCTCTGGGCGGCGGACCCGCTAGGCGTTCAGGTGGACCGGGAGCACCTTCAGCTGGTTCAGGAACGGCGACTCCACGTGTGTGGGCGAACCCGCCAGTTCCATTGCCGGAAAGCGCGCGAGCGTCTCCTCGAAGAGGACCTTGAGCTCGAGCCGGGCAAGCGCCGTGCCGAGGCAGAAATGGCGGCCGCCCGCGCCGAACGCCTGGTGCTCGGGGTTGCGCGTCACGTCGAAGCGGTCAGGGTCTTCGTAGCGGGTGGCGTCCCGGTTCGACGACACGTACCACATGACCACCTTCTCGCCCTTGCGGATCTTCTGGCCGCCTAGCTCCGTGTCACGGGTGGCTGTGCGGCGGAAGTGTGCGAAGGCCGGGAACATGCGCAGTGACTCCTCGACCGCGCTCGGGATCATTGCCGGGTCGTCGAGCAGAATCTGGCGCTGCCCGGGATCCTCCATCAGCGCGCGCATCCCGCTCGTGTAGGTGGCCTTCGTGCTGTCGTTGCCGGCCGCCACGAGCAGGAAGAAGCCCATCACGATCTCGTGCTGCTCGAGCGTCTGGCCGTCGATCTCGGCGTGCACGAGCACGCTCGTGAGGTCGTCGGTCGGGTTCTCGCGGCGCGCCGCGATCAACTTGTTGCAGCGCTCGAATATCTCGGGGATGTCCTTCTCGACGACGCCCTCGACACCGCCCGGGCTCAGGTCGGGGTCGCCCGCGGCGAGTGCGGAGTTCATGAGCCGGGCCCAGATCGCATCGTCCTCGGGCGGGATCCCCATGAAGCTTCCGATCACCCGTGACACGACCGGCTGCGCGACGTCGTTGACGAGGTCGCATGTCTCCTGCCCCTCGAGCCGGCCCAGTACGTCGACCACGATCGCCCGGATCGCCTCCTCGTGATCGGCGATGCGCTTCGGCGTGAACCCGGCCTGGAACAGCGACTTGAGGCGGTCGTGCTTCGGCGGGTCCATGCCGATGAACATGGCGCGCGCCAGCTCGATCGGGAACACGCCGCTGGCAGCCGTGACTCCGCCGAGTTCGGAGGAGTAGGTCTCCCAGTCGCGACTCACGGTGTGCACTTCCTCCGCCGTCGTCACCGACCAGTAGCCCGCCTCGCGCGGGTATTCGGTGATGCGATTTGTCCAGTGCACGGGGCACTCCTTGCGGAGCTCGCGGAACAGCTCGTGAGGCGGGCCGTTCTTCCACAGCTCTCGCTCGGTGACGAGGACGTGCTTCAGATCGCTGCCGATGGACGTCATACGTACCTCCGTGGTCGCGCGCCGAGTACCGATCGTATCGGGGACCTCAGGCCGTGGGTCCCCTGGAGACCCTTGTCCCGGGGTGGGCGTCGAGCGGGATCCACGGTTGCGCGGAGCCCGTCCAGACCTGCAACTGCGGCTCGAGCCACGAGGTGTCGTGCAGGGTGCCGGCCTTGATGAAGGTGACGCCGGGAAAGGCGTCTCCCACGCTGACGACGGGCGAGCCGCATTCGCGGCAGAACTTGCGCGCGACGTTCTGCTTCGTGTCGGTGCCGACGGTTGTGAACGAGGCAAGGCTTTCGCCGCCCTCGATTTGCAGCGCGTCGCTGGGCACCCCGACGATCACGGAGAACGCCGTGCCGGTCTGCCGCTGGCAGTCGGTGCAATGGCACACCGCCTGCGCGACCGGCTCAGCATCGCAGCTGTAGGTGACTTTTCCGCACAGGCAGCTTCCATCCAGCTTGGCCATGAGAGGCTCCTCCGGTCGGGTGTGCACCGCATTATCGCCTCGGACGGTGGTCAGGCCTCGGCGCCGATCAGGAGCCCGAGCTGGCGCGATTGCGCGACCAGCGTGCCGTCCGGTGCCCAGAGCTCGCCGTCCTCCTCGAAGAAACCGTCGCGCACGAGGCGCGTGCGAAACCGTCCGAGCAAGAGCGTGGCCTCGATCGGCAGCGGCGCGCGAAAGTGGATCGTGAGGTCGATCGTGGGAGCGGGCGCGAGCGCGCGCAGCCGGGTCCAGGGCGCGGGAAACCAGGCGTCGCTGAGGATCGAGACCGCGGCCGCATCGATCGGGCGCTCCTCGCGCAGGCCGAGCCAGCCTCCCACCTCGGCGCGGTCCGCGCCGCTGAACAGCTCGGAGCCGAAGCGGCGCTGGAACACCATCCGATCGATGAAGGGGGGTGGGGCGGTGTTCGGTATCCCCGGGCGGGTGGACTCGCGCCCATCCGGCGGGGCCACATCGGGCATGCCGGCATCGTCGAGTAGCGGGCTCTCCCAGGGCGCCGAGAAGGCGCCGATCGCGATGCCCATCAGCTTGTCCTGCTGCTCGAGCCGCCCGCTGACCGAGCTGAGCGTGCGCCCACTGCGTTCGACCGTCGTCCGGATCGTGGCGGGACCGGCCTCGGGCGGACGCAGGAAATGCATCGTGAGCGAGCGCGCCATCCGCGCGGGGTCGCCGACGGCCAGCTCCATCGCCCGCACCATGAGCGCCATCACGTAGCCGCCGAGTGGCCCGCGCGGCGTCCACCAGTGACCGACGACGTCGCCTTCGTAGACGCCGTCGCCGCTGGCGCGAAGCGCGATGTCGTCGTCGAAGGCCAAGGCGGTCGGCGACCTTACACGGTGCCCACCGCTACGAGATCGCGAGCACCCCTGATTCGAGCTCGAGGAGCAGTCGCTTGCGCGCGAGGCCGCCTCCATATCCGGTGAGGCTGCCGTCCGCGCCGATCACCCGGTGGCAGGGCACGATCACGCACATCGGGTTCTGCCGGTTGGCGACGCCCACGGCGCGCGCCGCCGAAGGTACCCCGAGTCGCCCGGCGATCGCGCCATAGCTGGCCGTCTCGCCGTATGGGATGTCCTGGAGTGCGCGCCACACGCGGCGCTGGAACGCGCTGCCCGTGAGCGCCAGCGGCACGTCGAATGCGGTTCGAGCGCCGTCGAAGTACTCGGTCAGCTGCGTGCGCAGGTCCGCAAAGGGCTCGTCGGCCGGCTCCCAGTCGCGATCGACCGCGATCGCGGTCCGACCCTCCTGCATGTAGAGACCGTGCAACGCGTTCCCGTCACCGACGGCGAGCAGCTCGCCGAGTGGGCTGTCGAATGTCGAATAGTGCATCGAGCCTCGCTTGGTCGTGGGTTCATAGCCCAAACGGCGGCGGGACCCGATGTGTGAGATCAATACACGGGCTCCCGCGTTCCCGGGAATAGCTCCGGCAGCCCGTCGCTCACGCGGTCGGTGAAGTCGGCCGGGCGCTTCTCGAGGAAGGAGGTGACGCCCTCGCGCGCGTCGTCCGACTGCCCGCGCGCCAACATCGCGCGCGAATCGGCACGGTGCGCCTCCATCGGATGCGACGCACCCAGCATGGTCCACAGCAGGCGGCGCGCGACAGCCACCGAGACCGGTGCGCTCTCCGCGATCTCGGCGGCGAGCGTCCTTGCTGCGGGCATCAGGTCCAGCGGAGCGTGCACGCTGCGCACGAGCCGGCCCGCGAGCGCCTCCTCGGCGGAGAACACGCGGCCGGTCGCGACCCACTCCATCGCCTGGCTGATGCCGACGACGCGCGGCAGGAACCAGCTCGAGGCCGCCTCCGGGACGATCCCACGACGGGCGAACACGAAGCCGATCTTGGCCCCGTCGGCCGCGAGGCGGATGTCCATCGGGAGCGTCATCGTGATGCCGACGCCGACCGCCGGACCGTTGATGGCCGCGATCACCGGCTTGGTCGACTCGAAGATCCGCAGGGCCACCATCCCGCCGCCGTCGCGCGGGACCTCGTCCCCTTCTTGGCGCTCGCGCCAGTCGAAGGTTCCGCCCCCGCCACCCAGGTCGGCGCCGGCGCAGAAGGCCCGGCCCTCGCCCGTCACGATCACCGCGCGCACGTCGTCGTCGGCGTCGGCGCGGTCGAAGGCCTCGATCAGCTCACGGCCCATCGTCGGCGTGAAGGCGTTGAGCCGGTCCGGGCGGCTGAGGGTGATCGTGAGGAGGTGATCGTCGAGGTCGTAGCGGATCTGCTCGAAGTCCATGGCGATGAGTTCCTTTCGGTCGGCTGCGGGCGCAACCGGCATCATCGCGCTTGTTCGGTCTAGTCTGCGCGAATGGTGCAGACCACCGCGGAGGCGCGGCAGCAGCTCCTGGACACCGTCGCGCGGGCGACCGACCAGATCGGATTTGCGCTCGCCGCCCTCGGCGCCGCCTACGAGCAGCTCGACGACAGGAGTGCCGACCAGCTGGAGGAACAGCTCTTTCGGCCGGTCCAGGTGGCCTACGGGCGCGCGCGCCGCATCCACGCCGAGTTCTCGAGCCGCCACGGCCTC
>Ga0075424_100003861_pt1 | contig 14085 bp, 12 predicted proteins | sample SoiMethybrSBSTD3_FD_75301 | JGI IMG/M metagenome (GOLD analysis project Ga0075424, IMG submission 75301) | Bulk soil microbial communities from a Populus tree surrounding site in Tennessee, USA - Soil MetaG P. TD hybrid SBSTD3 | ecosystem: Environmental > Terrestrial > Soil > Tree plantation... | reverse complement strand
CCACGCCGGCCGCATTCACCCCGGGCGGTGCGAGAGCCGTGGAGTTCAGCAGCGAGCCGGTGTCGGGCTTGAGCCCGACATCGCGGCTCGTCAGGAAGAATTGAACGCCGTAGCTGAGATTGTTGTTGAGCGTGACCTCCGCCACCGTCGCATCGATCGCCACCTGCATCTGCGGACGGTCCATCTGGCGGAGGGCGCGTTCGATGATTTGATAGTTTTCCTGGCTGGAAAAGATGAGCAGGCTGTTGTTCACGGTGTCGGCCGTGATCCTCACGCCGGTCAGCAGGGGCGCTGTTCCGCCCGGCCCGCCGCTTCGCGCGTCGAGCGAGGCGGGTGCGATGTCGGCGCCGGCGCCCGCCGCCTGCGCCGCCGCGCCGCCGCGCTGCTCGGGCGGCGGTACGCCGAGCTGCTGCCTCACCCGGCTGGAGCCGGAGTTCGAACCGCCGCCAAAGCCAGAACCAAACCGGCTGCCGGACGACGTCGGATCCCCGCTCGAGCTGACGGCGGTGCCGGACCCCGGCGCGATCTGGTTGGTGGGCGAATCGAGTCCGCCCGCCGAGCTGCCCCCGAGAAACACCTCGTTGAGCACCCGCGCCATCTGGCGCGCCTCGCCATAGCGCACCCGATAGACGCGCACGCTTGCGGCCGCGTTGTCGCCGTTGTCGAGGCGGCTGATCCAGGTTGCCGCGGTTTTCAGAAGCTCCGGCTTGCGTGCGACGACGAGAATGGAGTTCATGCGGCTGATCGGCTGAAATTTGATGATGTTCTGGCCGAGCCCGCCCTCGCCCGAATCGACGATCTTCTCCAGCTCAGTGACGAGCGGCTCGGGCGTGCTGTTGCGCACGGGAAAGATCCCGACCGACTGGCCGCGCATCCATTCGGCATCGAAGCTGAGCGCCGTCTCGATCGCGGCGCGGCGCTCGGCGCCGGTGCCCTGGATCAGAAGCATGTTGCGCCCCGCATCGGCGCGAACCGTGCCCGGCTTGGTCGCGAAACTGTCGAGCAGCTTGATCAGTGTCGGCGCCGACACGTACTGCAAGGGAACGATGGAGATCCCGTAGCCGGGCTCCGCGCGCGCCGGATCGCTGTCGATATTGCCGGAGCCGATCGCCTCGCCGAGCGGGACCAGGCGATACCCTGCGGTGTCCCGCACCAGCACCACGTTGCTCACGCGCAATGCGTTTTCGAGCACATACAGGATGTCCGCGCGCGGGATCGGCCGGCCGGACGCGAGGCTGATCGTCCCCTGGACGCGCGGATCGATCGTGTATCCGACGCCGAGAATATCGCCGAGCACGACCTTGGCGACCGTCGTGACGGGCGTGTTCTCGAAGTTGAGCTCGTAACCGTCGCCAGCCCCGCCCGAAATCCCCGACGCCCGGGCATCGGCGGGCGCCAGCGGCGACAAGGTCGTTCCGGTGTAGACCATCGCCTGTCGCCGATCGAGTGCGCCGGCATTGCGTTCCGCCTGCGGATAGCGCGGCAACAGATCGAGCGTACGGATCTTGTCGAAGACGTCTGGCGGCCGCGACTCGTCAGCGCTGAAGGCGATCAGGTTGCAGGCGGCGAGCGTCGCGGCTCCCGCAAGCGCGATGGCGATCGATGCGCAACGAAGCGATCGTACCAGACGCGGCGTTTTGCCGACCCGTGACATATGACTTCACCGGACTCGACGGACAACTGTCGGAAAGCGCATTGGCGACGGCGCGGCAAGGAGAGGCGCCGCGACGGAACACAAACGAGTAACCGGGTTATGTGACAGAAATAATAGAGCGCGATGGCGTGGCATCCCGGCCTGTGCATATCGCCCGCAGGCGGTGGTAAAGCGAAGAGGGCGCCGGCCGATTCCCGTGATCAGCCGGCGCCGGATCGTTCGTCAGCGTCGCAACGATGAGCAGGCCGCGCCGTCAGCCGCGGCCGTTCTCATTGCCGTCGTCGCCCTCGTGTTCGCCGCGGCCGAAGTTGAACATCTCGAACAGGTCGCCGATGGCCGGGCTGTTGCGCGGCACATAGGCGTTGTCGTCGTCCGTGATCGGGTTCAAGCGCAGCAGACACCGATCACGGCGAACGCGCACATATTATGAATCGGAAAATGTGGTTCCGCATGTGACGTCTTTTGCCGAAAACGGAATCGTGATTCACCGCCGGCCCGCATGCTGTGGAAATCTCGATGCGCGCTGCGCGCTGCAATTAAATCGTTACATCGCTGTTACATGAGCGCCCCATGGTCGGCGTGCGGTCGCGATCTGCAGACGTGAGCGCGCATGTTCGTGCGTATCTGATACCTCCATCCTTCCATTTCCATGTCTCGGGAGCACATCAATGAAACATAGGCTCATCTTTGGCTGCCTCGCGGCGGCCTTCACCGTCGCAACCGCGGGCGCGCTTGCAGAGGATCGTGACGGCGATCATGGCGATCGCGATGTTCACACGGCGACTCCCATCAAGCATCTGGTGGTGATCTTCCAGGAAAACATTTCCTTCGATCACTATTTCGGTACCTATCCGATGGCGCAGAACAATCCGGGCGAGACGCCGTTCCAGGCGAAACGCAATACGCCGAAGAGCATCAACAACCTCGTGACGCCGCTCGACGTGAACAATCATTTCGCGCCGCTCGCGGGCGTCGACCTTCTCAACAACAATCCCAACAACAATCCCAACGCTCCGGCCGCACCCAACAACAGCAAGAAGAACGGCGCTGGCGCATCGAATCCGTTCCGTCTCTCGCCCGCGCAGGCGGCGACCGCCGACCAGGGACACAACGAAGGCCCGGAACAGAGCGCTTACAACAATGGATTGGTGGATGGGTTTCCGGCTTGGGTCGGCACCGCCGGACCGCCGCCGGCCGGCATTACCACCAAGAAGCTCGTGATGGGCTATTTCGACGGCAACACCGTCACGGCGTTGTGGAACTATGCCCAGCACTTCGCGCTCAACGACAATATGTACACGACGCAGTTTGGTCCATCCTCGCCCGGCGCCATCAACCTGATCGCGGGGCAGGCCAATGGCTTCTCGGCCACGCTCAACGTTTTCGACCCCACCGGCAATCTGCTTCATCCCACCCACGAGGCGTTCGGCGACGCGACCAACAGCCCGAGCAATGTCACCATGATCGGCGATGCCGATCCCTTGCTCGATGTCTGCTCGAATCCCGCCATCGATCAGGTCACGATGGCCGGAAAGAATATCGGCGATCTGCTCAACGCCAAGAACATCACCTGGGGCTGGTTCGAGGGTGGATTCGATCTCACGGTGGTCAATCCCAACGGCTCGACCGGATGTGCGCGGTTCACGACTCCGACGGTGCCGAATTTCGCCTTCACGTCCACCGACTACATCCCGCACCACCAGCCGTTCCAGTATTACGCGTCGACGCGCAATCCAACTCATGCGCGCCCGAGTTCGGTGGCGGCCATCGGTCAAAGCCTCATTCCGCACACCAACACGCCGGAGCCGGCCAACCATCAGTACGACATCAATGACTTCTTCGCCGCGCTCAACGCGGGCAACCTGCCGGCGGTGAGCTTCCTCAAGGCCGCCGCATTCCAGGACGGCCATGCGGGCTATTCGGATCCGATCGACGAGCAGAACTTCCTCGTCAAGGTGATCAACGCTTTGCAAAGCAGCCCGGAATGGTCGAGCACCGCGGTGATCATCGCGTATGACGACTCGGACGGCTGGTACGATCATCAGATGCCGCCGATCGTGAATTCCTCGTTCAGCGCGGCGCTGGACACGTTGAATAGTCCCGGCAAGTGCAATCAGGGCCTTCAGCAGGGGCGGCCTGTCGGGATGCTCAATGGCGGCTTCGGACAGCAGACCGCATGGGGGCGCTGCGGCTACGGCACGCGCATGCCGCTGCTCGTGGTCTCGCCCTTCGCGAAGCGCAATCACGTAGATCACACGCTGACCGACCAGACCTCGATCCTGCGGTTCATCGAGGACAACTGGCTCTTCGGCGAGCGCATCCAGCCGGGCGGCTCGTTCGACACGATCGCCGGGACGCTCAACAACATGTTCGACTTCGACCGAGGCGAAGACGAGCCGCGCAAGCTCGTTCTCGACGAGCAGACCGGCGCGGTCGTGGTTGTCTCCGCCGGAGATCACGATGATCGGCACTAACGCTCAAGGGGCTTGCTGACCCTCCAGCGCCAAGGCCCATCCGCACACATCCTTCAGCTGCAAGGCGAGTGTGCGGGTGGGCCGAAGCCCTGCGCGACCCAGGAGTGTGAGGCGATTTGTCCGCTCGCATGACGGAGGACGCCCAACCGGATGCATCCATGAGTACAGATGTCTCCACGGATTTCGAAAGCTACCTGCGCGGCAAGAATCACATTGCGGCAGGCGCCGCCATGCGCCCGGACACCTCCGAAGGACGGGACGGGCAAAGCGCGCTGCGTAGACTGTGGGAGCTGACCGAGCTGCCGGCCGGCGACTTCGCCGACGAGGTCGCGCGTTTCTATCGGCTGCCGCGCGTGCAACTGCCGCAGTTGCTGTCGGCCACGGCGCTGGTGAAGCGTTTCTCCCGCCGCTTCCTGCGCGAGATGGCGGTCTTTCCGTATCAGGCCGCCGACGGCGCCCTCCGGCTTGCCGTCACCGATCCGAGCGATTCCGCCTGCGTGCGCGCCGCCGAGATCGTGCTCGGCACGCCGATCGCGCTCGAAGTCGCCTCCTTCGAAGACGTCGAAACGGCTCTCACCGAGCGGATCGGTGAAGACGAGGCGCCTGCGGCCGCCGCCGGCGCAGACCCGACGCACGCGCGCGCCGACGACGACATCGACAGCCTGCGCGATCTGGCGAGCGGCGCTCCGGTGGTGCGCGCCGTCAACGATCTTCTCGAAAAGGCGATGGAGCTGCGTGCGAGCGACATCCATATCGAGCCTTTCCGCGTCGGCCTCGTGGTGCGCATGCGGATCGACGGTTTGCTGCGTGCGGTCGCGGCGCCTGCAGACGCGCTGCCGCAGGCCGTGATTTCGCGCATCAAGATTCTGGCGGGCCTCAATATCGCCGAGCGCCGTCTGCCGCAGGACGGCGCCGCCCGCCTGCGCGTCGCCCGCACCGATATCGATATCCGCGTCGCGATCATGCCGACGCAGCACGGCGAATCGGCCGTCATTCGTCTGCTGCCGAAAGATCGCGGGCTGCTGTCGATCGACAAGCTGGGCCTGTCCGGTTCCGACGGCGCGAAGCTCGTGCGGCTTCTGCAGCTGCCGCATGGCATGATCGTGGTCACCGGCCCGACCGGCAGCGGCAAGACCACGACGCTGGCGACGATCCTTTCCATCCTCAACGAATCGACGCGCAAGATCCTCACGATCGAGGATCCGGTCGAATACGAAATTCACGGCGTGAGCCAGTCCCAGGTCAAGCCCGCGATCGGGTTGACCTTTGCGGCGGCCCTGCGCGCCTTCGTGCGCCAGGATCCCGACGTCATCATGGTCGGCGAGGTGCGCGACGCCGAGACAGCGCATATCGCGATCCACGCCGCGTTGACAGGCCATCTCGTCCTGACGACGCTGCACACCGACACTGCGGCAGCCGCCGTGCCGCGCCTTCTCGATCTCGGGGTCGAGAGCTTTCTGCTCAAATCGACGTTGCGGGCGGTCCTGGCGCAGCGCCTGGTGCGCCAATTGTGCGAGCGCTGCCGGGTGGAGCGGACGCTGACGTCGGCCGATCTTGCGGCAGACCCGCGCCACGCGGCGCTCGGACTCAAGGCGGGCGAGCACGTTCACGAGCCGGGCAGCTGCGAACGTTGCGGCGGAACCGGCTATCGCGGCCGCGTCGGCCTGTTCGAGGTCCTCGAGCTGAGCGAGGAGGTGCGCGGCCTGATCGGGCCTCACACCGATTCGACGACGATCGACGCCGCCGCGGTCAGGGCCGGCATGACGACCATGGTCGACGACGGCGTCGCGAAGTGTCGGGCCGGCATGACGTCGCCCGCCGAAGTCCTGCGAGTCACAACGATCCGGTGACGCCATGCCGAATTTTCAATATCGCGCGCTGACCCGGAGCGGCGAGATCGTGAGCGGATCGATCTCGGCGTCGACCGCGAGCGAGGTGGCGCAGCGCATCGAATATCTCGGCCTTCTCCCGATCGAGAGCGTCGTCGAGGAGGGCGCGGCGATCTCGCGCATGACTTTCGCATTCTTCAGCCGTCCGCGCGCCGAGGACGTGACGGTCTTCACGCGCGATCTCGCGCTGCTGCTTCGGGCGGGCGCGCGCCTCGATGACGGTCTCGATCTCCTCGCCAGCGACGCCGATATCGGCCGGTTGCGTCCGGTGGTCGGCCGCATCCGCGCCGCCGTCCTCGCCGGCGAGAGCTTCGCCGAAGCGATCGCGCGCCATCCCGCGCTGTTTTCCCCGATGTATGTTGGGCTGGTGCGCGTCGGCGAAGCCTCCGGAACCCTCGATCACATTCTCGATCTGCTCGCCGACGAACGGGCGCGCGCGGGCGCGTTGCGCCGCAAGCTGATGGACGCGCTGCAATATCCAGCCTTCGTACTGCTCGCGGCCGGCTGCGTGCTGATCTTCTTCCTTCTCTTCGTCCTGCCGCAGTTCTCGGCGGTGTTGCGCGATTTCGGCGCCAAGCTCGATCCAGTGGTCGGCCTGTTCCTCAATCTGTCGGATGTCCTGCGCGCCCATACGGCCGAGCTCGCCGTCGGGCTCGTACTCGCTCCGCTCGCGCTCTGGCTGGTGCTCCGCCGGCCTTCCGCGCGCGCGGCGCTCGTGACGCAGCTTGCGCGATTGCCGGTCGTCCGCCCGGCGCTCAATTTCTACCGCACCGGACTCTTCTGCCGCAATCTGGGCATCCTGCTCGGCAGCGGCGTCAATCTCACGACGACGCTTCGCATTCTCGTGGACATCATGGCCGCGACCGGAAACGCCGCGGTCTGGACCGCCACGGCGGATCGCGTGCGGCACGGCGGCAAGCTGTCGGAGGCGCTCGCATCGACGGCGATCCTGCCCGCGATGGCGGTGCGCATGCTGCGGCTCGGGGAAGAGACCGGGCAGCTCGCCGCGCTGGCCGGCCGGGTCGCCGATTTCTACGAAGCCAAGCTCCAGCGCAATCTGGACCGGGTTGTCGGCGTGGTCGGACCGGTCGCCATCATCGCCATCAGCGTCATCGTCGGCGGCCTGATCGTGTCGGTGATGACCGCGCTTCTGTCCGTGAGTCAAGTGGTGGGGTGACGCAAAGGAGGTGTGCAATGACAGCACAGACGTTCGCACTTCAACGAAGAGTCCGACGGGGCGACCCACGCGGCGAGCGTGGGTTCACGCTGGTGGAGATCCTGGTCGTGATCACCATCATCGGCCTGATCATGGCGTTGGTCGGTCCGCGCGTGCTCAACTATCTGGGCGAGTCGAAGGTGAAGACCGCGCGGATCCAGATCCAGAGCTTCGCGAGCGCGCTCGATCTCTACTATCTCGACACCGGCCGGTATCCCTCGAGCGCGGAAGGACTCACCGCGCTGGTGCAGCCGAGCGGCGGCGCCTCGGCGTGGAACGGTCCCTATCTCAAAGGCGGCAACGTCCCGCTCGACCCATGGGGGAAGCCATATGTGTATCGATCGCCCGGCGAGCATGGCGTCTATGACGTGGTGTCCTTGGGTTCGGACGGGCAGGAAGGCGGCAGCGGCACGGCGGGCGACATCACGAGCTGGTCGCCGTGACGAGGATGGGTTCACGCTCCTCGAGGTCGTGTGTGTCGTCGCCATCATCGCGCTTCTCGCCGCGATCCTTCTGCCGCGAATTCCTCGCGGCACGTCGCGTCCGCGGCTGCAAGCCTACGCGATCGAAGCCGCGTCCTTGCTCAAGACCGACCGCAGCGCCGCGATCCGGCGGCATGTGCAGATTTCGACGCAGATCGATGCGATGTCTCGCGCGGTCCGCTCGGGAGCGACCGGACGCGTCCTGCGCGTTCCGGGAGACGTCGTGTTCGATGCCGTACTGCCGGAACGCTGCGGCCAGCGTCCGGCGCTTTCGACCATCAGCTTCTTTGCGTCCGGGATGTCGTGCGGCGGCGTCATCGCTCTCACGCGCCTGGGCGTCGGTTACGAGATTCGCATCAACTGGCTGACCGCAGAGGTGGAGGTTGTCCCGCGCAACACGCTCTGAGCGGCGCCAGGCCGGCGGCTTCACCATCATCGAGGTGCTCGTCGCGCTCGCGGTGGTGTCGGCCACGCTGGCGGCGATCGGCGCCCTGGTTGCGAGCTCGGTTCGCAGCACGGCCGCCCTCGAGCGGCACGTGGCGCTGGTGGCGACAGCGCGCGTCATCGTGGCCGGATTGCCGAAGCGGGAGGAGCTCGCGGTCGGGAATTTTTCGGGCGAGCTCGCGGGTCACCGGTGGCGCGTCGACGTGCTGCCGTTTGCCGGCGTGCTGCCGGCGGTGGCGTCGCCATGGGTGCCGCATACGGTCGTCGTTACGGTGCGCGGCCCATCGGGCGGCGCGCTGCAGATCAATACGGTACGCCTGCTGCGGAGGGCCAACGGATGATCGGACGCCGATGTCGACGATGCACGAGCGTTTCGGGCTTCACGCTGGTCGAGGCGCTCATCGCCACTTTGCTGATGGGAATGATCCTTGCGGCGCTCGCAACCGTCACGTCGCAGTGGCTGCCCAACTGGAATCGCGGCTTTACCCGCGTGCAACGGGCCGAGCATCTGGACATCGCCGTTCGGCGCATGATGGCCGATCTTTCGGCGGCGGAGTTCGTCTCGCCGAACCGCAAAACCACGCGTCCTCTGTTCGAGGGGATGGAGCTTTCAGTCACCTTCGTCCGCACCGCGATCGGTCCCAATGCACGAACGGGTCTCGAAGTCGTTCGCATTGTGGAAACGGCCGACCGTCAGGGTCCGCTCGTCGTCAGGGAAAGAGCGCCGTTCGCTCCGACATCGAGCAGTCCCTATTTCACCGATCTGGTCGCGCTCTTGCGCATGCCGTACCGGCTGTCGTTCGCCTACGCGGGGGAGGACAGGGTCTGGCGGAACACCTGGCATGGCGCGGCTCAGCTGCCATCCGCCGTGCGCCTGAGCATCCGCGACGCCGCGACGGATCGCCTGCTCGCCGTCTCGACCGTCGCCATGATCCACAGCGAGCTGCCGGCGGAATGCGCCGCCGCGAAGGCCGGGAAGGACTGCGGATCGCCGCGGCCCGACGCAGAGGCCCGGCCCGGTCCGGCCGACGGCGACGCTAAAGCGTCGCCAATGACGTCGCGGAGCCAATGATGATGACGTCTCGTTCCCCATCGGCGCCCGCGCAGAGCAGCAGCGACGGCTTCATCGTCGTGGCGGCGCTGTGGATTTTGACCGCGCTCGCCACGCTCGCGTCGGTCTATGCGGTCTATGTCGCCAATACCGCGATCGCGGCTGCGGTCGGTGACGATGTCATTCAGGCCGACGCGCTGGTTTCGGCGTCTCTCGAGATCACCGCCTATCAACTGACGGCGGCGCGAGCGGAGGAGCGGCCGACGCGCGGCCAGTTCGCGTTCCGCATGGGACGCGTGAAGGTCGCCGCGGACTTCTGCTCGGAGGCCGCCCGCATCGATCTCAACATGGCCTCGAAGGAGCTTCTGGCCGGCTTGTTCGCCGCGCTCGGCGCGCATCCCGACGACGCCGCGCAATACGCCGACAGGATCATCGGCTGGCGGACGGCTCCGAGCTCCGGCTCGCAAGACAAGGAAGAATCCCTCTATCGCGCCGCCGGTCTCGATTACGGCCCGCGCGGGGGCCCGTTCGCGCATGGGAACGAGCTTGCGCTCGTGCTCGGGCTGCCGCCCGGGATGGTGGAGCGCGCCATGCGCTACGTGACGGTCTACAGCGGACGCGCCGAAATCAACGTGCTGGACGCCGCGCCGGAGGTCATCGCGGCGCTGCCCGGAATGAGTCCCGAGCGGCTCAATGCCGTCCTCGGCGGGCGCGCATCGATGACGGCGGGGTCGACCTCGACGCTGCTCGGCCCGGCGCAAGGCAACGTCACCACCGAGGGAAGCAAGGCGACGCGGGTGACGGTTCGCCTCGACTTCGATAACGGCCGCCGGATCGTTTCGGAGGCGGTCATACTGGTCGGCCGCGGCGACGAGCCGTTCCGCGTGTTGTCGTGGCAGGACGACATCGACACCCAACCCTCCGGCGTCCAAGCCGTCGCGCAGGTCGCGAGGGGAGGGCGGCGATGAATCTGCAAAGTGTCCTGCAGGCGTTCTGGAGCTGGATGAATTGCGTGGCGGAAACGACCGCCGCCGTCGCCGCCAGGCTTCGCCCGCCGCCGCGCGCCCGGCTGATCGAGGAAGAGGGCGACGTCTTCAGGCTGGATCTGGCGCCGGGATCGGATGAGTCCGAGCTCGCGCGCGTTCGGATCGTCGGCGGCAGCGTGGTCGGCGCGCTCGATCCGCGTGTCGCGGCGGCGCTGCAGGGCAGTCGAGCCGAGCTCGTCCTGCGGCCCAGCCGATTCCTGTTCCGACCGCTCGAGTTGCCGCGACAGGCCGCGGAATTCCTTGCGGGCATCGTGCGTGCCCAGATCGATCGTCTCACGCCCTGGACCGCGAGCGAGGCCCTCTTTGGCTGGACGCAGCCGACCGAGACCGGCAACGATCGGCTGTCCATGACGGTCGCAGCGACGGCGCGCTCCTTGGTCGCGCCCTATGTGGAGGCGCTCGCCGGGCTCGGGGCGAAAGCGATCGCCGTCTCGACCCTGCCGCAAGGCGGCGACCGCGCCGACGCGCCCATCAAGATGCTCGACGAGGGGGCAACGGGCGCGCTCGACGTGGCGCGGGTCCGGAATGTTCTCGCCGCAGTGTTCGTCCTCGCCGGACTGTCGGCGGCGATTGCGACCGCCGTCGATCAGGTCGTCGGCGACGGTCTGGACGCGCAGAGACTCGAGCTGTCGCGCCGTATTTCTCAGCACAGGGCGCTCATGCGCCGCGACGGCATTGGCAGCGAGCCGTCGGCTCGGAACGCGCTCGACCGGCGCAAGTGGGAGACGCCGTCGAGCGTGATCGTCATCGAGGTGCTGTCGCAGATCCTGCCCGACCATACCTACGTGACCGAGCTGCGCGTGGAGGGGGACAAGCTGCAGCTCATCGGCATCACGCACGATGCGCCGTCGCTAATCAGGCTGATCGAGCAATCTCCGCATTTCACCCGCGCCACCTTCTTCGCGCCGACGACGCGCTCTGCCGGCGATCCCGGCGAGCGTTTCCATATCGAGGCGCGCATAAAACCCGTGTTCACGGCGCGCACATGAGCAAAAACACCATACTCGAGCGCTTTCTTGCACGTTTCTCGTGGGGCGCCGCGCTAGTCTATCTGGCGCTGGTCGTCGCCTTCGTGGCCGCGACGTGGAGCGCCATCGCGGACCTTCTCGATCGCCGGGCCGAGGTCGCGGCGGCGCGCGATATCCTCGAGCAGGTGCAGGGACGCAAGCCGTCTGCGCGCGGCCTTGCCGGTTCGGCAGGCATGCCGACCGGCTCGCCTTTCCTCGAAGGCCCGACGGTGACGGTTGCCGGCGCCGCTCTGCTGCAGCGCGTGGCCGGGGCGGTCGCGAAGGTCGGCGGCAACATCCTGTCGTCGCAGGTGGAGCTGCAGGGGACGCGGTCGAAGGCCGGGTTCATCGGCGTGCTCGCCAGTTGTGAAGTGGAGCAATCGGCGCTGCAGCAGCTGCTCTACGACATCGAGGCCGGAATGCCGTTTCTGTTCGTCGACCAGTTGGTGGTGCAGGCGCCGGTGGCGTCCGCGACCAGCAAGGAGGGACGCATGCGTATTCTGCTCGCGGTGTCCGGCCAATGGCAGGGTGAAAAATAATGGCGCGCATCTTGTTCAGGGGAGTGACGGCGGGCTTCGTCCTGTTGGGCGCGGCCGCCGGGACGGCCGCGGTTCCGACCGGGCTGCCGGAGCCGGTCGAGATCGATGCCACTCCGGGAGCGATGAATATCGGGCAAGGCGCCGCGGCCCCGCCGAGCCGGGCCGCGACCGATCAGGTGCAGAGCGGCAATCCGCTATGGGCGATTCCGCTCAAGGAGCTGGCCGTCACGCGCGAGCGCCCGCTGTTCTCGCCCGCGCGCCGTCCGCCCGCGCCGGCGGTGGCCGCGGCCCCCTACGTTCTGGCGAGCGTCGTGACGCCGCCGGCCCCGCCCGAGCGCCCTCAGCTTTCGCTCGTCGGCACCATCGCGGGCGACAGCGAGAGCTTCGCCATCTTCCTCGATCAGTCCGCCAACAAGCCGATGAGGTTGAAACTAGGCGACAGTTACAAAGGATGGACCCTGCGTGACATCCGCCGGCGCGACATCGTGTTTCAAAAAGACGAGGAGGCCATCGTCCTCGCGCTGCCGGTTAGCAGCGCTGGGTCGCCCGCTGGAGCCGCGCAGCTCGCGGAGGACGTCAACAACAGGCGCGGGAGACGCTGAGCATTTTCTCACGACGTCGACGTCGCGTTGTCGAGTGTCATTTGCGGTCGGATCGCAGCAAGCTCTGCGCGCCGTGAATCGGCGCGCCCGCATGCTTTTGACTCAAAAATTTCTCGAAGTGTTTTTGTGTGGCTTTCATGCGCGCGTCATCGGTCCGCAACACCGCGAGAATCTATTTTCCCGCGTCGACAGCCGTTGCGCGACTCAGTGCAAACGGCGCCGACCTGACAGGAGAGAGCGATGAATCGACTGCGATCATTTCTTGCCGCGGCGCCATTGGCGTTCGGCATCACATTCGTTGCTGGCGAAGCCGCACACGCGGCCTGCCAGTTGAATTCCCCGGGCGGGCAGGTCAAGCGTGTCATTCACATCGTATTCGATAACGTGCATCTGAGGCGCGACAATCCAAACGTTCCGTCCGACCTCGAGCAGATGCCGAACCTGCTCAATTTCCTGACCAACAACGGCACGATCAGCGGCAATCATCACACACCGCTCATCTCGCACACCGCAACCGACATCCTCACCGCCCAGACCGGCGTCTATGGCGATCGCATGGGCATTCCGGTCTCCAACAGCTACGGCTTTTTCCGCGCCAACGGCAGCGTCGGCTTCTCCAGTTCGTTCCTGTACTGGACCGCTCTTGGCGGCGACGGTCAGCCGCAAATGATCAACGAGAACGGCAAGATCGCTCCCGCGCCATGGGTGCCATTCACGCGCGCCGGCTGCGACGTCGGAGCGTTCTCGGTGGCCAATATCGAGTTCGAGAGCATCCCGTCGGACGTCAACACCGTGTTCGGACCGACCTCGCAGGAAGGCATCGAGGCGAACAATCCGGCCTTGCGGGACAAGGCAAACGCCGATTTCCTCGGCATCGCCGTCCACTGCGCGCAGAACAGCCCGCTCTGCAACAACAGCCATGGCAAGGACGACCTCCTGCCCGACGAGCCGGGCGGATATACCGGCTTCAAGGCGATCTTCGGCAACTTCCATGTGCAGCCGGTGATCTCTCCGAGCGGTCCGGTCAAGGATCTCGACGGCAATGTGATCAAGACCGCGCAAGGCAACCCCGGCTTCCCCAACATCTTCAATCCCACCGCGACGCAATCGCTCGGCTACGCGGCGACCATGCTCGAAGCCGGCATTCCGGTCGTCTACGTCTACATCGCCGATGTGCACGACAATCGCAACGGTGCGGGGACGTTCGGACCAGGCGAAGCCGGATACGTCGCGCAGCTCAAGCAGTACGACGACGCATTCGGCAAGTTTTTCGCGCGTCTCGCCACCGCCGGCATCACCAAGGACAACACGCTCTTCCTCGTCGTCCCCGACGAGAACGATCATTTCGTCGGCGGCGCGCCGACTCCCGCGAACTGCGACGGCGTCAATGTGCCGTGCACCTATGCGGCGGGGCAGAAGGGCGAGATCACGGCGCTGCTCAACCGTCTGCTGATCACGCAGCGCGGCAACACCACGCCGTTCTCCGTGCACAATGACGATGCGCCGACCGTCTACGTCAACGGCAATCCGGCGCCGACGGACGCGGTGACGCGCACCCTGCAGCGCGACATGGATGCCCTCGTCGCGACCAACCCGATGACGGGCAACACGGACAAGCTGTCCAAGCTGCTCGCCGACCGGGCGGAGATGAAGCTTCTCCACATGGTCACGGCGAGCCCGG
>Ga0075424_100003860_pt1 | contig 14085 bp, 13 predicted proteins | sample SoiMethybrSBSTD3_FD_75301 | JGI IMG/M metagenome (GOLD analysis project Ga0075424, IMG submission 75301) | Bulk soil microbial communities from a Populus tree surrounding site in Tennessee, USA - Soil MetaG P. TD hybrid SBSTD3 | ecosystem: Environmental > Terrestrial > Soil > Tree plantation... | reverse complement strand
GAGGCCGAGTTGCGCGAGTTCTGCCGCGCGCGCCTGGCCGGCTTCAAGGTGCCGAAGACGATCGAGTTCGTGTCCGAGCTGCCGCGCAACGCCCAGGGCAAGCTGCTCAGACGGGATCTGGGCGCCTGATACCCTCGCGCACCCATGGCTGACGTCTTCTACGAGAACGACGGAGACCTCTCCAAGCTCGAGGGCAAGACCGTGGCCGTGCTCGGCTACGGCTCCCAGGGCCACGCCCACGCGCTCAACCTGAAGGAGAGCGGGGTGGAGGTGGTCGTCGGCCTGCGGCCCGACTCCAAGAGCCGCGCCGAGGCTGAGGCCGCGGGGCTGCGGGTGCTCGACGTGGCGGACGCCGCCAGCGCCGGCGACATCGCGATGATCCTGCTGCCGGACGAGAAGCAGGCGGAGGTCTGGGAGTCCGAGATCAGCGACGGGATCGCGCCGGGGAACCTCGTTCTGTTCGCGCACGGGTTCACGATCCACTTCGGTCAGATCGACCCGCCGCCGGAGGTCGACGTCGCGATGGTCGCGCCAAAGGGCCCGGGCCACCTGGTGCGCCGCCAGTTCGAAGAGGGCCGCGGCGTGCCGGGCCTGATCGCGATCCACCAGGACGCGAGCGGGAACGCCAAGGACCTGACGCTGGCTTACGCGAAGGGCATCGGCTGCATGCGCGCGGGCGTGATCGAGACGACTTTCAAGGACGAGGCCGAGACCGACCTGTTCGGCGAGCAGTCGGTGCTGTGCGGCGGGGCGACGGAGCTGGTCCGCGCGGGCTTCGAGACCCTCGTCGAGGCTGGCTACGACCCGCGGCTGGCGTACTTCGAATGCCTCCACGAGCTCAAGCTGATCGTCGATCTCATGTACGAGAAGGGCATCACCGGCATGCGCGACTCGATCTCGAACACCGCCGAGTACGGCGACCTGACCCGCGGGCCCCGCGTGATCGGCCCGGAGGTACGCGAGGCGATGAAGAAGATCCTCGCCGACATCCAATCGGGCGAGTTCGCGAACGAGTGGATCGCCGAGAACCGCGCGGGGCAGGAGAACTTCCAGCGCATGCGCAAGGAACAGCAGGGCCACCAGGTCGAGAAGGTTGGCGCCGAGCTCCGCGCAATGATGCCCTGGATTGGCAAGTAACCGCGCAATCAGGCTTCACATCGCCGACCCTGACCTGGAGCGCTCCAGGCTCACGGTCGGGTTCCGGCTGATCCTCGCGATCCCGCACTTCATCTGGCTCGCGGCATGGTTCTCGCTGGCCGCCGTGCCGATCGCGATCTGCAACTGGATCGCGACTCTGATCCAGGGCCGGTCGGTGCCGATGTTCCACCGGTTCCTGTCGGCCTACGTCCGCTACTCGGTCCACGTCGTGTCTTACGTCACGCTGGCAGCGAACCCGTACCCCGGCTTCGCCGGGCGCGCGGGCAGCTACCCGGTCGACGTGGACGTCGATCCCGCCGGCCCCCAGAACCGGTGGATCACGGGGTTCCGCCTCCTCCTGGCGATTCCGGCGCTCTTCCTGGCGGACTCGATGGTGGGCTTCGGGACGAGCGCCGCGGGCGGCGCCGCGACCCAAGTCGGTGGAATCCTGGCGACCGTCAGCTTCCTCGCATATTTCGTGTGCGTGGTGCGTGGCAGGATGCCGCAGGGCTTCCGGGACGCGCTCGCGTACACGATCGGCTACTCCGCCCAGGTGACGGGCTACGTGCTCCTCCTGACCGACCGGTACCCCAACAGCGATCCGGCGGAGTACGAGTCGGCGACGACGATCCGCGACGACCCGATCGACCTGCACGTGGACGACGACCTCAGGCGCTCACGCGTCACGACCTTCTTCCGGCTTCCGCTCGCGATCCCCCATTTCGCCTGGCTGCTGCTGTGGTCGGTGGCCGCGTTCTTCGCTCTGATCTTCAACTGGTTCGTGCTGCTGTTCCGCGGCCGCCCGTCCGCGCCGATCCACCGATTCGTGGCGCGCCTGGTGCGCTACCAGACGCACGTCTACGCGTTCGCCCAGCTGTTCGCGAATCCGTTCCCGGGCTTCACGGGGCTCCCCGGGAGGTATCCGATCGACGTCGAGCTGCCGCCCCCTGAGCCCCAGCCGCGCCTGGTCACGGGCTTCCGCCTGATCCTCGCGATCCCGGCGTTCACGATCTCGGCCGCGATCGGTGGCGTCGCGTTCGTGGCGGCGATCTATATCTGGTTCTATGCACTCGTGCGCGGAAGGGCGCCTCGTGGGCTGCGCAACCTGGGCGCCTACTCCCTGCGGTACGGCGCGCAGACCACCGGCTATGCGGGCCTCCTCACCGACCGCTATCCCTACACGGGCCCGACCACCGGATGGCAGCTGAGGCTGGACGCGCCACAGCCGCAGACCGCCTGAGGGCGGCGCTCGTCTGGCTGCCGGCCGGCCTCGCCATCGCGGCAGGATGGGCGTATGCCGCTACCCGGCTGTGGGACTCCTCCACGGTGCCGGACGACCTGAAGCTTCCCCACCTCGACCAGCACGCGTACTTCAGCCCCGGCTTCCTGGAGCGGTCGGCCTCTTACGAGCGCTTTCTGCGCATCGACTTCGTGCTCGCGACACTCGTGCTGCTGATCGTGCTTGCCCTTTACGCGCGGTACGGCGAGCGCTTCACGCGGGAGTCGGCGGCCGGCCGGGTCGGCACCGGGATGCTGCTCGGGATGCTCGGGTTCGCGTTCGTCTGGCTGAGCCAGCTTCCGTTCGGCATCGCCGGCCTGTGGTGGGAGCGCCGCCACCACATCTCGAAGCAGGGCTACCTCGAAGTGGTCACCGGCAGCTTCCTCGGTCTGGGCAGGCAGTTCATCTTCGTGTGCATCGCGATCGGGATCGTGATGGCGTTCGCCGGCGTGCTGCGGCAGCGGTGGTGGATGGCGGCGGTGCCGGTGTTCGCGGCGCTCGTCCTGCTGTCCGCGTTCCTGCAGCCCTACCTGACAACCGGGCTGGAGCCGCTTCACAACAAGCACGTGGCGGCCGACGCCCGCGCGATCGCCCGCAAGGACGGAGTGCCGCGGGTCGAGGTGAAGGTCGAGAAGGTGCACAAGCAGACGACCGCGCCCAACGCGGAGTCGATCGGGATCGGCCCCTCGCGGCGGGTGATCCTCTGGGACACGCTGCTGGACGGGCGCTTCAGCCGGGGCGAGATTCGGACGATCGTGGCCCACGAGTTCGGCCACGTGAAACGCGACCACGTGTTGAAGGGAGTCGCGTGGGTGGCGCTCGCGCTGATTCCCATCACCGCCCTGATCGCATTCGCTACGCGCCGCCGGGGCGGCCTCTACCGGCCCGAGGCGGTGCCGCTGGCGCTGTTCGTGCTGATCGCCGCGCAGATCGCGATCCTCCCGCTCCAGAACGCGGTCTCCCGCCACGTCGAGCAAGAGGCGGACTGGATCGCGCTCCAGACCACGCGTGACCCCCGTGCCGCGCAGGCCGCCTTCACCGAGCTCGGCCGCGCGAGCCTTACGCAGCCCCGGCCCCCGAAATGGTCATATCTGCTGTTCGACACGCACCCGACGATCATGCAGCGCATCGAAATGACCAAGGCTTGGTCGCAGCGCCACGGCGGCGGGTAGCCCGGATAGGCTGCGTTCGTCCAGCCAATCGACCGGGAGGAAGCTACATGGAAGCCGCATCACCACCCGTCACGACCGCCGCCGCCGACTATCCCGCCCGCTTCGACGTCGAGTACCCGGAGCGCCTGTCGCGGTGGAAGATCTTCGTGAAGTGGCTGCTCGCGATCCCGCAATTCATCATCGTGTACCTGCTCCAGATCGTCGGCCTGTTGATGGTGCTGGTGGCCTTCTTCTCGATCCTGTTCACGAAGCGGTGGCCGCTCATGATGTTCGAGTTCATGGTCCAGATCCAGCGATGGACGATGAACACGGTCGCGTACGCGCTGACGTTGCAGCGCGATGAATACCCGCCCTTCTCCGGAGAGGCGGGGGAGTATGCGGTGCAGCTCGAGATCGACAACGACCAGAACCTGTCCCGTTGGCTGATCTTCGTGAAGTGGCTGCTGATCCTGCCTCACGTGATCGTGCTGACGTTCCTTTGGATCGCCGCCGAGGTGGCCGTGATCATCGCCTTTTTCGCGATCCTGTTCACGGCCAGGTACCCGCGGGGTCTCTTCGACTTCGTGACCGGCACGATGCGGTGGACGATTCGCGTCTACGCCTACGGACACTGGCTGATGACGGACCGCTACCCCCCGTTCTCCCTGCGGGGATAAGGGAACGCGCCTGTTAATCTCGGGCGCCCCCATGGTCTTCAACAAGCAATACCTCATGACGGCCGGCCCGACGCCGCTGCCGCCCGCGGTTTCGCAGGTGATGGCGGAGCCGATCCTCTACCACCGCGCGCCCGCATTCATCGAGGTGTACGCGCGCGTGCTCGAGCGGTTGAAGAACGTCTACCAGACCGGCAACGAGGTGCTCTCCTTCGCAGCTTCGGGGACCGGCGCGATGGAATCCGCGGTCGCCAACCTGATCGCGGCGGGTGACGTGGCGGTGGTCGCGTCGTCGGGCAAGTTCGGCGAGCGCTGGGCCGAGCTGTGCGATGCATACGGTGCCGAGACGGTTCACGTCGAGACCGAGTGGGGCGAGAAGATCGACCAGGGCCGGATCGACGAGGCGCTCGCCTCCACCGGCGGCCGGGCAAAGGCGCTGTTCACGACCCATTCGGAGACTTCGACCGGGGTCGTCAACGACATCAGGGCCCTGACGGAGGTCGCGCACGCCCACGGAGCGGTAATCGCGGTGGACGCGGTCTCGGGGCTCGGCGTGGTCGACCTGCCGACCGACGAGTGGGACGTTGACGTGGTCGTCTCGGGCTCGCAGAAGGCGCTCATGAGCCCGCCCGGGCTGGCCTTCGCGTCCGTCTCGGAACGGGCGCTGGCGGTCGCCGAAGACGCCCGTGCGCGCGGGGCCCGCTCCTATTACTTCGATTGGGCCCGGACGCTCGCGGGCCAGGTCAAAGACCCGCCCGACAGCCCGTTCACACCGGCGGTGACGCTCTTCCGGGCGCTCGACGTCGCGCTCGAGATGATCGAGCGCGAGACTCTCGAGCGCGTCTTCGAGCGCCACGCGATCCTGGGCCGCGCCGCGCGCGAGGCGGTCAAGGGCCTCGGCCTCGAGATCTTCGGCCCCGAGGACGACCACGCCAACGTGGTCACTGCCGTGCGCGTGCCGGACGGCGTGGACGGCGCCAAGATCCCGAAGACGATGCGCGACTCGTACGGAGTCACGATCGCCGGCGGCCAGGCGCGCCTGAAGGGCAAGATCATCCGCATCGCGCACTGCGGCTATTACGGCGCGTTCGACATCCTGAGCACGATCGCGGCGCTCGAGATGACGCTCGACCAGCTCGGCGGAGATGTCACTTTCGGCGCCGGCGTCAGCCGCGCCGAGGAAGTGTTCGCCAGATCGGGCCTCCCCGCGGCGCAGCCCGCCTGAGGCTTGGGAACGGCGCCGTGTCCGAGAACGGCTACCGCGTCCTCGTGAAGGAGAAGATCGCCGACGCGGGCGTGGACCTGCTGCGGCGCCACTTCGACGTGGACGTCCTCACCGACATGGGCGAGGACGAGCTGCCGGGCGCGATCGGATCCTACGACGCGATCGTGATCCGATCGGCGACGAAGCTGACCGCGGACGTGATCGATCGCGCGGACCGCCTCAAGGTGATCGGGCGTGCGGGCATCGGCGTCGACAACGTGGACGTGCCGGCCGCCACGAAGCGGGGGATCATCGTCGCCAACGCGCCGGAGTCGAACATCATCGCGGCCGCCGAGCACACGATCGCGATGATGCTGGCTCAGGTCCGCAACATCCCGCAGGCCGACGCCTCGCTCAAGAGCGGCAAGTGGGAACGCGGACGGTTCGGCGGCGTCGAGGTCTACGAAAAGACGCTCGGCGTCCTGGGCTTCGGCCGCATCGGTCAGCTGGTCGCGGAACGCGCGAAGGCGTTCGGCATGAACCTCGTGGCCTATGACCCGTATGTGTCGGCCGAGCGCTACCGCGAGCTCGGCGTCGACCGGGCGGAGAGCCCTCGAGACCTCTATGCGCGCTCCGACGTGATCACGATTCACCTGCCGAAGACGCCGGAGACGATCGACTTCGTGAACGCCGAGGCGTTCGCCCAAATGACGGACGGCGTGCGAATCGTCAACTGCGCCCGCGGCGAGCTGATCGACCTGGCCGCGCTCGAGGACGCGATCCGCTCCGGCAGGGTGGCCGGCGCGAGCCTCGACGTCTTCCCCGGGGAGCCCGTCACCGAGCACCCGCTGTTCGCCTACGACAACGTGGTCGTGACGCCGCACCTTGGCGCCTCGACGGCCGAGGCGCAGGACCGCGCGGGCGTGATCACCGCGGAGCAGGTGGTCGCTGCCCTCAACGGCGAGCTGGTGTCGAACGCCGTCAACATTCCGAAGGTCCGAGGCGAGGACCTGGTCGTGCTGGAGCCGTACCTGCCGCTCTGCACGCAGCTCGGGCGTCTGTCGATGTCGCTCGCGGACCATCCTTCGGTGGACCGGATCGAGGTCTCCTACCGAGGTCATCTGTCCGACTTCGACACCCGTCTGTTGACGCTCGCCGTGCTGAACGGCGCCTTCGAAGGCCGTGTCGAGGAGCACGTCAACTTCGTGAACGCGCCCGCGATCGCCGAGGAGCGCGGGATTCAGGTTGCGGAATCGAGTGACAGCCAGTCGCGCGACTACGCGAACCTCGCCGGTGTCGCGGTGGTTGCCGGCGGCGAGCGCTTCGAGGTGGCGGGCACGGTCTTCGGCCCCCGGCACGTCCCGCACCTGGTGTCCGCCTACGGCCAGAGCTTCAACATCGAGCTCGCGCGCCACCTCGCGATCTTCCGGTATTCGGACGTGCCAGGCATGATCGGCAAGGTCGGGACGGTGCTGGGCGAGCACGGCATCAACATCGCCTCCACGGCTGTCGGCCGCGCTCCCGACCACGAGCCGGACGCGCCCGCCGGAGGCGGCACGGGCCGGCTCGCCGTGATGGTGGTGACCGTGGACTCTCCGGTGCCCGCCGAGGTGATCGGCGCCATCACGGCGCTCGAGGGCTTCGAGAGCGGCCGCGCCGTCACGCTCTAGTGGCTCGCGTCGCCGCGGTCGTGCCCGACCTGTTCTTCGCCTCGAAGGTGAGGGAGACGCTCACGGCCGCCGGTCACGAGGTGACGGTCGTGACCCCCGGTGCCCCGATGGAGGCCGACGTGATGGTGGTCGATCTCGACGCCGCGGGCCCCGACGTCGAGCTTCCGCCCGGCACGCCCCGGCTCGGCTTCTACTCGCACGTGGACACCGACACCCGCGAGCGCGCCCAGCAGGCCGGCTTCGACCTGGTCGTACCGCGTTCGCGCATGGCGCGCGAGATGCCCGCGCTGGTCGACCGGCTGCTGAAAGTCGGTTAGGTTCTGCATGATGCGCGCCCTCGTCCTCACCAAGCACGGACCACCGGACGACGCGCTGGCGGTTCAGGAGCGCTCCGATCCTCCGGTCGGCCCCGGCCAGGTGCGGATCCGCGTGCGCGCGGCCGGCCTCAACTTCGCGGACGTGCTGGCGCGCGTCGGGCTCTACCCGGACGCTCCCAAGCCCCCGACCGTGATGGGCTACGAGGTGGCCGGGGAGATCGAGTCCGCGGGCCCGGGCGCCGACGGCTTCGAGCCCGGCCGGCGAGTGGCGGCGGGCACGCGTTTCAACGGATTCGCGGAGCTCGCCGTCGCGGATGTGGCGAATGTGTTTCCGATCCCTGACCACCTGTCGTTCGAGGAGGCGGCCGCGGTGCCGGTCGTGTACGGGACTGCCTACGCCGCGGTCGTGCTGCTCGCCGGCGTGCGGCCCGGCGAGACGGTTCTCATCCACGCGGCTGCCGGCGGCGTGGGCATCGCGGCGACCCAGCTCGCCACCGAACGCGGGGCCACCGTGATCGGGACAGCCTCGAGCGCCAAGCACGATGCGTGCCGCGCCCAGGGCGCGACGCACGTGGTCGACTACCGGACCCAGGACGTGCAGGCGGAGGTGAAGCGGATCACGGGTGACCGGGGCGTCGATGTGGTGCTCGACGCACTTGGAGACTTCCGCACGAGCTACAAGCTGCTCGGCGCCGGCGGACGGCTCGTCATGTACGGCGCGTCACAGCTCCTCACCGGCGACCGGCGGAACATCGTCAAGGCGCTCAGGGCGGTTGCGACCATGCCGCGCTTCAACGCTCTCAAGCTGATGAACGACACGAAGTCCGTGATGGGCCTCAACCTGCTCCACTGGTGGGACGCGCGCGGCTCGCTCGACGAGCTGATGGGGCCGCTCCGCGAACTGCTCGACCGCGGAGTGATCCGGCCGGTAGTCGCAGAAGCCTTTCCGTTTGACCGCGCCGCCGACGCGCACCGCATGATCCAGGAGCGCCGGAATGTCGGCAAGGTGGTCCTGACGCCCTAAGAGGACAGTCGCCTCGCCAGCACCACGTCTTGGTTCATGAGCGTACCCTCGCGGCCGATCCAGCTTCCGTACCGGATCGGGTGCTGGACCTCGAGACCGGCGTTCGCGTAGTTCTCCAGCGCGAACCGTTCCTGGTAGGCGACCACCGCTTCGGGGCGCGCTAGATCGGCCACCCGGTAGATCCCGAAGTCGTGGCTGAGGCGGGACTTGTGGGCGTTCGAGGCGCGGTCGGTCCGCTGGTCGCGCTGTTCCTCGAGCATGCGCAGAGATTCGGCGTTCAGCAGGAACCAGGTGATCACGCTCCGCCCGCCGGGCGTCAGCACCCGGGCGATCTCCGACAGATACCGCTCCACGCCGTCGGGCAGCATATGCGTGAAGACCGAGAACAGGAACACGACGTCGAAGTCCTCGTCCGGGTACGGGAACGTGAACGCGCCGGCTCGCTCAGTTCCCTTCTGGCGCTCACTGTTGAACACGTCGACGGCCTGGAACCGAAAACCCGGATGCAGCGGAGCGATCCGCTCGTTGCAGAACGCGATGCGGCCCGCGTCGCGGTCGAAGCCCTCGTAGCTGCCCTCGGGGCCCAGGTGGTCCAGCAGCGGCGCCGCCACGCGGCCGGTGCCGCAGCCGACGTCGAGCACGCGCTCGCCAGGTTGCAGGCCGCTCACCTCGACGAGCACATCGAAGAGGTTGCGGGCGACCTCCGCGTAGTCGTTCCGGGCCGCGAACAGCTCCGGCGGTGGAACGAAGTCTTCGAGCCGGCGCTGGGCCATCGCTTCGATCCTAGAGCGTGGCCCTGTAGTACGATGAGCGCCCAATGAGCCGCCGCCCGCGCAGCGCCACTTTCTCCAGGAACGCATCGTTCCTGCCGCTGCTCGGGCTCCTTCTTCTCCTCCCCCTTCGGGGGGAATAGGACGGCCGCGGGCCAAGGCCCGCACAGCGCAACAGGAATAGGAGAAGACCAGGAGAAGGAGGCAGACCATGACGCCCCCCGAGGGCCCATCAACGAGGAACGGAAAGCAAGTAGACCGCGTCTACATCTTCGATACGACGCTGCGCGACGGTGAGCAGTCACCGGGCATCTCGCTCAACGTGCAGGAGAAACTGGAGATCGCCCATCAGCTGGCACGGCTCGGGGTGGACGTGATCGAAGCGGGATTTCCGATCACCTCTCCCGGCGATGCGAAGGCGGTGACGGCAATCGCGCAGGCGGTCGAAGGGCCGGTCATCTGCGGGCTCGCCCGCACGGCCGCGCCCGACATCGACGCCGCCTGGAATGCCGTGAAGCACTCGGAGCGCCCGCGGATCCACACCTTCATCGCGACCTCCGACATCCACATCGAGCGAAAGCTGCAGACCACTCGGGCGGACGTGCTCGGGCAGGCACGGGCGGCGGTCGCGCACGCGAAGCAGTACTGCGACGACGTCGAGTTCTCGCCGGAGGATGGCAGCCGCTCCGACGTCGAGTTCATGGCCGAGGTCGTGAAGGCGGCGATCGAGGAGGGCGCGACCACGATCAACATCCCCGACACGGTCGGCTACACGATGCCGCACGAATACGCCGAGATCTTCGGCGATCTGTACCGGCTGGTGCCCGAGCTCGAGGACGTGGTGGTCTCGGTCCACTGTCACGACGACCTCGGCCTGGCCGTGGCGAACTCGTTCGCCGGCCTGACCGCCGGCGCGCGCCAGGTCGAGTGCGCGATCAATGGGATCGGCGAGCGCGCGGGGAACGCCTCCCTCGAGGAGATCGTGATGTTGCTGCGGACCCGCCGTTCGAGCGTCGGGCTCGACACCGAGATCAATACGCAGGAGATCGCCCGCACGAGCCGCCTGGTCTCGCGCCTCACCGGCTACCCGGTCCAGCCCAACAAGGCCATCGTCGGCCGGAACGCCTTCGCGCACGAGGCCGGCATCCACCAGGACGGAGTGCTCAAGGACCGCACCACCTACGAGATCATGGACGCGACCACGATCGGGTTGCAGACGAACTCGATCGTGCTCGGCAAGCACTCGGGACGGCATGCTCTGCGCAAGGCGCTCGAGGACCTCGGCGTGCGGGTCGACGGTCAGGCCCTGAACACCGCGTTCAAGCGCTTCAAGGAGATCGCGGACCGCAAGAAGCAGGTGACGGCGCTCGATCTCGAGGCGATCGTCTCCGACGAGGTGCGCGAGCAGGCCGAGGCCTACAACCTCAAGTCCTTCGAGGTCCACGACGAGTCCGGCAAGCCGCCGGTCGCGAAGGTCGAGGTCACCACGCCGGCGGGCGAGAACGTCCGGGGTGAGGGCACCGGCGACGGCCCGGTCGACGCGCTGCTGCAGGCGATCAACGCGGCCACGGGGATCGGAGGCGTACTGAAGGAGTACCACGTGGCAGCGGTCACGGCCGATACCGACGCGCTCGGCGAGGTCTCGGTGCTGGTCGAGCACGACGGCCGGCTGGTGTCCGGCCAGGGCGTGTCGACGGACACGCTCGAGGCCTCGGGCCGCGCCTACCTGCGCGCGATCTCGAATGCGCTTGCGGGAGTCGCGAGCGCCGCGCCGCATCCGGCGGAATCGGAAGCCGGAGCACGGCCGTAGCGGACGACGACTTCACCTGGGTCGACGGCGAGCGCCTGATCCGGTTCGGGGAGAACGCGCTCGCCGACGCCCCTGGGTTGCTGGCGGCGCGCGGGTTCGAGCGGTTTGCGCTGGTGACGACGGAGCGCGCCGCGGCAACCGGGCCCGCGCTGTCGGAGGCGGCCGACGTGGTGCTGCACGTGCCGTCCGGCCCCGTGCCGGAGGCGGCCGCGTCGGTGCGGAGCGGGGTGGAGGGCCGGCCGGTGGTCGCCTTCGGCGGCGGGCGGGTGATCGACTCGGCGAAGGCGCTCGGCGGCGCCGATGGGCTGCTGGTCGCGGCGATCCCCACCACGCTCTCCGGCGCGGAGATGACGCCGTTCCACCGCATGCCGGCCGGTGTGGACGAGTGGAAGCTGGTGCGGCCGTCGCTTGTCGTGGCCCAGCCCGATCTGATGACGTCGCAGCCCATGCCGGGTCTCGCGGCGAGCGCCATGAACGCGCTCGCCCACGCGATCGAAGCGCTGTACACGCCGCTCGCCAACCCGGTCGCGGAGGACGCGGCGCTTCGCGCCGTCACGAACATCGCGCTCGGGCTCACGATCGGCACGCGCACGCTCGCGCTCGGGGCGCTGCTGGCCGGCTATGCGTCCGGCTCTGCCGGCTTCGCCGTGCATCACGCGGTCTGCCAGACGATCGTGCGAGTCCAGGGCACGCCCCACGCGCCCACGAACGCCGTGATGCTCCCGCACTTCGTCCGCATGATGGAGTCGCGCGCGCCGCGGCAGATGGAGCTGGTCGCGGCGGCGCTCGGGAACACGGGCGTGCCACCGTCGGACACGGTCGCAGCGATCGCGTCGCAGGGAGAGGTGACACGGCTCGGGGAGCTGGGCTTCGAACGTTCGGGGATCGGAGCCGTGGTCGAGGCCGCGCTTCAGCACCCGGCGCTCGCCAACACCCCCGACCCGCCCGGCGCAGGCGAGTTGACGGAGGTCCTCGAGCGCGCGCTGTGAGCGAGTGCCCGCGCCTCTACTACGACCCCGACTGCGGCTTCTGCCGCTGGACGCTGGCGTGGATCCTGCGGTGGGACCGGCGCAGGAGGCTCCTGCCGGTTCCGATCGAGAGGCTTGAAGACCTCGATTCGTGGCACTTCGAACGCGGCGGCCGGCGCTGGAGCGGGGGCCGGGCTTTCGCGCCGCTGGTCGAGGAGCTCCCGGGCGGCCGCGTGCTCGCGCCTCTCGCCCGGCGTCTCGAATGGCTGCTGATCCCGGGCTACAGGTGGGTCGCCGAGCACCGCAGCGGGCTGTCGAAGCTGGTCCCGGCCAGCAGCAAGAGGCGCGCGGATTTGGTGCTGAAGAGCCGTTCGGCGTTAGTGTTGGCGCGCAACGAGTGAAGGACGTGTCGTGAGGGGAAAGCTGGGAACGGGGGCGGCAGTGGTTGTTGCCGGGCTGTTGCTCTGCGTCACCCCGGCATTCGCGACATTTCCCGGGCGCAACGGTGACATCGCCTTCGACGCCGGCGACTCCCAGAGCTCGAGCATCGGCACCTACCCGAACAACCTGAACCCGGTGGGGGTCGGGAGTGGCTACGACTTCGACCCCGCCTGGACGGCGGACGGCCAGACGATCGCCTTCTCGCGTGACCTGGCCTTCGGCGACCAGAACTTCGACATCTTCGTGCCCGGGTGCTGTGGCGACGGTGACACCGGGCTGGCCGGAGGACGGCATCCGACCTGGTCGCCGGACGGCTCCAGGATCGCGTTCGCGGACTTCGGCTCGATCCATGCGATGAACGCGGACGGCACCGGCCAGGTACTGCTCAGCGGTCCGAGCGATACGGCCCCGAACTGGTCGCCGGATGGCTCCAGGATCACCTTTCAGAGTAGCCGCGACGGCAACCCGGAGATCTACGTGATGAGCCCATCCGGTTCGGGGCAGACCCGGCTCACAACCGACCCCGGCGTGGACGAACAGCCGAACTGGTCTCCGGACGGGCAAAAGATCGCGTTCAGCTCGAATCGCGACGGGGACTACGAGATCTACGCGATGAACGCAGACGGCTCCGGTGTCACGAAGCTCACCAATGACACCGCCGACCAGCGCAATCCCGCTTGGTCTCCCGACGGGACGAAGATCGCGTTCGAGTTCGCCGGCGGCATCTGGGAGATGAGCTCCACCGGCGGCGCCATGACACACCTGACCGGAGGCGCGAGTCCCGACTGGCAAGCCCTTCCCCCCAGCTACGTGAGACCGAAGGGCGCGACGCCCATGTACGTGTCACTGGTGCCGGCGTATCAGCAGTGTGCCGCACCGAACCGCACCCATGGAGCCCCGCTCGCATTCAGCTCCTGCGCTCCTCCGGCACCCACCTCGCCGCTGCTCACCGTCGGCACGCCGGATTCGAACGGCCGTGGCGCGAACTCCGTGGGGTCGGTGGTGCTGAGCACCCGCCTCGGGAACCCGGCAACTCCCGCGGACGAGGCGGACCTCAAGGTGGCGATGCAGGTGACCGACGTCCGGCGCGCCTCGGATCTCTCGGACTACACGGGCGAGCTCGAGCTGAGGCTTCCGCTTCAGATCACCGACAAGGACAACAGCGGCAACATCACCTCGGCCACCACGATCCGCAACGACTACCGGCTCAGCGTCCCGTGCTCGGCCACCGCCGCGACCAATGTGGGCGGCACGTGCGGAATCACGACGACGCTCGACACGGTGTTCCCCGGCACGATCAAGGAGGGCCGGCGCGCGATCTGGGACGTCGGCCAGATTCGTCTCTTCGATGGCGGTCCGGACGAGATCGGCAACACGTTCGGGAACACGCTCTTCGCGGTGCAGGGCCTCTTCGTGCCTTAGCCAAAAGGAGCGCGCGGACGCCCTCGTGGACCGCCGAACCTAGTGCTGCAACGAGTCGAAGTAGGGCGGCCCCGAGTCCTTCGCGCCCTTGTTCTTGCTGTGCGGAACGGTCACCGCCACAGTCCCCCTGCACGACTCACCGTCCGCGTCGGTCGCCTCGAACGCGATCCGGTACACGCGGCCGTCGCCGTTTCCGCGTCGCGCCGCGCGCAGGTATG
>Ga0075424_100003858_pt1 | contig 14086 bp, 14 predicted proteins | sample SoiMethybrSBSTD3_FD_75301 | JGI IMG/M metagenome (GOLD analysis project Ga0075424, IMG submission 75301) | Bulk soil microbial communities from a Populus tree surrounding site in Tennessee, USA - Soil MetaG P. TD hybrid SBSTD3 | ecosystem: Environmental > Terrestrial > Soil > Tree plantation... | reverse complement strand
CCGGCTCCGCCGGTCGGTGAGCAGCCGGAAGAACCCGACGCGGCGAACAGACGCCGCCCGGGCGGCTCGGGCATCGTCGTCCACGAGCACGGGGAACGGGATGTCCTCGTCGGCGACGAATGCAGCTGCGTGGCGCACACTTCCCGTGCCCACCGCAACGACCTCCGCGCCCCGCTGCCGGATGTCGTCGTAGATGCCCCGCAACTGCGAGGCGTGCTCGCGGCAGAGCAGTCAGCCGAAGTGCCGCAGGAAGACCAGGATCACCGGCCGCTCGGCCCAGAAATCGCCGAGCCGTCGCGGCTGTCCCGTCGAATCGGGAAGCTCCAGGTCAGCCAGTTGGGGGAGATTCATGGCTGCACCCTATGGGAGAATGGCGTCATGACGCAGACACACACGCAGCCGGGAACGAAGAGCTTCCGCCGGATGGACGAGTCGACCGCCGAGCAGTGGTCGGTCATCGGCACCGAGTCGTTCAAGAACCAGGGGCGGGTCGCCGACCGGGTGCTGGGCATGCTCGAGTCGCTGGCCGACATCACCGACGGCTTCGCCGTCGACCAGCTCACGCACTGCCTCCAGACGGCGACGCGCGCCGAGCGTGCCGGCGCCGATGACGAGGTTGTGATCGCCAGCCTCTGCCACGACATCGGCAAGGCGGTCAGCGTGCCCAACCATCCCCGGATCGCAGCGGAGATCCTCAAGCCGTATGTGCGGGAGGACGTCTACTGGATGATCCTCGTGCACCAGGACTTCCAGGGCCGGCACTACTACCACCACTTCGGCGGCGACCCGAACGCGCGCGACCAGTATCAGGGGCACCCCGCGTACGAGCTTGCCGAGCGGTTCGCCGACGAGTGGGATCAAGCCGCCTTCGACCCAGACTACGACACGCTGCCGCTCGAGCACTTCGAGCCGCGCCTGCGCGAGCTGTTCGCCAACCCGAAGTCGCTCTAGGTCGACGACACCGATCTACTCGATTACTCCCAGGCGGCGGGCGCTCGCGATCGCGCCGGCGCGCACCTCGCCTTCGTTCCCGATCGCACCGCCGCGCATGAGCACCTGCCCCGCGACGACGGTCGTGTCCACCACCGAGCCCGGCGCGGCATAGACGAGGTTGGCGACGAGATCACCGGGCGTGAGCTCGGGATCGTCGCGGCGCACGAGAAGGAAGTCGGCCGGCTCCCCCACCGCGACACGACCGGGGGCGCCCAGCAGCGGAGCGCGCTGTCCAGTCGCGACTGCCCACGCTTCGGTCGCCGGCATCGCGGCCGGGTCGCGCTCGGCGTGCTTCTGTATCAGCGCCAGCTGCTTCACGTCCTGGAACAAGTCGAGCGAGTTGTTCGACGCGGCACCGTCGGTGCCGAGTCCGACGGGGATCCCGTGGGCGCGCGCGTTGGCGTACGGGAATACGCCGCCCACAGCGAGCTTGAGGTTCGATACCGGGGTCGTGACGATCGTCGCGCCGCGCTCTGCGACGAGCGCGAGCTCGTCGTCGTCGAGCCACACACCATGCGCGAGGAGTGTCCGCGGCGTGAGCAGCCCGATCCGGTCGAGGTAGGTCGCGGGGCGAACGCCGTGCGCGGCCACGCAGTCCTGCACCTCGCCTTCCGTTTCGGACAAGTGGATCTGCACCGGAACGTCGCGCTCCGAGGACAGCTCTGCGATCCAATGCAACGACTTCTCGCTGACCGTGTAGATGGCGTGCGGCCCGAGCGTCGTGGCGAGTCGGGGGCCCGCATCGGCGAGCGCGTCGAGTGAACGCTCGGCATCGGCTCGCAGCGCATCGGACTTGTCGGGATCGAGCCCGTCGACGAGGGGCAGCGCCACGGCGGCGCGAATCCCCGAGTCCTGCACGGCGCGGGCGACCGCTTCGGGCTGCCAGTACATGTCCCAGAACCGCACCGTCCCCGACCGGATCATCTCGACGCATGCGAGGCGGGTGCCCCAGTACACGTCGTCGGCGGTGAGCTTCGCCTCGGTGGGCCAGATCCGGTCCTGGAGCCACGTCATCAGTGGGAGGTCGTCGCCGTATCCGCGCATCAGTGTCATCGCCGCGTGCGTGTGCCCGTTGACCAGGCCCGGGAGCAGCGCCATGCCCGCTGCATCGAGCACGTCGTCGCCGGCTGTGGCCCGAACCTCGGCGCCGAGCGCGACGATTCGGTCCCCCTCGACTCGCACGGCGACCGAGGCGTCGTCGAGCCGGGTATCGCGCACAGTCAGGCTCACGAGCTCCCTGCCTCCTTGCTCAATGCCGGGAGGACCGCGTCGAGCGCTTCCACCAGCCGGGCGCGATTCGCCGCCGCGCCGGCCCGGAACTCCTCCACCGTGAGCGCCGCGTCGCCGACACCGTTGGCGAGGTTGTCGACGACGCAGATGCCCGCGTAGGCGATGCCGAGCTCACCGGCAAGCACACACTCGCTGGCGATCGTCATGCCCACGAGATCGGCGTAGCCGGCGATCAGGCGGATCTCGGCCTGCGTCTCGAACCGCGGCCCGATTGTTTGCCAGTAGACGCCGCCGTCGTGCAGCGGTACCTCCGTGTGGGCGGCCCAACGATCGGCGATGGTGCGCCGCCACGCCGGGTCGAAGCGGGGCGACTGGTGCCCTTCGTCGCCCTCGGAGAACGAGATGCCGAGCTGGAGGGCGATGAAGTCGTCGGGGGCCACGAACGTTCCGACCGGGAGGTCGCGGCGCAGGCTGCCCACGGACGCCACGCCGAGGACGCGGTCACAACCGACGTCGACGAGGGCGCGCACGTGCGCGCGGTGGTTGATGAACGGCGCCGAGACGAATTGGTCGAGCCCGTGGCGCTGGATCACGACGTGGCTTCCGGCGTCGAGCAGCGCCGCGGGACCGTAGATGGTGTCGACGTCGAGGCGCGACGCGTCCGTCGCGAACTCGGTGCCGAGGATGCCGTGCCCACCGGTGACGGCGAGACGCCCCACGCCGGCCCTCAGGTCGCCGTCGCCAGCGACGCGAGTGCCGAGATCAGCGCGTCTCGATCGGACGGTGCGCCCTCGCCGTCGCGCAGCGTCGGCGGCAGTTCGAGCTGGATCCCTCCGCCCCGTGTCCGGTTCACCGGGTTGTCGAGGTGAACGCCCCGCAGCGTGGGCGGGATCGCGTGCAGATCGTCCACGAAGCGATGCGACGGCACCGCGGCGCGCAACGCGTCCGCTGCCCGCGCCGCGAGGCGGCGGTTCCGGCCTCCGATGAGGACGACGTTCGAATAGCCCCGGCGCCCGTATCCGTGGACCGAGACGACGACCTCGACGTGCGCCAGGAACGATGTCAACGCCGGCGACAGGCTCGGGTCGACGAGTGCGGACGGGATGTGCCAGCGCAGGTTCTCGGGTTGGCGCACGGCGTACACCGACGCGCCGGCCCGACCGGCCGCCTCGGTCGCCACCTCGGCGGTTCCTCGCTCGAGGCTGCCGCCGTGGATGGCGAGGAACCCGAAGCTCGAGCGCAGCTCCCACTCCTCGACGACGCCCGGGTGGCGGAGGAGCTCGTCGAACATGCTCCTACAGTGCCCGAAACCGCGAGCGCCGCGCAGCATTGCCGCGAAACGCGGGGGTCGCGGTGTTAGCTTCCGCGCGCAGTGTTCGGCAGGTCCTCCATCGCGGCGCTCGTTCGGTCGAGATAGATCTGGATGGACCGCACGTCTCCCCGCCGCCTCCCGACACGTCAGCGCCGCCCCCGTCGACGCGTCGCACTCGGGCTCGTCAGCGCCGCGATCGGGCTGATGTCGGCGAATGCCGGGCTCGCGATCGCCGCTCCTCCTGCCACGGGTCAGGAAGATCCTGGCGTCGTCCAGGCCCGGGAGAGGTTGCAACAGACCCAGGAGGACGCCAACGCGGCCCACGACCGGTACCAGCAGGCCCTTGAAGAGCAGGACCAGGTGCAAGGTCAGATCACGGCGCTCGAGCAGGCGATCCCCGAGATGCGCGCCAGGGAGGCCGAGCTCCGCTCGCAGCTGTCGACGCGGGCGGCCGCGCTCTACAAGAACACGGACCCGAGCGCCGGCCTCGAGGTTCTCGCCGCCAAGGATCACATTCAAGCGGGGCGCAGGACGAAGCTCACCGAGGCCGCGGACGCCTTCGACGACGAGCGCGCTCGCCAGCTCAATGAGACGGCCGTCCGGCTCGAGCAGGCCCAACGCGACCTGGAGGGCAAGAAGGCGCAGCTCGAGGATCTCCTGCCGCGGCTCGAGCAAGAGAAGGCCGTGTTCGACCAGAAGGTCGCCGAGGCGAACCGCGCGCTGGAGGTGGCAGAGGAGATCGGCGCCCTGCGGGCCTTGGGCGAGCCGGTGATGGGCCCGACGGTGCTCTCGGCTGCGGAGATGGTGGCGTGGTATCGATCGAGCGGCGCGTCGCCGCGACTGTCGGACGGGATGTCGATGGAGGAGCTGGCACAGATCTACGTCGAGGAAGGTACGGCCGAGAACGTGCGGGGCGACTTTGCGTTTGCGCAGTCGTACGTCGAGACGGGCGGCTTCAACGCCGGTGGGAGCGACAACAACTTCTCCGGTCTCGGCGCGTGCGACGGCTGCCGGGGGGAGACGCGCTTCCCGACCGCCCGCGACGGGGTCCGCGCCCAGATTCAGCATCTCCGCAACTACGCCGACCGCAACTCGAGCGCGTCCGACCTCAGCAATCCCCCGTCGCCGTACTGGTACGGCGCGGACCCGGCGACGGCGGCGCGGAACTTCGACACGTTCTTCGCCAAGGGCTGGGCGCCGATCTGGCAGATGATGGGCCACGGCAACTGGGCCACCGATCCGAACTACGCGTCCAAGGTCACCGGCGTTTACAACCGGATGGTCGAGTCGCGCAACGGGTGACCATCGATGCGTTCCTCACCCGGAACCGTTCCGGTTCAGGGACGCATCAGGCCCTTGCCGGTGACGAGCGGCAGGTCGAGCACCGACAGCAGCCCCGGGTCGGCGTCGCACACGGCCGGGATCGCGTTCAGGCACCGCATCGCGGTGGCCATGAGGCCGCCCGTGTTGTGATCGCCGTCCTCGCCTTCGAAGTGGAACTGGCAGTGGAGGGAGGGGTTGCCTTCGATGTCGACGCGGTAGCCGCCTTGGCCCGGCAGCCGCGGCCAGTCGGGCGCGACCTCCTCGTTGATGCGGGTGACGTGCTCGAGCACGACGCGGGGCTCGCCGCCCACCATGCCCTGCAACTCGAAGCGCATGCCCGCGGTCGTGCCGGCGGCGATCGTCCCGAGCGGCGTCTGGTAGTCGCGCCCGGCCGGGATTCTTTCGTGCACCTCCCGGACGTCGTCGAGCTCGACGCCGAGGCCGGCCGCGAGGACCGACACCGTGCAGCCCCAGGCGAGGCCGATGACGCCGGGTTGCAGGATGAGCGGGAGCTCGTCGAGTGACTGCCCGAATCCCATAATGCCGAAGAGCACGTCGGCCTGGAGGTACGTGGAGTAGTCGAGGATCTCCATGACGCGTACCGAGTCGACTCGTTCGCACGCGCCGAGGAACGCGAACGGGATCAGGTCGTTGGCGAACCCGGGGTCGATGCCGGTCGTGAGGCACGAGACGCCGCCGGCCTTGCACGCCGCGTCGAGCGGCTCGGTATACCGCGCCGGCGCAGAGGGCGGGTACACGAGCGGGACGACCGAGGTCGAGACGACGTTTGTGCCTGCTTCGAGGATGCGCGCCATGTCCGCCACCGCGTCGTCGGGACGCAGATCGCCGGTCGCCGTGTACGAGACGCAATCGGCGCCCAGACCGACGATCTCGGCGGGGTCGGTGGTGGCGGCGACGCCGGCGGGCGCGAGGCCGGCCAGCTCACCTGCGTCCCGTCCGGCCTTGTCGGGACTGTGCACGAGCACCCCGGCCAGTTCGAGGTCGGGATGCTGCAGGATTCCTCGGAGCGCGAGCCGGCCGACGTTGCCGGTGCTCCACTGCGCGACTCGGTACATGGCCCGAAGCTCACTCGGTCCGGGCGTCGGCGTGCAAGACGAAGGAAGTTCCGTCGACTGTTACGGCGGCGGGCTCGGGCTCGAGAACTCGAACCCAACGGGCGCGAGGCCCAGCTGGCGGCGCGCAAGGTTGAGCTCGCCGATCTCCGTGCGCTGCCCGGCGGCCATGCCGCGCGCGAAGTTCCGGATGTTGCTCGTCTGTGCCTCCGTCGCCACGAAGTCGGCCATGTGAATGCCGCCGTCGTGGTGGTGGATCATCAGCTGCGAGAACAGGTCGTCGGCTTCAATGCCCTGGGCGGCACGAAGCCGGTCGAGCTCCGCGCCGGTGGCCATGCCGGGCATCTGTTGCGCCGGGTGCGGCTCGTGCATCCACGCCATCGCGGTCCCTTGAGGGTTGGGCGACGATTGGAATCCCCATTCCGAGAGGACGGAGCGCATCTGGCCGACCTCGATGCCCTGGTCGCTGATGATGTCGCGCGCGATGTGACTCAACGTCGGGTCCGATCCGTGCTCGAGGTACGCGAAACCGATTTCGAGCGCCTGCAGGTGATGCGTCTGCATGTCTTCGAGGAATCCGGCGTCCACGCTCCCGCGGCCGGGGTGGTCGTTCTGGGCGAGGCGCCAGCCGCCGACGCCGGCAACGAGACAGAGGGCGGCCACGAGAATGACCGCCTGCGGAAGCGACGGCGGCCATGTCGGCAGCCAGCGGCGACGCATGTCGTCACCGCTGTCCGCCGGCCGAACCTCGCTCGGGTCCGCGCGTGGGTCGGTTTCGACGCTCACGCCCCCCATGTTGGCGCGCCGGGCATACTCGCGAGCGTCGGCCCGATCTCCTGCGCGACTACCCGCTCGAGCTCGCCTTGCCCAGCTTCAGGACCGGAGCCGGGTGCTCGGGCTCGGCGCCGCCCTTCACCGTGGGCTCGATCCATTGGACGACGTCCCCGTCGCTGTACGTCTGCAACGCCTTGAACTGCAGCTGGCTGACATTTTTGGGAAGCGGTCCACCGAACACGGTGAAGAGGTCGAAGCCGTCCGGTGGGATCTGCCCACCGGTCCAGGTGATCTTCGAGACCGCCTCCGTCACCTCGCCGGACTCGGTCTTGATCGGCTTCGGCAGCGGTTGCTTCTCGACCGTGAAGCTCCATCCCTGCTTCACGAGCACGCTGACGGCCGGGATGGGGTGATCGGTCGGGAAGTCGACTTCGAGAGCGACGGTCGACGCGGTGTCCTTCTCGTTCGGAACTCGGAAGCTGAAGCTCGTCGTCGATCCCTTCGGCACGCTCCCGGGATCGATCTCGACGTGGGCGGCCGCCGGGCCGGCCACGAGGACGACGAGACCGAGCCCGAGCACTGCGCCGAGTACCAAACGGCGGACCGAACGCCTGCTGCTCATCACTTGTGAACCCCCCTCGCGTGAGCTGGACCGTCATTAGTCGTCCGGCACCCTGACAAAGTTCCGGCGCGCGGCGTTGGCCTTCTTCCGAAGCCCTTGCTAGGAGACGGGCGTCGGCTCGTGGATCCGCGCGCGCGGCCGGCCGACTGAAGGCGCGGACGGGCGCAGACGGAATGCGGCGGACGCTGCGAGCCCGACGCCGAGTCCCAGCGCGAGGGCGACCTCCAATCGAGCGACCGTCGCCGGAACGTCCGTCGGGAGCTGCGAGTGCGTCAATGTCGTCAGATCGGCGAGCCCGCCAGCCACGGCAACGACGAGCCCGGCGAAGAGCACCGCCGGAATTGCGTCCGACGGCGGACGAATCAACAGCCACACGAATGCCACGAGCGCGAGTGCGATGCCGCCCATCGAATAGACGCTCGCTCCGATCTTCGTCGCGAGCGACGCCGTCGTAGCTGTCCAGTTGCCCACGACGTGCGCGGTCTCCGACACGACGACAACGCCGAGCGCGGCGGCGAGCGCCCATCGCCACACCCGCGTCCGACTCAGCCCGACGACGAACAGCGCGACCAGGAGCGCGCCGAGCACCCAGCCCCACGGACTCGGGCCCGGTACCCAGAGAAGATCGCCCGTGACGGTGATGTCCTGTGAGCCGCTCCGCAACTGCAAGCTCCAGCGGTCGATGACGTGACGCTCATTTGGAGCGCGCGTGACTTCGGGGGGATCGGCGGTGCCCATCCAGTGCGCCCGGTGGTCGTGCCAGCGCACAACGGGTCCCGAGCCGATCCGTGTCCAGTCCGGTGCGGCGGCCGGATCGGCGTCGGACGGGACGGGCGTGGTGCCGGCCCGGGTTCGGTTCAGATACGTCGCCGGTGATCGGCGGTTCTCGAACACGCCGCGCGGCCCGACTCGTAGGTACGGCTCACCCTGGTAGCCGAGTACAACCACTTCAGCGCCGGTGTCGTTCCGTAGCTCGAGATTGTTCCCGAGGTCGATCGGCCGCACCGTCAGACCGGAGACTCGCGGGGTCGTCCCGCGGACGGTCGTCTCGAAGTTCGACGGCTGGATCCCGGGGATGTTGTGTGCGGCGGCCGGCTGCGCCGTGACGACCAGAGTCACCATGGCTCCGGCGGCAACGACGACGAATCCGCGAACGAACCGCATCGCAAGAATCATCGCGCCCATGTCGGCGCGATCACGGACGCCCCGCTCAGACCGCGCGCGCGGCCTGTAACAAGCCGATGAGCTCGACTCGAGCGCGTGCGACCCGGGAGCGGATCGTCCCGATCTCGACGCTGCACAGCTCGGCTGCCTCCGCGTAGGAGCAACCGGTGATCTGCGTCAGCACGAATGCTTCTCGCTGCGCAGGCGCGAGACGCGTGATGAGGTCGCCGAGGCCGTGCAGCTCGTCCACCCGGTTGCCCTCGTGCGCCGCCGCCGATTCGGCGTGGAGCCGCGCCGTCAGCCTCCGCCATCGCGATTGGGTCCGGACGGCGTCCGCGCAGGCCCGGCGGGCGATGGCGAGCAGCCACGTCCGCCCGCTCGACTCGGCGCGGAAGCTCGGCAGGGCCCGCCAGGCCCGCACGAACACGTCCTGGGTGACGTCGTCGGCCTCGTTCGGGCCGACGAGGTGGGCCGCGACCCTCCACACCTCCGCCTGGCTCAGACGGATCGCGGCGCCGAGCGCGAGCCGATCCCCGTCCCGAGCCTCCACCAAGAGCCCGGTCAGCCGGTCCATCGCCCGGAAGATACTCGGGAACCCCGAAGCGCCGGAGGTCGACTACCAGGCATGGACTGCGACACCGCGCAATCAGCCATCTCCGCCCGCCTCGACGGCGAGGACCTCGGCGTGGACCCGGTCGACCTTGCGGGCCACCTCGAACGCTGCACCGCGTGCCGCGCGTTCGCGCGCGATGCTGAGTCCATGCATCGCGAGGTGAGGCTCGCGCGCGCGCCGTCGGTCCCCGATTTGACGGCACCGATCCTGGCGTCGATCGGATCCGACAACAGTTCTGCCAATCACGAACGGGCTCTGCGCGTCACACTCGCGATCGTCGCGGGAGTGATGATCGTGGCCGCATTGCCAGCGCTCCTGTTCGGAGACGACGCCGGCTTGCCGGTCCACGCCGCCCGCCACATCGGGTCCTTCGACCTCGCCGTCGCCGTCGGCTTCCTCTTCGCAGCCTGGCGCCCGTCGCGACTTCCTGGCCTGCTCCCGGTGGTGACCGCGCTGGTGGCATGCCTCGTCGCCACCTCGGTGCTGGACGTGCTCGACGGAAGCACGGCCGCGCTGACCGAGGTGCAGCACGCGGTCGAGGTCGTCGGACTCGCGGCGGCATGGCTTCTCGCCCATCCGCTCCGACCCCGGCGCCGAGCGCGTCTGTCGACGTCGTGAACGGTCGCCGCCGCCGCCGGCGCTACCTCTGGCGCGGTGCCGCGGTCCCGTTGATCGCGGCCTTGTTCGTGGCCGCGTCCGCGACCCCCGCGTTCGCGCACGCGGACCTCCTGCAGACGAGCCCGGCCGCGGGCCAGGTGCTCGACCGGCCGCCGAAGACGTTGACGCTCGGGTTCAACGAATCGGTCGAGGTCGCGCTGGGTGCGATCCGCGTGTACAACTCGAAGGGCGAGCGTCTGGACACTGGCAGCGCGTCGCACCCGACCGGTCAGCAAAGTCGCGTGCAAGTCAGCCTTCCGAAGTTGGAGAACGACTCGTACGTCGTCACGTGGCGGGTGATCTCGGCCGATTCCCACCCGGTGCAGGGGGCGTTCACGTTCCAAGTCGGTCGTACGGCGGCCGCGGGGAACCTGCAGAGCCTCAGCCAACGGCTCCTCTCCAACCAGGGCGGCGACACCACTGTGGGCTTCCTGTACGCGGTGGCGCGGTTCGGAGTGTTCGCGTCCCTCGCTCTCCTGATCGGCGCGGCCGCGTTCCTCGTCCTCGTCTGGCCCGCGGGACGGGAGTCCAGAGGCGCCGCCCGCCTCGTGTGGGCCGGCTGGATCGGCGCCGTGGTGGCAACCGTCGTGGGCATCGCGCTCGACGGGGCGTACGCGGCTGCGCTCCCGCTCGGAGACGCCCTCAAACCGAGCGTCATCTCGGACGTCCTCGACACTCGGTTCGGGCGAGTCTGGCTGTTGCGTCTCGTCCTGCTCCTGCTCGCCATCCCGTTACTCCGACTCCTCGTGAACCGGCGCCCGGTCCTCGAGTACCCGCTTCCACGATGGTGGCGACCCGCGGCCGCGGTCGTGGCGGTCGGCCTCCTGCTCACGCCGGGGCTCAGTGGCCATGCCGGAACCGGAAGACTGGTCCCGCTCGCGATCATCGCCGACCTCGCGCACCTCGGCGGGGTCTCGCTCTGGCTCGGCGGGTTGGTCGTGCTCCTCGTGGTCGTGCTGCGCCGGAAACACCTCGACGAGCTGCGCGAGGTGGTGCCGCGCTACTCGCAACTCGCGCTCGCCGCGATCAGCGTGATCGTCGTGAGCGGCGCGTTCCAAGCCTGGCGCCAGCTCGGGTCACTCAGCAACCTTCGTGACACCGACTACGGCAAGATCCTCACGGCCAAGCTTCTGGCGTTCGGCGTCCTGATCATCACCGCCGCGTTCAGCCGCGAGATCGTCAACCGCAGGTTCCGTTCACCTCGCCCGAACCCGGCGCCCGCTCCCCCGCCCCGCGTCCCGGTGACCGCCGGCGGCCCTCCGCTGCCCCCGGACGCCGGTCGGGACGAAGGCGGCGGTGACGGCGTCGACGACGATGACGACGAAGCCGAGGAAGACGCGTGGGAGATGCGAAACCTCCGGCGTCACGTCGGGCTCGAAGCGGTCATCGCGGTGGTCATTCTCTCCATTGCTGCGCTGCTCGTGAATGCGGCCCCTGCGGTGTCCGTCAACAATTCCGGCGCATCCGGCGTCACGCTGCAATCCGATCAAGTGCGGGTCGACGTCAGCGCCATACCCGGAGCGCCCGGCGCGAACGAGCTGCACTTCACCGCCTTCTCGCCCGAAGGGGCGCCGCTCGCGATCACGCCGTCAGGAGGGCTGAGCGAGGTGAACGAGTTTCAGGTGTCGGCCAGCTTGCCCAGCCGCGACATCGCTCCGATCCCGATCCCGGTCCGACGTATCGGGCCCGGCCACTACATCTCCTCGGGGGTCAACCTCCCCATCCGCGGCGACTGGAACCTGACCATCAGGGTCCTGCTGACGGAGACGAACGAGGTCGCGCTCACGGGCAAGCTGCCGATCGGCTGATCCGCGTTTCGTCTCGGCCAGCCGGCGCAGCCGGTAGCGGAGCCGAACCATCAGCAGATCGATCGCTTCCCGCGTCGTCGTTGCGGTCACGCCGGCGCAGACGATCAGGTCGCCGTCGAGCAGCAGTGTTCCTTCGGCGGCGGCCTGCCGGTCTTGACTGGGTTGGGGCGGCGCCGTGAGGCGGGTGCGGACGCGGCGCACCGCACGCGGCGCGGCTCTGCACACGTCGCGGAGCAGATCGACCGCGTACACACGGTCGATCGACGCGACGGGTCCGTCGATGATCTCCGTCACGGTTGGGAGCGCCTTGGAGTCGTTCATCGCTGTGATCTCCTGACTGTGGTCACCGGCACGCGGGCCGGCGTCGGACCTGAGTCCCCGATCGCGCGACCGAGTCGGATCGCCGTGAGCAGCCCGACGCACATGACCACACTGGCGAGCACCATCACGGCGAACGTGGTTCGGGAGTCCGTCCCCGCCACCACGCCATGGATCGTCGCCAGGGCAAACAGCGGGAAGCTGGCGTAGTGCACGCGCCGCCAGAGCCGGTTGGGCAACGAGCGGCGCAGGAGCGACGTGATCTCGACCGCGATGAGCAGGTAGAAGGCCGCGATACCCCACGCGACGGCGAGTGGATTCCACTGCGACGTGAACGGCACCAGGATCGCCACGAGATCGAAGTGGACGAAGCCGTCGACGAGGATCGCGAAGAGGTGCAGACCGATGAAGACGACGCTCGCGCCGCCGAGGAAGCGGTGGAGGTCGAGGATCCAGGCCGGCGTCGGTTTGCGGCCGAACAGCTTGGTCGAGAGGAGGATTCCCCACACGACGCTCAAGGTGAGCAGCGCCCACGCGACCAGCCCGCTGGCTCGGGCGACGTACCACCAGATCGGCATCAGGGAGCTGCCGCTTCGAGTGGTCCGGGCGCACGCCGCGTCGCGACGCCTCGGCGCTTCTCCACGCTGAACTCATCCCACGCCGCTGTGGCGACGTGACGACCTCGGTCGTCGGTGAACAGCCCGGCGACCCCGTGCTCCTCGAGGAACTCGAGCCCGTCGTCGAGGCCGGCGACGAACGCGGCCTTCGCGAAGACCTCGGCGACCCACGCCTCGGAGGCGACGGTCGTCACGGCGGCGAGCCCGCACGCGACCGGCCGGCCCGTCACCGGGTCGATCACGTGATGCGCCGGCTCACCGTCGGCGAACCACGCGCGCTTCGTACGGCTCGTCGTCGCGACTCCACCGTCGTCGACGAGAACGGTGTCGATGGCTGCTTCGGTGAATGGATCGAGGACGCCCACGGCCCATGAACGGCTCCCGGGCGCACGCCCGGCAACGCGCACATCCCCGCCGACGTTGACGCACGCGCCGGGCGCGCCGGCACGCATGAGTCGTTCGACGACCAGGTCGGCCGCGTACCCCTTGCCGATGCCGCCGGGGTCGAACGCGACTCGGGGCGGGAGGCGCACCACGTTGACGCGCTGGTCGACCTCGATCTTCGCGCAACCCCGCTGTCGATCGGAGACTCCTGCGCGGGTGACCGCCGGGATCTGCGCGAATGACCGGTCGTATCCGGCGCGGACGACGTCGCCGAGGACGGTCGGGTCGAAGCGACCGTGCGTGATCTGCCACCCCTCGACCGCACGCGCGATGAGCGCGCTCGTCGCCGGCGACACCACGACGGGCGCCGCGCCGGCCGCGTTCAGCACGCTGATCTCGCTGTCGGGGAGGAACCGGCTCCACAGCCGCTCGAGCCCGTCGAGGTCGTCGCGGGCGGCGTCCGCCAGGGCCACCGCGTCCTGCCCGTGCACGAGCACGTGAGCGTCCGTGCCCATGACCGGGAAGCGAAGGTCAGCTTGCATGGGACTGGGTATGGGACGAGGTATTGCCCGAGGCGGAGCCCGGCGTCGCCTGATAGTGCATCGAGCTCGATGTGGAACGGTCGTCGCTCTGCGCCGTCGACCCGCTGGTGGAGCTCGAATTGGAGCGGGAGCTCGATGAGGACGACAGCGAGCCGGCGACGGCCATCCCCGACCCGACTCCGACGAAGGCGACGATGCTCGAAGCGGCGACGATCTTGCGGGCGCGACGAGCGGGATGGCGGCGGGGCCGCCGTCGACCGGCCGGCGTTGCTGGCGTTTCGGGCATGTGCACCTCCTGCGCGGCATTCGAGTTCGTCGTCGCGCAGTCTGAAGACGGCGGCTGAGATGCGGCTGAGAGATCGCTGGGCTGCGCCGTAGACGTCGCCGGCTCTGCCTCGACCCACCGAGCTGGCCGAGCTCACCGACGAACCCGGTGGCGCCGGATCCCTTAATCGCTCACGAACGCGTCGATGGCGTCGAGATGCCGTTGCCGCTCCGCATCGGGAAGGAACGACGCGACGAACGAGTTGCGTGCCACCTGGATCATCTGGTCCGCGGTCAGGCCCAGCGCGTCGGCAGTGCCGACGTAGTTGTCCGCGACGTACCCGCCGAAGTAGGCGGGGTCGTCCGAGTTGATCGTCACAAGCAGGCCGCGG